>Ga0255070_1000005_pt1 | contig 47445 bp, 56 predicted proteins | sample Colum_Miss_RepB__FD_188464 | JGI IMG/M metagenome (GOLD analysis project Ga0255070, IMG submission 188464) | Freshwater microbial communities from Columbia River, Oregon, United States - Colum_Miss_RepB_8h | ecosystem: Environmental > Aquatic > Freshwater > River | place: USA: Oregon | collected...
CTCTTGTGGACCTCCCAAAATCATTTAATGGAGGTATCGTCATTGTTGGGCTCACAGCGCGTGGACTCAATAACCCAGTTGCAACTCCCCGAGGTGGACTCTTTCCTCATTACCTTCAAGCAAATGTATTAGACACTCTCACATCGGGTACAAGTATATCACGTCCGGATTGGGCAGATGGAGCTGAGATATTAGGATTAGTATTACTATCGATCATTGCAATTTTATTAACGAGGTGGACATATGGGTTTATTGGCATCATTGTTATTTTTGGTGTTATTTATTTTGGGTCTAGGTATCTTTTCGAAGGACATTCCTTATTACTGGATGCTAGCTTTCCTATTGTTGGGCTTGTATTTGTTTATGGACACAGCTATACAGTTAAGTTCCTTAGCGAGTTAAGTCAAAAACTACAGATTAAGAAACAGTTTGGTACATATCTTTCACCAGCTATGGTTGAGAAGTTACAAAAGAATCCAGAACTATTAAAGTTAGGTGGTGAGACAAGAACACTTAGTATAATGTTTACGGATGTAAGAGGCTTTACTACTATATCAGAACACTATGGTAAAGATGTACAAGGTCTAACAAAGATCATGAATCGCTACATGACAGCTATGACCGAGAAAATTATTCAAAATAATGGTACACTGGATAAATATATTGGTGATGCACAAATGGCGTTTTGGAATGCACCATTGGATGACAAAGATCATGCTTTGAATGCTGTCAAAACAGGTTTAGAAATGTTAGGAGATTTAAGTGAGTTCAACGAAGAAATTGCTAAAGAAAATATACCGCCGTTTGGTATGGGGTTGGGTATTAACAGTGGTGACGTTGTTGTTGGGAATATGGGCTCTCGACAACGGTTCGACTATACTTGCCTCGGCGATAGTGTCAACCTGGCAAGCAGACTAGAAGGCCAATCAAAAAATTACGGTGTCCTTATGGTATTAGGTCATGGAACTGCGGAGTTAGTTAAAGATACTTACTCTGTTGTTGAAATGGACTGCATTGCAGTAAAAGGCAAGACAGAGGGTGTTAAGATTTATACTGTTGGAACAACCATAGCTCACAAACATTCTGAATTCTTAAAAGAGTACTATAGAGGTAATTGGAAGCGAGCTACAGAATGGGCTTTAGAATTAACAGAAGATAAAGAAGTTACTGTTAAAGATTATTATCACAAGATGATAGAAAGAATGGATGAAGGACTTCCAGCTCAGTGGGATGGTGTTTACAGAGCGACTAGTAAATAAACCACCTTACAATACCATAGAAATCAATTCCTAAGAAAACAAGGTTATGCCAAAACATAGCCTTGTCCTTTTTAAAGACATAAAGTCCCAGAACGTGACCTATTGCAAATGTTATAAATCCAAACCTGCTGTATTCAAAATTAGAACTTAGAAGTAAAGCACTAAAAAGAAAAATGGATCCCATGACCCATTTTAGAAGTTGATCGTTTTTAATCATTTATTTGGGTTCATTTTCTTTTACCCAATCTTCTTCACCAAAGAATGAATTAGTTTTACTAAGCTCTTTTTCAACAGCCCACTTAATTTTGTAAAGCTCTTTTTTAGAACCAAAACAAGAAAATCCATCTTGATGAGCATCTCTTGCTTGATGACCTAATTCTTCTATTCTATCAGTTATACTTTTTGTCATGATCTGATTTTAAACCGTAACTACCATTATACTTCTTTAATGCTTCAGCTGAGAAGTTAAGATATTGTCCAATTCTTGTTCCTTTTTTAATTTTAACATTGCCAACATTAACATGTAGGACTCCAGCCATAACACCATTGTACCCAGTATCATATAGACCAGAAGTTAAGAAACAACCATTACGATTTAAAGTAGAACGAGTAATGACCCATCCAGCCTCATCATCACCAACATCAATAATATTTTCCATAATAACTTCATAAGATCCTGGTTCTAACATATACCAACCATCAACATCAGGATTTACTTCAGAAGATCCTCTATGCTTTTTATCTTCATTGGATATTTCAAATAAGTTATTAAGAATTTTAAATACTTTACCAAGCCTTAGATCAACGGCATTAGGTTGAATGTCTCCATCCTGAACATCTGATAACTTAGATGTAGAATTAGGTCCCATTATATGTTTCATGCATATCTCCTTGTTACAAATAAAATACTATTTAATGTGTTGATTGTTGTGTCTGCATCTTTGTGTAGAATACCACATCCACCCTTATCAATAAAGGGGTTTATACATTCAAGGTGGTCATCAATTAATATACTGGATGCAAGAGCATAATTAGATTTTTCCATTTTGTTTGTTGTAAATGTTACTGGTAAGTATCCAAGGTCGTTATTTTCTAACCAAGTTCTTTTCTGACGACAAGCTTCATCCCTGGTTGGTCCCCAACCTGCTGATGATAGAATCTCAACATCAAGACCTGAATTCAAAACTGTATCAATAAGTTTTTCAGCACCAGGCATAAGCTCTAAGTTTTCAAAGATCTTATGTTTAAAAATAGATTCTGCCCACCAGTCACCTTTTGTATTAGCCACAACATGCTTCTCATACAATTCAAAGATCATCTTTTCATAGTTAGCTATAACGCCATCCATATCAAGATAGATAAGACTATAACTTTGTGAGAGGTATGGATTAAATGTACTTGTCGAACTCATTTTTAATCTGCAATCTCAATTCATCTTCTGTACCATTATTATTTAAAATAACATTACAAAATTTATCATTAATACCAGCTTCAGTGATATGATTATCTTGTGGAACGTCTCGTGATACTTTAATAATGAAAGCATTAATAGACATTAGATAATCTAATTCATTCTCAAATCTTAAGTCTGTTATAATCCAAACCTTATCTTTTTCAGATATAATTTTATCGTGAACATAAGTTACAAACTGACCTTCATCATAAGATCTCATAAGCATACCTATCTCACGAACAGCTCGTCTTGAATATATGGATTGGCTACCAGGATGACCAACATTAAATAACATAGTCGATCTCTTAAATGAATCGTATTGCTTATCTGAACCATTTAAGCTAAAGATGTGTTCGATCTGCTTTCTAATAGGATCAGCAAATGCAACAGTTTTGATCTGATGTGTTTCCTCATACAAATCAATAATATGGTTAGCAACAGTATTCTTACCACTACCCTTCAATCCTGTTACTGCTATAACTTTTGGAAAATACATTATGAATAACAAATCCTATTAATTAAGTCGATATTTAATTTGGCTAACTCAATGTTAGTTTTGTCATTATAGCTGAAATCAACTTCTTTTTCAAATTTTCCTGTCATTAGACCTGATGGTGACATATCAAAACTAATACCATTAAGACCTGCCCAAGGTGCTGCAGATGAGTCCCATGAATAGATAAATGGTGCATACCCTGAGTCAATAAGAAGCTCAATCTCATTAGGACCATCTGTCATTCCTAGACAGTGGAATCGTTTTACTGCATTCTCATGTAATAATCCATTGCTGTGTAAAAGGTTAAAGATTCTCCAACGACTTAAGAATCGTTGTAGTTTGTATGCATCACTTCTACTACCTTCACCTTCATGTTTAGATTCATTAACACCTAAACCAATAGGACAAGCTAAAATAGATACACCAATTAGATCGATGTCTTTATTATCGAGAGCAAATGCAAAAGAGTTTAAAAGACCTACTAAGTCATTTAATTCACTTTGTGGAACATAGAATGTTTGGAAGCCAGCATCCTTAAATTCTTTAGCTTGGATCTTAGCCATGTCTGCTGTCTTAGTCCAAACTTCTTTTGGATAGTCTGACATCACAATAACATCTGCATTGCAAGCCTTACCCATATCAATCAACTTAGATGATTCGTACATAGGACGACCTTGCTTAAACATTTCAAAGGCTGAGTTATCTAAGATCTTCAACTTACCATCTTCAAGATTAGCATAGTAGTCTCTATAAGCTGGATCTTCTTCAACCAAATGTGCTAAAAGTAAATGTGCACCATTTGTATCTGTTAATTCTTTTAGAAGAGGAGTTGGTGCTATGTGACAGAAGTTGATAGGGTTATTCATGTTACGTTCAATGATTTTCATAATTATTCCTTAACTCGTTGATAATTCATTCTACATCCATTTTCACCATCTTCTGAAACTTCAATAGTAACTTCACGGTCTGGATAGTTTGAATGAATAAATTGATAAAGATCGTTTGCAATCATCTCACAAGACTTATAGTCTACAGATAAGATGCCTTTGTTATATTCGTTTTCTAAGATACGTTTGAATTGAATGAATTCAATATCACGGTCTTCATGATAGACTTCAATCTCCACTTTGAAATGGAAGATGTGTCTATGAGGTGAAGCTAAAAAGCTAACATCAAGCCAATCTCCTGTAGCTAGGTTAGGATTAGTAGCTGCATCTGGATATCGATGGATGCCTTCTTTTTGAAATGTTACCCATATAAATGATCGTTGAATTTTCATAGTCTAAAAGTAAAATAGCCATTCTTTCTTATAAAGTTAGTCATATTATATTCACATTTTTTCTCATCAAAGGAAACATCACCAAGCCATTCATGGGGAACGTGGTTCTTTTTATTGACATAGAAACCATGCTCACCATAATCAAATTCAACTTTAGGATATATCTTACTACCTTCAATAAGATCCTTCACATTCCACATTCTAACTTTTCCAACTATGGCATTAAGTTGAGTGTGCCATCCTGGACTAATTGTAATGTAGTAATCAGCTTTACTAAGTAAAAGAGCTGATGGACTACCATCTTTGTAATGAGTCTCAAAGAAGTTACCAAATCTATTTTCTGTATTGTTGAATGATTTAGCTGAATACTTAATTTCAACAAGCCATTCACCCAAGATACCATCCCAGTCAGTATTCTTACCTTCAGATAGATCTACTTTGAATGTTGGGAAGAAGTGTGGATAGGTTTTAGATATAAGTTCTAGTGCACATCCTTCTGCCATCTTTGATAACTCAAATCCGTTATCGTTGATGTTGCCTAGTTTATGTGTAATGACAGAACTTGAAGTAAAGCTAAGTGATTTAGTTTCTTCACCCCAGTCTAACTCTGGAAGGGTATTCAAGCTGACTTCCTAGCTAGCTCTTTTGATATTTTAACTTTATCTTTTTTGCGAGATGTCTTATCTAACAAAGCTGTAAGTTGTGTAACATTGAGTGGTCTTAATCTTGGCTTACCGCTCTTATATACTAATGGATTGTTGTGACGCTTTGATGGATGAACTTTTGTTGTTGGACCTGCCATGATATACTCCTCAAAATTGTAATTATATAAGAATAGCTGTTATTCGTCAATCCTTTAATTCTTTAAGCAAGTCTCCGTGATCAGCTATGACTTCTTCGATGATTTTTTCCACATCTTCTTTCTTAGCTGGTTCTAGTTTGACACCCCAATCTATTTGATCAAAATTGTTATCAAATTCTGAAGATGAGGTTTTAGATTTAATTAAGTCGTTGGTGATTGGATTGCGGGCTGTTTTTGACATTAGAATAACTTTGGTGGTAATTTAGTTTTTGCGACTTCAGATTGCCAGCGCTTTTTAGCAGCACTCTTTGATCTCTTTCTCGAAGTCGTTGGCTTTTCGTAGAACTCTCTATCTCTCAATTCACGTAATAAGTTTGAATCTTCTACCTTCTTTTTAAACTTTCTAAATGCGACGTCAAATGGCATGTCGCCAACCTCAATGGTCGACCCTTTTATGGTGTTTCTAGATGGTTTAAATATACGTTTTTGCATAAGCCTATTGTACTATAATTATCCTTTAAAGACAATAGGTATATTTAGAAAATTTAAAGTTTAGACGGGGGCCTCTATTGTTTGTATCAAATCAATCCATTCATCAAGTTGTCTTTTGTCAAAGACATCTGCTCGTGTATAGCACTTGTTATTCTCTGAAAATAAACTTGTTTGAGGATAACATACTGGTTGGAAAACTACATCGTTTGAATCAGAATCTAATACAACAAAAGGTATATTAGAATTATTAAATATATCGATTATTATTTGACAGGCACCACAATCTGAATGCGATACTATAACAGCTCTTTGTTTATTTTGATTAGTTCTAACAAACTCTACTGATTCTGCGTAATTTACCATAATTTTTTCCTATGTAATAATCTTTACCACGAAACAATGACAGAACCGTTTGTACCATCTGTACCATAATTACCAGCAAATCCGGCTCCTAGACCAGCACCCCCTGCAATACCAGTGGCACCTAGATTACCAGTGTTAGCATTACCTCCACTACCGCCAGCGCCACCCGATCCTGCATAATGGAAACCGCCATTACCGCCTCCACCTCCACCAGCTATGACTGTACCGCCTGAATAAACGTATGCGCTGGATCCACCGCCACCACCAGACCAACCACCAGTAGAGTTGAACGAGTTAGGACAGCCAGCACCACTACCATTTCCCCCACTAGTAAATCCAGCTCGACCTCTTCCTCTTCTTTGATTTAAATCACCATCAACGGCAAACCATGTAGCAGCATTACTACCACAATTTGTTATACCGGATCTACCACCTTCGCCACCTAGACCAACAGTAATGTTTACAACTTCACCACTATTAACAGGAACAGTACGAGTATCTCTAAACGAAGTTCCACCATTTTGGGCAGCACCAGTAGCACCACCACCGCCACCACCAGATCCTCCAGTCATGTTAATAGTTAGCTGACTTACACCTACAGGGACCGTAAATGTTCCATTTGCTGTAAAAATTTGAGTACCTGTTTCTGGATATATTCTAACCCAAGTATTGCCACGCTTTATGTAAAGATTGGGAATACGTTGCCATATACCTCCTCTTTTAACATACACATTTCTAGGAACAACCCACCTTCCTCTATTTTTTACATAAAGTTGAGGCATTTATTATAACTGATACCAAATATCGCCATCAGCACCTTGAGTGTTTACTGGAGCATTTGCTGAAATAGTACGAATACCAAACCCATTTGAATTTGAGCCAACTACTAATTCCACACCTCCAGGAAGTGTGACCAAAGAAATATCTGATCTTGTAGTTGGTGCTACTGCCGTCAACGGATTTAATTCTATGACAGGCCTAGATGAATTACCCATATAAACTCCTAAAAGAATTTATTATTATTTATCAGCAATAGCAATCTGAGTTGGTGGAACAATCAATCCAGAACCAAATGCTTTGTTGTATTCATTCTTTAAGTCATCAGCAGGATCTGTTAAAACAACAACCCACTTCTCATCTACTTTAATTTCTTTAGATTCTGCGTATGGGATCCAACGAGTTAGACCGATCGTAGCATTGTTATTTGATCCAGGTCTAATGTAAACTACACAAGGATTTTTGAGAACGAAGTTAAAAGGTTCTTCTTTAACTTCTGCAATGATATCTTCACCAGTTTGTAATCTTAATAATTTAATATTCATAATAACTCCAAAAAATGGCCGGCGTTACCACCGGCCTTATTAATATTTTATACTGCTTCTTTCTCAGTTAAAAGCTCTTTTTTAGAAGCTTTAATTGTTGGAATTCCTCCAATAGCAATTTTTTTAGGTTTCTTATGCTCTGGAACAATCCTTTCTAATTCAATTGTTAATAAACCATTACGTAACTCTGCATTCTTTACTTCCACTTCATCGTTCAAAGCAAAGGTGCGAGTAAAGTCTCGGTTAGCAATGCCGCGATGTACAAATTCTATATTATCGGCTGGAGCAATACTACCCTTAACTGTTAATTTATTTTCCGCATATTCAATGTCAATATCTTTTTCGTCAAATCCTGCAACTGCTAATTCAATAGCATAGTTTAGATCGCCGGTTTTTGTGATGTTGTATGGAGGATATCCAGTAGAATTGCGTGTTACTGCATTGGCTAATTCATTTAAATGTTCAATGTGATCATCAAAACCAACAAAGAATTTTTCAAAGTCCTTGAAACCTGGACCAAAGGTTAAGTGTGACAAAGCTGTCATATTTCTCTCCTTATATTAAGCGAGTAATTAAATTGGCTACCCCGAAGGCGTAACCAGGCAATTTAAAGTCTTGCCCAGGACTTATTTATTTATATTATTCTGGTGTAAGTGTTTCAGCTTCACCTACAGCTTTTAGTAAATCACCTTTTAATTTATCACGACTTTCATTTCTTTGATCTTCTGGAACTTGAGGAAGACTTTGTTCTCTCACTTTTTCAATCAAAGGAGCTACGGTTTCGTAAGGTAACTTAGCCAAAGCTAACAAAATTGCATTCACTTCATTGATAGATAAATCTAATTTAATCATCTTGTTGATCCTTATAAGAACGTTTTTTGCCAATATTATACTTAGTTTGAAGAATCCAGTCATTCTTTTCTTCAAAATTTAAAATCTTGATCTGGCTTAGTGGAGCCTGATCTTCGTATTTAGTTGGATTTATAATCGCTAATAAACCCCAATCTGCTAATAATTTAGCTATTGAATTCCGTCTTTGAATATCATTACGACTCAAGTCTGTATTCTTACCATCTAGTGCAAATAATTCTTTGAAATGCACAATAAAATAGTGCCCTTGCTTGTGCAAGATATGGCAACTTTGATAGAGAGTATTATCTCGACGTGATGCTACACCAATTCGTGTTAGCGTTTCGCGTACTTTTAGGAAGTCGTCAGGCTGTGCTAACTTCACTTCTAATGGGTAATACTCGAATGGTAAGTCCAGATTAAAAAAATCTGTGCTCATGTTGTTGTTCCACCTTTGTTCAATTTACTTTTTATAATTTCTATTTGCGAAGATGAGAGTAGAGGTAATACCTGGCGGGCTTTATCATTACTATAACCATAGTATTCTTTAATTAACTCTAACAATTCAATCTTTTCAGCTTTTAACCACTTGTTATATCTTTTTCGTGGCCTAATAGTATTTATAAAAAAGTGAAATTGGAGCAAAGGTGGAACGTGCGGTCTACTATTCATTTCATTTGCAAAAATGATAGTGTCGGCACCATAGCTTAGACCCTTATTTACAAGATAAGGGACATAATCCTTCTCATTTTCTTCTGTAATTAGAGAAGGATTGTGTTCGTTGATAGCGTTTAGAATGTCAAATGGACTTAGTTTTTGCCTCTTATAAGGTTCTACGACTACGTCATTCTTAGGTGGCATTCCAAGAAGCGGACCTAACATTAGTTAAACTCCGCTGTCGCCATGATTTCTGTTAGACAGGCTACCAAGTTTATTTCTTGATCCGCAACAAATGCGGCTTTGTATTGGTAATCTGCAATAAGTAAGATGAGTTGTGGTACTGTTTTTACTTCTTTTGATAGCTGGTCATAAAGGGTTCTAAAGATAGTCTTAGGATCGTTATCTATGTTATTAACAACCCACTGCCTCATCTTTTTAAAGTCTTTTTCTTTTAGAGCTATTGTTAGTTCTTTGATATTAACATCGTCTAAATGGATCAGGATACCTTCGTCAATGACGCCTGATACAGAATATCTTTGTAGCTCATTAATAATTCTTCTATAGTCTGGGAAGTGTCTTGATATTAACTTTGCTAAAGCCTTCTCATCAAACTTAATACCTTCAGATTCTAAGATCCTTTTAGTTTGAGAAAGAAACTCTGAAGCCACCTTAGGTTTATATGTAGAAGGAATTTTAAACTCAATCACGGTTGTTCGTGAGTGAAGTGGTGGAATGATTCTATTCTTATAGTTACATGTAAAAATGAATCTACAATTCTTTGCAAACTCTTCTATAAAGCCACGCAAGGCTGGTTGTGTAGAATTAGGATTAAGGTAATCAGCTTCGTCTAAGATAACAACTTTTGCTTTTCCATTAAAGCTGATAGTCGATGCAAAGCTCTTAATCTTAGTTCTTAAAACATCAATGCCAGATTCTTCTGATCCGTTGATAACAATATAATCGCAACCTAACTCTTCACAAAGCGCTCTTGCAACAGTCGTCTTACCTTGACCAGCACCACCTGCAAGAAGCATGTTAGGTATTTCACCTTTTGATAAAAGCTGCTTAAATGTTTGCTTTTGGTCTTCAGGTAAAATACATGCATCGATTGTTCTAGGTCTATATTTCTCAACCCATAAAAATTGATCGTTCATTAGACAATACTTTCTGGATCCAACGCTATAAAGTATTCTGGGATGCCTTCTTGTTGTGGATTAAAGTGTAGGAACTTTCTCTTACTTAATGTGACATTATATGTCTCAGGTAAGATTCTAAAAAGCTCTACATTAAGTTTAGCAACGAAGTTAAGGTTAGTAACACCAATCTTAATCTTTTGAGTCATATTCTTGTGTTCATCTGAGATAACAATTGACGCTTCATTGTCTTTAGCTTGGATCTCAATGAAAGGAGCTGCCGTAATGCCTACAGCTTTATTAATCATATGAATGTCTGCTGCTGATAGTGTGAATTGAAAGTGCGTATCTAATTCAATCGTCTTACCTTTCTCAGGTGCAAAAATTGTATCTCTTGCTGAGTAACGATATTCGAATGTTGATGATGCACCTAAGATCTTAAGACTTTGCTCACCAAACTCAATCTCATCATTTTCCATATAGGTTAAAATACCTAAGAGATTATTGAGATTGTGGATATTAACTTCTACAGGGAATGTTTCTTTAACTTTTACTTTAGCAAAGATATTTTGTCCAGATGTGATCGTAATAAGTTCGTCACCAGGATAAATCCGTAAGCTATCTGATATCTGAGCAAAGTTTTTTAATAGGGTTAGTGTTTCTTTACTTATTTTCATTCTTTTCTCCAATCGTTACTGACCAATATATCAGTCTATTATACACGGGATAAAGAAAATTAAATATCGGAAATCTAAACATTAATCGACTTAGGAAGTCACCCAATTCAAAACAGATCCATGATATAATTTTTTTCATTATTTTACCCACCTCCAACCTTGTTTAAGTTCTTTTTTTGTCCAGCCATCTTCTATCAGTCGTTTATCCCAATCCTTATACCAATCGATATTGTATACAAATTGACTAGGAAACTCTGGCTTCAATTCTTTGTAGCGCTTTCGCTTGAATATAGGTCTTAATTTAGTAAATGGATAGAACGGTGGAGTAATGTAAACTGTCTTCTTAAATTTCTTTAAAAATTGCGCTATCAATTTAAACATTCAAATCTCCACATATTTAAGGTTAAAAGAATCGTGCTGATACTCCCTTGGATATCCACGTGGGTTACATACAACTTGTGTTGTTCCAATCACATAATGAAACGATTCATGTGTATGGCCATGGACCCATAGTTTAAGATTGTCAGCCATTTCCATCATATAATCCAGAGAATTATGAAAAGCTCCATTTATAATGGTTTCGTGAAGAAACCTAGGATGGATACTTTGATGTGAAGGACTATGGTGTGTCACTACTATGACATCTTTATCCTTTGAATTACTAAGAACATTCTTAATGTAATCTCTACTCTTTGTATGTTCTCTAACTGATTGCTTTGTTGTAAATTTCATGTAATTGACACCATCAAAAAACTTAATAACTTTAAAGTCATTCATAAAAAACTCTGTAGCACTCAAAGTCTTATCGCACTCATTATTCATATCGGTCCAAAGTGTTCCACCAACAAAAACTTTGCCATCTATCTCTTTTGCTTCATTATCTAAGAGATAGACATTGTCTGGAAGTTCATTTTTGATAACTTTGGTCGTGTCGTTATAAAGATGATTGTAGTGTTCGTGATTACCAACTACATAGATGATATCTTTAAACTTTTCTGAAACATCCTTGAAAAAGGTTTCATACTTCTTAATGTGCTTAGCTAGACATATGTCGCCAGCTAGAATTAGAACATCAGCCTTTTCACTATTTTCTAAAGTCAAATCCTTAAACTCTAAATGTAGATCGGATGCAATAGCTATTTTCATTTTCTTTCCAAATAAAAAAAGCCCAGATCAATAAAGACCTGGGCTACCGTTTAATACTTCAGGAATGTCAAAGAACAAAGGCTGAACTTGACAAAAACATTATATATTAAATTCATAAATTAGTCAACTACTTTTGCCACCATTCTTCCCATGGAAATACTATCCAATCATTACATTGATCATCCATTAGGATTTCACCATAAAAGTCACAATCGAACTTACTTGTGCACTTTTCTAGTAGCGCAGCATAGATAAAACCTTTTGGTGCAAATAGCTCTTCATCAATAAAATTCCAAATAGCTTTAAATGTGTCACCTGAGTCATTAATGTCATCTATAACAAGAACATGTCCATCTTGACCAATAGTGCCATGTGCATTTGTAATTGTCTCTACTGCGTGATAATTAAATGTCTGAGCGTTATTACGATCTCTTAAGCTATAATCAATAACATAAAGAGGGACACCAAAGTAGTGACTTAACATTGTTGCGGGAGGCAATCCACCTCTTACAATTCCAATCACAGCTGTGATTCGAGTGTTATTCTTTTGAATGTGTCTTGCTATGTTACCAACAAGACCTTTCGCTTCATTAAAATCAATATAACGCTTCTTTGAATTCATAATTAACTCTCAATAATTTTTTGTAGTACTGTCTCGAATTGTTCAATCTTTGATGTTCTGTTTGGCCAATAGATGTAGCCCTTTTCTGGGTTCTTCTTAAGATTGGTCAACAGCGGTATGATTGCATTATATAACTTATCAATCTTTTCTTCAAGCTGATTAACTGTCTTAGATGACGCTTCCGCTTTTTGAGTTACAGCTTGTACTGCTTCAAGTTCGTCTTCATCTACTGCCGTGAATCCAAAATCAAAATCTTCATTCATACTACCCCCTTGCAATTCTGCTAAAGTTTTGATGTTTCTCAAACTTAATGACAGATCTAAACTTATCGAATAGAATGTCACCTTTGTGTGAGATAACAAATACGTTTGTTTCTGTTCCTAATGTATTAAGTAAGTCCATTAGATAATCTGTACCATTATGATCAAGGCTGCTATCGAATACCTCGTCCATAATAACAAGGTTAGTGTTACAAGTATTCTTCATTTTAGCTACTGATCTAAATGTTAGCATCAAAGCTAAATCGATCCTTTGTTTCTCACCTTCCGAGAATGAATCGTAAGTAAATTCATCTCTGTGTCTTGATTTAATGGTTTCATTGAAGGACTCATCCAATTCAAACTTAACAAAAAAGTCCATTGCAGCCAAATATTTATTAACTAACTTGTTAATAACAGGTAGATACTGCTTGATTATTTTAGTCTTGATACCAGTGTCTTTTAGAAGGTTAGATACAATTTCTTGATAGTATCTATCTTCACTTCTCTTTGCTTTCTCTTCTGCAAGAGCAATACCATCCTTAGATATTTCTTTTAGCTTAGCCTTTTCTTCTTCAATACTAGCTACATTCTGATTCTTCTCTAAGTCTTTTTCTAGTCGTTGAATGTATTGTTGTGCTGCTGATATCGTATTGTTATATTTGTATAGAGTCATATTCTCGTCTGTAATTTGACTCTGGATATCTTCCATACGATCGATCTCTCTATTGAGTTCGTCTAGCTTTTTCTTCATTTCATTATAAGATTGATCTATTGCTTCCATCTTAATTTTATGATTCTTTATTGTATCTTCTTTAAGATCGTGAGGTAGACCTTGCTTACATGTAGGACAGCTATCGTTATTGTGGTAGAAGTCAATATCTTGTTCTAACTTTGACATTCTCTCGACAAACTTGGTTATAAGATCTGAAAGACCTTTTCTTTCTTTGACATATTCATCCTTAGGACCAATCATAGATGATAGCTCTTGAACCTTAGCCTGGCTTTCTTTTATCTTAATGTTTATATCTTCTATTTCTTTTTGCTGACCCTTAATGATATCATTAGTTTCATCACTTCTTGACTTCTGATCATTAGTTAGAGTTTTAATGTAGTCAGTTTGAATTCTAGCTTTCTCTCTTAGAATGTTTAGATCGCCATCAAGAGTTTTAATAAGATCATTGAGCTGTCTTGCTTTATCTTTTAGAAGTGAATTCATAGTACTGAAGACTCTTATATCTAATAGGTCTTCAATAATCTCACGTCTGTGACCTTGAGATAGCTGCATGAATGGAGTGAATGATGCTGAACCTAAGATTACAATCTGAGTAAAACTTTTATAGTTTAGTTTTAATACTTGATCTTCTAAGTACTTTTGAAAGTCTCTACTATCGGCATCCTGGTTAGCTTGTTCACCATCAATATAGATTTCAAACTTATTAGGTTTAACTCCTCTAATAACTTTGTAGTTTCTTGAACCAATAACAAACTCTAATGTAACTTCAAGTTGTTTTTGATTGATAGAATTGAGAAGTTGAGATTTAGAAACATTTCTAAACCCTTTATTGAATAGAGCAAAACAAATAGCATCGATGATGGTAGACTTACCAGCACCATTTTCACCAACAATAAGAGTAGTGGGTGAACGATTTAGAGTAACAGTAATAGGACTGTTACCTGTCGAAAGCATATTTCGCCAAGTAACTTCTTTAAATAATATCATATAGATTCAGTCGTTTGAGCTTCTAAGTAAAGATCTTTTAAGTAAGACTTGATTCTAGGTTTGTCAGCATCAGTCTCAATTCCATCTACAAATTGATTTAAAAGAGTAATTGTATCTTCTAAATTAAGATTATCATCGTCTAAGGCGTCAGCCTCAAACTCAGAAAAATCTTCTATGATCTTTAATTCTATTGGGTTTTGTTTGTTTAGTCTATCGATGAATAGGTCATACTTAAAGAAGTTTGTCTTGTTAATAATAACCAACTTAACTAACTTATTAGCAAACTGCTTCATGTCTGTCTTTTCTTCATCGTTACTAATATCATCATACTTGTATTTAATAAAGATGTCGTGTGGGTTTCTCACTACTTCCATCTCTAAAGTATCAGTATCCATCACGGTGAAGCCTCTTACATCCTCATAATCATTCCAGGTCATAGGATATGGATTACCAATGTATGTAATGTTACCTTTCGATGACCTTGTATGGAAGTGACCTGAACAGACTAGATCAAACTTATTAAAGATAGAAGGATCCATACCGTGTTCATTCATAACACCTCTATACATACAGAAGCCTGCTAGTTCTAAGTGACTGAATACAACTGGAGCAAGAGTTGATTTAATAACTTCCATCACTTCTTCATAATTACCAGAACATATCCAAGGCAACATAAGAACAGAGAAGTTATCTATTGTCACTACTTCAGGGGTACTAAAGACTTTAACATTAGGTTGGTATTCTTTTGATATGAGTAGCTCAGGACTATTCACTTCATTAGTATTCTTGAAATAGGTATCGTGATTACCAGCTAACATGTAGCAAGTAAGATTTCGTTTCTTTAGTTCGTCAAAGAAGTATTGCTTACAAGAATTGAGAATATTAAAATTAATAAACTTACGACGGTCGAATACATCGCCAAGATGAAATACAGTAGTGATGTTTCTTTTCTCTAACTCAGGAAAGAATACTTCGCTATAAAACTTCTTAAAGTATTCGTCAAACGGAATACTATCACCTCTTGCACCAAAGTGAGTATCCGTGATTAAGGCTATCTTCATTATCGTTCGTATACAGCTGAGTTAGCGCCATGTTCAAATACTTCTACAGAACGTAACTTAACTCCTTGACCTACAGGGTATCGATTAGTGAACGACTTTAATACTTCACCACTTTGTGAGGTTAAATTATAAGCTTCACCTCGTTGGTATGTCTTAATGATAGTATCTAATTCTTTGAAGGCTGCTTCTGAAAACTTCTCACACCCAACTGCCTCAACTATTCTAAGATCACAAATACCACCTTTATCTTGAAGGCCATATTCAGCTAATTTTTTAAATATATCTAAGAAAGGATCGTCGTGAGCAATAATAAGAGTGTGGTCAAACATATAGTCCAACCAAGACTTGAAAGCTTTGAGACCACCGAAATCCATAACCCAATTACGATCGTCAAGAGTTTCACTTTCAAATACTACTTTAACACCTATTGAGTAACCGTGTAGTAATGAACAATGACTATGAGTACTGCGCCATTGTCTAAAACAACAACTAAGTCCTAAATCATTACCATAGTTTTTTGTTGATACATAGTTTGCCATTATTCTTTTACCTTTTCTGCTGTGAATACTCGCTTACGTAATTCAGAACTACTGAAACTATGCCTACGAGTGTTGTAATGAATTTCAATACCTAAGTCCTTACCAGTGAAATCTATCTCACGATATTCTTCACCTACAAATCTGACGTCTATTTTATATGATAAAAGGATATCGAGCAATTCTTTTTCTGTAGCATATGGAATAATTTCATCCACATACTTACAGGCTTTCAACTGTTCGTATCTTTCAAACACAGACTGGATAGGTTTATTTTTAGATGGTCGATCAATAGTAGGATCAGTCTGCACCCCAATAATTAAATGATCGCAATGTCGCTTTGCTTCTTTAAGCATCACAACATGACCTGCATGAAGTAAATCAAATGTCGAACAAGTAAATCCTATTTTCATATTAATCCCATAATGTTCTATAGTATTTTCCAAATAAACGAAGACCATTATCAATACGTGCGTGATGTTTTTTTAACCCAACACGATCGACTTTGATATTGCGTATTGATTTATTAATATCTTTATCCCAATCAATAGTTTTTGTCATATGAGTATAAAACTTAGCTTCATTATCCCAAATAGATAGTTGTTCAAAAGTCCAGATCATCTCATCAAGGATATAGTCAAACCGCTTGAAGAACTTCTTATCAACTTCATCGTTAATTTTATGTAGGTCTGGATCTACAGTACTCTTATATCTGGTATCACGGTTAGCTCTTAGTTTTGCTGGTACATCCTCGTCATCTATATAAGGAGCTCCATGTTTAGTAGCTTTTAGCTGTTTAAGCATAGGTAGGATGATGGGTGATAATGTAGAATCCATAGACCATGTATCCCACTTATCAATCTTAATATAGCGTATATCTCTTTCAACTATCTTTCTAAGAGTGAAGAGGTTATCACAGAACCAACCAAGCTTTGTGTACTTAATTATGTTTTCAACTAGTGGTTCGTCGTAGTCAATCTTACGCCAAAAGATTATCCTCTCAACAATCTCATATGGGGAGATCCAACTATCTTTGGGTTTATTAATGTAGACTTTCATGTTTATCCTCTTTCTATATCACTTTCTTCGCACTTGTCACCAAATTGGATTTCAATAATATGAAGTGGTTCATTTGAACCATTAATAAGTTGATGCCAATCACCCTGAGGTACAACAGTAAATGTTAGAGGTTCAAGATGTATTACATTATCTCCAACAATGGCTCTACCTTGACCCGAAGCTACAAACCAAAGCTCAGATCTATGATTGTGTTTTTGATAGCTTATGCAATGATTGGGATGAATTCTAATATCTTTGACTTTACAACCTGGATAGTTTTTAAGTACGTCATACCAGCCCCAAGGTCTTTCTTCTCTGTCATGTGACCACTTTTCTAAGATCCATCTTGAAGAATTAGCCTTTGTTGTTCCACCAATACCATAAGCAAATTTAAGATTTGGAATAACATTTTGTAATGATACTTCAGCAACATTGCCTTCGCCTCGATCACCACCATTAGCAAAAATAATTTCATCGTTGGGATAATTACGATAAACCATTTGAATGAGTTCTGTAGAATTATCACAGTCATCATTATAAGACATTACATGATCTACACCTTCTATCGCAGAAAGTATCGTGGCGCGTTCGCTATAATTCATAAACGCACGACCCTTTTTCCTTACCAACCATCTATCTGAATTAGGGCCAACAATAAGCATATCACCTAATTCACGAGCTTCTCGAATGTAATTAATATGGCCTGAATGAATAGGATCGAACCCACCTGTCACAATGACTATTTTCATATTTGTCTCATAATCTTAATTAAATGATTTGCCTGGAATATTGCATCATCTAAAGCATTGTGATGAACACCCTCTCTAGTATTAGGTTCTACTTTCTTATACATGTTCTTCATAGTTCTATAACAATAGTCAAGATACCATGGCCAAGGTTTAGTTAAGTTTAATGAATCGTAGGCGTGAGATAGAATAACATTATCAAATGTTGATCCATTACCCCAGACTGGAGTCTTTTCTTTACCATACCATTCAGTAAAGTCATCCAAAGCTTGATTTAAACTAACATTATCGATTGTAAGAGCTTTTCGAGCTTCTTCTGATTGTTGACCCCACCACTTTACTGTTTCAGGATCTATGTGAAGGCCAGCTGCTTTTGATGTACGAAGATCGACAGTACGATAAAACTTATCTACTATCCCATCATCTTTTGAAAACATAACTGCTCCAATACTAGCAATTGCAGCGTTAGACTTAGTACTCATAGTTTCTAAGTCCAGCATAATTTGTAACATAAAACCCTATCTAGGAGCAAACTCCTGTTGTAATTTGATATTGTTAAAAAATTCTTCTTTGGTTGTTTGATAGCTAAAGAAGTAACCTTTTAAGACTGTTGTTTGTGTAAGTGAGCTATGTGCCATAATGCCACGATTCTCACAGCAACCATGAGTAGCTTGAATGTAAACACCAACATGTTCTGATCCTGTTGCCTTCATAATCTCGCGAGCAATATCATTAGCTAACTCTTCTTGTAATGTACCACGACGAGCACACCATTGAGCTATACGAGTGTACTTTGATAGTCCTATTAATTTTTGTGCAGCAATAATACCAATATAAGCTACACCACTTACTGGCTGATGGTGATGACTACACATAGAACGTAACTCTGATCTCACAACTAACATACCTTCATATCTATCATCTGAGTCGTTAGGGAATGCTGTAGCTTCAGGTGCTGGTTCATATCGACCTGCCATAATCTCATTGTAATACATCTTAGCTAGGCGACGAGCTGTTCCTTTACTATTAGGATCATTCTCGCGATCAATGAGTAATGTATCAAGAACATTCTCAAAAGCTATTGTGGCTTCATCAATTAATCTTTCTTTGATATCGTCTGTCATATACTCAGAAATATTATCACCAGCCCAAAAGCGTTTGTTTCTAGCTTTCAAGTTATTACGAATTTCTTCACTCAATTTATATTTTGAATCCATTATTCCTTCTTTCTTTATTTACCGATAACATTACCAAATACATAACAATGGTTACGTGTTGCTACATTATAACCTTTTTTCATAGCATCCATAGCAATATCTGCTACCGTTGGTAACTCTTGTTGATCCTTAGTGGCACCGACTGGCATGATCCACATTTCTGGTGGATACATTGCATCTTCTTTAAAGAATTCATAGATGTTGTATTGATAGAATTCAATTTCATCCCAGCAGTCTTTTGTGCCATTAGCAACAAATTTTATAATACCAGAACATCCTTGAGTCGTCATGTATTCTTTTATACGGTCAGCAATAACAGCGTCTTTCTCACCTGACACAGAAAATAGTTTAGGTGACATTGCCCAATGCCATCTATAACCCCATTCGCTAACATATTCTTCTTCGATAAAGGTTTTCAACTCAGGACTGATTGGTTTAGTAGCATTTGTCTCTACTGTAATGCAACGAGGTTTATTGAATCGTTTTTCAAATTCTTTCACAATATCAATCATAGCTTGTTGGTTAAGCATAGGCTCGCCACCAGTAAAAGCTAATTGAGTATCTTGATTTGTAACTGGATGAATAAACTCTCCATGAGGATTGCTTTCACTCTTCATTAGATCGGTAAGTTTTGTCACAATGTCTTCTACAGTATCATTATGAACTAACTTTTTATACTTAGCAGACCATGAATATGATGAGTCACAACCATAATTCCAGACTGGTAGGTCTTCTAACTTTTCTACGTTGGATAGATCGAAGTCTTTGTATGGTAGGATATGAGTATCAGGTTCCATCGGTTTATCTTGACCAAACCCATTACACTCAAGGTTACAGCCAAAGAATCTTAGCCAAACCGTTGGCTTACCAGCCATTTCAGCTTCACCTTGGAATGAATAAAATATTTCTGAATAGCGATGTGTTTTTGCCATAATGTACTTTCTAATAATAAAGATTAATAATACTAATTTTCTTCTTCTGGATCAATGTCTTCTTTCAAAATCTCCTCTGTTTTCTTAACAACAGTAGAAGCTACTTTCTCGTAATCATATTGATCAAGTTGTGTCTTTAAAAACTCTAGGAATTGATTTTGGAATTCACCATTATCATGTTCTTGGATAACAAGTTCGTTTATATCAAGTTGATCGATATACCTAAACTTAGTCGTCATCTGTTTCTTTTCTTTGATGATACGTCTAACAAAAGCATAGAATATAATTTGTGTAAAGTATGCAAATGGGTTTTTACTTTTAGCTGGATCAAAGTTATGAACAACAGCTAGACAGTTTTCGATTCCATCTGATATCATTTCATCTTTGTAGGAGTAGTTAATAAAGTTACTTTTGTAAGATAAATGCTTTGCAATTTGAATAAAACAATCACCAATGTAGTTAGTAATCGGTGGTGGTTCTTTTCCTTCTGACCTTGCTTTTGTCACTTTTTCTCTGTGTTCTAGAAGAGCTGCTAGAAATTCAGCGTTGTTGACATAATGTGTAGGTTGTTTAAGCTTAGGTTGGTTTTCCATAATCAATGTAACTTCGTTCCTTTATTGGGGTAAACATAATTTAAAATACTATCTTCCTCTTCGTCTTCTGGCTCTTCGGAATTTAATTCAAGACTGAGATACGGAACATCTTTTCTATCGATGTGCATAATATCTTTGTATTGATTATATCTTTCTAGTGCAGAAGGTTTAATGCTGTTTACTGACATAATACAGTTTGTCTTCAGTGTGTATGTAAGATCGGTAGAGACGGGGTTAAATGGAGACATACTTACTGTCTCAATAACCTGTCCTGTGTTATCTACAAACTTAAAATTTGAAAATAAAACAGGCTTATCTAATTTGACAAACTTTTTAGTGGTGAGAGTTTCATCATTTAAAGGTTCGTCAATACCACAAGCTATAACTTCACCTGTGATGAGCTTAAGAGAAATAAATTGCATTAGAGTGGGACCTTAATTATTTTATAATCAAAATGTTCATCATTATATATTTTGATACGTTCAGCCATATGTAGGAGAGTGAAGTTCTTTTTAGCTTTCCAGCTTAAGTCATCACCTATGTCATATAACTTACAACGATCTTTAGTTTCACTTGTTCGCAACCCACGTCCGATACTTTGTAAGTTCCTAATACGACTCTTAGAAGGACTAGCAAAGATAACATTATGTAGGTTTCTAATATTTATACCAGTTGAAAATGTTCCAAAAGAAGCTACGATAATAGCATTGTCTTCTTTCTCAGTGATGCGTCTTACTTCTTCACGACTTGCTGTATCAGTACTACCATGAACAAAGAAAATCTTTCTACCCTCCTCAGCTTTAGATTCAATGTCGGCATGAAGAGCTTTACCGTGCTTCTCTACAAATTGAAATAAGATCAAAGTATTCCCCGTTTGTTTTAAAGCTAGGTTTCTAATAAATGTATTTCGTTTTTCATGTTGAGTTAGAAAGTCCATTTCGTCATGATATGTAAATGCTCTTGCTATCTTTCTATGCTCTTCTTTGTGTTCTAATATAATGCAGCTGATATCTAAATCAGCTAATTGTTTATTCTTAATTAGATTCTTTGTGGTAGTCACTTTATGAACAGGACCAAATAATCCTTCTAAGACTAGTTTATGTGTTTGTGTTCCATCTAGTGTTCCTGTTGTGCCTATCCTTCTTCTACATTGTGGCATCTTATTTAATATAGAAGTTAGACTCTTAGCTTTGAATAAATGTGCCTCATCTCCATAGACAACTTCAAACCTACTAAAGAATTGTTTTGGTAGTTTGTATAAACTTTGCCAAGTACTAATTACAACTGGATAGTTTAAACTTTTATCATGTCCAGCATAGATACGATGGACATAGTCTGATGTCTTCCATCCATTAGCAGAGCTGTAATCTTGGAAGTCAGCAAAGAGCTGTTCAACAAGAGATGTGGTTGGGACTAAGATTAACTGAGGTCTATTCTTTTCTAGGTGGTATCTAACAAGACTGTAAATGATTAAACTCTTGCCTGATCCTGTTGGACTTAATAGAAGAGTTCGTAAGTCATTTATACTTCTATCAACAGCTTCAACTTGATAGTCTCTGATTTCAATTGGCTTACCGTGCCCATGGAGGTTTAATTTTTTAACATACTCCAGTGTTGTATCTTTATCGTATCTATCTTCTTTGTAAGACTTCTTCCATTCAGAAAGATCGATTGAGTATTGCATAGTTGTTGCAAATAATTCTACATATGGAACCAGGCCTACATAAAGCTCTCTTGTAAACATATTATAGAGTCTAACTTTTCCATCCCACAGCTTAGCCTTGAACTGAGGCATGAACCTAGCTCCTGGCTGCTCGAATGTAAAGTAGTCTGAAAGCTCTTGCATGATACCAGGATCGGTATCAATACGAGCATGGACGTGATCTTTGAACTTAACTGATATGTCGGACATTACATGAGGCCATTAGTAAATTTCGTCCACTCTATTGCCCCTTTAATGTCCCATGTTCTTGTATTTAAACTCTTTAGTATGCTTTCTAGTGCATACATGACCGTCTTAAGATACTCAATCTTATCCTGCAATTGGATTAGATCTTGATCCGTTGATAGGAATTCATCCATTTCACTCTTAATGGGTTTTATTCCTTGCCATTGGTCCCATCCTTTGGCATCCAACTCATTCTGGTCGAGTTCACCTCGATAGTAACGATACTTCACTCTTCTCAATAAAAGATAATCAGATTCGGACTTACGAACTTGAAGTCTTGTATTGGATAGGAGAGTTAAATATTTGGAATGAAGTTTTGCTGTCTTAACTGATTCCGATCCTAAATCGGTCTCACTAATGACAGAATCTTTCTTCCATTCTTCTTGTAGATCAGTTAATTTCATATCACCTATTATAACGTATAATATCCGACATTACGACGGATACTAGCTATTATAATGAATAATATAAATGGTTCAACTAGTATTGTTCGATTGTGAACAATTTATATTTGAAAGAGGCAATCCCTACAAAATATTCCATTCCTTGTGTTGTTAGATCAAAGTCTAAACCTTCTAATCCAACTGGAAATAAATCTTGGAAGCTTAATCTTACTACGGGGTTGTTGTTACTGTTGAGAATAACAAGCGATGCATCACTAAAGAGGGCTTGATACTTGTCAGTATCAAATGCTGAAGCTCTATTGCCAAGAGTTCTATATTGATTACCACTTGATGGTACACCCATACTAACTAACCAATCATAAAGCTCTTTGTAGTTTGACATATCTTCATTAATTAAAAATCTAATTGTGAAGTCGCCAAATACTAATTTATCTCCTGGATGAGGAATATCTACAAACGAACTTTGTTGTAAAGCATTGCCTAATTGGACAGGAGGCAAGTTAGCGCTCTGACATGTATAGGTTACATTAGGAAGTTTAGCTACCATAAACTTAAAACTATTAGGCTTTAAGTAATTTGTGTTGATACTGTTATCAGCCTCGTATATTGCAGAGAAGCTCGATGTAGCTGTAAATCTTGTTGTCGTTGTACTCATTTATTTTCCAATAATTGTTGTCAAAACACTTGACCTAGTATTTAATTCACGGTGAGGCTCCATTATGACCATAGACCCTTAAACTATATTTATAGGAAAAGAAAAAGGAGACCGAAGCCTCCTTTTCCCATTTTTACCTACTACTAACCTAACTATTACATTAAGTTTGTAACACGAACGCGTCTGTAGTATGTATTTGTACCAGCTGTTAGACTTGTGAATGGGTTAGTAACTAAACCATAACGTGTCTTGAATCCAATTTTAGGTTGGAATGTTGCTGGATCTACTGCACGAACCATTTGTAATGGAACGTATGGGCAATAGAACATACCTGCGTCATATGGTGATGTACCTTTATAACCAGCTACGTAGAATTGTGAAGCTGTATTCAAGTTAGCTGAATATGGATCCACATAAACTTTAATCTTACCATTTAATACACCAGCAAATGTATTGCCTGTGTCGTCAACGTTAAGTGAAGTTGATAGAGCAGGTGTGTAATCTAAGATACCAGCCATTGACAATGCTGATGCAACGTCTGCTGATACGATTAGAATGTTACCTTTGCCTCTACGTGTTGTTTGAGCAATACTGTTGCAATCACGTTCGATTTGGAATAGTAAGCCTTTGAAGCGTTCTACTGACCAACGACCGTTAGCATCTGTATCTAAGTCAAATACACCAAATGTTGTTGTAGCACCAGTTTGTGCACCAGGTTGAGCTGCAGAGTAGATTGTACGAATAACTTCGCGGTTGATTTCAAATAAAATTTCTTGTGAAAGAATATTTGATAATTCACCTTCTGCGTCAAGACCGTGTACTGCTTTCAAGTCTTGTGCTAATTCAACTGTGTATTGAGCTTTAAGACCACGTGTCTTAGCAGCCACAGTTGTTTTCTCAATTGAGAATGCCATTTCGCCGAAAGCGTATGTATCACCCAATTGTTCTGCGTCACCTGTAGCAATACCAACACCAGTTGTATATGGTGAAGCTACTGGGTTTGAACCAGCGTGAGCTGTGATTGAAGAACCAGCAAAGTCTGTATCAGCTTCGTTAAATAACGCTTCTGTATTACCTTGTGATGTATAGTTTGATTTCATAGCGAAGATCAAACCAGTTGGGCCTGTCATTGGTTGTACACCGCAAACGTCATATGCCATTAAGTTAGGCATTGCACGGCGAACTAAAGAGATTAAGATTGGATCATAACCTGCTAAGTTGCTGTTTGCTGGTGAGTTAACTTGACCTGAAAAACCACCACCCATAGCGTTAGCTGGAGTAGCTTCCCATAAAGCTGATTTTTCTTCGATAAGAGCCTTTTCTTGGTTCTCTAAAAGAACTGTTGTTACATGCTTTTTGTAAGCATCTTTAATTTCTGGTAAGTCAGGGTGTTCAACCACTGCTTGCCACTTTTGTTGAATTTGTTCTGTCAACATGTTAGTTTTTCTCCTGAAGGAATTGTTGATTCTATTATTTATAAATGTTTAACTTTTGCTGTTCTAGAAAGCGCATCTACATAGTGTTTTACTTGTGATGGTACTTCTTTTGTAGCTGCTGGATCATTTCCAATTTGTGCTGACTCTTCTAACATTTTTTCTGGGCTAGATGGAGCTGCTTTAGAGAAATGATTTTCTTTAACAACTTTTACCTTTTCAATGAAGAGGTCTTCGTTGTCAAAATCTACGCCTTCTAAAAGCTTAGCCATTTTCTCAGCATCCGTAGCTGTGAGATCATGACACGCTTGTTCAATAATTCTATTACGTTTGATTTCGTCTAGTTCGGCTTTCAATTGAATGTTAGCCTCGATAGTTTCATCTAAACGGCCAGTGATTTCGTCAACCTTAGTAGACATGTCTTCTAAGACGTCAACTTTATCTTCTGGTACTTCAAAGTAATGCTCTTGGAAAAGATTCTTTAAACCAATCATGAAATCTTCAGCAACTTCTGCACGAAGACCATTTTCCACTTCAATCTCATTGTCCTTCATCCATTGTTCTACAACATAATTTAGATATGAATCAACCTTCTCTACAAGACCTTCTTTGAGCTCTTCAAAGTCATTTGCATTTTGTTCATGCAATTCAGCTGTGATAGCTTCGACTTCGCTATTGACGCGAGCAATAACTGCCGCTTCAAAAATCTTACCAGCTTGAGATTTAAACTCTTCTGATAAATTAGTATCTGCTGCAAACACAGATTCAATATCTTTACGTAAATCTTCCATTTTCATGTCGATCTTACGTGGCTCTGCTGGAACTTCAGCAATCACTTCTTCGATATTGTCTAAATCTTCTTCTGTGATAGCAGTTTCAGAATCTGTATCTACAGCTTCTTTTTTAACATTGCCAGCACTGTTTGCTTGATTAACAACAGAAGCGGTATCTACTCCAGCTTCAAAATTAGGTGCTTGGCCTGCGCCTTGACCTTTTTGAACTGCTTGAGCTGATGTTACTGCTTGTGCATTATGTGGATCTTGTTCTGTATAAGATGCTTTTTCGCTTGAGCCTTGATTAACTTGAGCTTCTGGCGCACCTTTCTTAATAGTAGAATCCTCTGGATTAACTGCAGCACCAGAATGTGGATCAATTTCAGTATATTGAGCTTTTTCAGAGCTGCCTTGCATAACAGCACCCTCTTGGCCAAGAGCTTCATCTAATTGCTTAGCTTTAGCTTTTTTAGCCTCCATGAGCTCACGAATTTTTGTTTCTAATGACATTTTAAGGTCTCCTAAAACGGGTTTTCTAATATTTATACTATTTCGATATTTGATTAATAAAACTTTCAAAAACATGTAACTTAACAGCTTCAAGATCTTTTGACTTTGCATTGCTGATAGCGTAACGCACTTCGTCGTGGTGACGTTCTACAAATCGACCTTCAACCATCATCCATTCTTTGCCTTCCATAATACCGCGCACAAACGCGTCTGGGGCTGATGGATCTGATACGATGTCGCCAGCTGTTGCTAAATAGAAGTCGTCTTGAACTTCGTTGATACCATCTTTATTCAATTTCAAACTACCCATTCCACGAGAACTAACTCCTAATTGGACACCTTCATCGATAAGATTCTTAACGATTCTGCCCATTGGAGTTTCAGTCATGATCTTGGCACGACCGATGTAATTGTTACCTTCTTCTTTAAGGCTAACAATCATGTGACTAACACGATCAAGATTAATGCTAGGACCTTCTGGATGACCAAGTTCGCCTAGTGCTCTTTTTGTGTCGACATATTCTTTAATGTAGCGATTTACTTCTTTCTCCATAACAGCTTTAGGATAAACACGACCATTACGGTTTTTTATCTCTGTTTGTAAGAAAGGACCCTCGATATAGTAGTTTTTGCCACCTTCTTCTTTGGCTTCTTTAATAACTCTAATATCTTGTATGGTTTCTGTAATAAGTTTCACGTTATACTCCTACGTTTGTATTAGGACCAGCATAGCCAGCTACTTTTCTAACATCTAGAACCAACATACCAGGCGCTTCGAATGTTACATGAATGCTGCTGGTATTGTTGAGATCAATGGTAGGCATTTGTTGACCGCCTGGATATTCTGTAAATCCATGTAGATCTAGTACTACTGTTCCGCTTGAATTTCCACGGCGTACTGTAATACTACTGTTTGAATCTGTTGATGAGTTTGCATAAGCACTGGCAATGTTTACTGTTAATTCACTGGTTGTAGAAAAGGCAATCTCTTCGGCTCTTCGTAGACTTAGTAAAGTAACTGTAGCGCTATCATTGTTGGCGCTGGCATAAAAATGCAATACTGCACGTTGGCGATCGTTTTTAATTATGTTGTATTGTACGGCCATATATTACTCCGATTATTTTGTTAATTTCTTGGTAGCTCTACTAATACCTGCAAGTCTCTTTTCAGAATCCTTAGCAAAGTCTGCAGCTAATCCTTTGTTTACTTCGTAGTTCTTTAAATGTCTTTCTTTTTCTTCTGGTTCAGTGCCTTTCTTGTAAGCACGATTCACGTCTTGATCAGCATCTCTTTCAAAATCTTTTCTGATGGATGCAGAAGCTCTTAAACTTCTTGAAGCTTTGTTAATGTAGTCTCCGTAGGTAGACTTTTTAAGTTCGTCAAGCTTTTCTTCTGCCATAGCTTTACGTGGGCCTTCTTTAGCACCATACATAAGAGCTTTACCAGTTACTGCATGACCAGCTTTCTTTAAATCTTTAATGTGTGCCTGAGCATTTTTTACTGTAAATTGAATAGCATATCCTTCTTTACCAGTATCTTTATTTTTGTGATAGATCTTAATACCAGTTGGCATTTCTTCTTTAGCTTCATTAGCCATGTTGCTAGCAGATTGGTTCATTTTGTCTAGTTTTTTAGAAGCTTGAGCGACTCCAGAGTAACGCTTGTCAACTTTTGATGTAGACATTCCTTTGTACTTACTTGCATCGGATGCTTTGCTTACATATGATGACATAGTATTTCTACTTAACTCATCAATCTCTTCAATATCTTCTTTTGTTAATTTACTAATAGCCTTATCTATACCAACATATCTTTTTTTTTGTTTATCAAAAGCTTGCTTAACATCTCTTGGGCCAGAAGGATCTTTTTGAAATGCTCTATCAATACGAACTTCACGATTTGTCATATCATTGGCGGCACCTTTAATATAAGAACCTAAAGTCTTTTTAGAAATTTCATCTAACACTTCTTCTTTTGTTAGCTTAGCAACAGCTTTTTGTAACCCAATAGTTCTAGTAGCACGCTTAACATCAGCTTTATTAGCCATGTGTGTATATACTTTTTGTGCTCTAGGATCTTCGTCGTCGTCATTTGCAATTCTTTCATAATTAGTTTGTTTTCTTTGCAAATCTACAGCTTGACGATGAGCTTTTTTAACATAAGAACCTAATGTAGCCTTAGATAATTCATCTATCTCTTCAACTTCTTCTTTAGCCATCTTACCAGCTGCTTTGTCAATACCTCTTAATCGTTTATTAAGTTGGTCAAGTGGCTTTATTATTTTACCAACATTTGAACCAGCTGAAGCTACTGCATGAGCGTTAGAGCCAACATCAAATGCAGCTTTGTTTACATATGAGTGTAGAGTCTTCTTAGATAATTCATCAACTTGTTCAATATCTTCTTTAGCAAGTTTTGATGTTGCTAATCTAATACCTTTTTCACGTTTGTCAATAGTCTTCATATCATCAGAATCATCTTTAGGATTTGCTAAACTTTTAATAATAGCTTGATTAGCTGAACGATTAACATAAGAACCTAAAGTCTTTTTAGATAACTCATCTAAATATGACTCTTTAATGTGTTTTACAGCTTTGGCTGGAAGATAGTGATCTTCTTCGTTATTTGTAAAAACGTGAGTGTCAGAAGTTGAATATTCTTTATCCTTGTAAAACCCTCTAACCTTACCACCCTTAATCATTTTGTGTATTTCTGGATGTGAAAATTTTTGAGTGTATCCAGAATTATCAAAATGAACATGCGTATCAGATATTTTAGCTGTACCGGAATCTGTATTAAATGTTTTGTTTTCATCTAAACCTTCTACTTCTTCCATGTAATCTTTAACTTGTCTGTCTTTTTGTGTTAAAGGAGTAGTTGGGTTTAGTTTTTTCTTTTTATTAACTACGTCAGTTCCCATACCTTTATAGGTAACGCCTTTATCTGTATCTTGTTTATCAGTAAGATCAACAGACTCAGCAACTAAGTCTTCGAATGACTCATTAGCCTTAACTCGCTTTGCAATATCGTGAGCTTTCTTGATAACTTTTTTAGGAAGATCTGTAGCTGGTCCACTACCGTAACCATACATCTTCTTAGCTTGTGCCATACCAATAGCGTATGGCGACATAGTCATCGCCTCTCTAATTGTCTTGAACTTCTGCATTATTAGCTCCCATGCTTTGTGCTATTTCTATTTTTCTTTGATCTAAAGCGTCTGTCATTTTAGCTGCCATGACATCTCTAAAGTTTGTTTCAGCATCTGCATTGTTATCCATAATAACGTCGTCTAGCATATCCTTAACTAAGTCACTCATTTATTCACTCCTGAATTTAATAAACTAATTTTATTTATAACGTCAAGTTCAACTTCTTCTCTTGGTTGACTAATTTGCCTTGTTAGCTGAGCTGCTTGTAATGTTCCTGGTCCCTCAGCTTGAGCCTGCATTTGTTGCTGTAACTCAGCATCGTCCTCAATTTCTTTTCTAACCTTAGCAATATCATCTTCGTCCATCTTTAAAATGTCACGATAGATAAACTCTCTACTAAAGTAAGTTCCAATATAAGGATTAACTTGATTCATTAAGTCAACTCTGTTTCTTAGAATCTCAGCTTCTTTAGCTTCTGTTAAATAACTATCTTGAGCAAATTGATAGAATACGTCCTCACGGATAGCTTCCCAATCTTGCTCACTCATAATATTTTTTAGAATAAGTTGAGTCTTTAATAAGTCGTCAAATAGTTCTGAGAATTTCTTTCTCAACCGACTAACAAACTTACTAAACTTCAATTCGTCGCGAGTAATCTCTGCCTGACGACCAAAGTTCATTCCTGTATCAGGTTTCATACGTGATAGTGGAACATTGAGAGCTTGATATAACTTATTTTGGAAATAGTTAATATCGTTGATCTCACCTAAGTTCTGACCACCATCTAATGTAGTGATCTCAGTACCCTTACCACCTTCACGTCTTGGCATCCAGAAATCTTCTAGCATGCTCATTGTTTTCTTTTCGTCTCTTATTTCACCAGTGCTGGCGTCATAAGTCACTTTGTTTCTGTAACGATCCATAATACTCTTGACGTATTGTTCAGCCTTAGCCTTAGGTAAGTTACCAACGTCAATATAAAAAATTCTTCGTTCTGGTGCACGGGTCATTCTATAAATGACCAAGCTGTCTTCAACCATTCTAAGTTGATTAACAACCTTAATAACCTTTTGCAAATGACCTAGAACCATGTTCTTGTCAAAGTCAATAATGCCACTTGTGCAATAAGCAATAGAATCTTTTTCAATTCTAACTACATTATTATTTTGGCCAGGTGTATAGTTTGTAGCTTGTAGAACACCTTTATCATTAAAGATATAAAACTCTTCTATATCTGTAATGATATCTACGCCAGTTTTCTGGTCTTTTTTCTTATTGACCTTACGGACCTTTTTGATCTTTCTTGGGTCAATATATCTTAATTCAACTATGCCTTGTTTAGATTTGTTGACATCAACAATCTTTTGGTAAGGAATTCTACCATCAACATACCATCGTTTAAAAATGTCATGACCTTTAGAATTAAAATCTAAAAGTTTCAGAATAGTTTTAAACTCTTCGTCAATAACTTTTTTAATGTTAGCACTTAAGTTAGTCTTTTCTAAGTCTACCTTAACTACTTCTTCATCATCTTCTGCAGCCACTGCTTGATTAACAATGTCTTCAATTGCAGAATCGCAATCTGGATATAAAGCTACATCTCTGTAACGATTGATAAGATCGTTTTCATTTTTTGCCGAAGCATCAATATCATAATAGGTTCCATAGAAGCCAGCTGCATTAATACTAGTTGCGCCGTCATCATCTTGTGGAACGATAAAACTCTGAGCCCCTTTGGGCTCAGGTTTATCTTTGGTTATCTTGTAACCGAATAACGAAAGGTCAGCCATGATTTAATCTCTCAAATAAAAATAATTATATACCAAATGTAGTAGAACCAACATTCGTCACATTATTGATCACATTACCGATACTTAAAGCTGTATCGAATTGTGTTGTATAATGTTGATATTGGAACTCTACAGTGTATGTTTCAACAGTATCGTTATCACCGTAATTTAAAGTAATGTCTCCTAGATTAACTGGGAAAGCACTATGTAATGTATAAACTTTTAATGGATTGTTGTTACGATCCAATTGTGTTACTGTAATGTTAGCTTGGTAATCTCTAGGATTAGTTCTACCATTATTGTTTTGTAGATCGTTCATTCCTGCCATCCACTTCTCAAGACTATTTCTAATATTAAATGAAACATCATTCAATACTTGCATAGTCCATGGTGCAAAGACTCTTTCTCCAGCAAACTTAACTTCACGACCACGGTATGGAACGATTGTTGGATTAACAATACTACCTGGAAGTGCAGCTGCATTAACCAAGAAAGCTGCTTGTGCAGTAGCTGCCCCACCTAGTGTAACGTAGGTAGGGAAACTTATTGCAACAAAGAACTGGTTAGCACGAGCTCCGCCACCAATCAGCGCAGCTTTGAACTGATCAACGTTAAATATTGATCTTTCTGCCATTTTTTATTCTCCTTTTATCCCTTAAGCACCAATTTCTTCAAATGCAATACCTGAACGAGTTGCAACAAAGTTCAAGGTAATGTAGTTGATGCTCTTAGCTGGTTTAATGTAGATATCAGCTACAAATTCATTTCGATCGATCACTTCTGCAGTATTGTTTGTATCATCACAAACAACTCTAAAGTCAATAATACCACGACGGCCTTGTACGTCTCGTAAGAATGGATCTACTAAACTTACAAATTGACTTCTCGTGAATGCATCGTTGAACTCGAATAATTGGAACTTAGCAGCAGTTGCAATTGCTTTTTCAAGCACAATGAATAATCGACGTACGTTGATACGATCAAATGCGCTTGGTTTTTGTGTGATTGTTTTGTCACCAAATAAAACAGTGCCTAAACCAGGTTGTGTAATAACTGGGTTTACTTGGAATCTATACAAGTTGTCACGGTCTGTCTTTGTTGGTGTCCAGTTAAGTTTAACTACATTCTTAACTTGACCACGGCTGTAACCACCTGGTGAATACCAAGGATCAGCTACAAAGTCTGTTCTAACACAAAGACCTGCAATGTCGCCAGCTAATGGGATCCAACGATATACATCGTTGTAGCGGTCGTACTGATATTTCCAACCACTATCCATTACAGCGTATGAACTGTCTTTATTAAAGTATGTGTTTCTATCATTTACAACAGAAGCTGCTGTTGTAAGTGTTGCTGATGTTGGGCTAACAAACACAACGCAATCGCGTCTTACGTCAGCAACATTATCTACAACATATCTTGCTGTAGAGTTATCTGTATTAACACCAACTACTGGAATCAAACTTACATCATAGAGTTCAGCGTTAGCCAACTTAACATATTCAGTTTGGAATAAACCATCTGTTGGAGTTACATCTACGCCACCTGTTAAACTTCTAGATTGGACTTGGTTCATTACATTGAAACCAGTAGCACCAGTTGCTGGAGATACTGTACCCCATGCTAGATTGTTACCAGCAGATGAAGTAGTGTTAGCAGTGTGACTACCAAACCAAATCCATTGACTGTTTTGGTTGACATAGTTTCTATAGTAGTTTGATAAGCCGTCTGCTGAAACAGCATCAGAAGCTTTTGATAAACCTTGGAATTTCTCTAAAACTGTTCCTGCTGTACCTGTGATACCACCATCTTCATCAACAACAAATACGTGTAATTCATCGTAGATAGTTGTAGTTGAAGTAGCACCAGCTTTGTTTAATGCATAGCGTGATGTTGATGGACGTGATTCAACTTGATCCCAGAATTCCCATAAAGCTTGACCAGTTGAAGCAGCACTAGTTGAAGCAGCTGTTAGGTTAGAGAAAGTAACTGTTGTTGCTGATAGTGCAGCATCAGCTGTAGTTTGGAAACGATAAAGTGAACCAGATATTGTTACTTCAATCCATGAACCTTTTGGAACAGGACGTGCTAATGAAGCTACGCCAGCACCAGTAGTAGTAACAGAGCTAACAGTAATGTTAAATGCATATGAATTGTAATCACAAGCTGTAACTTTTAAATTGTTTCCTAGCGTACCAGGATATTTTGCAACATACTCTGTACTTGTTAGAGTTGGAGCTGTGTATCCTATGTCACCTTGGTAGTTATCTTCATTTTTAATTAAAGGTGCAGTACCACCGCCAGATGCATTACGTGCTGAGCCATCAGCAACGCGATTTACTTGAAGGTTATTACCGTAACTTAAGAAATTTGCAGCAGTCAACCAGTACTTGAAGTTTGTATCGTCTGGTTTGCCATAGGTGTCATATAAAGTTTTTTCACTGTCGATTGTAACGAATTGTTCGGCCGGACCCCAGTTAAAATTACCAACAAAAGCACCAGCTGTTGTTGATACCTGAGGGACAAACAAGCTTACGTCACGCTCCTGAACTAGCACATTGGGCGAAACTTGAAAAGCCATTTTATTCTCCTTATTTTAGATCATTCACAATGCAGAAATTGTTTTCTAATAACGATATTTATAGTTTTATTAATTTAGCCAATTTCCAGCATTTTTTTCGACTGACCATAAATCGCCATCATGAACGTATTGTGTAGGCTCAGAACCTGCTGATCCATCCTCAATAAACCCAAAAGGCGTTAATTCATCTTCTATTTGTCTAATTTGTGATTCATATATTGTTTCACGTAAATTTGCATCCGTCAGCTCTTTAAAATATGGGTTGGTAGTCAACCATCCAAAAAGAACCAAAGGCATAACTAGATCATCGTGATACCCTTCGTCCGCAGCATAGCTGCCACGTTTTTCAATAAAAGTACTGAATTCGCTTATAATATCACGATCAAATACTTGCATTCGTTGTGTTTCTATAAGAGTTTTTAACTGACTACATCCAACTCTCTTTACTAACTTATCTGTTCTAACACCATTATGTGAACCTGATCCACCAAAGCCACCAGATACTACTTGGCCATTTCTACCTCGTCCAACATAAAGAATGTTTTCATATTCAAGCTCATGATGAAGAATGTCAGCTACTTGCTGACCATTATCATTAATCTCTACCATAGTCCAGGCGTTATTATAATTCTTAGCTACAGTATGGATTACTGTAGGAAATAACATTGGACTAATTTTATTGTTTCTATACTTTGCTACTACTTGATAAGGATTAGCAGATATGTCCACAATAACAAAAGAACTATAGTCACCCTCAACTCCTCTTGACGTATCAACGATACAAACATAGGAATGAGGTTTTTCAACTTGTTTACCTTCTTCATCTTTAGATCCCCTTACAGGCTCTTCTAAGACATCCAAATTATCTTTAGTGTAAATAAATTGTTTAGGACTTAGTCGTCCTAAAGTTTCAGCATCAAGTAATGTATAACTTGAACCTAAGAACGAACATAAAACCTCTTGTGCAAACTTAATGTCACCAAGAATTGCTTTTTGTTCAGAGGCCCATCTATCATCACGACCAGGAATTTCTGTATATGGGATAAACAAATTTACAAAGTCGTTTATGCCCTGTTCAGAATCGTTCCAGAATTTCCAAAAATGGTTGTATCCAAATGGAGTACTACTCATTAATACTTTAGTTGTTTCACCCGCCATAATGGTAGGGTAGGTAGCAGTGAAGAAATCTTCAGCAACATTATTAGGAATGATTGCAGCTTCGTCAATGTATAACCAGTTTACAGATTTACCACGAATACCTGATGCCGCAGTAGCTGCTGTGAATACCTTAGAACCATTTTCTAATTCTATGTCACCTTTGTTCCAGGTTCTAACACCTTGTTGCATCCACATAGGTAAGTTTTCGTACATACCTTGATATCTGTTTAATACTTCTCTGGCTGCAGCTGATTTATTAGCCAATATTGCTACAGTCTTTTGTTCTTGAAATAGTGTGTACCAAAGAATACATGCTGCAGAAGTAATCGTCTTACCTTGCTGACGACCTTCCATTAGAATAACTTTACGATTGTCAAGAATAGTTTTTACTTTTTTCTTTTGACAATCATACAACTTAAATGGCACAAGACCTTTATCTAGCGATACGATCTTACAATAGCTCTCTATAAAGTATATTGGATCATCCTTACACTTGAGAATCTCCTTGATTTGTTCAGGAGCATACTCAACGTTAAATCCAATTTGCTTTAGTCGACTATTACCATTGTAACTAGCTCTCGGTGTTTTGATTATCGCCATTTATAATTTTTTCATTCTCTTTGTTTAATAACTTAAGAAGATCATTAGTACTTCCTGTGAACACAATATTGTTTTGTGTACCAATTTGTTTAGGTTCTTCTTTCTTCACCGTTTCTAATTCTTTCTTTTGCTTTTGTAATTGCAAAAGATCTTTGGCTGTTTCAGCAACAGTCTTAATTAATTCTCCTGTCACCTCATATGCTCTTGGATTGTCACTTTGTCTTGCAATGTTAGAAATGTCTTCTACAGCAGATTGACCTTTCATAATCATCTGCTTTAAGGCAAGTCTAGCCTGATCAAAGTCATCATCGATCATTGTTTCATCTCTTTGAACCATAGATGGAAGGCTTGTAGGCTCAGTCCCAAACTTTTGGTCTAAGGATGTAAATATATTTTTATCTTGCAATTCGGAAGCCAGTCGTAGTAATTTGCAACAGTGTACTTGTTGCGAGTGCCTTGGCGCCTTCGTTTTGAACATTTTGCATTATGTAACGCACTCTCAATCCTGTACTTGTTGTAACTGCTAATAAACCTGCACCGCCGTAAACACCGTCTGGGATATAACATCCATCTGGAATCATTGGCAATTGAATATTATGGACGCTAGTAACTCCAGTTGTCATACTTCTAAAATATTCAAATGGTGGGAATAGTGCAGAAATAGAACTGTTTACTGTCCATGAATCCCCATACATGTAAACCATTGGCAATGTACTTGCAGCTGGTGTTAAATGTTTCACTGTTAAGTGAGCAGTGATACCAGGGATTGGAGGAACAGCTGTTAGAACAGCACTGTTATAGTCTTGTAGTGTAAATGTAGCACTTGATCCCACAATCTTAAGTGAGCTTGCTGTGCTAATTGTTAATGTATAACTTGTATCACCAGCGGCGTTAGGTTGTAGACCCCAATAGTATTCAAAGCCACCATGGTCAATACGTTTTACGTTAAATGGAACAATACCAGTTCCTGTTGCATTAGATCTTACTGGACCTAGACGTCTATTTACTTGCCAAACACCACCGTATCCTGCAGCTTGTAATTGAGCATCAACAGATGCAATGTCTCGGTTAGAACTGATTACCACATTTGAAGAACCAGGATAGAATTCGTTACCTACACCAGTTCCAAGACTTGATGTATAAATTAAACATCCAAGATAGTAGAGATAATACCAGGTGTTAGGAGAAATAGATCCGTCAATCACAGCTGGAGTTGTACCAGTTACTGTGTATTGAGGAGTCCATCCAGTTGTAAATGTTCTAATGATTGGGTTGTATGATGCAACAATTGCAATAGCAGTAGTTGGAGCAATACCAGCTACACCAGAAGTACTATATGACCAGTGAGCAGCAGCTCCTGTTACTAAAGTTACTTTGTTATCAATTGTGTTGTAGTTATAAATTAATCCTTCAATATGTTTAGGGTGGTAGATACCATCCACAGTAAATGTATTATCTAAAGCTAATGTTTGATTTGAATTTACATTAACTACACCGCGTTGTGCTCTAACTTGTGTAGAACTTTGTGTAAATTTAGAAAGATTAACTTGAACAAAGCCAGTATGCGCAATCGCATTTGATGAGTCTGAGCCTTGTCTAACTCCAGCTGTCATAGATGAAAAATCTAGAACAGGAGTTTGATATAATGTAACGCCAGTCGCTGTACTTGTTGTTGTTAAGATAGGAGTGTAGGTTGCATTATCTTCACCAGCAGCTTTAAAGACTTCTAAGCCTTGTGATCCGCGAACTACAACAGATGTAGTATAAACAGATATACTTGTAACACTAGCATTACCTAAATTAATATCTAAGCTACCACGAGTAGTTGATACTGAAGTGTTAGATCTAGTTCTTAAGAAGAACATGTTTCTACCTTCAAGTTGAGCTACTAATGTATTTGCAACACTACTTAAGTCATTATCAGCATTACCAGCAACACCTGAATTGTTGGTAATGAAAACAGCACTTTGACCAACAGATCCAACTGTTCTAATAGAGTTAGAGGAAGCTGGAACAAATGCTTGATCAGCAGATTTCCAAAATAATCCAGTACTAGTTGCAGGTGAAGAACCTACATCCACTTTAATGTTACTGGATGAGCTTCCACCGAGGTTTTCATAAATCTCGGTAAAGTTTTCATTAATTTTTCTACCACCAGCGTATAACGAATCTCCATCGTTATTATTTGGGGTTCCTAAATTTATTGGCTGAAATGACATTTCATTCTATCCTAATTAAAATTTGTATCGTCAAAGGTTTCTATGAACCTAAAGTCTCCTGTTGGAGTAGCATTACTTGGATCTGTACTTACTGTATATCTATTTATGCGAGATTCAAGATCCTCATCTTTAAATACATTAACAATTGCATTTCTGATAATTTCTTGATTTTCTACAGCACCATAATAGTAAAGTTTTACTGTAAACGTGTATGTCCATATAATCATTCTGTGATCAGCAACATTGCCTTCATATTGATCATCGTATGTCACAGAATTAAGAATGATAGGCATATCATGTTTAATGTTTAATTCTGGGATATAATTTACAGTAACATTAAAGTCTGGATTGAATGCTGGAGCTATTTGTTCAAATATTTGTAAACCATCTTCTTGGTTTTTAACATATGCATAGAGATTGATAGTTAAGTTATATGGAACAGGACCATATATTCTCTTACTTTGAGTTTCACTTATGACTGTAGATATTTGATTATTAACATTTATTTTTCTAGCACCATCATATTCAAATGCAACAATCTCAAAACTCATACGAGGTAAAGTAACTTCTACTTGAGCGTATTCAGGATTAGGTAATCTTTGAATACGAGTTAGCATCTTATTCTTTGGTGCATAAGATAACGGTATACGTAATGTATCAACGATGGCATTAGAAGAATTCTTATGTCTAACAACCATGTTATTAAACATAACACCAAAAGCTACAATAGCTTTTCTGGTAATTCCGTGATAAAAGGTTTTATTATCAAACATTATTTCTTATAACCTCACCAAATGGATTGATCTCTGTAAAGTCTATGATATCGAGAGCGTCTAAATCAAAGTCTCTATTATCACTTAATGGATCTTGTGTAGTGATAGTCCAACCTTCCCAAAGTAGGAAGCCTGAATCTTCTACATTGTAACTTGAATCTTCTAAGATAATACGATCTCCAGCCTCTGTTAGAAGTTGGAAATTACTTATTGTCATAGACTTATCTGTCTCTAATTTATCAATCTCAGCAACACCAGTATTAATTTCTTCAGAATTGTATTGCCAGAGTTCACATTGAAGTTTGTAGACATGTAACTTACCTAATTGATAAAATGGATTATGTGTATCTACCAATTTTATTTCAAAGTATGATTTAGTAAGAGGCATGTAAAGTAGATCACCCTCAGATGGTCTATTTGGTAATTGTAGATAGTTAGAACGTCCAGCTCCAACTACATCATCCCAACGACTTCTTGCCATAACAAAGGATGCTGTATCTCTAATTTCAATTCCAAACTTAGACATAAGTTCACCATCACCACCAAAGCCATCTACATTTTCTAAGTATGCTTCAATAGGGATTGCATTGTCGTAAGTAGCCAACACATCATCATTAAATAATGTGTCTGTATTAACTTGAGTCTTTGGGAGATAGTAAAGATCAAATCCATAGATCTTAATGGATTCAATAATGAGGTCTTCAATCAGCCTTTGTTCTGATGTGCGACCGCCTGGTACTCCTGAATTGAAATAAAAGTTGGTGGCCATAATTAGCCCACCATGAAGTTAGGAGGCTCTACGTATGACGATTGTGCTTCGTTTTCTAAAGTGCTAATCTCAGCAACAGCTTCATTGTAAATTTGTTCACCGTTAAGAGTGACTCCACCTGGCATTTGAATACCAGCAAACTTCTTCAAGTTATTACCCCATTGTTTTTTAATTAAAGCAGTACAGTATCTCTTTAAGAAGCGATCATTGTATACATCTGTCCAAGTATTTGGATCTAATATTTTGTAGGCTTCCAAAATAACATATTCACCAACAGAAACATCAGTAGCCCAACTCATGTCTAAGAAAAGTCTGTTTTGGTGTCTTTGGAATCTAAATGATTTTGAACCAACTAAAAGTTGATCGATTAAAGATAAATGAGCTTTAACTTGCTCATAATAAATGATACTTGTTGATAATAGATCAAACATATCGTTCAATCTAAGTTGGTACCTAATGTCCCACATATAACTCTGACCAGTATTAACAGCTGAGAATGGTAAGACTCTTACAACCCCAATGACGCTATCATCTAGCTCAAAGTATTGTTTGTCTATGTTTCCAACTGTAACTGAGGATATTGTAGAACTAAAGTTAGAAGTTTGACCTACTACAACTTCTCCACTTGACCATGTACCACTGGATAATTTGACAAGTAACGTATTACCATTACTTGTAGTATTGTTTTCTGCTGTTACTATAGCCGTAACATTAGAAGAGAGACCTCTCACAGCCTCACCTGGTGCAAAACTAGATGCATTAGAACTAGTCAAAAAAAGGCGTGTTGCAGTTACTTGTTGTTTTAAGTAAATGCGTTCCACACCATCATAATGGTAGTCTCGATAATATTGTAGAGCCTCGTCGATGCGATCAGAAACCTGATCGTCATCAACGTTGATCTCTAAGACTGGATGCCCTAGTTCCCTGAGGCAGTAGTCAATTAGCTCTTGTCTTGAAGCAGGAGCCGCCATTGCGTCTCCTTATGCTTGAGCCTCTGTCCAGCTTAAACGGAAGTTATTAACAACCGCTGCAGATGGTGAAGTATTTCTAACAACAATAGTTAGAATATCAGGACCGACTGGGAAGCCAGGTGTCTTATTACTACCATCACCGCCGTAGATACTATTACCTAAGTCACGAACTTGTGAAATATCATATGTATCACCTGCATTAGCAGATACGAAGCCGAAGATCTGTTCACCACCAGCTACAATTGTTGTGTTACCAGTATGGTCAACAATCTGTGCAAGAGAACCTACACCAATTGAAGATACAACAGAAGTCACTGCCCAAATAGCAGGGAAGTTAGGTACTGTAGCTGAAGCTGGGAATGTAGCATTCAAGATACCTAGAACTTGTAGTGATGTTGTTGTTACGCAACCAATCGCACGAGTTTGTAATTGCATACGGTTAATAACTTCACGAGCACCCAATGCACCAATTGTAGAGTTATCTACAGAAGGTCCTAAGCGTAAGCTCAAGATAGCAATTGATGTGTTAGCATTAACTGTTACAACTGCGTTCTTAGTGTAAGCAAATTGAATAGAACGGTCATCATTGTAACCACCATCCATGATTACAGATGAACCCCAGTGTAATACTGTTGGAGCTGAATCAGATGTAATATAAGAAACAGCAGTTTGTGAAGTTGAACCAGCTACGCCACCATCAAACTCAGTAGAATAGAATCGTTTAGAAATTGAAGTATCACCACCCAATACGTTACGTGTGATACCAGTTAATTGCCAACCATCCAATGTTGAGTTGTATGTTTTACCAGTATACGTCATTGTTTCTGATGAACCACCAGCACCAATTGCAGCACCTGGAACTAATTGTTGTTGTACTAAGATAGTACCTGAAGATGGCCAATATTGAGCATCTTTAACAACAAATGTTGTATCAGTACCACCTAGAGTAATACCATTTGCTGTCGTTGAAGCTGAAATGAATCTACTATAGTAAAGTCCATTTGTAACTTCGTAACGAGCTGGAAGGTTACCTGATCTCATGTATGCTTGGTTATTAACGTTGTTGTTAGCACGTTTATGGCAATATGTAACATCACCATTAGTAGCTCTAAAGCCCCAACGTACAAAGCCTGCACCATACCAAGTATAATCGATATAGAACATTTGCATCTTAGTAGCATCTAGAACATAACCAGAAGGTCCTGTACCATCCATCCTATCAAGATTCCATTGGCTTTGTGGAACACGTACTTCTTGAACTATGTTAGCACGAGCACCTGAGATATTAATACCTCTGTAATGAGGAGCAACTGTAAGTACGTTATCATTTAGAACTTGTGTTACTTGATACATTGAACCTTTAATAGAAATTCTATCATTAGCTGTTAGTTGTTTACTAAACTTAGTTGTTGTACCAGTTACAAACACACTTCCGTTTGATACTGTAACAGTACCAAAAAGTTCTTGAGTATTACGTCTTTGTACAACATACCATTGGTTACCATCGTATTCAGTATAGAAACCGTTAAGATCATCAAAGAAGCCAACTTTAGCAGAAGCACCTCTCCAATTTCTAACAGTAACATTCACGTTTTGTCCACCAGGAGCAGTATCAGTAGAACTTGTTGCCATTGCATATGTTAATACGTTAGCAGTAGTGACTGTACTTGATACAATAAATGTACCATTGTATGGGTTAGTTGCACCAGCATTTGTTACAACACCTTCAACTGTAATTGTAGCACCAGAAGCAATGTTAAGAGCTTGTTGTGTTTGAATTGTAACAGATGTGCCGTTTGAAGTTACATAATTGACTTCAAAGTTAGGACATACTTTTGTACCAGTTGAGAACTGAATACCCTTACCTGATTGGTAACGGAAATAACGACGTGTTTGACGAATTGCAGCAACACCAGGTGCATTGTTAATTGCACTTAGTAAAACGCCACCGTCAGACGGTCTGTGAATAATTGTTGATTCTGGTCTTGGAATAATAATAGCATTAGATGAAACAATAATACCAGAAGCAGAACCTGAAACAAATAGGTCACCTGCTGGAGTTATTGTTCTGTAACGGAATGATGTTGTTGTTGGAACATCAAATACAATCCAAACACCGTTAGCAGATGTTGTTGTTGAGCTATTAACTAAAATTGGGGTACCAGGTAATAAACCGTGTGGTCCAATTGTATCAACTGTAACAGTACCAGCTGAGTCAAACAACATACGATCGTGAACAATTCGAGTTGTTGAATTGTTATTATCCATCACTGTACCACCTTGTACAGATGTTGAGCTTAAAGCTAAAGCACCGTTTGCAATACCTTTTGCAAAGTAGCTAAATCGGAATACACCAACACTAGATACAGCATATACACCTTCGCAGTTTGAACTTGTTGTGTAGGCAACAGAAACTAAGTCACCGTTTACTAAACCGTGTGGAACTGCAGTATCAACGGTAATTAATGAACGACCTGTAGCACCGCCTGGAGCACCTAATGTACCAGTAATAGATGTAACTGGTAATGCGTTACCACCTCCACGGAAGTAGAATGATTGAATGTTTTGAATACGAGACATAGACTCCCATTTAATAGGTTGGAGACCGTATTCAAAGTCAGTATCGATTAAGGATTGTGGTGAAGCTGTTCTTAATTTATTGGTAGGATCTTGAAGTTCTTCTGTGTAGGTATTAACTTCTGCAACTTCATCTACTAAAATAGATAATGCATCAGATGTTCCCATTGATGCTGTGTTGTAATTAAGAACAATTCGTGTACCTGTAGAACTCCAAGGTGTTGTTACTGTACCATAAAGGTCAGGATCACTGAAATTGTAGATGACAGTATTGCTACTGACGTTAGTTACCAATAATAACTGCTCTGGATTAATGATCTTATTAGGAACAATAATCGTTCTAGTAGCAGGATTAAAGGTAAAATAATTAGGTATTACTCTCTTAGCCATGTTTTAATCTCCAAAAGCTATATTAATAGGTAACAAAGGATATTTTCTAACCTGTATTGCGTTCGATTTAGTATTTATCTTAATAAAAACTGTTGTTTTTGTACGTGGCTGTTTATAAAAAATTATCGTATTACCACGCATTCTAAAACTATTAGTCCTGCCAGCATCAAATTCACTAAGCCAAGGCCAGATTCTATTAAACTCTTTTATGTAAGGCTCTAGACTTCTTCCGTCTAATATAACTTCAAGATCCTTACTATCTCCATATTCCAAACCGGTTAAGGCAGAATAATTAGTTTTAAGTGTAAACACATGTTTTAAGTTGTCAAATTGATGTGATATATCATTTACAACAGTATTAACAAGTTGTGTTACACTTGTACCAGTAGGTGTAATGGGTGCATATTCTAAACCAGTCCAAGTTAAAGTCTGACCTGTAACCGGAGTGCTAGAAGACACAGCAAATCCACGTAGCTTAACAACTACGGGGAGGCTGGTAGTTCCACCTAGATCGCCACCTAACTGTACCTTTGTATTGTCAAGGTTGCTGAAATTATCATCTAATTCAGCATTGGTTAAGGGCAACCCTTTAATCTGTCGTAGGGTCAGGGTTGCCATTCTTAAACCTTTTTATTAGCTAACTGTAATAGTCCAAGTAATTTGAAGGGTATCGTCGTTACCTTTGTTCACTGCATTGAAGGTTGTACGGCATAACATTGTGCCACCTAATGCTGCTGTTGAACTATTAAAGATACCAGCTTCTGTAATTGCTGTTGTATTACTTGTATTTGTTCTTTGTGGGTTATTGGTACCAAATACGGCAACGTATGTTACAACACCAGTCGATTGAGTGGTTGATGCAACAGGAGCTCTTGAATAAGCTGCAATGTCACCAGCAACTGCTACTTCAGTACCTAGAGTTGTATCGTTTACTGAAGCTGTTGTAGTTGATGTACCTAATGCCATATGTGTCATGCAAGATGTTGCTGACGCTGTTGTATAAACAGCTGTGACAGAAGTTGCTGTACCAATCATGCGTGTTGCGATATAGTTTTTACCGCTTTGAACAACTAGATTCGGAATAAAACGGCCTTCTTTGAGTTGACCGTCAGATCCGATGACCTTGATGTCAACACTACCACGAAGTTTTAGATTTTCGTCGGTGTTAAACATTTATTAATGCTCCTTTGATAAGTTAATACTTTGATTCACCACATAGTCTTCTGCGAATTCAAATCACAATACTAAACGCAGCAATCCTTAATTGTATGAAGTATTTATAAAAAACTAAGGTTTGAAACCGATTAATAATTGATATATCTTGACTCTCCAACAAAATCTTCTGCCATGTAGTCAAAATCTAGGTAATTTGTTTGACGAATAATTCCAGTTAGAATACCGTAAGTCTCTATATTATTTATGTCTGGACGTCTTGTAATCGTCTCAGTTCCAAGACTTGCTGTGTATATACTTCCCGACGTAGAAGGTATTTGACCAATACTTGAATTGACGTCTAAGATTTCTGGTGATTCAAAAATTTTAATTGGGAAGTTACCATATTCATCATAAGCATAAAGAGGTCTAGTAGTAAGTGGTGTGATACTATACCAATTTGTAGTTTTGAAATAAGTGCTACTGCTAGAATAAGGTGTCCATCTTGTTAGATTGATATTTCTATTCTTTTGATTTACAAATAGATCCATAATTTGAGCTGCGTCATATTTTGGAATCTGACTAATTGTTTCACCTTCGTTTATGTTTCTAGTTCTAAAGAATGAAACATTCTCTAAATTTGATTCTCCTGTTTGCATTCTAGTTGGTGAATTTTCACCAACAGTCACCCAATCATTTAATGGATTTTCTTTTTTAGGTTGGATTAAAGCACTGCTTGCATATGCTCTTTCAGCAAATGTAGAACGATAGGGTGCTAATTGGTACCAATTAGGATTGTTTTCATAAACATCTGAAGTGTATTCAACTTCTGTATTTTTATTTCTATCCCATCTTGTTTGTTTAGAACTTACAAACACCCATCGATCATTACCATAGGCTACATCTGATCCATTAAATCCATGGAGGTCTTGCCATAAAATACCACCAACATAAACATTGGTACTAAGATCTAATACTACGGTTCCTGGTGCACTCAAATCAATCACAATAGGTGTTGGAAGCGATAGGTCAAATACATAGGCACCCAAAGCATATGTCTTTGCAGCGTTATTAGTTATCCCATTAACAGCAACGAAAGCACCATCAGCATATGTGATACCAGTCCAGGTACTACTTACTGGTAATGTAGATGTAGCCCAGCTTGTTGTATTTAAACTAAACATAGCTATATTGGTGTCTGCAGCAACAGCCATAATTAATCCATCAGGACTTGCTGCTATGTCCATCCAATTTGCACTGTATCCAGTATTAACACTGGACCAGGTAGATCCATTTTTACTAATTAAAACAATACTTGTATTATGAGCAATAAGAGCAAAGCTGGATAAACTACTACACCAGGCTATGCCAGACCAGTTTGCTGCAATACCAAGATTAGCAGTGGTCCAGGTACTACCGTTATGGCTTCTTGCAATAACGCTTGTTACTCTATCAGTATAACCTGGTGCTGCCAAATATAAATCAGGACTGCTAGCTAAAGTCCAATTGTCAGCACTGAAAGGTAGTGTGACAGAACTCCAGCTATTTAAGTTGTTCCAAGTTTTAGGAGTTGTTGCATTACCTAAGACAGCAATACTTGTAAATGCTGCAACAGCTAGATATCCAGAATTACCATATACAATATCCAACCATGAACCTTGTTGTTTAGTATAAACTTGTCTCCACGTAGTTCCATCTTCACTAGTAGCAAATGTGGCTACTGTTCCAGAATTTATTGGATTGGTGACGGCAACAAACCCACCAGAAGTACCATAAGCAATAGCTTCATAGTAATCAGAAGTTAAATTGTATTTTATTGTATTTAATTCAACACGTTTTCTATAGTTGAATGCAAGGCGTTCCATAGGATCACCCGACAATCTTGTATCAAAACTATATTGCTGACCTGCAAATATCAGTTCACGGCTAGCACCAGAAATACTTGTGCTACTAAAGAGCTGAGATAAAGTAAAGCTAGTTGTTGAAGTTAAAATAGATGTTAGAGATGTAACTGTTGCCGTAATACCAGTACTTGCAACATAAGCTATTGCAGCACTGGTTGTTCTTACATATGGAATAGCATCAATGTTTGCTGTCTGTGTAGCTTGAACTACTTGAGCTCCCCAGAGATAAGTTGATCCAGTGATTCCAGGAGTGAATCTTGATGTAGGATAGAATCTGTATATTAATGTGGTTCCAGATCCACCAATATCATTAATGTTGTAGCTAATTCTTACCCAACCATTTGACAGTATTGTTCTTTTTACATTAAATGGTGTAAGTCCTGGCTCTGCTGGTAAGAAGTCAGCAGTAAGAGTATCTGTATCAAAATTATATCTAACGTAGCTAGCTCGAGTAGGAGTACCAGCTATGAAGAAATTAAATAATTCACAAGTAGGACTGCTATGTCTTCTAATATATCCAGAAATTGTATATACGGTACTTGTACTTGCTATAACAGCTATGTCTTGTTGGACATAGTGATCATCGACAGCCAAACTTGTATCATTAATTAAATAGGTTGTTGTACCTATAGGTGAATAATTTTGTACAGTTGTAAGTAAACTAGAACCAATCCAAGGTGGATTATTAATATCTTCAGACCAGAGTATTAAGTTTTGAGTACTTGATACTGGAACACTATAAAGTCCAGCACCAGTTGTTCTTACATAGTAAGGATATCCTAAGGTTGCAATAGTGCTATTTGAAGTTATAACTTGAGCACCCCAAACTTGTACTATTGCAGGCTTACTTGTAGACGATGCAAAGTTATAATTTACAATTTGGAAGTTTACTATGTTTGTAAGGCTTGATGTAGTAGAGCGAGTAAATACAAACCTTTGCCAGCTAGCTGTTAAATTGACAGAAGTAACAGACACTTGACTTAGATTAGTATCGGATACTAGATATAATGT
>Ga0255070_1000007_pt1 | contig 46355 bp, 65 predicted proteins | sample Colum_Miss_RepB__FD_188464 | JGI IMG/M metagenome (GOLD analysis project Ga0255070, IMG submission 188464) | Freshwater microbial communities from Columbia River, Oregon, United States - Colum_Miss_RepB_8h | ecosystem: Environmental > Aquatic > Freshwater > River | place: USA: Oregon | collected...
TTGTCATAAAATATTCATCCTAGCTAATCTATATCCATCTCCAGTGTAGTCTTCACTACTTGGAGCCGTTTGTGTTACTTTAACTTCAATATCAAGATTGTGATCTTTTATATATTCTTTAAGAACTTCCGATACTTTTTTCTTTTCTTGGTAAACCATATTGACATCTTTTTCTGGAATGTAGTGGTTTTCAACAAAGTATCTCACTACCTTCACCATATCATCTTCTGATATATAGTCCATGTACTTATCTACTATCTCTATTTCCTTCTCACCTTTGTTAGCAAGATCCCATACTTTCCAAAAGACTCTCGTATTGGAAATAAGTCCATAGAGTCTTAGGTTATGCCATTCAACCTGCTTCATCACATCTCTTGCTATTAAGTTTTTGCTTAATCCATAAGGTGTAACTGGTAATTGATTTCTCAATTCAATTTCTTGTTTATTGCCGCCATACCCTAATTCACATCCAGAAGCTATATTAATTAGCTTATCAAACCCATTGTAATTTCGCTTAATGTTTTCATACATAGTTAAATTTCTATGTGTGATACTTGGACTTGTATCATTAACATCCTTCGCACCTGCAACAGCACAGTGAATTACAGCATTAAACCTTCTTGCAAAGAAAAAGTTATCAACAGAAGTAGGGTCCATTAGGTCTACTTCATTGTGACCATTTAAAGGTATTACATTGTGCCATGGAGACAAATGCATGGTAAGAATTTTACCAACAACACCCGAAGCTCCAGTGATGACTATATCCATTATTTTCCGTAATCAGGGAATTCTACAATGATAGTTGAATACTTTGATCTATAAGCATGTCTGTAAGCATCTACAATGTCATCGGAATGATTAAGTTCAATTACATCTACTGTCTTTAACATACTTCTAAATGCATTAGCAAAATTGCCTTTGTGTTGGTCTTGTGGATCAACAGGGATCTCAGTACCAACCGCTACTCTAATAATCATCTTAGGTGTTACTTTGCCACTACTCATGTTATAAAGTTTATCTAAGTGATTAACAATTTGATCTGCAGCACAGAGTAAAAAATTCCATCGAGGATAGATAGCAATTGGACAAAATCCATTTAAAGCTAATCCTGTGCAGTAACCCATTTGAAAGTTTTCTGCAACAGGAAATTCTATCTTCTTGTGATCATCTACTTCAAGTAGACTATTAAACATACCAGTTCCTGCATATCTTACAGCCTGGCCAATAAACAAAGTATCCTTTTTAGTATTAAGATACTTCATAGCTTCTACTAGTTTTTCATTATAAACTTGGTTGCGATTAATCAAAATTGTACCCTCACTCCAGCTCCAGCATGTGGATACTTTGCATTCTTGTAGTGGTAATAGATTAGATTTTCATCTGTGACATAGCGACCGTGAACTTTTGGATTTTTTATATACCACTTATCGTCACCCCAAACTTCTTTTGTTGGAGTCTCGACAGATAGTTCATTATCTTCAATAACAAATGTAATAGGTAATTTTTGAGCTCTGGCATACTTTAATGCTTCGTGAAATGCTCCAGTTTCAGCAGACATATCACCAACCCAGCACCAAACCTTTTCGCCAGTGTTTCTTAATTTAGCTGCAGCAGCTAAACCAACAGCAATAGATGGAATGCCACCAACAATACTTGAGCAATGAATTTTATATTCAGGAAGATTCATGACCATGCTCTTACCTTCAAGAATCTTTTCTTTTAAATATTCTGGAGGCACACCCTTTAGAAGACACTGATAATGGTTACGCCATGTAGCACATATCCAATCATTCTTTATATCAATGAGCTTAAAGACTTCTAATATCTGTTCTTCATTACCATCATATAAATGGATTGGAGCTTTAATCTCTGCTCGATTAAAGCTATCTCCAATATCCTTCTCGAATTGTTTTAATTCATCAACCGTCATAGATACAAACTCATAAAACCATCAACCCTGTCTCCTATATAGGCAATTTGTTCTGGAGTAATAACAGGACTTGTGCCATGGAAATAAGTATGAGTTGTAACATGATTAGCTACAGGGAAGTCGTTATGTAATGACTCCATTGATAACATAGGTGTATTAACATAATCAGAATAAGCTGGTTGTAACATAATGTTACCAGCAAAGTATGGTCGAGTTTGAATTAAATTCTCTTCTAAGTAATCTACAATCTCAGCTCTCTTGAATGGAGCATCTTTTCTAATAGTAAGAGGGAAAGCAAACCAATCTGGATCACATTTAGCTCTAGCTCTTGGTAGATAGAAGAACTCCTCATACTTCTCATAGATATTAAATAACAATTGATAGTTACGACGACGTAGCTTACCAATCTCTTCTAGTTTGTCGATTTGTTTAAGACCCATAGATGCTTGAAGCTCAATTGGTTTTAAGTTGTAACCAATCTCATCATAGACATACTTGTGATCAAAGATTTCATTTGGCATAGATGGTAACCAGTTATCAAATCGTTTGCCACATGTTCCACATTTCAATTTGTTAGCTTCTGGTCCTACACAATAGCAACCACGACCCCATTCTCTTAGAGAACGTACAATCGTTTCTGTATTCTTATCACTACATGCAACAAAGCCACCTTCACCCATAGTAATATGATGTGCAGGATAGAATGAGCATGATGACATTTCACCGAATGATCCTAGTAGTTTTCCATCATAGGTTGAACCTAATCCATCACAACAATCTTCTAATAGAACTAAGTTATACTTCTTAACTAAGTCCATTAGTTGATCCATATTAGGACAATTACCTAATACGTGTGCGAATGTAATTACTTTAATGTCATGTTTCTTAAGTAAGTCTTCTGCTTTCTCAAGATCAAGGTTTAGTGTTTCATATTCAATATCAAGAAACACAGGAATGAAGCCCGCTTGCAGGGTGGGGTTGAGTGTGGTAGGGAACCCTGCAATGGGCATGAGCACTTTCGTGCCCGGGGGGAAGTTATGACCTCTCTTACTTTTAAGAGCTGTCATCATAAGTAAGTTGGCTGACGATCCTGAATTAGTTAGGACACCATGCTCTTTACCTAAGTATTTTGGAAATTTGTTTTCAAATCTGAGACAATCTTTGCCCATCACTAACCAACCATCAAGAAGTGTGCTTGCTGCAGCTATTATTTCTTGATGATCATAATATGGACCAGCATAATTAACGAAATCTTTTCCTGCTGTCCAGGTCTTGGCAGCATTCTTTTCTTTCACAAACTCTTCAATCAAACTCAATATATTTTCTTTACTCATTATAACCCCATTAATAAATAATTTTTTTCTTAAATTCCTCTACCAATTCCTTACGTTCTAATGGTTGTGTGCCTGGCCAATGAACCAACCAGTCACCTTCTTCCCACTGACCACGTTCACCATGAACGTCAACAGTTTCCATGTAATTCCATGGTGGAACCTTATACATCTTATACTCATAACTGTTCATAAAATTCTGAGGCATGATCTCCATGATGTCAGTATATGTTGTTGCTGAGTCTAGCATGTACTGTTGTTCTTTATATTGGTGGTCTTTATATTCTGGCATGTGATCCATAATATCTTGTAACCACTCTTTAGCTTCTTTTGTATTCTTAATTAAGATGCTATCACAATTGATTGCGAAATTGAAGTCTGCACTCATAATGATATTAACACCTTCTGGGACTTCTTTAATCTTATCTTCAATTCTAGTATTGAAGTTTGTGACCATTGAGTCTGTTCCTGTCCACCAAATCCATTCAATGTCTGGATACTCATCTAAAGTATCAATTAAGAATTGTATCTTTTCAAAGCCTGGAGGAAAGCCATAAAAGTCATCTGTCTTAGCTAGATATCCATAGCCATGCTTCTCTGCATATTGGACTTTATTATTTTCCCATGTTTCGTCTGCTAGGGCTCGGTAGTTTTGATCGTGGATTGTGGCTAGAATTATCATAAATTTATCTTCTCTTTCAATTCAAGGATTTTGTTTTTCAATTGGAAACCATACTTTACCCACGCACTATTGTCAAACACTTCGTTGTGATCATAGTCATGAAATACTGAATCTGGGATCTGAGCGCCTGGAGCTTCAGGTGGACGATCTGCTGTTGATCCTCTTGCTTGCTTCTTAGTTTTAAAATACTCTAAACTTTTACATTGGTAATGATTAAGTCTCATCACTTCATGACAAGGTTCAACTCCTGCATTGTGCCCTGCATGAGGTGGAATTTCTCTACCCCAGAAGTCTAATGTTCCAAATTCTGTTGTAAAGACATGAGGATTAGTGCCTGAAACTTTACCAGCAAGTCCTCTACCTTTTACGATAGACTTCATGTGATGGTTAGTACTTAAGTTTAAAGGACCACGATGTTCATAACTTTGTAAGACTAATTCTGGATCATCTATATATCCACTAGATCCAAACTGACACCAATAGACTCCAAACGCAGAACAGTTCCAATCTTTTCGTTCTTCAAGAACTTCTCTTAATGTAAAGCGGTCTAATGGAAAATAAAACTCATCCATATCAGCGAAGACTAACCAATCTGTTGTAGGTAAGACTTCAGTTAGAGCATGCTCAAGCATTGGATAATGAACATTATATCCTTCGCGATTATGTATTTCGATGTGATAATGACGAGCAAGACGGCGCCAGAGTCCTTCTGTGCCGTCTTCACTCATGTGATTGTAAATGACAAATCTATCTACCCCCTGTAAGAGGTAGTAGGCCATCCATTCTAAAATATATTTTTCTTCATTCCGTTGCATTGAAGCGACGGTTATCATATCTCTCATTTTAAGCCCAAACGTCACCTTCCCATTTACCAGTCAATGAACCTTTAGCATAATCAGTTGATCTTGCTTCAAAAAAGTTACTATGAACTGGTGCATTAATCATCTCTTCTACCCAAGGTAGAGGATTCTTTTTGCGTTTAAAAATACCCTTCATGCCAAGACTAATTAGACGTCGATCAGCAATGTATCTGATATATTCTTTTACATCTTCTGATTTTAGATCTCTCATGTCTGAACCAGAGAATGATAAGTCAATAAACTTATCCTCTAACTCAACCATCTTTTCTGCTATTGTATATATACGAGATTTTAGTTGATCATTCCAAATTTCATTATTTTCTTTAATATATTCTCTAAATAATTTAATCATGTTTTCAGCATGCTGAGTTTCGTCAACAATAGACCAGGTCACAATCTGACCCATGCCTTTCATTAAACCATGGCGAGGAAAATTAAGAAGCATAATAAAGCTACTAAAAAGCTGCATGCCCTCCGTAAAAGCACTGAAGACGGCGATGTGTGCTGCAGTTGACTCTTTGTCACCATTTTTCGAACTGAGTTCTGTAACATAGTCGTGCTTATCCTTCATTTCTTGATATTGTAGAAATTCATTATAAGTTGACTCAGGCATCCCCAAAGTCTCAATCAAGTGACTATATGCTGCAATGTGTAATGCTTCGCGTGCAGCAAATCCCATTAACATCATTCTAATTTCTGGCTGTGGAAAGTAAGGTAGATAGTTTTTAACATATCCTCCAGCAACATCGATGTCACCTTGTGTAAAGAATCTAAAGATATTAGTTAAAAACTTCTTTTCTTCATCAGTCAGTTTCTTCTTCCAATCCTTAACATCTTCCATCATTGGAACTTCTGAATGAAGCCAGTGACTTTGTTCGTGCTTAAGCCAAGCTTCATATGCCCATGGATAACTAAAAGGCTTGAAGAAATCTCTTGTTTCGGTAAGTTTGTATTTTGTTGTCATATTAGTTACACCAGCTTTGCTTAGCTTCACCGAAGTATGGACGTGCTAAGTTATTCTTAATAAGTAATGAACTTAATCTTTGACCATCGATGATAACATCTCCTAATACTCGACCTCCAAATTTGTCCCAGTCTACTAATTCAACTTGGATTTGTTTTGCATTGGCTACTGCTTTCTTAGTAAAGTCTGTAGCTGCTTGACCACGTTGTGCTTCAATATCACACTTAGCACGTGGAGCTTTTTCAGGTGTATCAACGCCAAGAATACGAATAGATAATTGTGGCTTTAGTGGTGCTGGTAAGTAAGGTGCGTCAATAACTACTGTATCGCCATCTTTAACAGCCAATACTTTGAAGTTATGTATTTTTCCTTCTATTGTTTTTGCGGCGAGGCTTAGTGGTAGTAGTAGGAGTAAAGCCAAAAGGGTTAGGTTCTTTTTCATGCGGTGTATTTTCCTTAATTAATTCTGGTGAGTGTTGTGGAACTTCATCATCGAGCTGGTCTTTTTTCAACTTCTCGAGGTCATATGTTCTGTTTCTTAAATCTGAACTGCTGTATGTATGTTCTCTTGGATGATAGAATAGCTCTATACCTCGATCGATACAGTATTGTTTGCCCGTGAAATCTCGATTTAGGTATTCCTCGGACAAAAACCTTATGTGTATTGTTTGTGTTTGGATTAAGTTTAGAAGCTCAGCTTCTGTATCATAAACTAAAATCTCATCAACATACTTACATGCTTGTAACTGAACATACCGTTCATAAATTGATTGGACTGGTTTATTTTTAACTCCAGGTCTATCTATTGTAGGATCTACTTGTAATGCTACCTTCAAGTAGTCACACATTTCTTTTTCCATCTTTAACATTGTAACATGACCAGCATGTAACAAATCAAAGCTAGAACAATTAAATCCAACTTTCATATTATCACCTAAACATTGGTCCGTGGACCCAAGTTACTAAACTATATCTTGTACCTTTTGTAACTGGCGTTACTTCATGTAATACATAACTAGGAAATACTACTAACTGACCTTTTTTCTTAGGTGCAGTAGCAGGATCTTTTGATTGGTAGAGTAAAAGATCTCCACCCTCATATTCATCTGCAGCACTAAGTTGTAATGTAATACTTAATTTACGACTTGCTGTTGCATGAGGAATACCCATAGAGCAATCCATGTGCTTTCCGTAAAACTCTTTACGACTACTATCATAGCTTGTAAACTGTAATGGTTCAAACTGATTAAGATCAAACTTAAAATAATTTTCATTAATGTTGCCAATGAGATCTATCATTTTATTAAAGAGCCAATTTGTATCTTCGTTAGGATAGAACCAACCTATCTTACAAGTACGAGTCGAATGTTTTACTGTGCTTTCTTCTTTAGTATTAACAATCGCTTCTTCAGCTTGGAGTTTGATACCTTGTGCTATAATTTTATCTACCTCTTCATTAGAGAATAGAACATCAGTTGCAACCATAAGGTGTGCAAGATTATTACTTATAGTTTTGGTATCCACTTAACCCTCACAAGCGATACAAACAGATTCCTCTTGAGCTAGTGCAGTTAAGTCAATCTCTTTAATTACTTCACGTTCGATCTTCCTAGCTACTTTGTCAGCTTTAGCAATTTTGTCTGATCTACAATAATACATAGTTTTTAATTTTGACTTCCAAGCCTGGAAGTGAACAGCATGAATATACTTAATGTTACTATCAGGTCTAAAGAATACATTTAAACTTTGTGCTTGATCAATATACTCTTGTCTGTCAGCTGCATGTTGGATTACCCAACGTTGGTCAATTTCCATTGCTGTCTTGAAAACATCTCTTGTGTATTCATCCATCCATTCTAAATGCTGGACTGATCCATCGTTTGCAATAATTGATCTCCAAGTGTCATCTGCAAAGTCTTCTTTCTCACCCTTTGCTTTCTCTTGAATGATCTTATCAAGATACCTATTTTTATTTAAATGGGATCCTGAAAGTGTATCTTGACGATAAGCATTAGCACGATAAGGCTCGATGCTAGGACTAGTATTTCCCATGATGATACTAGTTGAGGCATTGGGAGCAATAGCGAGCATATGACTAAAACGGTTCCCGCTACCCACTGCATCAGGAGCTTCGCCACGAGACGTACCAAGGGCTTTGTTCGCAACATCTAAATGTTTCCTAACATGATTAAAAATTTGCTTGTTTAAACTAACAGCTAATGCACTTTCCCACGGAAGATTCTTTCGCTGCAATAAAGCATGCCAGCCCAAAGCACCAATACCGATGCTCCGCTCACGAGAAGCAGAAAATTTAGCACGGCTAATAACATCAGGGGCATTATCAATGAAATATTGTAGAACATTATCCAACATTTCTGCAATATCTTGTAAAAATAATGGTTCATTTTTCCATTCATCGTAGTACTCCAAATTCAAACTACTTAAACAACAAACCGCTGTTCTTTCTTCGTTAGTAGGTAGAATAATTTCTGAACAGAGGTTAGATTGGTGAATCTTTAACCCTTTATCTTTTAACCACTCTGGTAGTTTTCTATTTGATTCGTCAATAAAATGTAAATATGGTTCACCTGTTTGCATACGCATTTCCATAATGCGTTGCCATAGTTCTTTTGCTGACACAGTCTCTCTTACTTCGTGGCTATGTGGATCTACTAAATTCCAAGAATCATCTACATCTTTTTCTAACATAGACCTTTCAATAATTTGCATAAAGTCATCTGTAATGTTGATACCATGATGCATGTTTAAGCATCTCATGTTTTGGTCACCAGTAGGTTTCCTCATCTCTAAGAACATTAAGATGTCAGGATGACTAATGTCTAAGTAAGCTGCATAACTACCACGACGAGTACGACCTTGGCGATATGCTAATGAGGAAGCATCGTACATTTTGAGATGAGGCATGACACCAGTAGACTTATCGTCAGCAGAGCGGATACCAAACCCAATACCCACACCACCCCCAAGCATAGAAAGCCAATTCGTTTCAGATAAGTTTTCAACTAACCCCTCCGCCGTATCTTCAATGAAGTTTAAAAAACAAGAAATAGGAAGACCACGTTTGGATCTACCAAAACTTAAGACCGGAGTTGCATAGGATAGCCAATGTTTGGAAGCGTAATCATATAGGCGTTGTGCATGTTGAAGGTCTGACCCAAATGTTTTGCTCACAAAAGCAAACCTTTTTTGAGGACTATCTTCGTCCTCTGTCATATAACTTTCCTTCATTCTTAGAAGCCCTAATTCGTCAAAGAGCCCATCTCGTTCGAGATTAATTTCAATACCCAAGTGTTGCATTAATTACCTTTCAAATAATATTATGGATTAATTTTCTTTTGTTCTCTTGCCCAATCTTGTAGAGCTTTGAGTTGCTCTCTTACTTCGTGGAAGGTTCCGTAGTTGAGGACGGTGGTGTCGAGGAGTCTACTGAGCGTAACTCCGCTGGCTCCTTCATCAATTCCGGTGGCGGCGTCGGGAACCCTATTTTGACTGGCAGCATCGTGGAGCACGATTGCAGACTTAGGAATAGTACAGTTAGCGTCAGCGTCTTTAGTAATGTACCTAGGGATTTCTTTGATAATTGCATTTGATTTTTCCTTAACAACTTTAGTTCTTTCAATATACTTAGTGACAATTTTTGTAGAGGCTTGACTACTTGCGGCTTTCAACTTTTCTATCTCAGCTTCTTGTTGAGCGACCCTAGCTCTCCATGACATTTCATTACCAATTCCACCCTCAAAAAATACACCTACTAATAAAATTAGAGCACCAACAATCTTAATTAAGCGTCCACGACTACCTAAAAAAGGTAATTTATGGGCGATAGATCCTGCTACAAATAAGCTTAAACCAAAGAAGGTTAAAGCGTGAATTGCTAATTGAATCCAACTATCTGGGATGAAACTTAAGAACCACATACACTCTCCTTGAAATAGTATATATGCTTATTCAGATTTTGTTTCTTGCAATAATGGGAAAATTTTTACTATAACTTTCGCACATTCTTGAGCTATTTGCATGTGTTCTTTTTGTGTTCCATTCCCATCTCTAACCTCAATATAATGGATCCATGAACGTAAAGTTCCATTAATATACATACGACTATTAGTTAAACCTTCTGGCAAAACTGCTCTTGCTTGCTCTTTTGCTATGCCATTTTTAATAGCCCATTTATAGGTTTCGTCACAAAGTGACACCAATTCTTGCTGCTTCTTGATCCACAAGTGTTCTAAGTATTTTTGTTCTATGTTATCAGGATCAACAGGAACAGAATTCTGTCTATTCACTGGATCCTGTAACCTACATTCTCTAATAGAATAATCTAAACCAGAACCTGCATCTGTAGGATCTGCGTATCTTTGGCTGAATTCTTGGAATGAAAAAGAACGATGTCTTAAAATCTGACGACCGATATCTCTTGTTGTTGTGATTTCCATACAAACATTTACCATTTCAAATGGTGACCAGTGTTTGTGCTTAATCATATATTTTAATAACTTGGAAGCTGTCTCCGAATTAGTTTGATTGCCAGGATTTGATACTCTAGCACAATAGGCTACTAATTCTTGGATGTCCCTAACTTCATCGCGACTGACAAAGTCTTCTGCTGGTTGTGAATATGATACTAGGCGTGCTATTGACATTATACTTTTTTCCATGTGTTAAATTTCATTTGAGCTGTAAGATCTTTGTAACTATTTATTTCAATAAACTTCCTTAGTTCTTCACCTTTTGTTCCAAGTAATGCTAGATCATTTATATCTTTTGCATCGGTATAATCAGGCCATATCATTATTTTATAGCCTTTAGTAATAAGTTTATTATAGACAGAACAGACTTCTTTGTTTCTTGGTTGATTGTCTAAAACAAGAATTAGTTTATCTTTGTTTAGTTCTAACTGATCTATTTTATTAAATCCAGTACCACCGACAGCTATTGCATTAGGTAAGAATAGACTATCTATCGGACCTTCAACTGCATAGACTAATTCTTGAGAGTTAATTTGGTCTATACCAAATACTAATGAATCGCTTTCATCAATACGAACCGTAATGTATCTTAATGACTCACCTCGAAGTCCTCTGCAAGATACTCCAATTAACTTACCATCTTTATTTTTAAATGGTATCACTAATCTAGGTTCATGGCTTTGAATTGTATTTTCATATCTGTCATTAAGTGATTCTACTTTCTTAATATCATCAACAAACCAAAGTCGCTCCAAAGCTAGAGTAGGTATTTGTCTATCACTACAAAACTTTCTAACCTCTGAATCTATAGGCTGATCAATTACCTTACTAAAAATGTCAGGTATTTTATTTGGATCTGGTGCTTCTTTAAAGAAGGTTGGTTCTTTAAAGTGACTTTTAAATTCGTCATCTAATGTTGCATGTGCTTTCTTATTCTCACCATTAGCATATCGTTCTAATGCATATTCACGGTATAGCTGTTGATCAAAGGTCTTTAGGAATGTACCAAAGTGTTGGCTAGCCTCACAATTGTGACACTTATAGAATAGATCATTGGTTTGGCGATAAAAGTAACCACGAGCTCTATTCTTCTTTTTCTGACTATCACCACATATTATACACCTGCAGTTATAGAGGTATTCACCCTTGCGTTTAAAGAGTGGTAATCTATTACCGATAAATCCTAGATATTTGACGTCAATGTATAAGCTCATATTCTTTATTATACATAACTAATCTATAAATTCCAATGAAGGTTTCTTTTTAAACCTATTAAATAAACCGTAAAGAGTTTTCATAGGACATCTTGGCTTATAGTTTTTAGCGCCAGTTGTGGCATAGATAAAATCATCTAATTCTTTAGTTACTTTTATTTCTTTTAGAATGACTACATCAGATGGATCTCTACTACTAAATGTTATATAGAAAAGAGGATCTCCTTCTTTGATTGTAACTTCGTGTCTTCGTTCTGGAAGTTGAATAGCAAAGTCTAAAGGTCTCCACCAGTCACTAATTTTGAATCTACCTGGTATCACTCTAAAGCTATGATGAGCTTTCTCAAACCATGGAGCTGTTACTGTAGCTTCAATATCTTTTTCTTCAGTGAAAAAGATTTGATGGAAGTTGATTGACATAATTGGTTCATCAGTTTCACTATACTGATGGCTTCTCATATTATAGAAGTCCATGCTTTGTACGTGTGGTTCAATAAACTCTATACTTCTTTTATCTGCATCCAGTATAAAATGCGCGTCAAATGGGGATCTTATAACAAATGTATTTCTTGATAGATCTAATGTAGCAGGACAAAGTTTGTAACGATGGTTACCATTTTTGATATGAGTCTCAAATAAGTTCTGAGGTTTAGTTACAAGTAATGTAAGACCTTTAGAATGTACTTCGTTTAGTAATGGTGCCCATCCTACAATTAGTTTAGACATATTCCATCCAGCCTGTCAGGATGTATTTGTCTTCTCCACTTAATACCGGGTTACCACGATGTATATGAGTAAAGTATGCTGGGAATATCACTATCTTACCAGCTTCAGGTTTTACTCTAATACTTTGATTGAGGAATTCTGTTTCGCCACCTTCTTTGATGTCGTTCAAATAAACAATGTAAGCCATGCAACGTCTCATATTATGGACACCGCTGTTTTCTACATGAAAGTGATGATAGCCACCACGATCATTAGCATCATAGCGTTGTATTTGCCAAGCAGTTACAGCATGTTTGCCTAGATACTGACTGACCTGCCAGAATTGTTCACCGTAAGCATTATAAGCATTCTGTAAATGAGTATTGAATTGATATAAGAGATCTCTATAACTATGATAGGCACCTAGCTCAACATCTTTACTATTTTTAGCTGACTTAACAACTTCTCCTGTACCGTCTCGACCAATACGACCCTGCGTAGTTTCATTACGTTTATCGAGATCGTGATAGGCTTCTATGATCTCCTTACACATTTTCTTAGGCACTGCATTTGGTATCATGCCTATAAAGTCTAGGAATTTGGATTCGTTGTTGCTAAAAAGACTCATACTAAAAATCCTTTGATTGTGACAGTAAATCTAGGAACAGGACAGATGACTGCAGGACTCCTAGCTGTATGTGGTATGTTGGAATCAAATACAATGACTCTACCACCCTCTGGCAATACACTTTGTTCTACTTTAGATAAGTCTGAAGTAAAGAATTGAGTTTCACCTGCCCAATCTAAATTCCACTGAGGGTTAGCATAAGCTAAAAATGATATAGCATCTTTATCGTTATCATCTGTGTGCATACCAGTTGGAGTATAAGGAAAGTATACATTGATATAACTACGGTCTATACGAACATTTTTGTTCTTGTATTTTTTAACTAGACCTTCAAATAGTTTATCTAACCCAGTGCGAGATAATTCTTCTGCTGTTAGGTTACAAATAAATCTACTAAGATCGATTGAGCTTACTGAACTTGCACCATGACCAAAACTGTAGAGACTGTTCTTACAAAAGTTAAACAGAGCTTCTTGGTTACTATAATCAATGGCATTATCTACTACGAATATTTTTTCCGTTTTTGATGTATGACCAAACATATTGAAGTTTTTCCCAAAAAGTTAATTTTATCTCAGTTTTATACGGTTCAGTTGGAAACGGTATTCTGTATGGACTAGAATGTCGTTCGGGTATGTCTCTTAGTTCCTGTCTGTATTTCCTGTAACGCTTTTGCATAATCTTATCCGGAAAATCCGGCATCTGAGTATAATCACTTAGATTCAAAGCTGTATTGCGAGTATTACGAACACCTATCCATGCTACTTGTAGATTATGCGTATCATTTGGATCGTTGCTAAGAGGTTTAGCAAACGTCCTAGTAGATGGATTATATTCATCAAATATTTCTGGCACAGGATCATAATCTGTTACATCATGATAATATACACCAGGTTGACCCAAAGGTGCCACAGGTGCTTCAAATACATATCGCACAATACCAAAAGAAATTTCTGCCCAGGTTCTCATTACCAGTTTATAACTACCCTTCCAGCATTTCCTGCAGCTCCACCAGAACCACCACCGTCAAACCCTACAGTCTGACCACCAAGTCCACCAGTGCCAACTCCCCCAGATCCTCCGTTACCACCAGGACCTGAGTTTCCAAAGTTACCTGAATTAGTATTTGTAGCTCCCTGATTACCAGCTGCACCACCAGCTATTCCAGCTCCACCTACGCCACCTGGTACGGTTGATCCTTTACCAACACCAATCTGAGTTGGTGGTTCGCCAGCTGTAGCTGCAGCTATACTGGATAAACTTCCTACAAAGGTAGTTCCAGCACCACCACCACCAACACCTACTCCAGGCGCAGCTCCACCATCAGATACTTGTACAAAATGACTACTACCACCAATTACATCTACTGTAAAACTTTGTTGTCCAGATCCACCGCCGCCACCACCTGCTGCTCGACCTGAGTTATTATCAAAGCTGTTTCGTGAACCACTACCACCCCCTGCACCACCGCCACCATACAGTACTCCACTAATGGTATTAACACCAGTTGGGACTGTAAAAGTACCTGACACATTAAATGTTTGTGAGCCAGGTCCTGGATAACCATTATGGACTTCTCTCCAAACTCCAGCATCCTTGACATAGACAACAGTAGCCTCTCTCCAAAGACCTGAGATCTTTATATAGGCATTCCAGATGAGTCTAAAGACTGACGAATTTTTAACATGTAACGTCATTGTTAGTCCTTAGGATTTGATAGTTTGATGGCTTCTATTTCTGAAAGGAGTTGATTGAATTTATCTGGTAAACTTTCATTTTTAGATAACGCATCTATTGCAGAAATAATTGCGTCTAGTTGATCGCCTACTGTAGTTCTATTTAAGTATTGATACTTTCGTCTATCTTTATAGGTTCCATTAACAATCCAAGAATTAGTTGAATTGTCCCACTTATAGCTGATACCAAACGGTTCAAGATATAAATCTTTTGGAGGGAAAGAAGGAACTTCTGTTAGACCATCTTTAGGTAAGACTTGTTGTCCAACATAGAATCCGTTTTCATCTACAGCGTGCTTAGGAGTAACTGATGAAGTGTTATTTGTATTTAAATTAACAGTTTCTAAACGTTTTTCGTTTTCATTTAAAAAATCAGATAAGACTTCTGGATCATCCAAGTCATTAAAAAACTTTTCTATGAGTAAGATATCATTATTAGTAAGATCTTCATATACATACTGATTATTAAAATTTAAAACAACCTTTCTGTATAGATTTACTTCTGGTTCATAATTAAGATATGAATAACTAAAACCTAAGAATGGTATACTCTTAAGGTTATAGGTAGTGCCGTTAAGTTTTATTTTTATTTCGTTTTGGGATATAACAATCATTATTAAGTCCTATTAAACGTATTTGTACCAAATGTCACCATCATTACCACCAGTAGGATTTCCAGTTGATACTGTTCTTACACCAAAGCCATTACTTGTTGTAACCAATGTTACATAAGATGAATTGACAGAAATAACACCACCAGCTACAGTAATACTTGTATTGTCTGGTCTGACAGTACCAGTTGCACTTGGAGTAGCTGTTGTAACAGGAACAACACTAATTGTTCCAGATGAATTAATTAGAATGGTTGTGCCATCTGGACGAACGGTACCAAGGAAGCTCGATGTAGCTTGATTGAATTCGCCACCTCTTACTCCCTTTCTAAGGTTTGAATTACTTAAGAAATTTGTACTCATTATACTGTGCTTCCAAATAAACTAAAGCTAACACTTGTTGTGCTTGCTTGAACATTGACTTCATCGGCTTCATCTAAGGCAATCCCTATTGTTAAAAATAGGCTATCGTTTGCTTGAATAGTATGGTCATAAACAATGTAGTGTTTATTATCTATAGATTCACCGTTAGGTTGAACTGAGACTCTAACAAGCGTAGCTATAGCTCCCTGATTACATACGCTCAGTGTGCTACAAAATGCTTGTGTAGCAGCAGGGACGGTGTAAAGGGATGTTATAACTCCTGTCGTGACAGGATTTGCTTGTCCTAATACTTTATAGAGTGCCATAAGTTATATTTATCTTTTTAATAATTTTTTTAGTTACCTACATATTTGACTGTAAAATTAGTTGAACCATTACCAAATGTACTTGGAGATAGTGGATAAGTTATTCCAATAATTCCAGTAAACGTGTTATAAGCACCAAGTTGCCATGTGCCTCCAGTATTTCCAGCACCAGCACCATCGCTGTCAGTTCCTCTTTCACTATTCTGGGAACGCGATACTTGAAATCCTGATGATAACGTAAATCGCAAATCAGAATCAGGAGATCCACCACCTTTAGTGTAGAATGGTGCTGATGCAAAAGCTAATGGATACGTGGCATATATTGATGTAATAAAATTATTAATATTATTTCCAGCATTCCAACTATAAGTGAATACATCAGTTCCTATAGGATATGGATATCTCGTCCATATTCTAACACCATTAACATTAACTTCTTGCATAGCAACCCCATTAACATTTACTCCTGGAGAGTAATCTACAATAGTTGTGCCGTTTATAATTAGTGGCATAATTAGTCAGAAGTAAAAATACTAACAGTAGTCCCAGTTACAACAATTCTTACTACACCTCTCGTGGATGGAGTAGCATAAGGAGCTACATTGAAGTTGACCGAAACCACTCCAGATGTTACGAGTATACTTGTACCGTTTGGTCTAACAATACCAGCAGCGCTGGCATTTGCTATGTTGGCACTGATAAGTCCCGATGTTACCAATACGCTAGTTCCATCTACACTGACGTTAGCACTAATAACACCTGAAGTAATTAAAATACTTGTACCATCAGGTCTTACAGCACCAAAGTTACTTGTTGTAGCTAATGTAAAGCTACCACCAGGAATAAGACTTAAGACTCCATTTTGTACTGAAATACTAGTGTTATCAGGTCTAATCATACCAACAGAACTTGTCGTTGCTATGTTATAGACGCTAGCAACATTAGTTGTATCTATAACTACTTCAGATCCTGATATCGTAAATGCAAAGCTAGATGTACTTGCAAAGACACCAATGATGTCAGTGGGAGCTAAACTTAAACCGATAGTAAGTAATAAACTATCATATGGTTGAATTGAAGCATCATAAACAATAAATGTTTTTGTGGTAGAAGTAATGCCAGCTGGCCGTACAGCTATACGACAGGTACCGGTAGTTGCACCAGTATTACAAACATTAAGAATGCTAGCAAAAGCCATAAAACCACTAGGAACAGTATACAAAATTGCTTCTGTATTACTTGTTAGTGGATTTGCTTGTCCTAAGACTTTATACGAATTGGCTGCCATTATATTCCTTTATACAATCCTGTTCCGTATACAACAATACTTGTTGTTGCAGGAGGGACTGGACCTATAGTTGTGTTTACAGCTGTAAATCTAAAAATATCTGTTAGTCCAGAAACATTGCTATTACTGTTTGGTGTTATAGAAATAGTAACACCACTTGAAGGACCAGCTGATACATTGAATGTATTTCCAGTTGTAGTTTGTCTAATAAAGACTTCCGTACTTATACTTTTACCAGGAGGTGGTAAGCTCAAGAATGTAAGATTGGTTACGTTTTCATCTTGATATATGTAATTAGTTGGAAAATTAAAATCTATAACAAGTGTGCTGCCTGTTGCTGTAGATTGTCTGATATTACCAAATTTTTTAAGTTCTGAATCTTCTACTGTTTGTCCTGAAACGACAGTAATAGAAGTAGCTCCTGTAATATATTGTACAGATTGGTATCCTATTGTAAATGACGTTACGTTATAATTTACAGAGTTTTGAGCTACAACAAACCCTGGGCTACCAAATTTACCATCTTTACCTACGCTAATAGTTATAGAGGTTCCAGAAGTCACACTTTGTAGTAAGTACCAATCTCCATTACTAACATCAAACGATACTGTAGCTCCTGCATTTCCTGATTGTATAGCTGAGCCATTTTTAATTAATCTATAATTAGAAGACGGATACAGGATACGAGTTTCTGTTGAGGTAACACCACTTACGACCTGAGAAACAACATTGTTATATCTAACATCTGGACCTATTATGACTAAGCTAGTTTGCCCTAAATTTAGTTCATCAGCTACCCATGCATTGATATGAGCTATTTCAGTAAATCCAGTAGTACGTGTGTCATCTAAAGAATAAAAGAAGGTGTATCCATTTATGTCACAAGATATAAGAGAAGTTGATGCTAAGCTACTAAGAGTATTAATTAATGTTGGAGATTGATATCCAGCAACAAATACTGAAAACTCATCAAAACCAATTGTAGCATCATAATACAATCCACCACTAGTTGTACTAGCATTGTATGTTGCTGAAGAGGTTGCATTGTAAAGATAAAACCCATCACCGAATACAATGTTTTCAGTTGTAAAAGGATAGGTTGCAAGAGTACTGGAGACTGTATTATTTACATCGTTAATAGTAATACCAATTGTGTTACCAGTGTTGTCTAATACTTGACCACCAGCTGGTAAAACAATGGTGCCACTACTATTAAACACAAGATTGTTGGGATATTCTATTCTTCCATCACTAAAATACTGAACACCGTTAGGATTTGTATAAACTAAAAATCCAGGATCGCTACCATTATAAGTTGTAGAGGAAGTATCGTATCCAATACTCAATTCAGAAAAAGTAAAGTTGTTGTTAATTGTATTAGATGAATAATTTATATCTAATGCGCTAGTGTTTGTTTCTGTAACATTGATACCAACGGCGTTTGTTACTGCTATATTAATTGTTAAGGTCGTACCAGTTACAGTAAAATCAGAACCTTCTGTTAAATATATAATTTGTGGAATTCCAGCTCTAGTAATACTAGCATTGTGTGTTAAACCATTTGTTGCGGAAGAAGATAAAGCAAAAGTAGTTCCTGGTGAAATAGTTATCGTACTAAAGAAAACTTGTAAAAGAGATTCTTGAGTAGGAAAAACAGGTGTATTTAATACTTCAGCTACATGAGTAATGCTTGAATAATTAACTAAAAGAGTACTTCCAATAGATAGATTAGTAACACTTGTAATAGTGGAACCTACTGGATTTGTAATTCTAATAATTGAATCTGATATAACAGAGACACTGCTAAATGCAGTTCCTGTTGTTAAACTTGTTGATGATGTTCCACTGTAAAAAACAAATCCTGGTGCTAAAGTTAGAGGTTCGATAACGTCAGTTTGATTATTTAAATTATTAACAAAAGCTAAAGTGGCGTAGCTTGTAAGCTGACTACTTAACGAATTGTTTGTAACATAGCTTGATAACGTACTTGTTAAGTTTACATTAGTTACATAACTAGTAAGAAAGCTTGATGTTAGATAATTTGATAGTGTACTTGTTAAGTTAGCATTAGTTACATAACTAGTAAGTGTAGAGGTTAAGTTAGCATTGGTTGTATAGTTTGATAAAGTGCTTGTAAGATTAGCATTAGTTGTATAGTTAGATAAAGTACTAGTTAAACTGACATTAAGAGTATAACTTGCTAACGTGCTTGTAAGATTACTATTTGTTGTATAGCTTACTAAAACTGTTGTTAGATATTCTATAGTAGAATAGCTTGTTAGCCTACTTGTTAGAGAAGCTTCTGTAACAAGAGGACTACCCCCTGGAGTTACACCATCCATAACAACTACAGTAGCTTTACTAGTATCTATATAAAGTTCACGAGCTGATCCTGTAAGACCAGAAAGACTCGTAGTACTATAAGCTATAAACTGTAGGGTGGTTGCCATTATTTCACCACTATTTCAAACATATTACCAAATTTTGTTAAGAGCCAACCTCCAGCAATTCCAGCACCTAACAAAATATAACGCCACTTTTCAAGATCAACTATTCGATCCTCTAAAGTCTTTTGCTTTGAATTATGAAACTCTTGATCTACTTTCAATTCATTTTTAAGATCATTAATACCTGATACGATACGAGTTTCTGTGGCACTGATTTCAGTACTTAATTCTCTTTGTACTGTTGTGATACGACTATGTAATTCCTTGATATCGTCAGCCATTTCGTTTCGTCTCTGCTCTAGTAATTGAAATAGATCTTCTTGTTTTCGTTCTGTTTGATTAATTTTTTCATCATGAACAGCTAAAATCTGACGAACGTCAGCTGCAACGTTAATAAGTTTATCTAATTGTTCTTGAGGTTTCATGCTAGTATTTATCTCTGTTCAATCCAGGTAATAGCAGCTAGTGCATCTTTACCAGTATTGGGGCTAGATATGGCTAGTGTTAGAGTGTCGCTTGTTGTACCCATGTTGCCACGGCCAATCTGATATACGGTATTTGCATCTAATCTAATACTTGTGCCGCCTCCACCAATAACGAATCCTGAGTCAAGATCTACGCCGTTAGTATACGTAGTGGCACTAGTATCAAACTGTGTAAATGCATTGCTATCCGGCATGTTTACAAAGTTGGCGCCAGACAATGTGGCATTACGAATTAGTTTGTAAAATACATTAGTGTTATCTACAGTAGCAGCCTGGAAGAATGTGGGTAACACAATACCTTTTAATGCGTTTGGTTTTAACCTAATACTGAGTATTGGATAAAAAGTGTTGGCCGCAGCCATTCTAGTTCCTCCAATAGGGTTAGTAATGTTTTGTGCAATGCCCAATTTGGTGGCTTCACCTTCCGATACAAGACTGTTGGATCCTTGATATAAGTAGTGCGTGCCTGCTACTCCTGTCAAATTTTCTATCTCTAACCTAATTGGCAAGAACGGTGTTGAACTCCAGGGAAGTGATGTAACATTACCGTGATTAAACGTGTGGATGATCTGGGTTGATCCGTTGATCACATACCCAATAATGATCTGTCCAGCACCATACCACTCATATTCAAAACTTACCATCTGTGCTTTGGTTGGATCAGCAATAATGCCACTGCGACCTGTTCCGTCCAACTTATCGCCGTTCCATTGACTGCGAGGTATACGATTTTCAACCACCATACCCGATGTGCTGGTACGCACTACTACATTGTATTGAGGTAAGCCATCGGAACCTAAGACTCCAGCATCTTCAAAGTAAAACCCGTTGTTTTCATCAAATAGTCCTATGCGTCTTCGTATCCCTGTTACAGGAGTTTGAAATCTTACAGCATAGGTCAACTTAGAACTGCGACCTGGAATGTATCGCATCACATTACGAGTTTGTCTTACGACTTTAGATCCAAGTTGCCCATCGACTGCCATATCTATCCAGTCGGTATTAGTGTTCCAAGTGGCTGTGCCGCCAGACGTGGTGCTTTCATCCCAGACATCTGTTTCTTTACCGTATTGAAATGTGTTAAAGAAATCAGTTTGATAATTTGATACTTTAAGACGATTCTTGCTGGTATATTCGTTTTTATCTTTGAAAAGATATGTCATACTATTCTCCATCCATCACGGTATATTAAATGAATTGCACCGTTGTTAATTTCTAATCTAAAACCATCAGGATCATTGTCAACATTGCCAATCACTGTAATTGGAAATGCTTCACATCTACCCGATTCATCTTTAATAATAACATCTCGGCCAGAGGATAAATTCTGTGTTGGTAACGTAATATAACTTAGGCCAGCGTAGTTGACACCAATATAGTAATCTTTACGACCGATTGTATAAGATGATGTTGTGACTAGTTTTGTAGGCATGTCGAGGTTATAAACCTGAGCAGCACCACCGCCAGGGCCAGTAGCTGCAATTCGACTAACCCAGTTTTCAAGATATTTTAACTTTTGTTCTAGTGCCGCAGTCTCTGCTGGCATTTGTGGGTCTGGTTTAACTAATGTTGCCTCTTGGTGTACTTGTCTTGTAATAGAGCTCGCTACTTTGTCTACCACTGTTTCTTTCTTTTGAAAGAGTTCTTCAACAATTGTAATCGGTTCTTCAATCTCTTCTTTTGCTACTTCTTCAATCTTTTCTACTTGTTCGGTTGTTAAAGGTCCATCATCAAGCTCATACTTTGGAGCTTCAAATATTGGAGCTAAATCTTTAGCTACACTTTCTTTAATTCGTTTTCTTAGTTTTTCTTGACGGGATGATAGGTCTTCAATTTCTTCTAACAAAGCGCTATCAGGCTCTTGATTAAGAGCTTTACTTAGATTGAGTAGGGATTGGAGTTCTTTAAGTCTGTCCATTAGTTGGTCTTCTTCGTCTTATCTTTTTACCCAACATAATGTCTCGACCAGCTAAATTAGGATTTGGATTTGGTGTTGCTTGTCCTGAAAAGCCACCACCAACAGCATTAGCTATTTCTTCACTGTGCATTCTAAATGTAAGCATACTAGATCCATTTAGATAATTTGTTACTTCATTGATTTGTTCTTGATTTGCCGATCTTTTAATAAACTCAGATTCTAAGAATACAGGTTCATCTTTATCTTCTGCATGTTCTCTTACTAAAGAAAGAGCTGCAGCATAGCTTGCAATTTTTCTATTCTCTACAGGAACTTTTTGGATAATGCGCTTTAATCTAAAGATCATTCGATCTAAGATTGTGTAGGCATCTTTTTCTGCAACAGTATTGAGGTCGTTCCATTTCTTTAAGACTGTACCATTGGCATCAATAATACCTAAACGGTAAGCGTCGGTCTCGTCGAATGGAGTTGTGAGCTTTCTAAGAATTCGATAAGTAATAACAGCATCTACAAATCTGGACATCAAATCTTCCTTAATAATTCTACAATATGTTGATCAAGCGTTATATCAGAGGATTTGACATTCTGACCTCTCACTCGAACAATATCAGGCATATAATTTAAAAAAACCAGGAAGGTTTTTAGCTCTGGCCAAAACTTTTCCTGGATCTTAAAAAATAACATATGGGTGGCAGAATCTGCCCCAAACACATTGTATAAAACTACCAAGTGATTAATTATTAATCGTTCTTTAATATCACCAGTAAGTTTGTAACGTCCAAGAAGTCTTTTGACATATCTTAGTCGTTTTAGGTCGTCTTCAAATTCTCTTAAACCACTACAGCTAGGATTATCATAGCTTTTAATGGCAAACATGATGAAGTTTTCATTTGTCAAATCAATCATTATAAATGTATTTAGTCTAAGTTATCGTGACCCAACTTGTCCCGTTATACCACTGAAAAGCATTCAAAGTAGTATTGATAATAGTTGAACCAGTCACTGCAACAGCAACAGTTGATGTAGTGTAAACAGGCAAAACTAATACTGTAGTAAAAGCTGTACTTAAACTACGAGTTAGGCTGCTAACAGAAATTTTCTTGCTTGTATTACCCTGAACCACGTAGAGCAGGTCTGACGACACTGCTCCCGTAGCAAAGGTTAGTTCGCTGAGCTTTTGATCAGCCATGATTTATCCTTAAGCTGTTACAGTTACGCCTGTACTACCACTTGCAGCTGCAGTAGCTCTAACAATCGCACTAGTTACAACTACAGTTTGTGATGTAATTGCTGTTTGACCAAAGTCATTCACACCTTGTGTAATAGTTTGAGCTGGGATTCTGTATGTTATAGCAGTTGAACTGCCTACAGAGAATGTATAGTCAATGAAGTTGCTTGTAGTATTACCTGCTCTTGTAGCTGTAATGTTTACAATACTTGTAGCTGTATTATATTGCTGAACAATTAATGTACCAGTTGTAGTTGGTGTGATTCTTTCGTTCCATACAACACGAACTCTACCAGTAGCACCAGTTGAGTAACTTGTGCTTAAGAAGTATACAGCAGAAATTGTTGCTGTAGCCAATTTGCTACTTGCAGCATCGCCACCACTTAGGTTACGAATTGCTACCAACACTTCTGTTGTTCCATCAGCTCTTGTTATTTCCCAACCCTTTGTTGTAGCAAAGACTCGGCTTTTTTCCTCTTCAGTCAAATTTTTTGGTTTTGACTCTTCGGTTGTATTAGCGCCCCATTGTGGCATAATTTCTTCTCCTTAAATTACTTATTTGCTATATTTATATTAACTAGCAGCTTGCATTGACTGAACTTTAGTAGAACTTCCGTGATAAACGTGTCTTGATTTCTTACCATCTGGGCGAGTTACTACAAAACTGTATTCCATATCACCATTTTTCATTTTTGATTGCTTATCAGAAACCTTGTTACCACCCTTTTCGTGAGCAGCAATTTTATCAGTGATTTCCTTAGACATCATGGCTTCTAAGAATACTTCTTCGTTTTTAGCTTTGAAGCCAGCATCTACTTTATTGAAGAATGCTTTCTTTTCTTCTGGAGTTTTAAAGTCGGCTACAGAAGAAATACCGTGTTTCTTCATGTAAGCTCTGAAGTATGAATCGTAACCTTTCTCAGCTTCTTGGATTTCAAAAGACAGTGGAGCATAAGTGATAGTTTCATCAACTGCTTCTAACACTTCTTCTACTTCTTCCTTAGCCATTTTCTTCTTTTGATATTTCTTCATTTGAAGATATGCTTTTGAAAGTTCGTTTACTTCTTCTACTTCTTCTTTAACACCGGACTTAACAATTTCTTTTTCACCACCAACTTTAGCTCCAGCAACCATTCCTGGTGTAGCTTCATTTGGTATAGTGTTATTAGTAGCAGCCTTAGCAGCTTCTAATGCTTTTTCTTTCTCTTTGTCATTCTCAGTGTTACGACTATTGTCACCTTCTAAAGCTTCAGCTACTTTTTTTTTTGCTTTTGAATGCATGTGCATTTCTGATTGAAGAACCTTAAGCTCTGAAACAGGAACACCTTTTTCTACACCATGTGGGAATTCAATATCGTACCAAGCAATATTGCCATAACGATCTGGATCTGCATGCTCTTCTGAGATGCAATTACCTTGACCCCATTCAGCGTGTTCAACGTGTTTAGCACAATTGTGAACAACTTTACCGTCGTCCTTCATCATGCTCGCTTCTTTAACTTCTGCTGTTTCTTCTTGAATTTGTGCAGGCTTATACATTGCCTTCACTGTTTCAATAACTGTTTTTAAGTTCTTTGTATCCATTGCCTTCGTTCTCCTGTTAATTTTTACTTTTATTCTTTCCCTGAACCATATTTATTCTCCAATGAGCGAGTTGTTTTGCTCTTGGACTAGCGGTTTCACTACTACGAATCTTCTTCAATTGTGCTATTGTTTTGCCTCTTAATCCTAAACGACCCATATCTCCCTTGTCTTCTGGATTACGGCCATCTTGAAAATTTTCAACAAAGCTCTTAAATCTTTTCACTACCAAGCCTTACAGGACCAATATCTTGCTTTTGTTTTAGATCCTGGAGTATCACAATTGTGTCTTGCTCTAAAACTCTTACGTCTTGCAGGTATGTTTTTCTTAATTGTCATATTTGGATCACCAAAATTGACTTTCTTTACATTACCTGTTGATGGATCCTTCACATATACAGATCTCTTTTTAGGTCCATCTGGCGTCAGAAACGGTTTATTTAAGTTTTTTTTTTCTTCTTCTTTTAAAGCTTCTTTAGCAGCATCAAGTGTTGTATAAAAAGTCTTTTTCATACCTTTTTTATATGCTGCAAATGAGTTATCGGAGTATTTTTCAATGTGATCTTCTCCGCTCTTATAAACAACTGGTCCACCACTTTCTTTAACTACTTGTCCAGGAGTTAGCTTTAATAACTTTTTTGTTAATGCAGGTGTTCCTATATCATTTTCAGGACCAAGCTCTTCATTAACATTGGCTTCCATATAGTTTGCAGCAGAGCTAATATAGTCTTCTGCTTTTGTAATCTTAGATTGTACCCATTCAGGAAGATTAGTATTCTCTTCCATCATGTCATGAAGACGTTTGGCATTGTACATAATACTTCTAAGATCAGACATTGCCATGTCACCTTCGTAATCATACTCTCTTGGATCTTGAGCTTCTTTTACAGGTACGCAGTTAGGAACTGTGCGACCATTCTTTTCTTTTGTCCCAACTGGCTTATAGCCTTTCCAACATGGATTATTAGTTCTTAAAGATTTAAATGTCTTTTTCATTATACTCCTCCTCCGCCTCCGCCGTCGCCACCACCGCCCCCGCCGTTGCCATCTGAAGCGTCGGCTGAAGAGTCAGAAGCTGGTCCTCCTCTACTTGAACTGCTTTTACCTTTGCTACCACAGAAATGTAACTTACGACCTTTGTAGTAACTTGTATACACGGGAGTACGGCATGCTGCTTCTCTAATAGATCTAAATGTTTTTGATTCGTTTGCTTTTCTAATAGGAGCCCAATAACTTGCATCACCAGTTTGAGTTGAACCATCGGCATATGCAACAGTGTATTTGTTGTTCTCAGCACCAGTTACAGTAGCTAATCTATCAGTCTTAGTACATCTAACTTGGTCACCAATACTATGAGCCATAGCTTCTTCGTAGATATGGTTAATGTGTGACTTAACTGCATCATCTTCTTTTTTAGTAGTGATGGTTGTTGAATGGCCACCTGGATACTCTATGTTAGTCTTTACATTAGATACTCTAATTACTTTTCCACTATTCTTTTTAGCAATAGCTTCTGCCTTACTGTGAATCATGTTATGAGCTGATAGGACATCTTCGCTATCATGAACATGAACAAAGTGAGCATTCTTTGCTTCATCTATAACTTCTTCTTTAACTACTGGCATAACTTTATTTGATGTAAATTCTATATTACTTACTTTAATACCTTTATTGGCATAGTGTGAAGTAATATGTTTATGAGCATTTCTCTCACCACCAGTTCCTTTCATAGAAACATTCTTACTTGATCCATCATTAAATGTTACTGTAGCTCTATACATTGTATGTGGAACACTTGCTATAGCTTTCACAGCAGGATGAATAGGCATTACTGCTTCTTTCTTCATAAGTTTGGAGATAGCTGTTTCCATACCTTTTGCCCTTGCTTTAAGTTTGAATAAAGGTGGATTTGGTTGTCCATCTTTTTCTACAGTCTTCTTAAGATTAGACTTTAAGTAGCTTTTCAAGGTAGAAGACTTAAGCTCATTTACCGTTTCTTCTTTTTGTAAACTTTTTTGATGTTCCATTGCATCGTCGGCATAGGAAGATGCCTTATAAACATGGTAGTCACGTTTATCCATAGATGGCGCTCTTAAAGCTTGTGTAAAGTGGTGAGCTGCCATGTTATGCATGCCTTCTAACTTATTAGGTCCACTTTTACCAGCCTTCAAAGCTTGACCAGCGTGATATTCAGCTCTATTTTTTAGATACCCATCAGATTGTTCTAAAATTTCAAAAGCTTCTTTTGTTGCCAGTCTTGCAAAGTCCATAGAATGATGAGGTCCACCTTTCTCACGATTAGTCCATACACCTACTCGTCGTTTATCTTTACCCCATGGAATATGCGCTTCGTGTGATTCATGATTTTTACCTGACACGTTTGTAAATTCAACATCAGGGTGATGTTGTTTAAGTTTTGATTTCCATTCATCTTTACCTAGCCCCGTATCTTGTGGCCCGTATGATTTTTCGTTTAGATGTGTCTTTAGTGATTTCATACGATACTTAAAAGCGTTCCTGTGATGGATACTGCAAATCTAGCTACAACTTCCTTATCAGCAGAGTCGTGAGCTACATAAATTTTAATAACCTCTTCTACTAATTCGTTTTTCTCTTCCAAACTAATTTTGTTAGCTTTGTAGTCATCTAAGATAGCAATGAGTTCATGAGCAAGGTAACCAATTGGTCCTGGTTCATCTTTACGTTTTAATAATTCATCCATTTATCTACCGCTCCAGGCTTTGTTAAGTACGACAAGTCTTTGTTTAACTAAGTTTAACCAAATCTCGCAAGCACGTTCTGATGAGGTTGTCTTAGCTTTGTTTAAATTTTCCACTATGCTAGCTGTTGATTCTTGTTGTGGATCACCTCTAAATTTAGCATACTCATCTAACCATTCTGCTTTGAAAATAACTGCATCATAGGTTTCAAAGTTTTTCTTATCACCGCATCCTAGTTTATCACTACTTAATTTTGTAGTGACGTAGGCACTAGCTAAAGCTGGATCATGCTCTCTTGGCCAATACTTTTGTACGACTGATACTGCAGCACAACCACTCAACATCGTTGACAACAACATAATATTTATGAAATTTCTCATTTAGTTAAGCTCATTAACATCCATCTATGTTTTTTATGAGCATCTAATCTGTCTTGTAGGAAGTTAGCAAGACCAAGTTCGCCTTGTGCATCTGCTGACATATAGGCTTGTACTAAGCCTTCCATGACGGTATCGTTATCTTGTATAAGGCGTCTAAACATTTCTAAAGCCGCTGGGACAGTGTTATCGTCTTGGATCTTTGTTAGTTCCATAAGCATACGATGAGCAGCTGGCGCATATGCATCTAGCTGTCTTACATGCTCTGCAATAGGATCAACTGCATTAAATAACTCTTCGTAAAGTTCACCTAAGAAATCGTGATACTGTACAAAATCTGGTCCTTCTACATTCCAATGGTAGGAGTGAGACTTAGCATACATTGCAAAAGTATCAGCTTGGACTCGTTTCAAATCATCAACTAACATCTATACCTCCATCTTTCTGTATTGTTTTCTTTTTTGTGTATTCTTGGCATAATTAAAATCTGGAGCTTCTGGATTACCAATGGTTGTTGTGTCACCTGATAGATGAGCTTTTGTCCATGCTAATTGATCTTCAGCATTTGAAGTTGGTCTAACTGCTGTACGTTCTTGAGTAGCAACATCAATTATTTGTTGTTCTTTTACATGCTTAAGACGTTTTAATTCGAGTTGTCTTAGTTTAGGTAAGAGTCTATTACTGATTCTCATGACAGCTGGTTTAGCTTTCCTTACAATCTCTTCAATCCTATTCTTTTCTGCTGCTGAAAGTCTTGACTTATCGCGGCCACGTAAGATACGTTTCATAATAAGCTGACGTGCATGAAGGATAGCTCTCTTCTTTAATCTACCTTGACTACCAACTCGTTTCATTGCAATTTTCTTAGCAATTTCACGTTTAGCTCTAGTCTTTAAGAATTCCATTTTCTTCTTCATACGTTGAGCTGCTGTTAGATCTTCATCAAGATCAATGGATTCTTCCATCTCTTGAGGTTCTTGTTTGTCGTAGATATGTTTAATATCTTCCCATTCTAATTGATCAATATGCTTCTCAATTTCTTTTAGGTCATCATCATTAAGATGCAATTCGTTTGGTGTTAGTACTTTGTTTGTTGTTTGTTCAAATTGGTATGATTCTTCTTTAGGATCTTCACTATCGCCATGGATAGCATTCATCATAGCATGTGCGTGTTTTTCCATGTATGCTTCGTGATTTTCAAGATCATCTAACTCCTCTAATGCCTGAGCAGCATCTCTCATATGAGAAACAAATGAAGAAACCATGTGATCATCAATCTCATCTGGATTGTCTAATGCATATTCTTCGATGTCTAGGTAGTGAGCTGTTTTATCTAAAGCTACTAAAACTAATTGTTGGTCTTTTGATTCGTCATCTAAAAGGCGATCAAATTCTTTTTGTGCCATGACACAGAAGTGCAATCTATCCATGTGAGCCTTTTTAACGTCAGCTGGATATGCTTCTGTAACATAATTTGCAAATGTAGGAATGCGTCTTGCTTCCATTTTAGGTTCTTCCTTAATAATTGTTTCTACGTCTGATATCCATCGTTTAAAACTCAAGTCTTCATTAATCTCTAATGTAACATAAGTTGGACCTCTGTATACAATCTTACCAATAAGGCCTGTGTGAAGATCTTTTACATCTTCTTTCAAGTTTAAAATGTTTCCAGCCTTATATTCTTCTCGTAACTCTTCTGGAATTTCTTTATCTGCTTGATCGAGCTCAATCTTGTCTATTGTTTTAAAAATGCCTAATTTACTATTAAAGTATTCAACAAGTTTATAGATATTTTTAGCTTTGTCTGCTTCTGCAGCAATTACAATAGAATCAAAATTCTGTTTATGGACTTCATCCAAAACAAAAATTAGCTCTTCGTCTTTTATATTTTTAATGGAAACGTCTGGAGGATTAGCGATAGTCTCTTCGCTAAAGTTTAAGATGACGGTTTTAAGTTGTGGTACTTCTTTCAGTACCGATCTAAAGCTCTTCATAACATCCATTAAAATAAAAGTGATATGATGTATTTATATAAGTTTAATGCTATGAAAAGGGAAACACCTTGGGAATACCGACAATTTAATCAGTATTCCCAAGGTGTTTTAGGTCTTGGGGAGTTAGAAAAAAGGATTAACTAACTCTTGGTCTATTCCGTGGATCTACATCCTGGGATAGATTAGCTTGCAAAGAATGCTGGGGCACCCTTTTGTCTATACATTGACATAGTACGTTTTGAGCGTGAATTTGACTCTAACATATAAATGTTTTTGTTGTCAGAACCACGGCGTGCTAAAATAGCATAGCCTTCATCACGCATTTCAGCAATACGTGCTGAAACTGTTGCTCGTGTTGTTTTAGCAATCTTAGCTAGTTTAACGCTAGAAATGCCATTGTCGTTTGTACGTAACGCATTCAAAATGATATCATATTTTGACATAACTACTCCTTCGAAGTGCTGCTTACTAGGTGCCTTTTTTGTCGCAGCGTTTCCAAAAAAAGCATTTAAAAATGAACTTTTAATAACCATAATTTTCCCCTAAAATAATATACAAAACAACCACTAATCCTATGATAGAAGTAATAAAAACTAAAGTATCACCTAAATGAGATTTTCTTTTAGGACCAAATACTTCTTGATATTGCTCATCATCCCACTTGTAATCATACATAATAAAGCTCCCTTTTTAGTCAAATAAACCAGGTCGATTCAACATTCGATCAGCAGCATGATACTTAACCATGTACTCTTTAAACCTTGTTTCAACCCACTCTCTTGCATCACCCTCTTTACCACTTGCAACATCATATGGAATTAAGTGCATTGCACAGTAATATCCAAATAGCATGACATAAAGTAGATATGACATATTCCCCTTACTGACAAACTTGTCAACGTCTTCTTTATATCGATCTACAATCCTAACTAATTCACTCATTTTTTCTTTTCAAAATAAGTTTGACATTCGACACACATAGTAACTCCAGGAACAGCAGCTCTTCGCTTCTTAGGTATTTCAACGCCACATTCTTCACAGTGGCTTAGTCCTGGACCTGTTTTAATTTTGGATCTGATGTCTGCTACAGCATTCATGTGTAGATGAATAGCATGAAGCTGACCCATTTCAGACTCTTCTAGGTTTTCGTTCTGGAAGCTTTCAACTTCCAGATTTTTGTTGTTGTTCATTGATGGCCTTTTTTTGTTGTTCTTCTAACCACTCTTGGTGTTCTAATTCTTGTTGGTGAGCCCAACCCTGCATATCATTATCATCCATGATATTCCTCAACTAGCCTACCGATGAGGTTAAGGTTGTTTGAAGCCCATTGATTGATTTGTTCGATTGGAATTTCTGAGATAAAATCTGCGTCTGCTTGATCCATAATGTATTCCCTAACTGCGCTAGGGATATGATCATGATCTTTGAATAACATCACTGTGTTCATAATAAGCTCCTTTTTTAACTTACAAGGACATTGTAGAGGAATTGTGACAAAAAGTCAACTATCTAAAAAAGTCCTTACAAATCAAGGAGTTAATCTTCTTCGTGATTTATAACATTATCTGCCATGTTAGCACTGAGGCTCGGGACTGATTTCTTAAATTTTCCAGGTTTAATCTCGTCATTCTTGCGATCAACAAAAATAATGCCAGCTTTTTCAAGTTCTTGAATAGTAACCTTTGCGCCCAATCCTAAGCCTATTCTCCAGCCTAGTTCATAAAGTAACCAAGCGAAAATAAGCCAACCTAAACTCATTGCTATCCACATACAGTTCTCCTAGTTCTTTTCCATGACGGTCACATATGGTAACCATTTGTGGACGTTTTTCAATACTCTATCGTGTACAGGCTTCCATTTTAAACCCTTGAACGCCTTTCTATAATACCCGTAGCTCGTTAAAAGTCTTCGCTTTTCAATTGTTCGTAATACTTCATAGGGATCCAAGTTTGAATAATGATACTTTATTTCCATGGCAATGTCATGTCCAAAAGTATCCATTTCATCAAACATACTTAAATATTCTAAGTGCTCTTTTGCAGCACCAGTTTTTCTGTGATTGATTGGTTGATAATAGTCGAATTTGTAGTTATCAGCATCGCGTCTACTAAATTGACTTTTGTGAATGAGTTCGTGTTGTATTGCTTGAGATATCACAAAAAGAGTGTGGCGGACATTAGTGCGACTCCAGTTGAAATACTGACCACCCTTTTCACTAAATTCTAAGATCATTTCAATTGGAAGATTTCTACGGTTCCAATAATAGAAGGCCTTAATCCAATAATCTTCTGCTTTGAGTTTTGGGTTTTTCTCCCAAAGAACTATAACACCAAATGGTTTTAACACCTCTTGCAATTGACGGACAATAGTCGACTTTCGCATGTGGCCTTTCCATCGATCCTCAAGCGCAAGTAACTTTTTATCTATTTTCTTAGCAAGATACAAAGTCCCTCCCTTGTGAATGTTATTTGAGGCCATCTGTTTTATTTATAGTTTAAATGAGCTGAAGTCCTTCTTTAATTTATCGCTACCAAAACTTTTATCTTTGTCACTTATTGTAACTTGACCGCTTTGGCTGATGTTAGTTTGAGCATGATCTTCTACGTCATAGAGCTTCATTTTTGCTCTATCGACTCCGATCACAAATTTACGATTAGTCGTAGGATCATTATATCTATTCTTTAACTGTTTAACCATAAACTGATTAAGCTTTTCTAATTCATCATCAGTCATAATAGCAAACATAAAATCTACTGTTGCAGGAAGACCAAATGATTCAGATGTATCAGTTAGATCAACATCTGAGTTTGCATAGCCACCTCTTGTTGTTTGTGTAGCACTTAAGATAGGTACATTAGATTCAACAGCCAATCCTCTTAGTTCTTCTGCTATCGATTTAATGTAGGTGTATGAATTAACTCCAGCTCCTTGCTTCATTCTTGAGCTAGTACAAATGTTTAAGTAATCAATAATAATAACATCAGGATGGAAGCTTTGTTTTAAAGATAACTCATTTAAAAGAGCTTTAAAGTGACCAACATGAGCACCTGCAGTTGGATATTCTTTAATGATCAAACGACCTTGAGTCTTAGCTTTGATCTTTTCCATTCTATTTTCATATAGGTTCTTAGGTAGATCTTTCAATTGATCCATCTCTAAGTTCATAAGATTAGCATCAATACGTTCTGCTATTCTTTCTTCTGCCATCTCCATTGTAATGTATAGAACATTTTTATTCTGAGCAAGAGTTGATGCTGCAAAGTGGCACATGAACAATGACTTACCAACACCAGTCCCTGCTAGGACTACGTTAAGAGTCTTGTTAGGTAATCCACCATTTGTGATTTTATTAAAGTAATCCAAATCAAAGGGTACTCGAGTTTCAACCTTATGGTAGAAATCATATCTACTATTGGCATCATTAATATAATCGTGGCCGACATGATTATCAAAGCTGACGGCAAGAGCTTCTTGCAAGATACTTGGAAGGGCTTCAGTATTATGTTTTTTGTCACGACCGTCAATGATCTCAATCGACTTAAGTATGGCATTATAAACCGCCTTATCTTTACAAAATTTTTCTGTTTCTGCATTCAACCATTCTTTATTAGAGTCTGATTTCTCTAACTCAGATAGTAATTGATTCACATCTTTAAATGCTTCTTCATTAAGATTACTATTTTGTAATGAGATCGTGAGAGCTTCTTTGGTTGGACATGCATTATATTTGTCTATGAATGTCTTAATTGTTTTATATAAGACTTGATCTGTTCCATTAAAGTATTCGTCTTTAAGGAATGGAGTTACTTGACGCATGAAGCCTTCATCGAAGACTAAATTTTGTAGTATGGTTTTTTCTATTCTATCCATTGTTTTCTTTTAGGATTTCGTCAAGTATAACTGACATTATAGGTCTTAATTCAATGTCGGTCAAATCTGTTGGATTGTGAACAATCTGATAGTTATATTTGACTCTAAGTTGTGATGCTTCTTCAACAAACCCAACATTTGTATATCGATAAACAAGACCAGAAGCGTCGCCATCTAAGATAGCGACGTTCCAAATATCATCTAGTGGATCTTCAATCAGTTTGTATGTTGGTATCTGCGTCGGCGTAGTCAGACTTGATATCGTCATCTTGGATATCCTGTGCCAAGCTTCCGTGACTGATTTTGTAAGTTGTCTCAACATACTCTCTAAACTCCTTTTTGCTCAAGATTGGTAACCAAAAGTCTTTTGTATAGGTATCTTTAACTCTATACTTCTGATCAGACCCTTTATGTTGATACCAACCGTTAGATGGCTTCTCAACAAATCCTCCATTAAGAGCTACTTCAAGAAGACCTGACCACTTACTGATACCACCTTCATAAGTAACTTCAATTGGTATCTTAGATTTCTCTCTAACATACCGACTCTTCTCAACATTAATAATAAAGTTATAACCAACAACCTCTGTACCTTCTTTTTCTTGTTGACGACCGATAATAAAAATATTATCAGCTGAATAGTATGATCCAGTTCCACCACCAACAATATCTTTAGGATACATTCCAATTTCTTTATATGTATGATTAACAACCACCATTGGAATATCTTTCAATGTTAAGTGTGGTGTTACCATTCTGAATAATGACTTAAGTTGTTTAGCACGACTCATATCAGCAACAGACTTTTGTTCTAATGAGTCTTCAACTTCTTTCTTAGAAGCTAGGTTACCAATAGAATCAACGATGATCATAACGTGATCGCCTCGTTCAATGTTAGTCAATTGAGCCATAGCGTCATGCTTAAGTTGCTCTACATCTGTGATCGGTGTATGTAATACCTTTGTTGGATCTATACCAAAACTCGTGAAATAACTTTGTGGTGTACCAAATTCCGAATCATAGAAAAGAACGACAGCATCTTGATACTTGTCCAAATAGGTTTTAGCTAACATTAATGCGAACGCTGTCTTAAAATGTTTAGATGGACCCGCGAACATAGTAAGGCCTGGAGTTAGGCCACCATCTAAAGAGCCAGACAGCGCCACATTGATCATTGGAATGTTAGTTTGAATAACATCCTTTTTAGTAAACAATCTACTGTCTGATAGAATATCAGTTTCTCTAATTGTGCTATTCTTTTGAAGCTTTGCTAAAAGACTCATACGATCTCCTCAACAACACCAAGAATTTCTGCTGCTATTAATAATCCACCAGCAACAAAAAATTCAGAATTCATAAGCGCTACTGCAGCAGCTATTCTCAACATACTCTTTACTAAACTAACATTAAAATGGTTCATATTATTTCAACCCGTCAATAATTTTAATTTGATTAATTAAATCTTCTAAAGATGTTAAAACCATGTTTCGGTTTTGATAGGCATCATTTTCATCGTAACCTGAGTACTGTAATGTATATCCATTGTCTAACAGACTTACAGAAAAACTTTCAACATTCTTCACAATTTCTTTCTTAGCCATTTTTTTCTCCTATATGAATAATCCTGCTAATGATGCTTCTGGTTTTGTCTTCCAACCCATACCTTCGATAATACCATTGAGTGGCTCAATGAAGCTTTTATCCCACATTGTATCATAATCAACATACTCTTTCAAGTTAAATTCTGTCGGTAGTTTACCGATAAAACCTATACAGTTTTCTTTGATTGGATTTGGGACTTTGAGATAGAGATACTTAATTTTGTCACCTTCTTTAATCGTCTCATACTTACTTGTAAGTTTGTATTGATTAATGTAATGATTATATAGTAGAGCTGCTCTAACATGGAGAGGTGTTCCCTTACCATAGATCTCTACTGATTGATACTTGTTAAGATTACTAACTCCTCTTGGGAATGCAATCTCTTCTGATGGTAGCTTGTCATACTTAATTCTAGCTTCTTTAATATATTCTTGCAATTCCAATTCATCTTTAGTAATAGCTACCCTTACAGCTTCACGAAGTGAATCTCTAATCGCTTCTGGTGTTGATGATCTTACAATCTCAAGACCCATCACTTTCAATTCAGGTTCTTTTAGTCTCACACCTTCATTATCAAATACATTTAAGGCATATCGTTTCTTAGCAACCCAGATCCCACGATCAGCTATAATCTCTCGCTTGAATGTAATCTTAGGTTCATAAGCATTCATATAAGTTGCAAGACCATTACATGCTTTGTTAATCTCTTCTTCAATTTTATCGTTACATATCTTAACTAATACTTCTAAGATTTGCTCTTTAGTCTTACCTTTGTAGAACTTATCTACTAAAGGTTTAAATGTAATGTAACAGGAGTCTGTATCTGAGTAGAAGCTATATTGATAATCTTTTGTTTGACATACTTCATTGAGATACTTATTAAGAGCCTTGCCAACTGTTCTAATAATAGTTTGACCAGTCATCGTAATACCTTCTGCAATACGATCATCAAAGTATCTAAAGTAGAAGTTTGCCATAGCACCAAATAGTGAATTAAGTTGAATCTTACGTGCCATCTGGAAATTGTAATATCGACTGATGTCGTTTAAGTATTGAGGCTTCTTAGTTTCTTGATATAGTCTTTTAGCTTCTAATTGTTTCTTCTTATAGATCTGACGATCATCAAATAGCTTTTGTACTAAGACTGGGAATGCACCTTTCCTATCTCGTCTAAAGTGATATCCATTAGCAGTCATAGCCATGTCTTGATCTTTTAAGTGACTAAGGTCATAAGATCTATCTACTAATTCATCTACAGTAACAGGAGCTCTATAATCTCCTCTCAGATCCACAATCGTTTCAGGACTCATGTTATATTGCATAATGATAGATGGATATAGAGATGTGGCATCAAAGGATACTACCCAATCATACTGACCAGGCTTAGGATCTTGAACGAATGCACCTTCGATCGTTCTATCAATACGAGACATATAAGGTGTTGTCACTTTCAATACACCACCCTTATTAGGTCTTTGTGTTGGATGAACGATAATGTTTTGATCCCACAACTGGTTACAAAGATTACAATCCCAAAGTCTAACACTACTAAAGACATCAACGAAGCAAGCCTTAGCATCATAAGCAAGAGTGTAGACTAATTCTAAGAGCTTCATCTTATCATCAAGCTGAACAACTCTTTCAGCGTCAATGACGTTATAGTCTACAAACATCTGCCAGTCTTTTGTATACCATTCTTTAAATGTGTCGTATGGATTTTCTAACTTACCAACACCAAGCTCTTGCTTACAAATGTAATCTAGCTTGTAGCTTTCTTGAGCCGAGTATGTAAACTTCTTATAAAGATCAAGATAGTCTAATGTAGTAACCCCAACAATCTCGTAGGTTGGAAGAATTCGTTTATTAATCTCAACCTGACGATCTTTTAGAAGTCTCCACGGACTTAAAACCTTAGCTGAGTTCTCACCTAAGATTCTTTGTGTTCGATGAATGATGTATGGGATATCGAAGAAGTTGACATTCCAGCCTGTTACAATATCTGGTTTAATTCTATCCCAATCTTTTAGGAATGCGTTGAGTAGTTCTATCTCGTCTTTCGCATGAACGTAAGTATGGTTTTCTCGTGTGACGTTATATGGCTTCAATCCGTATGTGTAGATGTGTCTTGTTGACATATCCATTACAGTAATAAGTTGGATTGCTTCCATTGGATTATCAATATTAGGAAATCCGTATTCCGTCGATGTTTCAATGTCGATAGAACATGTTACTATTTCATTAACATTAAAGAGGATTTCACCAGAATAGTTTTCTGTGATGTATTGATACTGGAAGTTAGAATTACCGTAGATCGGTTTATTCTCGGCGTCGCTATATTTCTTAATGTGTTCTCTTGCATCGGACATGCTATCAAAGAAGATAGGCTGCAATGCTGTTCCAAATAATGATCTATAAACAGTGTGACCACTATCAGTTTTGCGTTCAAATAGGGTTGGTTTGTAGCTTACTTTCTCAATAAACCGTTGACCATTATGCACCCCACGAACAAGGATATTATCGTATTGACCATAGATGTTTGTGTAGAACTTCATGAATAAAGGGTACTTTTTAGATAAATAATGATGTTGAGTACCTCTATATTATAGCTTGTTTTTACAAACTATCAAGTCTTAAAGAATAAAAATGGATATTTTTCAACTAATTGCAGAAGTCGGTTTTCCTATAGCAGCAGCTTGTGCTGGTGGCTATTTTGTATTTTTAACATTGAAATTCATTTTAGCTGGAGTTATGAGTTCGATCAAGGGATTAACAGGCATTATTAGTGCCTTGGATAATCGTGTTAAAACTATGAACCACGAAATCATTCGAATCGATATGTTGGTTAGTAACGCGTTAGGAGTAAGACCAGACGTTGATCGTATTGCAAGAGCAGATGGAAAAAACGACGCAAGAAAGGATTAACATGGATCACCTACCATTAGAAGAAAGACCATTCACGCAACAAGCAGCTTTAATGGCAAAACTAAGTGAATTGGCTTATAAAGATATAAGAGATGTAGAAGAGAGTTTTGCACAACTTGGATTCAATGCACATTTCTTTGACGTAAATGGATCACAAGCATACTTACTTACAAATGCTCATGACTTAGTAGTTGTTTGTCGTGGAACAGAACCAACAGAATTTAAAGATATCAAGGCCGATCTTGATGCAAGAATGGTTCCTAGCTCAACAGGAATTGGTCATGTTCATAAAGGATTTAAAAGCTCTGTTGATAACATTTGGCCAGGCTTGAAAGAACAATTAAATGATTATGGTAAAACAAGACAAGTTTGGTGTACAGGACATAGCTTAGGTGCTGCAATGGCAACACTGTTAGCTTACAGATTACAAAGATCAGTAGATTGTCCAAACCCTAAGGCACTATTTACATTTGGTAGTCCTAGAGTTGGAAATAAGAAATACGTAAAAGAAATTGAAAGTATTGGACTCCTACACTATAGATTTGTGAATAACGCAGACATAGTAGCAAGAGTGCCACCCTGGCCATACAGACACTTTGGTGGAATGTATTATATGAACCACTGGGGTAACCTAAGAACGATTTCGTTTTTACAAGTAACTCAAGATGTATGGCGTGGTTTCATTAAAGGTGTAAAGAAAAGAGAAATTAACTTCTTTAGTAATCACAACATAACTAGATATTGGCATAACTTAAACAACTGGGCTAATGGTGTTGAAAGACAGCAAGATGACATTTAAAGAATGGCTTTTTGCTGGTGTGTGTTTTGCTTTGTTTTACTTAGCAGTAAATGAAATTAATTATAAACCTGTAACAATAGAATTGAAAGAAATAGAAGTGCATGGACATAGTAGAAATAATTAATAAATATGGTTTTCCCATAATAGCAGCTATTGGTGGTGGCTATTTTGTTTATTACGTATGGGTTTGGGCTACCAATGAAGTAGATCCAGTCTTAAGTGAAGCACATACAACATTGATTGCACTGATTGACCGTATACGAATGCTAGATAATGATTTAATACGACTCAACCAAAAGATTAACATTGTAACAATGCTCAAGGATTTGGAAAATGAAAAACTTCACAAGCCTACTAATCATCCTGATAGGGATTAATCAGGCTCATTCCGCTCCTCTTCAAGATTATACATTTAAAAGTCCGTCATTCAACGGCAATGGCTACTCTAGTCATGTTCTTACTTTAGAGAACCAAGAACGTACTCGTAAAGAAAACATCAAAAAAGAAATTCAAGCTGGGTTAGATAAAGCTAAGAATGATCAGAACAATACTAACGTAGCTAAGTTTCTTAACAATTTAGAAAGTCGTATCTATGCTCAGATCAGTCAAAACTTAGCAACAGAGATGTTTGCTGATGGTGGAGCTACAAGTGGTACATTAAATTTTGAAGGTAATGTAATTAATTGGACAAGAAGTGGTACTGAAATCACTTTGAATGTCACTGACTATGTTGGGTCAACAACAACGGTTTCGATACCTTTAGGTCAATGGCAATTCTAATGTACAGATTACTAATTTTATTAGTACTAATACTACTGACTGGCTGTGCTACAACACGAGTAGTTACAGGACCAGATAAGCCTATAGAAGTGAGAAGTATCATGCAAAAAGAGTTTGATACTTTACCTCCTCCTACAGGAAAACCTATTACGGTTGCTGTCTATACCTTTGCTGATAAAACAGGTCAGCGTCGTCCAGCACCAAATTATGCTAACTTGAGCTCAGCTGTGACTCAAGGCAGTGAAGCTTTTTTAATTAAGGCTCTACAAGATGTTGGTAAGAGTAAATGGTTTGAAGTTGTTGAACGAGTTGGTATTGATTCTTTAACAAAAGAAAGACAACTGATTCGTCAAATGAGAGAAGCATATGAAGGCGCTAATGCTAAACCTCTAGGACCAATGGCATTTGCAGGCATCATTCTTGAAGGCGGCATTACTGGATATGATACTAGTACAAAAAGTGGTGGTAGTGCATGGCGTATGTTAGGAATTGGGCCACAAACTCAGTATAGCGAAGATATAGTAACAGTAAGTTTGAGAGCTGTAAGTGTTAATTCAGGAAAAGTTTTAGCAGCTGTTAATATACAAAAAACAATATACAGCGCAAGTGATAGTATGGCTGTATTAAAGTTTGTGAAAGATGGCACACAAGCCTTTGAAATAGAAAGTGGGCTTACCATCAATGAACCAGGCACCCAGGCAGTGAAAGCTGCAATAGAAAGTGCTGTAGTGGAGTTAATTAAAGAAGGAAGCAAAAAAGGTATCTGGGACTTCTCCTACGAACCGTTGCAACCACAATAGGGAGTAAAAATGATAAACTCATTTAAACTTTTTGTAATGGTTTTACTATTCAGCATTGGTGCATATGCTGCTGATAATAGTATTTACATCGATCAGAGTGGAGATAACAGTACCATTGATATAACACAAACTGGTGCTGGTAACGTAATTAGAGGCATACAAGGAGTTGGTACAGGCAATACAACACCAGCTAAAATGTATGGTAATAATAGCACTGTTGATGTTCAACAAATAGGTTCAACAAATACATTGAATCTTGGCTTCAATGCAAGTACTGCTCAAGGTCGTGCTTATGGTATTGACTTAACTTACTACGTGACAGGTAACAACGGTACTGCTACTATCAATAGTAATAACACTGGTACAGGAACTTCTGGTAGTAACTTTATTGACGTTCGTCAAACTGGTAACAGTGCTAGCATTAACTTAAACATGCTTGGTAGCAAAAATAACTTCACTGCTGTAACTTCAGGTGGTGCAAGCAATGCTATTACAGCAACTATTAATGCTGATGAAACAGTATCTAATATCAGTATGACAGGTGGCGGTGGTAATACATTAACACAAACATTATCCAGCAATAAAGGTCGTATTGATCTTACTACTGTTGGCGCAAGTAACACAATCAGCTTAACTCAATCTGGTGTTGCTGGAACTAATGGTCATGCTCTCACCTATAACCTAACTGGATCTAATAATAGCTTCACAGCTACTCAGTCAGGAACTATTGATACCACAATCAATGTACAAAGTGCAGGTAGTGGTAATACATGGAACATCACTACAGGAAACTAATACTACTAATACTTCTATGGCCGCATCTTCTATTTGCGGCTGTAGGTAGTATTACTGAGCTTCAAAACACTCCAGCTAGTATTCAAAGAAAAGGTGCTGCCTTAACTGGTAACAAAGGCACTGGCGTTGAAATGGCTGATGTTGTTAAGACTGGTCAAGGTAAAACAGGTATTACGTTTGCCGACGATACTAGAGTCCAGGTCAATGAAAACAGTAAGTTAGTTATAGATGATTTTGTCTATGATCCCAATAGTAAAAAAGGTGGCAAGTTAGCTATGAATGTAGCTCTTGGAACCGTTCGATATGCTTCAGGCGCTGTCGCCAAAAACAATCCCGATAATGTAAAAATTAATACACCAAGCGCTACGATTGCTGTTCGAGGAACAGACTTTACAGCAACGGTAGATGAATTAGGTCGTAGTACTATTATTTTATTACCATCCTGTCCTCTTAATTACAAAGATGTAGCAGTAGATTGTAAGACAGGTAAAATTGAAGTTATTACTGATGAAGGTAAAGTAATTCTTGATCAACCATTTCAAGCTACTCGTGTAGATAATCGTGACTCTAAACCTTTTAAGCCTGTTATACTTAACTTAGATGAAAGTCAGATTAGTAACATATTAATATTAAGTCCTCCTAAAGAATTACGTGAATCTGAAGATGACAAATCAAAACGACGATCAGATGCTAAGGGAGCACTAGATGTAGACTTTTTAGCTGAGAATAAATTAATCAATGTATTAGAAAAGCAAAGTGCTGAAACCTATAAGAATAAACTAGATCGTAACTTCTTAGATTCAGATCTACTAGCCAACATCTTAGATATTATTAATGCACAACTTGCAGCTCAGTTAGATCTTTTAGGTAAAACTAAATCAGGACTCTTACCTGATTATGTTCCAACTTCTGGAGTTATAGTTGAAGTTGACGATTTACAGGTAACACTTTGTCGTGAAGGTAATGGAGATACTCAGTGTATCACAACACCTAAGAATCAAAATACTACTGTGACACAGATACAAGGACCAATCGAAGTCAAGAATCGTATTAATTCAGGCGGGAGTACCATAATAAATGCTACGCAGAATTAGTCTTATTTTCTTAATGTTGTTTAGTCTTACAGCTCAGGCAGCTTTAAATTATCAAAATTATGCCGCTGGTGGCGCCATGCCATCATATACACAAGACGCCAGCGGAAACATTACCAATCGCACACTACTATCCACTGGAACCGTGAATGTAGTAGGATTGACTACTAGCAGTGGAGCTGGTCTTCCTACCCGTAGTGATGGGTTTATTGTTCGCTTCTATGGTTTTATCAACATCACAACAGCCGGCACATACTACTTTGGCGGACAGGCCGACGACGGTATCCGCATTAAAGTTAATAATGTATTTGTGGTTAATAGTTGGATAGAAAGTGGTGGAGATTTTAGATCAGGCAGCATTAATTTGCCAGCAGGTGTTGTGCCTATAGAAGTAATGTATTATGAAAACGGTGGCGGACAAATGGTCAACTTGCAATGGTTCATAAACGGATCATGGCAGATTGTTCCATCTACTTCAACAGCCACAACTTCTACATACTTTGCTCCTCCAGCTCCAACCTATAGTTCCGGCATAACTGCTGCTCAAACTACACGTAAGAATTCTGAGACCACTCAAAGATTAAATCAAAACGGCAATGAAATAAACGTTGATCAGATAGGTGACAACAATAACATTACTATACGTCAGGGTGTAACTATTTCAGGTAAGAATCGTATTGAATTATATAGCAACGGTAATTACAACACTCTTAACATAAATCAGGGATACACTACTCAAGGATCTGTTGCTGGTGGCGATGCCAACAATCATTATCTCTATCTAAATGTAATTGGAAATAATAATAGCATAACCAAACAACAAACTGGTACTACTAATTTCAATGAAACAACGATTAGTGGCAATAGCAATAACTTAACAAACGTGCAGCAAGGCAATAGTCCTAAGATATTATTTCAAAACATTAATGGTAATAGCAATACTGTAACTACCAATCAAAAAGACACTGGCCAACATTATCTTGACATTAATCTTACTGGGAATGGTCATACGGTAAATGCTGTCCAAGAAGGAGCAGGAAATCATGCTGCCACCATACAATTTAATAATTCCGGTGGTGCAAGTTCCCTAAATATGACACAAGGTGGATCTACTAATCAAACTTATAGTATTAATCAATCTTGTACAAATGCTGCAGGATGCTCTACAACAATAACTCAACCATAGGTGATTTGATGAATAATAATAATTTTTGGGGATACCATTTAATACTTGACTGCAAGGACTGCCATAGACCAAGCATTCAAAGTAAAGAAAATGTTTACAATTGGATTACACATTTAGTGAAGGCAATAGACATGGAACCTATTGGCGAGCCTCGTATTGAATATACGGCAGCAGAGTTTCCAGATAAAGCAGGCTTTACAGCTATTCAAGTCATAGTAACATCAAGTATTGTTGCACACTTTATTGATAGTACTGGTGATGTTTACATAGATGTCTTTTCATGTAAACCTTTTGACAATGATATAGTGATCGGCACTATAAACAACGCATTCTTACCAAAAAGTATTCGGACTAATTTCTTAACAAGACAGGCATAATGGATCGTAGACCACTTAGATTTATTACAAGAGAAAGAGAGCTAGAATTAATTCAGCGTTTGGAAACAATCGTAGATTCATCTACTTTTGATCCTAAAGACACAGCTGTTATTATGGCGTCACCTGATTATTCTGCTACTGTAGCTATGCATTTAGCTCACGCTTGGTCTAAAGGTGGTGAGATCCTTACAGTTATTCCAGTCGATGTTGCATATCCCGATGAAAATGTTCTTCCCTATATCGATAAGTTTCATGATGATTTTCAGTGGCATAAAAATAAATATAAAAAGTTTGTATGTATTGAAGCTGGAATAATTAGAGGTGGCAATTGGGCTTGGCTTATTAATTCTCTCTACAGCTTTGATATAAATAGAGATGATATTACGCTCGTAGCTATGTTAGAGAATAGACATTCTACTTTAAAATCTGATTATGTCGCTGAATACTACGATGACGAGAAGGAAGAACTTATGTTCTATTTTGAAAAATTTAATAAACATTGGCCTATCAAATGAAAATCAAGCAATTAATTCGTAAGATGTATTTGGCTTGCGTCAAACATCAGCCTAAAAAAGAAAAGAAACTTTGGTTAAAGACTTTGAAGAAAAGTCTCCAACATAAAAAAACTCATATTATACAGTGAAGAAACTTTTATTAAGTCCTTGGTTAGCCTTAATTACCTTACTAATTTTGTTGGGTATTAGAGTTAGTGATCCATCTTTTATTGAATCAGTTAGACTTAGATACTTTGATACGCTTATATCTTCTAAACCTGTAACACAATCAAAACAAGTCCACGTCGTTAATATTGATGACGCATCTATAGAACGATTAGGACAGTTTCCATTTCCGAGGAGTCAATATGCAAATCTTATTGAAGATCTTTACAGTCGTGGTGCTGGTCTTGTCGTCTTTAATCTCTTTATGCCTGATGTTGATAGGTTTGGAAAAGATGCTGCGCTGGCTGATACCTTCCATAGACATCCTGTGGTACTACCACAGGTCGCAGTTCAGGAGAGACGAAAAGTATTAGCGTTTAGACCTGGAGTATCTGAGATTGGAACACCTGCTCATAACTTCACCGTAGATTATCCTGGTATCCAAACCAACACAAAATTATTTAACACCAGCGCTGCTGGAATAGGAGTTGTGAATGAATTTCCTGAAATTGATGGCGTTACTCGTCGTATCCCTATGGTCGTATCAAGTGGAGGCTTGCTCTACCCAAGTATTAGTCTCGAAACTTTGCGTGTTGCAGTCGGAGACCCAAGTTTCCAAGTTAAATCTACCGATGCAGGAATCGAAGCTGTTCGAATCCCCAAGTTTGCCAAAATCCAAACAGACTCAATCGGTCGTATCTGGGTTGACTGGTCAGCGAGTCCAATTGAGCACTCTCTTGTGGACCTCCCAAAATCATTTAATGGAGGTATCGTCATTGTTGGGCTCACGGCCCGTGGGCTCAATAACCCAGTTGCAACCCCTCGAGGTGGACTCTTTCCTCATTACCTTCAAGCAAACATTTTAGACACTCTCACATCAGGTACAAGTATATCACGTCCGGATTGGGCAGATGGTGCTGAAATCGTAGGTATAATTTTACTAGCAATCATTGCAATTTTCTTAACGAGGTGGACTTATGGCTTTATTCCTTTCATTGGTATTCTTGGCGGTATCTATTACTATTCTCATTATGTGTTTTCAAAAGAACTTTTTCTCATCGATATTAGCTTTCCTATTATTGGTCTTGCCATCGTATACATTCACAGTTATACAGTTAAATTTATTAGTGAGTTAAATCAGAAGTTACAAATCAAGAAACAATTTGGTACATACCTTTCACCTGCTATGGTAGAGAAGTTACAAAAAAATCCAGAGCTATTAAAGTTGGGAGGTGAAACAAGAACCCTTAGTATAATGTTCACAGATGTAAGAGGCTTTACTACTATATCAGAACATTATGGTAAAGATGTTCAAGGTCTAACAAAGATCATGAACCGTTACATGACAGCTATGACCGAGAAAATTATTCAAAATAATGGTACACTGGACAAATATATTGGTGATGCACAAATGGCGTTTTGGAATGCTCCATTGGATGATAAAGATCATGCATTGAATGCAGTCAAAACAGGTTTAGAAATGTTAGGAGATTTAAATGAGTTCAACGAAGAAATTGCTAAAGAAAATATACCGCCGTTTGGTATGGGGTTGGGTATTAACAGTGGTGACGTTGTTGTTGGGAATATGGGCTCTCG
>Ga0255070_1000023_pt1 | contig 30118 bp, 31 predicted proteins | sample Colum_Miss_RepB__FD_188464 | JGI IMG/M metagenome (GOLD analysis project Ga0255070, IMG submission 188464) | Freshwater microbial communities from Columbia River, Oregon, United States - Colum_Miss_RepB_8h | ecosystem: Environmental > Aquatic > Freshwater > River | place: USA: Oregon | collected...
CGACGGGGGTGGGCATGGCGTTACCAGGCGGTGGTCGCGGCTTCGCGGATCTGCGCGGCGAGGTCGGCGAAGATGGGCCCATCCAGGCTGCGCTCCTCGCCGGCGGCGTTGCCGATCGGCCGCAGGGTGGCGTTGGCCGTGAAGTCGCGGTCGCGGAACAGCACCTTGCCGTCCGCGTTGGTCAACGTGCAGCGCACGACGAACGTGAGGCGGAACGAGGTGAAGAAGAAGGCGTCGGTCGACTTGGTCGTGAGGCCATCGCGGCGGAACTGCGTGATGGCGACGTCCAGCTTGGCGCCGCCCGGCCCGAGCTTGATGCGCGGGTCTCCCGCGAAGCTTTCCGTCAATTTCTGCTGCAGCAACCCGTTGGCGACGGGCCGGTTCGTGGTGTTGCGGACCGGGGCGATGTCCAGCGACGTGAAGGTCGGCTGGGGTCCGCCGAGGCGATAGGCGGAGCAGCCCGTCAGCAGGCAGAGGGCCAGCACGGACAGGGCTTTGGTCATCGCCGTTCGGTTTCGGTGGCGGGCTTCGGGACGTCCTTGCGGAAGCCGAGGGCGTCGAGGTCCTCGCCGACGACCGTCGGTTTGCCGCCGTTGTCGATGCGGGGCCGCGGGTAGCGGCCGAGCAGGCGGTCCGCGAGGGTGGCCGGCGGATTGGGGTCCTTCTGGATCAAGGCCAGCAGCTTCTCGGCCTCCTTCGCGGCCGCGGACTCGGGCGCGATGGTCCGGCAAGCGTTGGCCATCAGCTTCGCCGCCTCGGGGTTGTTGCGGCGTTCCCAGTAGAAGAGGGCGAGGAGCAGGCGGGCGCGGGCGGCGCGGTCGCGCAAGGCCGCGATTTCCCGTCCGGCCCGAAGGGCCCGGGGATCCCGCGGGAATTGGTCGGCCAGGGTGCGCCAATGGTCGGCGGCCTCGAGCGCGGAGGCTTGGTCCCAATCCGGGCCCAAGGATTCCTTGGTCCGGAGCTCCGCGAGTCGCTCCAGCGCCTCGGGGAGATGCTTGCTGGTGGGGTAGTCGCTGAGGAGGCGTTCGAGCACTTCGGCGGCCCGCGGCTCCATGTCCATCGCCAAGGCGACGCGGCCGGCGCGCATCAGGCTCTCATCGGCGAGGGGGCCGTTGGGGGCGAGCTTGAGCGTCTTCTCGTAGAGGCCGATGGCGTGGGCGCGGTCGGGGAACCAGGGGAACCAGCCGGCGAGCATGCGTCGCTTGCCCTCGGCGAGTTCGTTCGCGATGCGGAACTGCAGCTCGACCACTTGCTGGAAGTCGGGGAACGCCGAATGGCGGGCGTAGAGGTCGTCGAGGATCTCCCCCGCCGGGTCGTATTGCTGGCGGTCCACCAGCAGGCGCGCCTTGCGCAGCAGGCCTTGGGCTTCGCCTTCGGCGCCGGCTTCGCCCTTGATCAGCAACTCCAAGGTCGCCAGCGCGGCGCGGTGTTCGCCGGCGGCCGCCTGGCGGTCGGCCTGACGGAGCACGGACTCGACCACGGGCCGGCGGTCCGGTTCGGTCGCATAGCGGGCGGCGGGGCGATACTCGTCGTCCGACGAGGCGCAGGCGACCAGCAGGCAGGAGAGCAGGAGGAGTTCAGGGCGAAGGTTCATGCCAGCGAAGGAGGGTTGCGCCCCAGGTGAGGCCGGCGCCGAAGGCGACCAGCAGGATGAGGTCGCCGTGCTTGATGCGGCCCGCGGACCAGGCCTCCTCGAGCGCCAAGGGGATGGAGGCGGCCGAGGTGTTGCCGTAGCGGTCCAGGTTGATCGGGAAGCGGTCCAGCCCGACGTGGAGCTGGTCCGCGACGGCCTCGACGATGCGGATGTTGGCCTGGTGCGGGATGAACCAAGCCACGTCGTCCGAATGCTTGCCGCAGGCCGTCAGCACGCGTTCGCAGGAATCCGCCATGACGCGCACGGCGAGCTTGAAGACTTCCTTGCCGTTCATCCGGAGGAAGTGCTGCCGGTCGCGGAGGGTCTGTTCGCTGGCCGGCTGGGCCGAGCCGCCCGCCACGCAGTGGAGCAGCTCCGCGTTGACGCCGTCGGCCCCGAGCAGGTTGCCGAGCACGCCGACGTCGGGCGTCGTGGTGGTCTCGAGGATGGCGGCGCCGGCGCCGTCGCCGAAGAGCACGCAGGTGGCGCGGTCCTGCCAGTCGACGACGCTGGAGAGCTTCTCCGCCCCGATGACGAGCGCCCGGCGGTAGCGGCCGGAGCGCAGCATGTCGGTCCCGACCTGCAGCGCATAGACGAAGCCGGAGCAGGCCGCCGCGATGTCGAAGCAGGGGATGTCGCGGCGCAGGCCCAACTTGGCCTGGAGCAGGCAGGCGGTCGAGGGGAAGGGGACGTCCGGCGTCATCGTCGCGACGATGACCAGGTCGATGTCGGTCGGCTTCAGGCCGGCCCGGGCGAGCGCCTTGGCGGCGGCTTGGGCGCCCATGTCCGAGGGGTTCTCGCCGGCTCCGGCGATGCGGCGTTCGGAGATCCCGGAGCGGGTCTTGATCCACTCATCCGAAGTCTCGACCATCGCCGAGAGCTCCGTGTTGGTGAGCTTGCGGTCCGGCGCATGCACGCCGAGGGCCCGGATGAAGACTGAAAGCTCGGCACGGCTCATCGATGCCTTGAGGTAAGACCCGCGGGGCGGAAAGGGAACACTAAAACCTCAGGCTTCCTCGGGGGTCGCCGCCACCACCTGGTTGGCCTCGGCCAAGGCCGCCTGCATCCGTCGACCGGCATCGTGCCCGAGGGCCTCGAGGCCGAGGCGGATCGCGCTGCAGATGCCCTGGCGGTTGCTGGAGCCGTGGGCCTTCATGACGAGGCCCGAGAGGCCGAGCAAGGGGGCGCCGCCGTAACGTTCCGGCTTCAATTTGCCCTTGAGGTCGCGCAGCAGCGGGAACATCGCCACCCCGCTCGCGATGTAGACGGGGTTACGCTTCACCTTGCTGCCGACGAGGTCGCGGACCATGTAGACCAGGCCTTCGATGGTCTTCACGAGCACATTGCCGGTGAAGCCGTCGGTGACGACCACGTCACAGGCGTCGCCGAACACGTCGTAGCCCTCCACGGGGCCGACGTAGTTGATCCGGTCGCCCATCGCCTTGAGCAGCTGGTGCGTGCGGTTGATGCGGGCGCCGCCCTTGCCCTCCTCGGTGCCGACCGTGAGCAGGCCGACGCGCGGGTTGGCGATGCCCAGCGAGCATTGCGCGTAAATCGAGCCGAGGACGGCGTTGTGCAGCAGGTGCTCGGGCTTGGCCTCGGGGTTGGCCCCGACGTCGAGCATGATGAAGTGGCCTTCGCGCCGCGGCATGATGGCGGCCAGGGCGGGGCGCTCGGCGCCTTCCATCGGGCGCACCTTGATCGTGCCCGCGGCCACGAGGGCCTTGGTGTTGCCGGTCGAGACTACCACGTCCGCTTCGCCGGCCTTCAGCATCTCGAGGGCCTTGACCATCGAGGAATCGCGCTTGGACTTGAGCACGGTCATCGCCGCGTCGTCCATCGCGACGGCGGTGGCGGCGTGGCGATAAAAGACGCGGTCCGGCTTGTTCAGGATGCGGTGTTCCCGGGCCAGGAGGCGCAGGTTATCCTCGTGGCCCACGAGGATCAAGGTGTCGGCGGGGCCGATGACGCCCTCCTTGAAGGCGAGGGCGGCGGCGGCGACGGCTTCGGAGGGACCGAGGTCACCGCCCATGCAATCGAGGGCGATCCGGTAACCCTTCGTGGCCGCAGCGTCGCTCATGAGGTCGGGCGGTGCCCGGGGCGGAGCTTAGGCTCCGGTGTCGAGGACTTGACGACCGCGGTACTTCCCCGTGGTGGGGTCGACGCGGTGGGAGCGGCGGAGGGCGCCGGATTCGGCGTCCTTGACGAGCTTCGGGGCGCGGAACTGGTTGGCGCCGCGACGGAGACGGCTGCGACGCTTGGACTGTTTACGTTTCGGATTGGCCATGGTTCTGCGCTAGGTTGAGGGTTGGTTCTACCCCCTCGGAGTCCTCGGTCAAGCCCCCTTTCCGACGGCTTGCACCCCGTGCCGAGGGCTGATTGGGTGCCCAGATGCCCGGCTTCCCCGCCCTTTTCCTCGACCGCGACGGCAACCTGATCGAGGACCACCACCACACCTGCCGGCCGGAGCAGATCCAGCCGATCGCCGGGGTGAGGGAGGCTTTGGTCGCCTGCCTCGGCGCCGGCTACCGCCTCTTCATCCTGACCAATCAGAGCGGCATCGGCCGCGGTATCTTCACCTGGGAGCAGTACCACGCCTGCAACGCGCGGATGCTCGAACTCCTGGCTTTGCCCGCCCCGGGCATCCTGGAAATCAAGGCCGCCCCGGAGCGCCCGGATGAGCCCAGCGAGTACCGCAAGCCGAGCCCTAAATTCATCCTCGAGATGATCGCGCGGCACGACCTCGATCCGGTCCGATGCTGGATGGTCGGGGACCGCGTCACCGATTGGGACGCGGGACTCAATGCGGGCATCCGCTCGTGCGCCGTTCGTAGCGGGGCTCCCTTCACGCCCGAAGCGGAGGCCGCCGCCGTCGCGCGTGGAGTCCGCTTTCATGCCGATTTCCCGGCCTTCGTCCGGGCGGAACTCCGACTTTAGCCAATAAAAAGGGACGAACCCGGAGGTTCGTCCCTTTGTGCAGATCAGCCGAGGCTGATTAGGCCTTCGGCTTTTCGTCGGGGCAGCTGGGGCACTTCTTCTCGCCGTCCTTCTTGGCGGGAGCGGCCGGGGCTTCCTCGGCGGTGGCCGGGGCAGCCGGAGCGGCCGGGGCGTCCTTCTTGTCCTTGTCGCACTTCTTGGGGCAATCATCCGAGGTCAGGTCGACCAGGGCCTTGGGCTTCTCGGAAGGGCAGGGGCACTTTTCGCCGTCCTTCTTGGCCGGGGCTTCTTCCTGCTTGGCAGGCTCAGCCTTCTTGGCCGGGTCGACGACCGGGGCAGTGGCGGGAGCGGCCGGGGTGGCCGGGTGGTCCTTCTTTTCGCACTTACCGCAGTGAGCGGAAGCGACGGCCGTGGAGACGGCGAGGGCGCAGGTGATGGAGAGGAGCTTGAGGAGCTTAGTCATAGGAGGGACTTATAAATTGACCGAACACGCTCGTTTGTCAACCGGGTTGGGTCTATCCCGTTAAGGGGCTTTACCTCAGTTTATCCCTCAAGTCGGCGAGTTTTGGGGACACCTGCAGCAGCCCTGACCCAGGGAGCCATTGGCTGCCGCTGGTCGTCTCGAAAACTAAGCCGCCCTTAACGGATTTAAGTTCTTTAACGACAGTTACTTGGGAAACTTCAGCCTTTCTCTTTTCGGAGGGTTGAATCGGCCCGTCTTCCGGGAGGGAATCGACCCAAAGAAGCAGGTCCGGGTTGGCCTGGGCTACCGCTTCCCAGTCGAGTTTGCTCCAGCTACCCTGGGGCAGGGCGGATTTAAATCCGGCCGAGCGCATGACCACGCCCAGATAGGAATCAGGTCCGGCCATCATCCCATCCCAGACGATCAACAACTTCCGCGGTGGCTGGGCGGGGATGCCCTCGAGCGGACGGGTCAGTCGGGCGATCGCTTCGGGCGTCTGGCCCAAGGCTTCGCCGATGAGACGGATATCCGCGAGGGCCGACGTCGCGGATTCCGGCGCCAGCACCAGGACCTTGAGGCCCGCGCCGCGGCAGCGTTCGGCCCAGAGCGGGTTCGACGTGCGCGGCAAGACGACCAAGTCGGGCTTCGCGCGCAGCAGCCGCTCGAGGTCCGGATTGAAGACGTCGCAGTCGCGGCTCGCCGGGTGGGTCGCGGCCAGCGGGCACCAACGCGTCGCGGCTACGATCCGCTCCGCGGCCCCGAAGTCGACCAGCGTGCGCGTCGCGCCGGGGCTGTAGCTCGCGATGCGTTCGGGGGCGGCGACCGCGAGCACGGCGGCGCCGAGCAGGCCGAGCGTGGCCAGCCAGGGACGCATCAGGCCGAGAGCAGGCGCGCGAGGCGCACCGCCGAGTCGAAGCTCCCGCGGTCCGCCCGGCCGGTGCCGGCGAGCTCGTAGGCGGTCCCGTGGTCCGGACTCGTCCGCACGTGCTTGAGCCCGAGGCTGAGGTTGGCCGAGGTCGCGAAATCCACCGTCTTCAGGGGCGCGAGCCCTTGGTCGTGGTAGATCGCGGCGACCGCGTCGAAATCGCCCTGCAGGTGGCGGTGGAAGACCGTGTCGCCGGGCCAAGGGCCGCTGACGTCATGCCCTTCGGCCCGGAGCGCGGCGACGGTCGGCGCGAGGATCGCGTCGTCTTCCGTCCCCAGCAGGCCGCCTTCGCCGGCGTGGGGATTGAGCCCGCAGACCGCGATGCGCGGGCGGACGTCGCCGAGTTTCCGGCGCAGGTCGACCAAGGCGAGCACCGTGCGGCGCACGTCCGCGGCGGCGAGCGTGCCGGGCACTTCGCGCAAGGGCAGGTGCCAGGTCACCAGCCCGACCGTCATCTGGCCGCCGGCGAAGGCCATCACGGGTTCACCGCCCCAGCGCGCGGCGAAGAACTCGGTCTGGCCCGGGAACGGGTAGCCGACCTCGGCCAGGCGCTTCTTGTTCACCGGTCCGGTCACCACCGCGGCGAAGCGGCCGCCGGTGGTGCCGCGGGCGGCTAGCTCCATCGCCTCGAGGGCGATCAATTGGCCGGCCTCATCCGGCTGGCCCGGATGGCTGACGTAGGCGGCCGGCCCGACGGCGAGTCCGCGGCCCAGCCGCGCGATCCAGTCGGCGGGGCCGATCGGCACGACGGAGTCGGCCAGCGACGGGTGCGCCCGGAGCCAGGAGGCGATCAAGTCCGGGCCGACGCCGGCGGGGTCGCCGCAGGGGATGGCGAGCGGGAGCCGGCTCATGAGGGTTGGACGAAGCGTCCGCGTTTGCCGCCGAGGAAGAACTCCAGGAAGGCCCGACCTTCGGCCGTGTGGTACGAACCGGTGGCGAGCTCCGCCTGCGCGCGCGCGGCGCAGGCCTGGCCGGGCGCGTAGACCGCATGGTAGGCGCGCTTCAGTTCGGCGACGGCCTCGGCGGGCACGCCGCGGCGGCGCAGGCCGATGAGATTCAGGCCGGCCAGTTCGTTGCGCCCGTGGGCCAGCCCGTTGGGAGGCAAGTCCTCGGTGATGACGGCGTTGCCCGACGTCAGCGAGCCCCCGCCGATGCGGCAGAACTGGTGCACGGCCACGCCCCCGCTGATGAAGGCCCGGTCGCCCACGTGGACGTGCCCGCCGAGCATGCAGCCGTTCGCCAGGATCACGCCGTCGCCGAGGACGCAGTCGTGGGCCACATGGCTGCCCGCCATCAGCAGGCCATCGGCCCCGACGATCGTCGCGGCGTCCGGCTTCGTCGCGCGGTGCAAGGTCACGTGCTCGCGGAGGACCGTGCGCGGGCCGACCACCACGCGCGAACGCGTCGCCGGGTCGAACGACAGGTCCTGGGGGTCGCCGCCGACCACCGCGAAGTGGTCCACGGTCACCGCGTCGCCGAGCACGGAGCCCGCCTTGACGATCGAGTGGGCCGCCAAGCGGCAGCCCGCGCCGATGACCGCCCCGGCCTCGACGATCGCGAAGGCGCCGATGTCGGCGGAGGGGGCGACCTGCGCGGAAGGGTGGACGAGGGCGGAAGGGTGGATCACTTGGAGGGTGGCTGGCCGAAGAGCTCGAGTTGCGCGGCGTTGACCATATCGTAGGTGCGGAGCAGGCGAAGCAACTGCAAGGTGTCGGAGCGGCCGGCGGCTCCCCCGGCCTCGGCGGTCTGGATGAGGTTCTCGAGGATCGTCCGGAGGGTGAGGACGTGGTCGACCCCTTGGGCCCGCAGCAGGGCGATGCTCTCGGAGCGTTGCGGCTCCTGCGCCGGCAAGCCCGGGAGCGCCAGCACGCGCACCGTGGGCGGCTCGGTCGCGGTCGCGTCGGCGAAGGCCTCCTTCGCGGCCGGCGCCGCCTCCTTGCGGATGAAATCGAGGAAGTCCCCGCGGCGGAGCATCGCCGGGGTCAGGCCCTTCGCGGGGAGGCCCTTCACGGCGACGACCGCGCCCGCCAGGCCGGATAGGTCCGAGCCGAACAGCTGGAAGCCCGGCTCCGCCCCGGCCCGGGGCGCCGGGTTGAGCACGTGCAGGAGCCCGGCTTCGTCGGACCGCCGGAGGCGCGCCGTCCCGCCGGACTTCGGCGGCGTCCGGGTGAAGAAGCCGTTCAGCTCGAAATACTCGCGGACGAGGCTGTCGTCGAAACCGGCCATGCCGCAAGGATGCGGGCAAGGCCCCCCGAGGGTCAACCGCGATGCGTCAAAGCGCGAAGTCCGCGGGCGCGATCGCCACCGTGAACTCGCCCTTGAGGGAGCCCGCCTTGAGCGCGGGCACCAGGTCCTTGAGCGCCGCGGTCCGGATCGTCTCGTGCAGCTTGGTCAGCTCGCGGCCGACGCAGACGACGCGCTCCGGCCCCAGGATCTCCAGCATCTCGTCGAGGAAGTCGCCGATGCGGTGGCAGGATTCGTGGAGGACCACGGTCTCGGCCGCGGCCTTCATCTCCTCGAGGAAGCGGCGGCGGGCGGCGGACTTCGGCGGCAGGAAGCCGACGAACCGGAAGGCGTTCGTCGGCAGGCCCGAGGCGGAAAGCAGGGCGACGATCGCGCACGGACCGGGGAGCGGGGAGACCGTCAGCCCGCGCCGGCGGCATTCGCGGGTCACGCGGAAGCCGGGATCGCTGATGCCCGGGGTGCCCGCGTCGGTGATCAGCGCGATGACGGCGCCCGCGGCCACGCGGTCGGCGATGGCCACGGCGACTTCCTTCTCGTTGTGCTCGTGGTAGGCGAGCATCGGCTTCGACACGTCGAGGTGCCGCAGGAGTCCGCCGGTCACGCGGGTATCCTCGCACGCGACCGCGTCGCAGGTCGCGATCGCCTCGCGCGCCCGCGCCGTGAGGTCGCCGAGATTGCCCAAAGGAGTCGCCACCACGAGGAGCCGGCCGGCCGTCCCGCGGGGCGCACCTGCGTGCTCGGGGGGCATCAGCGGAAACCGGAGCCCGGCGTCTGCATGCCGGGCAGGCCGCCCTGCCAGTTCGCCGGCTGGGCCTGCGGCAGCATGGAGTCGGACGGCTTCTCCACCGTCTCGCAGCCGGCCAGACCCAGGAGGGTGCCGAGGAGGACGAGGCCGGTCAGGAGACGCATGGTCGGCTTAGCGGGCGGCGAGCTTGCCGCTGAAGGGGGAGAGGGTGACCTCGCCGCCGCGGGTGAAGCCGGCGGTGCCGGACTTGCCTTCCTTCTCCTCCTTCTCGGAGATCGGGAGGATTTCGGCGACGGAGGAGCTGGCCTTGGTGGCGGCGATGGTGACGGCGCCGATCTTCACGCCGTTCTGCATGACCTCGAACTTCTCGCCCTTCTTCAGGCCGTCGTTCTCGCCGGCGGTGAAGCAGACGATGCCCTTCGAGGGGTCGATGACGAGGATGCGGGTCTTGATCGTGTCGGCCCCGAAGGAGCTGGCGATGCCTTCGGTGGCGGCCTCGACGGTCGGGTCTTCGGGGAACTTGAAGGGGTCGGGCTGGGCGCCGATCGTGCCGCGGTATTCGTTGCGCAGGGAGGCGTACTTGTTCTTCACCTTGTCGAGGTTTTCCTGGGCCTTGTTGGCCTTGGCGATCTCGGCGTCGAGCTGCTCCTTGGAGAAGAGGGCGGCGACCTTCTCCTTCTCCTTCACGAGCTCTTCCTTGGCGGTGTTGAGCTCGGCGGCGAGGGCGTCCTTCTTGCCGTTGGCCTCGGCCAGCTGGCCGGTGAGTTCGTCGCGCTTGCGGGTCAGGTCGGCGCGCTCGCCTTCGAGGGTGGCGACGTTGGCGGTGAGGCCTTCGATCTTGGTCTTCTTGTCGGCGACGTCGGCTTCGAGGTCCTTCTTGTTGCCTTCCAGTTCGACGATGCGCTCGCGCTTCTTGGTCAGGAGGGCGGTGGTCTTGGCGGAAATCTCGGCCATGCGCGGGGCGAACTCCTTGGCGGCGCCGATCTCGGCGTCGGCCACGGCGAAGTTGGTCGCGGTCATCGCGGTCTCGATCTTGCCCTTCAGCAGGTAGGCGAAGACGCCGGCGGCGATGGCGGCCAGCACGCCGAGGGTGCGGATGACGATGTTCAGCTTCTTGTTCATGGGGTGGGGAAGGGGTTAGTTATGACGGAAAAGGGTGTGTGCCGGGTCCGGGTGGTCCTGCTTTTCGACAGGTCCGGGGTTGGACGCGACGTGGAGGAGAACTTTGAACACCAGTTCCTCCGACCCGACAAGCCCATTTTCCTCACAAATCTGGGTAACGGACCGCCATTTCCCGGGGGTCTGGGCTAGGGCGGCGATCGTTCGGGCCCGCAGTTTGAGGGTCTCCGAGGCGGCCTTTTTGCCGGCCTCGACCCCAGGCTGGTGGTAGGCGTTGATGCCGAGGAGGCTGGCGTAGAGGCCGACGGCCCGTTCGAAGAGGGCGATCAGCATGCCGACGGCCGCCGCATCGACCTGCCTGATGGTCAAGGTGATGCTGGCCCGGTCGTTGCCGGTCAGGGCTTCCCGGGTGCCGAGGAAGAAGGCCTGGAGGTAGGCGCCGGAGGTGACGCCGGGCTCGACCTCGGGGGAGGGTCCTTGGCGGTCGGCGAGCACCTCGATGAAGACCGCGAAGAAATTATTGAGGCCGTCCCGCAGTTGCTGGACGTAGGCATGCTGGTCGGTCGAGCCCTTGTTGCCGTAGACCGTGAGACCTTGGTTCACCTTCCGGCCTTGGAGGTCGAGTTCCTTGCCCAGCGATTCCATCACGAGCTGCTGGAGGTAGCGGGAAAAGAGCAGCAGCCGGTCCTTGTAGGGCAGGACGACCATGGCCTTGGTGCCCGCGCCGTCCGTCAGGTGGTGCCAGGTGGCCGCCAAGGCGGCCGCGGGGTTGCGGGTCGCGTCGGGCACCCGCGTCAGGGCGTCCATGGCCTTCGCCCCCGCCAGCAGGCCGCGGATGTCGAGACCCTGGAGGGCGGCGGGCAGGAGCCCCACCGGGCCGAGTTCGCTGGTGCGTCCGCCGACCCAGTCCCACATGGGGAAACGGGCGAGCCAGCGCTCCTTGACCGCGACTTGGTCGAGCTGGCTGCCTTCGCCGGTCACCGCCACGGCGTGCGCGGCGAAGCTGAGGCCGGCCGCCCGCCAGCGGTGGGAGGCTTCGAGCTGCCCGTTGCGGGGTTCCGGGGTGCTGCCCGACTTGGAGGTGACGATTGCGAGCGTCGTGCCGAGGCGCCCCGCCAAGCCGTCGAAGACGCGGTCGATGCCGTCGGGGTCGGTGTTGTCGATGAAATGGACGCGCAGCTTGTCGGCCTTGCCGCCGAGGGCGTCCGCCACGAACTGCGGACCGAGGGCGGAGCCGCCGATGCCGATGCAGAGCAGGTCGGTGAAGGCGCCCGCCGCGCCGCGCACCTGGCCGGCGTGGACGCGGGCGGCGAAGGCTTCGATGGACTCGATGGAGGCGCGGACGGCGGCGCCGAGGGCCGGGTCGGGCGCCAGCTCGGGCGTGCGCAGCCAGTAATGGCCGACCATGCGCTTCTCGTCGGGATTGGCGATGGCGCCCTGCTCCAGCGCGGCCATGTCGGCGAGCGCCCGGGCCATGGCCGGGGCCACCTTCGCCGCGAAGCCCGCCGGCGCCGGCGCGCGGCTGAGGTCAAGCGAGAGGCCGACCTGGGGGAAGTTCAGGAGCTGTTGGCGATAGAGGTCGAAGGAGGAGGCCACGATGCGCCGATTCTTCACCGCCGTCCCCGGCTTGCAACAAAAAGGGCGGACCGCCGCGGCGTCCGCCCCTTCATTTTCGCTCAGGTCGACCTCAGTCGCCGTCGGTGATGGCGCCTTCGGAGGCCGACTTCACCTGCTTGGCGTACTTGGCGAGGACGCCCCGCTTCTCCTTGCACGGCGTGGGCTGCCAAGTCTGGAGGCGGCGGGCGATCTCCTCCGCGGACAGGTCGAGGTTGAGTTCGTTCTTCACCGCGTCGATGTGGATGCGGTCGCCGTTCCGCACGATGGCGAGCGGACCGCCGGAGGCGGCCTCGGGCGAGACGTGGCCCACGACGAAGCCGTGGCTGCCGCCGGAGAAGCGGCCGTCGGTGATCAGCGCCACCGTCTTGCCCATGCCCTTGCCCATGACGGCGCTGGTGGGCCCGAGCATCTCGCGCATGCCGGGTCCGCCCTTGGGGCCTTCGTTGCGGATGACGATCACGTGGCCGTCCTTGACCTCCCCGTCGAGGATGCCGCGCAGCGAGGCCTCCTCGGATTCGTAGACGATGGCGTGGCCCGTGAAGGAGTTGCCCTCCTTGCCCGTGATCTTGGCGAGCGCGCCGTGCGGGGCGAGGTTGCCGCGGAGGACGCGGAGGTGGCTGTCGGCCTTGATGGGGTTGCTGAGGGGGCGCACCACGTCCTGGTCGGCCGAGTAGGGGCCGACGTGCGCGAGGTTCTCCGCCACGGTCTTGCCGGTGACGGTCAGGCAGTCGCCATGGAGCAGGCCGGCGTCCAGCAGCATCTTGAGCAGCGGCTGGAGGCCGCCGATGCGCACGAAGTGGGCCATGTTGTACTTGCCGCTCGGCTTCAGGTCCGCGAGCACGGGGACCTTCCGGCCGATGCGTTCGAAGTCCTCGAGGGTGATCTTGATGCCCGCGGAGTGGCCGATCGCGATGAGGTGCAGGACGGCGTTCGTCGAGCCCCCGAGGGCGATGACCGTGACGATCGCGTTCTCGATCGACTTCTTGCTGATGATGTCCGCCGGGCGGATGTTCTTCTTGAGCAGTTCGAGCACGGCCTGGCCGGCGCGTTCGCAGTCGACCAGCTTGTCCTTGGAGTTCGCCAGCTGCGCGGAGCTGTCGGGCAGGCTCAGGCCCATCGCCTCGATGGCCGAGGCCATGGTGTTGGCCGTGTACATGCCGCCGCACGAGCCTTCGCCGGGGATGGAGCACTTCTCGATCTCGCGCAGCTCCGCGTCGTCGATCTGCTTGGCCGCATGCTGGCCGACCGCCTCGAAGACGGTCACGATGTCGGCGGCCTTGCCCTTGTGCAGGCCGGGGACGATGGTGCCGCCGTAGACGAAGACGGACGGGCGGTTGAGGCGCGCCATGGCCATCACGCAGCCGGGCATGTTCTTGTCGCAGCCGCCGATGGTGACCAGGCCGTCGAAGCCTTCGGCTCCGGTGACGGCCTCGATCGAGTCGGCGATGATCTCGCGCGAGACCAGCGAGTAGCGCATCCCCGGGGTGCCCATCGAGATGCCGTCGGACACCGTGATGGTGCCGAAAATGACCGCTTTCCCGCCGGCGGCGTCGGCGCCCTTGGCGGCTTCGTTGGCCAGCCGGTCGATGTGCATGTTGCACGGGGTGACCATGGACCAGGTCGAGGCCACGCCGACCACGGGTTTCCGGAAGTCCGCATCGGTGAAGCCGACCGCGCGGAGCATGGCCCGGCTCGGGGCGCGGTCGGGCCCGTCGACGACGGCGGCGGAGTGTTGGCGGGCATGGTCGGGAGTGCTCATGGGATGTGAAAAGTCTGCGGTTGTCAGGGAATGGCCGCCCCCTAGATAGGAGGGCAGGGAGCTGGACACTGAACCGCCCCACCTCTCCCTTACAATCCGATTTAAGACTCCCCGTCCCGTGGAATTCAATCTCAAGAAAATCATCAAGGCGCTGCTCTTCTCGACCTCCGAAGCCGTGTCCATCAAGGACATCCAGAAGGTGGTCCAGCGCTACCACGCCCAGGCCGCCTCGGCGCAGCAGGAGGAGCGCCCCGAAGGCGCCCCCGCCGACGTCGCCCCGGCCCCGGCCGCCCCGGTCCAGGAGGTCATCCAGGACATCATCGACCAAGTCCCGACCTTGCTCACCGCCACGCAGATCCGCGAGGCGGTCGACGCCCTCGAGGCCGAGATGCGCGACGCCAACGATTCTTGCCGGATCCTGCAGGGGCCGGAGGGCTTCCGTCTGGTCATCTCGCCGGCCTACGCCGATTGGGTGCGCCTGCTCCGCGGCGAGCCCCGTCCGCAGCGCCTGAGCCCCGCGGCCCTCGAGACCTTGTCGATCATCGCCTACCGCCAGCCCGTCACCCGCTCCGAGATGGAGGCCATCCGCGGCGTCTCGGTCGACAGCGCGCTCACCCGCCTGCTCGAGCTCGAGCTCGTCGCCGTCACCGGCCGCGCCGACCTGCCCGGTCGCCCGATCCAGTACGGCACCACCGACAAGTTCCTCGACTTCACGGGCCTGCGTTCGCTGGGCGAGCTCCCCGCTTCCGACGTCCTTTCGCCCGCCCAGATCTCCGAGTGGATCGCCCGCGCCACGACCCCGGTCAGCGTCGGCGACGCCGAAGTCGGCCTGCCGCTCGAGGACCAGTCCGCCGCCGCGGTCGCCACCGAGGAGCCGCCGCCCGCCCCCGACCAGCTCGCCGCCGAATGAGCCTCGACCAGCATCGCCGCGAGGTCGACCGCATCGACCGCGAGATCCTCAAGCTGCTCGCCGAGCGGCTCCAGGTCGCCCGAGCCATCGGGGAAGCCAAGCTGAAGGCCGGCGCCCCGGTCTACGCCCCGCAACGCGAGGAGCAGGTCCTCCGCACCTTGACCGACGCCGCCCCGGGACTTCCCGCCTCCGGTGTGCGCGCCATCTTCCGCGAGGTCATCTCCCTGTCGATCGGGGCGCAGATGGCCAAGCCGGTCGCCTACCTCGGGCCCGAGGGATCCTTCACCCAGCAGGCGCAGCTGCGCGCCTTCGGCCTCAGCGTCCCCGCCTTGCCCCTGCGCGCCATCGGCGACGTGTTCGCCGCGGTCGAGTCCGGGGAGGCGTCCTACGGCGTCGTCCCGGTCGAGAACTCCACGGAGGGCGTCGTCAGCCACTCGCTCGACCTGCTCGCCGAGTCCGACCTCAAGGTCGTCGCCCAGGTCACGCTTTCCGTCGAGCAATGCCTCGTCGGCGCCGGCCCGCTGGACCAGGTGAAGAAGGTCCTGTCCAAGGATATCGCCCTCGCCCAATGCCGCGGCTGGCTGTCGCGCCACGTCCCGCACGCCGCGCTCGTCGAAACCGACAGCACCGCGGCGGCCGTCGAGCTCGTCGCCAAGGAACCCGCCGGGCAGGCCGCCGTCGCCTCCGCGGCCGCCGCCGAATCCCGCGGCGTCGCGATCCTCGCCCGCGGCATCCAGGACCGCCGCGACAACGCCACCCGCTTCTTCGTCATCGGGGCCGGGGCCAACCCGCCCGGCGCCAAGGAGGAGGTCACCAGCGTGGTGCTCGCGCTCAAGCATGAGCCCGGCGCGCTCCAGGGCGCGCTCAGCGCCTTCTCCGCCCGCGGCATCAACTTGATCCGCATCGAATCCCGCCCGAGCCGCCGCCGCGCCTGGGAGTACCAGTTCTTCATCGACTTCCCGGGCCATTGGGAGACGCCGGAAGTCCAGGCGGCCGTGGCCGAGCTCAAGCAACGCTGCGAGGTCGTCAAATGGCTGGGCAGCTACCCGCAGACCGTCGGATGAGCCGCCGCGCCCTCGGCGCCCTGCTGCTCGCGGCGTTGGTCGTCGCGACGGCCTACGGTGCGTGGGCTTGGTGGCGGGCTTGGTCCGCGCCGCGCGTGGGCGTCGTCGTGCGCCCCACCTTCTCCGTCGAAGGCATCTCGACCGGCACGCCCGTGCGCGTCAACGGCGTGGTCGTCGGGCAGGTCGAATCCCTCGGCCTCCGTCCCGACGCCGATGGCCGGCTGCGCCCGGAGGTGCGCCTGACCATCGACCCTTCCGACCTCGAGGACCGCGGCTTCGCCGACCGGCTGCGCCGCGATCGCCTGCCGGAGGAGGTGGCCCGCGGGCTCCGCGCGCGCCTCATCACCGTCAGCCCCGCCTCCGGCCTCCTGCAGGTCGAACTGCTTTGGGCGGAGCCCGGGGAGCCGCCGATCGGCCTCGCCGCCGACGAGATCCCGGCGACCGGTGGATCGAAGCAACGCGCGATGGAACACATCGCCCGCGAACTGGGCCGGCTCGCCGGCCGCGACCTCGCCCGCGTGGCGGCCGAACTCGAGGCCGACCTCGACGCTTACCTGCCGAAGTCCGACCCGGCCCGGGCGGCCCAACTCTCCGCGGATTGGGTCGCCCGCAGCGCGGCCCTGGCCGAGGCGACCGACGAGGCCCACCTCGGCGCCCAGGCGACCCGGCTGCTCACCGCGGTCGCGCGGCTGCGCGAGGGCGCGGCGCAGGCGGAGGTCGCCGTCGATGCGGAGAGTTTGGCCCGGCTGCAGGTCCGCCTCGCCGACGCCCGCGAGGCGGTGCGCGCCTTCGGGGCCTCGTTGGAAGGTTCGGGCCGCTCCCTGGAGTCGGCGCAGGCCGAGGCCGCGACCCTGCTGCGGGACCTCTCCGCCGCCGCCCGCAACTGGACGCGCAAGGCCCGGGACCTGACCACCGAGCCCCTGCTGCCGGAGCGGTAAAGAGGCTTGCGGCAGTCCTGCCGAACGGGGATAGGTGAGTGCCTTTCTCCGCCATGGCCGACCCGACCGACAAGATGGAATCCATCATCAACCTGTGCAAACGGCGCGGGTTCGTCTTCCCGTCCTCCGACATCTACGGCGGCTTCAACGGCTTCTTCGACTACGGCCCCCTCGGCGTCGAGCTGAAGAACAACATCAAGCAGGCCTGGTGGCAGGACTTCGTCCACCGCCGCGACGACATCGTCGGCCTGGATTCCTCGATCATCCACCACCCGACGACCTGGAAGGCCTCGGGCCACATCGACAACTTCACGGACCCCCTCGTCGACTGCAAGGAGTCCAAGATGCGCTACCGCGCCGACCAACTCTTCTTCGCGGCCGTCCGCGTGGCCGGCGAGACCATCGGCTACGTGGCCGTGCTCGAGGACGAGGCCATGCAGGCCAAGGCCGAGGAGCTCGCCGCCGAACTGAAGCGCAAGCTCGCCAAGCAGGGCGCCCTCGAGCCCGTCGTGCTCAAGGATTACACCGAGGCCAAGCCCGAGGAGCACGCCCTCATCCCGTCGCCCGCCACCGGCAAGCCCGGCTCGCTCACGCCGCCCCGCTCGTTCAACATGATGTTCCAGACGTACGTCGGGGCCATGCAGGACGCCTCGGCGACGGCCTACCTCCGCCCCGAGACCGCGCAGGGCATCTTCATCAACTTCAAGAACGTCGTGGACACCGGCCGCGTGAAGCTGCCCTTCGGCATCGCCCAGGTCGGCAAGGCCTTCCGCAACGAGATCAACCCGCGCAACTTCATCTTCCGCTCGCGCGAGTTCGAGCAGATGGAGATCGAGTACTTCATCGCCCCGTCCGCCGACTGGGCCGTCGCGCACAAGGACTGGATCGAGGGCTGCCTCGCTTGGTTCGAATCCATCGGCATCCCGCGCGCCAAGCTCTCCCTCTACCCGCACCCCACCGAGAAGCTCGCCCACTACTCGAAGGGCACGACCGACATCATGTTCGAGTTCCCCTTCGGCGTGCAGGAGCTGCAGGGCGTCGCCGCCCGCGGCGATTTCGACCTCACGCAGCACAGCGAGGTCTCCGGCACGAAGCTCGACTGGTTCGACGAGGCCGCCAAGGCCCGCTTCATCCCGCACGTCATCGAGCCGTCCGTCGGCGTCGACCGCGTGTTCCTGGCCCTGCTCACCACCGCCTACCATGAGGACGAGGTCGAGGGCGAGAAGCGCGTCGTGCTCCGCCTGCCGGCCCGCGTCGCCCCGTTCAAGGCCGCGGTCTTCCCGCTGCTGAAGAACAAGCCGCAGCTCGTCGAGCGCGCCGAGGCCCTCTACCGCCGCCTGAAGAAGCGCTTCAACGTCTTCTACGACGAGTCCGGCAACATCGGCCGCCGCTACCGCCGCCAGGACGAGATCGGCACGCCGTTTGGCATCACCATCGACTTCGACACGGTCGAGAAGGACGCCGGCGTCACGGTGCGCCACCGCGACACCCTCGAGCAGGTCCGCATGACCGAGGACGAGGTCGTGCGCTTCCTCGACGAGCAGGTCAACGGGCGCTGACCGGCGCCGCCGCGAGTTCCTTCGCCAGCGCCGCCAGCTTCCGCCGGCCCGTGAGGGAGGCGGCGACGGCGAGGTTGGCCAGGCCCTGGGGCAGGTGCGCGAGGAAGTCCGGGCGACCCTGCTTGCGGCCAAGGAAGCCGTAGGCGCCGCAGGCCTGCAGCAGGCGCTGCGTGGCGGCGACGTGGAAGAGGTGCGTGAACTCGTCGGCGGAACCCTTCCACTCGGAGACCTCGCGGGCGTGGTCCTCGATCTCGATGCGCCACAGGTCCATGTCCGGCCGCGTCAGGTACGGGTCGAAGGCCAGCGAGGCGTAGTCGTAGAAGGCGCAGCCTTGGCGCAGGCCCTGGAAGTCGATCAGCCAGGCCTCGTCGTCGCGCACGAGGATGTTCTGCGACTGGAAATCGCGGTGGATGGTCACGACCGGGCGGCCGGCCAGCTCCTTGGCGAGCGTGTCCATCTCGTTGATCGCGCCGCGGTCGAACCGGCGGCCTTCGATCACGTTCTCGCGGAAGTAGTCGCGTTCCCACTGGTAGAGCTTGGGGCCGAAGGCCTCCATCAGCGGCAGGCCTTCCGTCGCGGCCGGGCCTTCGCGGTGCAGGCGCGCGACCTGCTCGAGGGCGGAGGCGAAGGCGGGCCAGGGGAAGGCGGGCGCCTGGGCCAGCGACCAGAGGTCGGTCGAGCCGAGGTCCTCGAGCAGGAGCACGCCGTGCGGGTCGTCCTCGCCGAGGACGAGCGGCACGTTCAGTTCCGCCTTGTCGCGCAGGGCGCGGGCCAGCGGACCGTAGAGCCGGTTCTCGGGGCGGCTGTCGTCGTAGACGCAGAGCACGGCCGTGTGGCCGGACAGGTTGGCCACGCGCTGGAAGCGCCGGCCGGAGCCGCCCTTGAGCACGGCCTCCTCGGGGAGGGGGAGGTAGCCGACGAGGCCGGCGGCCTCCTCGACGGAGAGCCGGCCGCGCACCGGGCGCTCGAACTCGGCGCGCAGCTTCTCGAACTCTTCGAGCGTGCCGAGGTCGTGCCAGAGTTTGGAGCCGTCCAGGTAGCCTTGGACGCTGCCTTTGCGTTCGCCGACCCGGCGGAGGAAATGCTCGACCAGGGATTCGATCTCCTTCGGGACGCCGAGCGCGAACGCGCGGGTGACGAGGCAGATGCCCGTGTACTGGTAGGTCGGGTCGGTCGCGCCCAGGCGGTCGCGCAGGTCGGTGACGTCGCCTTCGTCGGTGATGCGGACGTTCTTGACCGGGCCTTGCTCGCGGACGACCAGGGTGGCTTCGGCGCCGTTGGCCCGGTGGTGCTCGACCGCGGCGGCGAGGTCGACGCCGGAGAGGATGTCGCCGTTCCAGACGATGAGGTCGCGGTCGTCGGCGGTGAGCAGCTCGGCCACGTTGGCCAGGCCGCCGCCGGTGTCGAGGAGCACGGGCTCCTGCACGAGGCGCACCTCGGCGTCGAGGAACTTGCCCGCGGGGAAGGCCTGCGTCCAGGCCTCGGGGCAATGGTGCGTGTTGATGAGGAAGCGGCGCGTGCCGGCCTGGTGCAGGGCCCGCATCGCGCGGAACACGAGCGGCTCGTCGCCCAGGCGCAGCAGCGGCTTGGGGCAGTGCTCGGTGAGCGGGCGCAGGCGGGTGCCGAGGCCGGCTCCCAGGATGAAGGCGGTGCGGGGAAAGTCAGTCATGGGAAGGGGAGGCGCAGGCGGGGCAGACCCCGTAGATCTCGAGCACGTGCGTGAGGTCGCCGTAGCCCTTGGCGCGGGCCGCGGCCTCGACCGCGCCGGTGTCGCAACCGGGCAGCCGGTCGATCCGGCCGCAGCGGCGGCAGATCACGTGGTGGTGGTGATGGCCGGCGGCGGGCAGGGCGTAGAGCGAACGTCCGCGCTCGAGCGGGTGGCGCTGGACGATGCCCGCTTCCTCGAGGGCGCCGAGGCTGCGGTAGACGGTGACCAGGTCGAGCGTGCCGTCGCCGGCGAGGTTATGGATCTCCTCGGCGCTCAGGGGGCGGCGGGCCTCGTCCAGCACGCGCAGCAGGGCCTGGCGGGGGGCGGTGACGCGCAGCGACTTGTCCTTCATGCGCCGCAGGGCGACGTCCACGCGGCCGGGGGCCCCTTGGCCGCAGCAGCCCTCGTCGTGGCGGTGTCCATGAGCCATGGGCCTAGGTTTGGGCGCCTTTATGACGTGGCAACACCGAATGGCCACTTGCCACCTTCCCGGCTCTCCTTTCGATGGTCGGGTCCATGTCCGCCGTCCCGGTCCAGCCCCCTGCCGCCAAGGCCGAGCTCTGCCCGGTCGCCTTCCAGGATTTCCAATCGCCCGAGCCTTTCCCGCTGGAGCTGGGGGGTGTCCTGCCCGACCTGACCTTGCGCTACGAGACCTACGGGACGTTGCTGCCGGACAAGTCCAACGCGATCCTCGTGCCGCATGCGCTCAGCGGCGACCACCACGTGGCCGGGCGGTACCGCCCGGACGACGTCAAGCCCGGTTGGTGGGATGTCTTCGTGGGGCCCGGCAAGGCCATCGACACGGACCGCTTCTTCGTCATCGGCGTGAACTGCATCGGCGGGTGCAAGGGTTCCACCGGGCCGCTGTCCATCGACCCGCGCACCGGCCGGCGCTTCGGCGGCTACTTCCCCGAGATCACCCTGGGCGACATCGTCCGCGCCCAGCGCATGGTCGTCCGGCACCTCGGCATCGCCAAGCTCCACGCGGTCGTCGGCGGTTCCATGGGTGGCATGCAGGCCCTGCTCTGGTGCGCGGATTACCCCCGCGAGGTGGGCCGGATCGCCGTGCTCGCCGCCGGCCTCAGCCAGTCGCCCATGGCCATCGCGCTCAACGCGGTCTCCCGCGCGTGCGTCGAGAAGGACCCGTATTTCCGCGGCGGCCACTACGAGCCCGGCGCCGGTCCCGACACGGGCCTCGCGGTCGGGCGCATGCTCGCGCACATCAGCTACCTTTCCTCCGCGGCCTTCGACCAGAAGTTCGGGCGCGCGAAGGTCCCCGGCGCCCAGCCGGGCGACCCCGTCCACTGGCAGGTCGAGAGCTACCTGGACCACCAGGGCGAGGCTTTCGTCAAGCGCTTCGACGCCAACAGCTGGCTCCGGATCACGCGCGCCGTCGACCGTTTCGACATGACGGCCCGCGCCGCCGCCGGCACCCTGTTCCGGGGCGACGGGCCCGACGTCCTGGCGGTCGGTTTCTCCAGCGACTGGCTCTACCCGACGAGCGAGCTGCGCATGCTCCTCGCCGCGGCCACCGCGGTGGGCGTCAACGCGGCCTACCATGAGGTCATCACCGACGCCGGCCACGATGGCTTCCTGCTGCCGGACACGGGCCTGAGCGTGCGCCTGCACGCTTTCCTGGGTTGATCAGAGCAGCGGCTCGATGATGCGGGAGACCCGCTCGCCCAGCCGGCCCTGCCACGTCCGGCTGCGCCGGTAGAGGTCCTCGGAGTAGCGCGCGCACTCGGGCTCGAGCCCGGCGACGTAGTCCTCGATCGCGCGCACGGTCGCGGGCTCCCGCAGGACGGCGCCGACCTCGTAGTTGAGGAAGAGGGAGCGCATGTCGAGGTTGGCCGAGCCGATGACGGCGGTGGCGCCGTCCACCACGACGAGCTTGGCGTGCAGCACGTCGGGCTTGAAGAAGAGGATCTCGGCGCCGGCCTCGTGCAGCGTGCGCAGGTACCAGCGGCGCGCGAAGTCCAGCAGCCGGTGGTCCGAGCGACGCGGGATCACGAGCCGGACGCGGCGGCCGCGCCGGGCGGCCGCGCCGAGCAGCGCGAAGAGGCGGCGGTCGGGGACGAAGTAGGGCGTGACGATCGTGATCGAGGTCGCCGCGGTCTCGAAGAGGTGGGCGTAGGCTTCCCAGAGGGGGTCGCCCTCCGCGTCCGGTCCGGTCGCGATGACCTCGACGCTCGCCTCGCCGGCGGCCACCTGCCGTTCCCGCAGCTGGTCGGCGTAGCGCCGCGGCGGTTCGTCCGTGGCCTGGCACCAGTCGGCGATGAAGATGCGTTCGAGCGCCCCGGCGACCGGTCCTTCCAGCCGGAACGAGCAGTCGCGGAAGCGGCGGTTCGAGGGGCGCCGCCCCATGTAGCCGAGCCCGAGGTTCTGCCCGCCGATGATGGCCACGCGGCCGTCGAAGACCGCGAGCTTGCGGTGGTTCCGCCAGTTCGCGGAGCCCTTGCCCTGGAGGGGGAGGGCGGGGTTGAAGCGCGCGACGCGTCCACCGGCGCGCAGCAGCGGGCGGCACAGCACGAGCGGAGTCCCCCAGCTCCCGACCGCGTCGACCAGCAGGCGCACCTCCAGGCCCTCGCGGGCCCGCCGGGCGAGCAGGGTGACGATCTCGCGGCCGACTTCGTCGGGGCTGAGGATGTACGTCGCGATGTGGATCCGCCGGCGCGCCGCGAGGATCTCGGCCCGCAGCGCCTCGAGGGTGTCGCGCCCATGCCGGTCGCCGAGCAGCTGCACGGCGTTGCCGCGGGTTTCGGTCGCTTCGGCCAGGCTCCAGGCCACCCGGTTGACCTCGCGCTTGGCTTCGGCCAGGGCGGCATGCTTGCGGCCGCCGAAGAGGAAGAGGGCCAGCGCGGTGGCTTGGGGCGCGAACCAGGCGAGCGGGCCCCAGAGCAGGAGGTAGAGCGGCGAGATCCGGGCCCGCCCGACGCGCACGAGCACGTAGAGGCCGCAGGCCCAGTCGATCGCCCGCACCGCCCGGTCGGGGAGCCAGCCGGCCGATTCGGCGACGAGCACGGCCGCGGTGGCGCCGAGCGCGAGGCCCGCGCGCAGCGCCAGGCGACCGTATCCGCGGAAGGCTGGCATGCCGCCACGCTAGCCGCTCCCCGGCCCATGGGCACAAAAAAAGACCCCGGTCGCCCGGGGTCTCGTCTTGGTCCTGGGGGACGGCTTAGTTGCCGGCCTTGTCCAGGAGGTCGCCGAGGCTGTTGAAGTCGCCGCTGCCCGAGGAGGACGAGGACGAACCGCCGGCCGAGGGCGCCGGGGCGCCGCCGGTGGACGGGCCCTTGATGCGCTCGTAGCTGGAGATCTCGGCCGCCAGGCGTTCGGCGTCGTAGCTCGCGGCCTTGATCGAGAGGCCGATGCGGCGGTCCTCCTTGTCGATCTTGATGACGCGGGCGGTGACGTCCTGGCCGACCTTGACGACGTCCTTGACGTTCTCGACGCGCTGTTCGGCGAGCTGGGAGACGTGCACGAGGCCGTCGATCTCGTCGGAGAGCTCGATGAAGGCGCCGAAGTTCGCGATCTTGGAGACCTTGCCGTTGACGAGGTCGCCGATGCGGAACTTGCGGTCGATCTCGCTCCACGGGTCGGTCTGGGTCTGCTTGACGCCCAGGGAGATGCGCTGCTGGTCGACGTCGACGTCGAGCACGATGGCCTCCACGTCGTCGCCCTTCTTCATGACCTCGGCCGGGTTGTTGATGCGGCGCGTCCAGCTCATGTCGGACACGTGCACCATGCCGTCGATGCCGTCCTCGAGCTCGACGAAGGCGCCGTAGTTCGTGAGGTTGCGGACCTTGCCGCGGACGCGGGCGCCCACCGGGTAGTTGTGGCGGACCTTCTCCCACGGGTTGGTCTCGAGCTGGCGGATGCCGAGGGAGATCTTCTGCTCCTCCTTGTTGACGTTGAGGATGACGGCGTCGACTTCCTGGCCGACCTTGAGGATGTCGGACGGCTTCTGGACGCGCTTGGTCCAGGAGAGCTCGGAGACGTGGACGAGGCCTTCGACGCCGCCCTCGATCTCGATGAACGCGCCGTAGGCGACGAGGTTGACGACCTTGCCGTGGACCTTCTGGCCCACGGGGTAGCGCTTCTCGATGCCTTCCCACGGGTTGGACTGGGTCTGCTTGAGGCCGAGGGAGACGCGCTCGCGCTCACGGTCGACTTCGACGACCATGACGGTGATCTCCTCGCCGACCTTGACGACTTCGCTCGGGTGGCCGATGCGGCCCCAGGACATGTCGGTGACGTGCAGCAGGCCGTCGAGACCGTCGAGGTCCACGAACGCGCCGTAGTCGGTGATGTTCTTGACGACGCCGCGGCGGATGACGCCGGGCTTGACCTCCTCGAGGAGCTTGCGGCGGCTTTCGCCGCGCTGTTCCTCGATGAGCTCGCGGCGCGAGACGACGAGGTTCTTCTTCTCCTTGTTGATCTTGATGATCTTGAAGTCGAAGGTCTGGCCGACGAAGCCCTCGAGGTCCTTCGGGGGGTTGACGTCGATCTGCGAGGACGGCATGAAGGCGTCGACGCCGACGGAGACGATCAGGCCGCCCTTGACGACGGACTTGACGCGGCCCTGGACGATGGAGCCTTCCTGGCAATTGGCCTCGATGCTCTCCCACTTGCGGATCTGCTGGGCGCGGTCGAAGGAGACGGTCGGGGTGCCGTCCTTGTTCTCAAGCTTCTCGAGGTAGACCTCGAGCTGCATGCCGACCTGGACTTCGGCCATGTCGGGGAATTCGGCCTGGGGGATGAAGCCCTCGGACTTGCCGTTGATGTCGACGACGACGAACTTGTCGTCGCGGATCTCGGTGACGGTCGCCGGGATGACGGTGTGGGCCTTGAGCGCGCCGAAATTGGACTCGGCGAGCAGTTTTTCCATGATGCTCATTGTGTTTTGACTGTGGGTCCTGGTCGTCGCGGAGGACGGTTCCAGGGTTTTGGTTGTTGGTTGGTTTTCTCCCCGGAGATTCCGCAGGCAGGCGCCGACGGGCCGGAGAGAGGTCGAAAACAAACGACCCGAGGGGGGCTGGCAAGCCGAGACTACTTCCCGGGGGCTTTTTCCGTTCCCGGGCGGGCTGGGTTGGCCCAGGTGGGCCGCTTTTCCAGCTCCGCGCGGAGTTTTTGGGCTGTTTGGGCCCCGAAGCGGGCTTCCACGAAGCGGGCGGCCTCCGCAATCAGCCCGCCTTCCTCCGCGGACAGGTCCAGCGGGTCCTCCCAAGGTCGGGTGACCCCGGCCGCCTGCTCGGCTTGGGCACAGGCCAGCCGGAGGGCGAGCCGGCCGGATCCGTCGGCGGCCGCCCGCAACCGTCGGAGATCCTCGGCTCCCAGGGGGTGGGTGAGCAGGCTGAAATGACGGAGCAGGGCGTAGTCCCCGAGCGCCTCCTTGGCCGACGCGGCGCGGACCTGGGCCTCCAAGGTCACCGCGAAGGGTTGGTAGAAAGGGTCCCCGAGGACGATGCCCTGCCAGCTCACCGCCGGGGTGGCGAACCAGGCGGCCTCGCCCGCGCTCATCCCGTCCCGCAGTCCCTTGAGCAGCCGCTCCGGCCGGACCGTCAGCGACAGGTAGGGCTCGTAGACGTTGCCGAACGTCAGGCCGGCGCCTTGTTCGACGAGCCACGGGGCCCAGTTGGCTTCCGGGATATGCAGCGAAGCCGCGGAGAAACTATGCAGGTGCAGGGCGATCGCGCCCGGCGCCAGCCGCGTCGGCTTCTGCCCGAACTTGCCGGCGGGCTTCTGGCTGTACCACCCGAGGTAAAAGGCCGGCGCGTCGCCGCGGGCCGTGGCCGGGAACTGCTCCTTCGTCTCCTCGACGTCCGGCGGGAAGCCCAGCTCGCGCAAAGGGGCGAGGCACGCGCGGAACCAGTCGTCGCCCTCCTGGTAGGGTCCGCCGAGGTCGACGTAGGCGCGGCCGCGCAGACCCTTGGCCTCCGCCGACCAAGCCCCGCGCAGGGCGGCGAGCACGGTTTCCGGCGAGGCCCCATCGAGGCGCGCGGTGCGGATTACGCCCTCGGCCTCGGCGTCGGCGCGCCCGAACCAAGGATTCGGCCGCGCCCCCTCGGGCTCGAGGTTCGGCAGGGCGAGGAGGGCCAGCTCGCTGTCCAGGCTGGCGTGGTCGCCCTTCACCGGGTTGGCCGGATTCAGGCCCTTGAGGCCCGATGGCGCCATCTTCAGCGGCACGCCGTGGACCAGCACGAGCCATTGCAGGCGCGTGGCGCCCGTCGGGATGAAGCCCGCCCGCCCGCGGGCATCGGCGGTCTCCTCCAGCTTGCCCTCGAGGAGCCCGGTCGCCAGCAGCCGCGAACGCAACGGTCCGAGCACGCGCGTGGCGTAGTCCTTCCACTCCAGCGTCTCGCTCCGGCCGAGCGGCAGGGCGATCAGGTTCGCCGCGGGGATCCCGCGATGGGCCATGAACTCGCGCGCGATCGCCAGGCCGGCCGGCTGGTCCGTGTTCGCGAGCACGGCGGTGCGCGCGGGGTCCGGGCGGGCCGCGGCCAGCGCCGTCCAGCACGCCAGGAGCAGGGCGAATCTTCCCATCCCCCGAGGTTAGCGGCGACGGCTCCGGGCGGAAGCGCTAAATCGTCCGCTTACTTCGCGCGGAGCAGGCGGGCGTAGTCCGCGATGCCGTCGGCGATCGCTTGGGCCAGCTTCTGGCGGTAGGCCGCGTTCGCGATCTGCGCGCCCTCGACCCGGCTCGAGACGAAGCCGCCTTCGATGAGGATGCCGGGGCACGTCAGCGTGCGGAGCACGGCGAAGCGGGCCCGCCGGATCCCGCGGTCCTCGGCGCCCGTCTGGGCGAGGAGCTGTCGCTGCACGTTGAAGGCCAGCTGCAGGTTGAAGAGGTCGTACCGGTTGCCGGGTTCCGACGTCAGGTCGGCCCGGCCCGACGCCTTGTTCGTGGAATGCTGGCCGGTCGGCGTCAGGCAATAGGTCTCGATCCCCGCGCTCGTGGTGTCGCCCGCGGCGCCGCCGTTGTAGTGGAGGCTCACGAAGAGGTCGGCCTTGGCCTTCGTCGCCATCGGCGCGCGGTCGTCGAGGTCGATCGCCACGTCCTTGTCGCGCGTCAGCAGGACCTCGAAGCCGCGCTTCTCGAGCAGCAGCTTGAGGCGCAGCGCGGTGTCGAGCGTCGCGGCCTTCTCGGTGTAGTTCAGCGTGCCGTGCACCTTGCCCGGATCCTTGCCGCCATGCCCGGGGTCGAGCAGGATGCGCTGGGAACCGGGGCGCGCGGCGGGCAGGCGCCAGGCCAGCGGCACGATCACCTTGTCGTAGTCGATGCGCGTCACCGTGAGCTTGCCGCGGAGCTGGCCGATCGGGTCGTCGAGGTAGACCTTCACGCCTTCGACCAGCAGGTAGTCCTTGTTGGCCTCGGCGACGAACGTCGGCAGCCCCTTGGCGCCGTGGCGTTCGGCCAGGGGCGCGTCGCCCGCGGCGCGGGCCAGCGGGGCGAGCCCCAGCTGCCGCAGGGAGTCGCCGAGGAAGATGTCCGGGGTCGCGGCGGCGCCGAGGGCGGCCGCGGCGCCGAGCAGGCAGGAGGCGAACGCGACCAGTCGGCCCACGGCTTATTCCGCGTCGTCCTCGCCGTTGTCCACCGCCGAGTCGTCCTCGCCGTCGTCCTCGCCGGGGGCGGCGTTGTGGACGAGCTTGCGCTTGTTCTGCTGGACGGGCGTGAGGCCGACCACGATGGCGCGGCCAGTGCGCTTGGGCTCGTTGTCGCGCGTGCAGATGTGCAGCAGCGCCTCGATGGCGCGGGTGATGGTCTCCACGCCGATCTCCGGGTGCTCGAGCTCGCGGTAGCGGTACTGCAGGAGCAGCTTCACCTTGTGGCCGTGGTAGAGGAAGTTCTCGGCGCGGCGCACCTTGATGAAGAGGTCGTGCGAGTCGATGCGCGGGCGGAGCTTGATCTCCTTCACCTTGCTGGCGGTCTTCTGGTGCTTGTGCTTCTTGGCCTCCTCATAGAGGTACTTGCCGTACTCCATGAGTTTGCACACCGGCGGGACCGCCGCCGCGGCGATCTCGATGAGGTCGACGCCTTCCTCGCGGGCGAGCTCGAGGGCGCGGGAGGTCGGCATGACGCCGAGCATCTCGCCCTTGGAATTGATCACGCGGATCTCCGTCGCGCGGATGTTCATGTTGCGCTTCGGCCCCTTGTCCTCCTTGCGGAAATCCCTGCGTTGCTGGTTGGACGAACTCGACGGTTTGGGTCGGTTATTGGGGCGATAGGGCGTAGCCATTAGGTATCTTGCGGTCGGGTCTTCGGCTTAAACTCCGCGTTTAGCGGCCTTGGTTCAAGCACCGATTGCACCCACCGCTCCCGTCCGCCCCGCCTTCACTTCAGCGCCGCGATCGCCGCCAGCAGCTGCTCGCCATGCGCCGCCGCCTCGACCTTCGGCACCAGGCCGATCAACTTCCCGTCGGCGCCGAAGAGGTAAGCCGCCCGGGCCGGCCCGAGGTACTTCTTCCCGTACATCGATTTCTCGACGATGCCATCGACGGCTTGGGCGAACAGGTCCTCCGGGTCGGAGACCAGGGCGAACTTGAAGCCATGCTTGGCGGCGTACTTCAGGTGGGAGGCGCAGGTGTCCCGGGAGAGGGCGACAATCTTAAACCCTTGCTTACCAAGGACTTTATCACTTTTACCGAGTTCCGCCGCCTGCTTGTCGCAGGCCGAGGTGTTGTTCCGCATGTACACGGAGACGATGGTCGGGCCATCGATCAGGTCCGAAAAGGGGAGGTTTTGGACCTTGCCGTCGACCAGAGCGTCGACCTTGAAGCTGAGTTTCGGCTTTTTTCCTAGGGAAATCATGGTTTTTAAGGGGGAGGAGCGGTGCCCAAGGGAAGGGGCAGGGGCGCGATGTCAAACCGGGGCCGGTAAAAGGTCCCCCGGAAACCTAGGGGGGCCAGCCCTTTCCCCTTTACAAGTGGTCCGGCTCAGCCTTTGTTCCGACCCTTTCCCGCCATGCAAAAGACCCGCAAGTCCATCTCCAAGCGCTTCAAGGTGACCGGCACCGGCAAAGTCATGCGCCGCTCCCCCAACACCCGCCACTTGCTGAGCTCCAAGTCCCGCAAGCAGCGCCGTCGCGCCAATAAGTCCAAGCGCGTCGACTCCGGCTTCGAGAAGAAGATGCTGGCCTCGATGCCCTTCGCCTAAGCCGGCGACCTCACTTTTGGCCGAACGGGTGTTCATTAAGGCGACCCCGAGGCCGATAACCCAAACCCAAAAAACCAAATACCAACATGCCTAGAGCAACCAATGGCCCGGCCACCAAGGCCCGCAAGAAGCGCGCGATCAAAGCCGCCAAGGGCTACTTCGGAAACAAGTCCCGTCTGTACGTCTACGCCCTCGAGGCCGTTCAGCGCGCGCAGAAGTTCGCTTATCGCGACCGCCGCAAGAACAAGTCGACGTTCCGTCAGCTGTGGATCGTGCGTCTCAACGCCGCCTGCCGTCCCCTCGGCATTTCCTACAGCCGTCTGATCGCCGGCCTCAAGAAGGCCAACATCACGATGGACCGCAAGAACCTGAGCGAACTGGCCATCCATGACGCGCCCGCCTTCGAGGCGATCGTCAAGAAGGCCCAGGCCGCGCTGGCCTAAGCCGTCTCCTCCGTCCTTCCGCGAAGCCCCGGCCCTCCGGGGCTTCTTTGTTTTCGGGTGCTTTCGCTTGCCGACTTTCCCCGCCAACGCACAAATCAACCCATGCAGCAGCAGCTCGCCCAACTCGTCGCCGCCGCCACCCAGGAAGCCGCCGCCGTCGCCACCCGCGCCGAGCTCGAGGCCTTCAAGGCGCGGGTCGTCGGCCCCAACGGCTCCCTGACCCAGGTGATGAAGGGGATGGCCACCCTCTCGAAGGAGGAGCGCCCCGTCGTGGGCAAGCTCATCAACGAGGCGAAGAAGTCCGTCGAGGAGCTCCTCGCCGCGCTCCTGACCAAGGTCGAGAACGCCGAGATCGCCGCCGCCCTCGGCGCGCCCGTCGACCCGACCCTGCCGAGCCCCGACGCTCCCGCCGGCTCGCTCCACCCGCTCTCCCGCACCCGCGAGCGCATCCTGGCTTCCTTCCGCAAGCTGGGCTTCGTCGTCGCCGACGGCCCCGAGGTCGAGACGGAGTGGCATTGCTTCGACGCCCTCAACACGCCCGCCGACCACCCGGCCCGCGACATGCAGGACACGCTCTACATGCCGAAGGCGTTCCGCTCCGCCGACGCTCCGCGCAAGGCCGACGAGGCGATCCTGCTCCGCACGCACACGTCCAGCGTGCAGGTCCGCACGATGCTCTCGCGCAAGCCGCCGTTCCGCATCGTCGCCCCGGGCCGCTGCTTCCGCCGCGACGCGGTCGACGCGACGCACTCCGCCAACTTCCACCAGGTCGAAGGGCTCTGGATCGACCGCAACGTGACGCTCGCCGACCTCCGCGGCGTGCTCGACTTCTTCGTGAAGGAGACGTTCGGCGCCGACGCCGAGATCCGCCTGCGCCCGTCCTTCTTCCCGTTCACCGAGCCG
>Ga0255070_1000024_pt1 | contig 29175 bp, 30 predicted proteins | sample Colum_Miss_RepB__FD_188464 | JGI IMG/M metagenome (GOLD analysis project Ga0255070, IMG submission 188464) | Freshwater microbial communities from Columbia River, Oregon, United States - Colum_Miss_RepB_8h | ecosystem: Environmental > Aquatic > Freshwater > River | place: USA: Oregon | collected...
TGCAGCATTTAACCGCCGGCGTGAAACTGGTGTGATGAAACTTGTTGGTGCATCCTCATGGTCAATCCAACTGCCGTTCCTGCTTGAAGGAATCATTTCGGCAATCGTGGGTTGGGGACTTGCAACAGGATTACTCGCAGCCCTCAAGAGCGTTATAGATTCCAAAGTCGCCCCACTTTTGTCCTTTACCAATTTCTTTGGTTGGGGAGAAGTGTGGGTCGCTTCAGCGTATTTGCTGGCAACGGGCCTATTTGTTTCAACCGTTGCATCAGTAGTCACGCTACGCCGCTACTTAAAGGTCTAAAGCTTTCGCATCTAGTGAGAGAATTGCCCCTGTAATCCTTTGACGCAAACAAATAGGAAAGGGCGGTGATGCGGTTATGGTTAAAGAAATTGGCCGCAAAGTCATTGCCCAAAATAAGAAGGCACGCCACGATTATTCAATCGAGGATGTTTTTGAATGTGGAATGGTTTTAACAGGCACAGAAGTTAAATCACTACGACTCGGTCGAGCATCGCTCATCGATGGATTTGCCCTGATCAATGATGGTGAACTCTGGCTCAGTGGTGTTCATATCCCTGAATACACCGAGGGCACATGGACCAATCACACCCCACGTCGTGATCGCAAACTTCTTGTTCACAAAAACGAACTTAATAAGTTGATTGGAAAGCTTAAGGATTCGGGCACAACGTTGGTTCCGCTCTCACTTTATTTCAAAGACGGAAAAGCAAAGATTGAAATTGCAGTTGCGCGAGGTAAAAAAGCCCACGATAAGCGCGAAGCCCTTAAGGCTCGTGAGGCAGATCGAGAAGTTGCACGCGTAGTTTCTAGAGGTTCATCAGGAAAGAGCGGACGCGCATCTAAGCGTTACGAAGACTAGTTTTTCCTCGATTATGGCTTGCCCGTTTTATGTCTTACACTTAGTCCACCGCCGCCTAGTTCGCCCAATTTTTGGGTGCGATTTAGCGACGGTAAGTAATGAGAATTACTTTGACAATTACATAGCGATGAAAGATATACGTTTCTTTTCTTTCAAGTTTTAAACTTGGGGGTGAACGGTCTCGACTTTGGATGTTGAGGCAGGGGAAGCGGGCCGAGGAAGCCGGAATGATCTCGTAAACCAATAATCCGTGCAAAAAATAACTGCTGACACTAATCAGCAAGCTTTCGAACTCGCTGCATAAGCATTTCGAAGCCGTTAGCCCAGGTGCCGCTCTCGACCTGGGGTCTAGCGTCGCTAGAGGGCTTTTCACTTCGTTGGTGTTGCAAACAACGAGGGAGAACATTTTTGCAACTGAGTTCGTCGAAGAGTCGTGTGGAGAAACTTCGGGACTGAGAAAGCGATAATCACACTACGCCCGTAGAAGCCCTGTTTTTGCACCGAAGGACCCGGGTTCGATTCCCGGCACCTCCACCATTTTTTATTTAATGCTGGCCCTCTGGGCCATGTCCATCTTTTCCATTACTACGGCCACCAAGTTTCCATTTCATGGCTGGGCCGTGCGCTGATTTGTTTCTCGGCTTTATCCCTAGACGTTCTAAGATTTTGAAGCTCGGGAAGTATTCATTTCTAACTGCAATGTAACAGGTAAACAGAGAAGTTAAACCAAAAAATCGTGGTGCTATGGGAAGCCCTGGAATCAGTAGCCATTGAGCACCAACCAATGTGCCCAGCGTAATAAACATTCCATGGAAAATTCTCTTGATGAAAGTAGTAATCAAGCTTTTAGTTTTGATTCTGGCCAGAGCTATTGCTATTGGTCCGCAGATTATTGCAAGCGTAAATAGAACCATGACAATAATTGCCAGACCTTCCATTTAGAGCCCCTGCCAATCCTCACGTGTCGCTGCATACAGCGCCATATCTATCTGCGTTCCATCTTCTTTACGAGATTTCTTTCGCATGATGCCTTCTAGGGTATACCCAGATTTCTCCAATAGTCTACGAGAAGCGATGTTTTCAACATTTACAACAGCTTCAATACGCTCAAAGCCAATGCTCTCAAAACCAAATTGAGTCAGTAACTTTGTAGCGGTAGTACCAATACCTTTACCCCGCATCGGCGCACATAGCCAATAACCTATTTCTCCAACATGCTCGCGCAAATCCATGCTGTGAAAAGAAAAAGCTCCAGCGAATTTTGCATCTTCACCATTGCCATATTCAAGTGCTAACTGGAGCTCAGTTTGATTTGCAAAAGCGTTAGGAGATCTCTCTCGAACATAAAACTCCGCATTGGCCATTGAGTAGTTAGAAGGAATGCGCGTAAAGATCGGGATGAGAGGATCTTGAGCGCCTTCAAATAATGCAGGAATGTCAGATTCTTGAGGTGCTCGCAAAGTAATAAGACCGTGTGAAAGCGTCGGAACTTCTGTGGGCCACCAAATCATTTGTGAAGTATGACAGGTGGGGCTTATCAATCAACCCTGCTGTAGATCCTTTGGCGCTCCGTGCACATCCAAAACATCGGCTGGCTTTGAATCCCCACCTAGTTTTGTTCCTGCGCCACTTCGGTTCAAAGGCTTTTTTGCATCTTCTTTGTAGTTAGCTGGAATTGAACCGAGTAGACCCTTTTGGAAATCTTCAAATGCCTGGAGAACTTCGCGCTTTGTATTCATCACAAATGGGCCCATCCAGGCAACAGGTTCTTTAATTGGGGCTCCACCTAAGATGAATAGCTCCATTTCCGGAGAGCGAGATTCTTGATTATTAGCTGCACGAACAACAATTGTGTCGCCATCACCAAAGACAGTTAATTGACCGGTGTGAACTGGGCGTTCTTCATCACCAACAAAACCATGTCCAGCCATTGTGTATACAAGTGCGTTGTAATCACGTCGCCAAGGCAAACGAAGCTCTGCGCCTGCTGCAATAGTTGCGTGGATCAAAGTAATAGGTGTTTGAGTTGTTCCTGGACCTTCATGGCCATCTACTTCACCTGCAATAACTCGAAGTAGTGATCCACCATCGCTCGAGGAAAGAAGTGCAACATCTTTTGCACGAACATCTTGATAAGCAGGAGGTGACCACTTTTTAGCTGCAGGAAGATTTACCCAGAGTTGGAAACCATGAAACAAGCCGCCACTCATTACTAAACTCTCTGGTGGAGTTTCAATGTGAAGAATTCCAGCACCAGCTGTCATCCATTGTGTGTCACCATCAGAAATTCTTCCACCACCACCGTTGTTATCCTGGTGGTCGAAAATTCCATCAATAATGTATGTAACTGTTTCAAAACCACGGTGTGGATGCCAAGGAGTTCCCTTTGGCTCACCTGGTGCGTATTCCACTTCACCCATTTGATCTAAGTGAATAAATGGATCAAGTTCAGCTAAATCAACTCCGGCAAAAGCACGGCGAACAGGAAAACCTTCACCTTCAAAACCTTGAGGCGCAGTTGTGATGCTTTTTACTGTGCGGGCACGCGCATTGGGTGCTTCGGCTACGCGTGGCAAAACAGTTATATCGGCAACGTTTACAGCAGGCATCTCAACTCTCCTTTGTTAAATCCAAGGTTAGTTGAACATTCAACCACTTGCAACTTGAAGTTATAGAGCCTTAAGTGCTGATACGACCTTAGTCAGTGAAGCTTTAGCATCACCGAAGAGAAGCATGGTCTTTGGATCATAAAGAAGTTCATTTTCAATTCCGGCAAAGCCAGGACGCATTGAACGCTTTAAGAAGATGATGTTTGCGGCATGGTTAACTTCCAAGATAGGCATTCCATAAATTGGGCAGCCTGGTGAAGTTTGCGCAGCTGGGTTAACAACATCGTTTGCACCAATAACAATTGCCACATCGGTCTGACCAAATGTTGGATTTACTTCATCCATTTCAGCAAGTTGCTCGTATGGAACATTTGCTTCTGCAAGCAAGACGTTCATATGTCCAGGCATACGACCTGCTACAGGGTGAATTCCATATGCAACGTCAATTCCCTTAGCAATCATCATGTCTGCAAGTTCACGGACTGTGTGCTGAGCTTGTGCCACAGCCAAACCAAATCCAGGAACGATTACTACGCGGCGTGCATAGTTAAGCAAGATTGCAACGTCATCAGGTGAACCAGAACGCACTGGACGATCTTCACCTGAGCCAGATGCTTCCTGTGGCTTTGCAGTAAATGCACCGAAGAGAGTTCCAAATAAAGAACGTCCCATAGCTTCTGCCATCAAGCGAGTCAGGATTGTTCCAGATGCTCCAACCAAAGTTCCTGCAATGATGAGTAGAACTGAATCTAGAACATAACCACTTGCTGCCACAGTTAAACCAGTAAACGCGTTCAAGAGTGAAATAACAATTGGAACGTCTGCGCCGCCCACTGGGAGTACGAAGAGAACACCGAAGAGCAGTGACAAAGCAGCAAGAACTAGAAGTGGTGTTGTTCCAAGGGCCGTAACAACCCAGCCTCCCACACCAATAACGCTAGCCAACGTGGCTGCGATGATGAATCGTCCTGCTGGGAAAATTACTGGTCGAGTAGTCATTAACTCTTGGAGTTTCAAGAAGGTAATAATTGAACCACTGAATGAAACACAGCCAACAATGACAGTAAAGACGGTGAAGATAACTACGGCAGTAGTGGCCTCAGTGCCCAAGTGCAGGTATTCGACGATTGCTACCAAAGCAGCTGCGCCACCACCCACACCATTAAATAAAGCAACAAGTTGTGGCATCTGAGTCATTTGAACTTTACGGGCAGCTGGAACACCAATAGCTAGACCAACCAGGATTGCACCGAGAATCCAACCTAAGTTATTCAGTGGAAGAGTTGAACCTGGATTGGCATAGAAGAAGACCACTAACGTTGCCAATGTGGCACCAAAGGCACCGATTAAGTTTCCGCGACGAGCAGTCTTTGGGTGAGACAAACCTTTAAGCGCCAGGATAAATGCCACTCCGGCAGCTAAACCTATGAGGTCATACACCGTGCGGCTCACTTTTTGTTTCCTTTGAACATTTCAAGCATTCGATCGGTAACTACGAATCCACCCACCATGTTGATAGTTGCTAAGACAATTGCGGCTACGGACAGACCTAGTTCAAGGTTGGTTGAACTGTGATCGGCAACAATAATCGCGCCGACCAAGATAACTCCGTGGATAGCGTTGGCACCTGACATCAGTGGCGTGTGAAGAGTTGAAGAGACTTTAGAAACAACTTCAAAACCCACGAAGACTGCCAATACAAAGATTGAAACAATTGCCATAGGTTCCATTTACTTGTCTCCTCTTCGTGATCCACCATGTGTTAGCGCAGAGCCATTAATAATTTCATCCTCAAAATTAAGGTTAAATGCAACGGCTTCACCCTCTTTTGCTGCCGTTGTCATGAGAGTTAAGAGATTAACTACGTTTCGTGAATATAGGAATGAAGCGTGGAATGGGAGCTGGCTAGGGACATCTTTGCCACCCCATATCTTCACACCGCCTGAAGTTATAACAATCTCTCCAGGCTTTGATCCTTCAACGTTTCCACCAGTTTCAGCAGCTAAGTCAACAATTACTGTGCCTGGTCCCATTGAATCAACCATTGCTTGTGTCATCAAGCGTGGTGCTTGGCGACCAGGAACTGCAGCAGTTGTGATAACAATGTGTGATTTAGCGATGTAAGGAGTTAAGAGGTCACGTTGCTTAGCTGCGCGATCTTCAGTCATCTCGCGTGCATAACCGCCAGCACCTTCTAATGATTCAAGTTCTAACTCAATAAAAGTTGCACCCATTGATCGAACTTCATCTGCAGATGCTGGACGAACGTCGTAAGCAGAAACAACTGCTCCAAGTCGGCGAGCAGTTGCAATTGCCTGCAAACCAGCAACGCCTGCACCAAGTACAAGAACTTGCGCTGGCGTAACTGTTCCTGCAGCTGTCATGAGCATTGGGAAAAATCGTGGTGATAACTCTGCGCCAACAAGAACTGCGCGATATCCAGCACATAGGGCCTGAGAAGTAAGTGCATCCATTGATTGTGCGCGTGAAATACGAGGAACTAGTTCAAGTGAAAATGCCGTCACTCCTGCAGATGCTGCAGCATCGATTGAATCAACTGCAGTTACAGGAGAGAGGAATGAAATAGTGATTGCACCCTTTTTCAACTTACTCATTTGAGCAGGTGTTAACGGTTGAACTGATAGGACTGCATCTGCAGTGCTCAGTACTTCACCATCGGAAATCGTTGCACCGGCAGCCTTATATTCAGCATCTACAGCCTGTGAATGGGTTCCGGCTCCGGATTCGATGACAACATCAAAACCAAGTCGAGTTAATTTATTGATGATGTCGGGGACAAGCGCCACGCGCTTCTCTCCATCTTTAATTTCTTTCGGGACGACTACACGCATGGGCAGAATGCTAGTGCTAGTTGCCTTTCAAGTCACCCTTTGTGAGGTGGAAAAGTAGCGATTGAATCGTTGTCCGGCGATGATATGCCTCACGCCAAATCACAGAACGTGGACCATCGATTACAGATGCCTCAACCTCTTCACCTCGGTGAGCAGGTAAACAATGCATGAATATTGAGTCTTTATTTGTGAGCGAAAATAAATTCTCTGTTACGGCAAAGGGCGAGAGTGCCAGCACCTTCTCATCACGTTCACTTTCAGAATCTCCCATTGACATCCACACATCGGTATATAAAACCGATGCATCTTTCGATGCGGCTTCTGGATCATGACTTACTTCAACTTTTCCACCGCTCTTTGCTGCGATATTCTTTGCAATCTCAACAACTTTGGCATTAGGTGCCCACTTACCACTTGGTGTTGCAGCAACAACATGTGCACCCATGATTGCACCCATAATTAGCCACGCATGTGACATGTTGTTTCCATCACCTAGATAAACAAATTTACGACCTACAATATCTTTTCCAAAGTTTTCGCGAATTGTTAACCAATCGGCAAGTAATTGGGTTGGGTGATCATCATCAGTTAAAGCATTAATGACAGGAATGGATGCATGCGCACCTAACTCCTCAACATCTGCTTGAGCGAATGTTCGAATGATAAGAGCGCTGCAGTAGCCACTGATTATTTTTGCTGTATCTGCGATTGTTTCGCCACGGCCCAATTGCAATTCATCGCCACGAATAAAGATTGGAGTACCACCCAAATGGGCAACTGCACTCTCAGAGGAAAGTCGAGTACGGGTTGAAGGCTTAGTCATATAGATAGCAACACTCTTATTTGCTAAAGCACTCTTTGAACGAAGGGGATCTTCGGCAAATGCCGCAGCGGTTTCCAGCAAAAGCTCAACATCATCGCGGCTGAGATCTTGTGTGCGCAGTAAGTCCTTCATTTGTGAATTCTACTGGGTAGTTTTGCCATCACCAAAGGTATTCTTATCTACCTCATGGGCCTCTTTGGAAAGCGTGGAATTGAGACGGAATCTGATACCGATCTCTTAACTAGACCTGACCTCGAAGAAGATGATGGTGGCCATGATCGATTTGCTCATTATGTGAAGAAGGAAAAGATCACAGAATCTGCCGTGACTGGAAAAGCGGTCAGAGCACTTTGTGGCAAGAAATGGATTCCCTCTCGTGCTCCAGAAAAATACCCAATCTGCCCAACGTGCAAAGAGATTTATGCAGGGTTAAAGCCCGAACCAGAAGATAAGTGAAGATGAGGCGTAGTTCTTATATTGCTCTTGCTTTACTAATGATCATTTCATTAGCTCCACATGCAATCGCAGCGGATAATCAACCTCGCAAAATAGTTTCTGGATGGATTCCGTATTACTCCGTAAAAACTGTTATGCCCTTTATTAAAAAACTACCAACACTTCCAACACCAGCTGCGAATTCACCCGTCACTTGTGAAACAAATGAATATTCACCTGAAGACATAGCACTTCTTAATTCTTCATATTTGTTTACAAATAAAGATTTAATGAAAGAAGTAATGCCTTTTTGGTATACCTTAAAAAGTCCTACCGTGATCAGAGATGACTATGCAACAGCAAACCCCTCGTGGCCAATTGCCAACACAATCTGTTTGATGCGCAAAAGTGGTTTGAAATTAATTCCAACTATTACTGATGGCACAGATAAATTAGTCTTATCTGGCTATTTAGCTAAGCCTGAAGTACGGACGACTATCGTAAAAACAATAGTAGATCTTGTGAACAAGTATTCATTTGATGGAATCGACTTAGATTTTGAAGGTTTCGCTTTTGTTGATGGAAACACAACATGGCCTAAAACAGCACCTAACTGGGTTCTATTTGTAAAGGAACTCAGTGTTGCTTTGCGTGCCCAACAGAAGTTGCTTTCGGTTTCTGCTCCATATGCGTTTAACCCAGCCGAAAAACAAAAGGGTTACTACGTATATTCATGGGCAGAGATTGCTTCAAGTATTGATCGCTTACGAATTATGACCTATGACTATTCAGTAGCTAAGCCAGGTCCTATTGGTCCAATTAGCTGGACTGAAAAAACACTTCGGTATGCGATTTCAATTATGCCGGCATCAAAAGTTTTTATCGGTCTTCCTGGTTATGGTCGAGATTGGATAACAGGTGTCACTGGAACATGCCCTGTCACCGCTCCACCAGGATTAAAAGCCGGAGCAAAAGCTGCAACATTTAGAATGAATTATGCTGCTGCAAAAGCAGTGATTGATAAAGCAGTTCCAACTTTTGATGTGAAAAGCAGCGAGGCAACATACTCATACCAGCAAACGTTTAATGGTTTAACCGCTAAAGGCGCAGCGACTGCCTGCACAGTGAACCGAACTGTTTGGTATCAAAACGATCGTAGTTACCTAGAACGCATGAACCTTGTAGCTAAATACCGCTTAGGTGGCGCAGCACTTTGGACCCTTGGAATGGAAGATTTAGCAGCAACAACAGCAATGCGAAATGTTGCACTCGCGATTGCTCCTGACACAGTTTTAAGCACACTAACTGTTGAACAAGTAAATAGTAAAGGCGCTTTCTATGGGGGAGTATTCACTGTGCGAGGCGCTCTGACTCTTAAAGATAAATCACCTGTTGCAGGAGTACCAATAAGTCTTGAAATTAAACGAATGAATGAAAATTCATGGACTCCAATCGCCGAACTGACTAGCGCATTGGATGGAACAGTAAGTGTTCCTGTAACTATTGGGGCTAGTGCATCCTTCAGGTTCACTACTCAGGGAACTTGGGAGCGCGCAGAGTCATTGAGTAATGAAGCAAAGGTTGTCCTTCTCTCGCGCATAGTTCTAGATCGACCAACCACAGTAAAGTCAGGTAAGGATTTAACTGTTAAGGGAACGTTAGTGCCAGTTTTGGCGGGGCAAGTAGTTCTACTTCAGAAATTTGTTTCAGGTAAGTGGCAAAATATAGGTACTGCTACAACCACTGGAACTAATGGTGAATTTCAAATTAGTATCATCGAGGCGAAGAAAGGAGTTACGAAATTGCGAGTCCAAATTACTACCAAGGATGAACAGGTTCTAACTCCAGAATTTACAGTGGTGGTTCGCTAACCATGGTTAAAGTTGATGACAAAATTGAAGAAGCAATTAAGGAGATTTTTAGTAGTGAGAAACCCTGGATAACAATTGTTTGGGATGACCCAGTTAATCTGATGACGTATGTGACATATGTGTTGATGGAACTCTTTGGATATTCTCGTGAAAAAGCTCATGAGCTTATGATGAAAGTTCATACTGAGGGCAAAGCAGTCGTTTCAACGGGTAGTCGTGAAGAAATGGAACATGATGTCGCTCGTTTGCATGAGTTCGGACTTTGGGCAACATTGCAACGTGGTGATCAAGCAATATGAGCGATCGCGATTTAGATGAACAACATGGATTTCATCGCCATGGAGATAATGCATTTGTAGCCGAGTTTTCTGAATCTGAGCGTGAAGTTCTCATCAATCTAGTGGAACAAATTATAGAACTATTGGGTGAGCGCACAGATAACCATGTAGATGACCCGTTAGCTGCAATGGTTGGAATAACAACTCATGATTCACCACCAGAAGATGAAGTACTGCTGCGACTTTTGCCTAACGCATATGCAGATCAAGTTGATGCTGCAGAATTTCGCCGATACACCGAATCTACTTTAAGAGCAAAAAAGTATGGACATTCAATGTCGATGCGAATTACATTAAAAAGTGCCGTAGATGGAATTATTGAAGTGGACCATGATGGTGCTAACGATTGGTTGGGCGCCATGAACGATATTCGTTTGGCACTCGGCGTTCGTTTAAAAGTTGAACAAACCAGTCATGAAGAGTTAGAACTTTTAGCCCCGGATGATCCAATGCGTGGGGTTTATGCTGTTTATAGTTGGTTAGGTTGGCTGCAAGAATCCTTGATTGTTGCGCTTATGGATGAAGCTATTTAGTTTTCACATCACGCTCAGGGTAGGCTTGGCCTGTGAGTAATGCACCCATTGGAATCTTCGATTCAGGAGTAGGTGGGCTTACCGTTGGCAGAGCAATTCTGGATCAACTTCCTAATGAATCAACAATCTATATCGGCGATACCGCACGTGGCCCGTATGGTCCGCGGCCATTAGCTGAAGTGCGTGAGTTTGCATTAGAAACTTTAGATTTCTTAGTGGAGCAAGGTGTTAAAGCGCTAGTTATTGCTTGCAACACAGCAAGTGCTGCAATGCTTCGTGATGCACGTGAGCGATACAAGGTGCCAGTTATTGAGGTGATTCAACCTGCGGTAAGACGCGCAGTTGCTGCAACAAGAACTGGGCATATTGGAGTAATTGGCACTCGCGCCACTATTGATTCCAAAGCCTACTTAGATGCTTTTGCAGCCGCTCCTCAACTACAAATTACATCAATAGCCTGCCCACTTTTTGTTGAATTTGTTGAACGTGGAGAAACTTCGGGAGCTGAAATTACTAAAATCGCTCGAGATTATTTGGCTCCAGTTATGGAAGCAAAAGTAGATACTTTGGTTTTGGGCTGCACCCACTATCCGCTATTAACGGGAGTTATCTCTTATGTTATGGGTGAAGGTGTCACACTTGTATCAAGTGCTGAAGAAACAGCAAAAGATCTCTATCGCACCTTAGTTGAGAAAAATCTACTTCGTGATGCACGTGGTGGTTCTCCAACACACAAATTCTTAGCAACTGGCGATGCCAAAGCTTTTGAAAGCTTAGCTCGACGTTTTCTAGGTCCAGAAGTAACCCGCGTCGAACACCAAGATCTATAAAAACATAGGAGCAACACATGGCACGCAATGATGGACGAGAAGTTAATGACCTGCGAGAAATTAAGTTCACGCGTGGATGGCTTGACCATGCCGAGGGTTCTGTTCTAGTTGAGTTCGGCAAGACCCGTGTTCTATGTGTTGCATCTTTTTCTCCAGGAGTTCCACGTTGGTTAAAGGATTCTGGAAATGGATGGGTTACTTCTGAATATGCGATGTTGCCACGTGCTACTCACACACGCTCTGATCGCGAAAGTGTTAAAGGCAAGCTAGGTGGTCGCACGCAAGAGATTTCACGTCTAGTAGGGCGCTCACTTCGTGCAATTGTGAATATGAAAGAACTGGGTGAAAACACAATCGTTATCGACTGTGATGTATTACAAGCAGATGGTGGCACCCGCACCGCAGCAATAACAGGTGCCTACGTTGCACTTGCAGATGCAATTTCCTGGGCTAAGGCACAAGGCCACATCAAGGCAACGGCAAATCCATTGAGTGATTCAGTTGCAGCAGTAAGTGTTGGAATTATTGATGGCGTGCCAATGTTAGATCTTTGCTATGAAGAAGATGTGTGCGCTGGAACAGATATGAATGTTGTCGTTGCAGGAGATGGACGATTTATTGAGGTGCAAGGAACTGCAGAAGGCGCCCCATTTGATCGTGCATTACTTGACCAACTTCTAGATTTAGCGGTTGAAGGTTGTGCAACATTGACCAAACTACAAAAAGAAGTTCTCTCAAAATAGTGCAACAAAAATTAGTTCTTGCCACGCGTAATAAAGGAAAGTTAGTTGAGTTCCGCAGAATTCTAGATTCCCTAGCACCAGGTGAAATCAATTTGGTGGGCGTTGATGAATTTGCAGACTTAGTTGATGTGGAAGAGACTGGAGCTACTTTTGAAGAAAATGCTTTACTGAAAGCTAGATACACAGCTAGCGCAACAGGTTTGCCAGCAATTTCAGATGATTCAGGATTATGCGTTGATTTCCTCAATGGAGATCCGGGAATCTATTCAGCTAGATGGGCTGGAACTCATGGAAATGATCAAGCCAACCTAGAGAAGCTTCTGCTGGAATTAAAAGATGTTGGTGATGACAAACGCACGGCACATTTCACTTGCGTTGCAGCGTTAGCGATGCCCGATGGTCGCAGCCATGTTGAAGAGGGTCTTTTCCATGGCCACATCTTGCATGCAGCAGTTGGCCAGGAAGGCTTTGGGTATGACCCTATTTTCCAACCCCTCGGAATGAGTATTTCCAGCGCACAAATGAGCCCCCAAGAAAAGGATGCCATCAGTCATCGCGGAAAAGCTTTGCGCCTAATTGCGCCTCATGTCATACAAATGCTGCGGAGCCTGGGGTAGCCTTGTCCTATAGACGCACGTTTTTGACGTGCGCACCACTATCCAAGGAGTACTCGTGGCCGTAAAGAAGAAGAGCGCAGCAAAGAAGAAGGTCGCTAAAAAGGCACCTGCTAGAAAAGCTGTAGCAAAAAAATCTGTTGCTAAGAAGAAGACAACCGCAAAGCGCGCAGTGAAAAAGAGCGTTGCTAAGAAAACTGCGAAGAAAGCACCAGCAAAGAAAGCTGCTGCAAAGAAGGTTGCCAAGAAGAAGAGCGCTGCAAAGCGCCCAGTAAAGAAGAGCGCAAAGAAAGCTGCCGCGCCAAGAGTCACTGTGACTTCTTCTCGCCCAGTTACTGCTGCACCAGTTGCACCAGTTAAAGCTGTAGCTCCTTCCAAGCCAAATGCTGCACCTAAGCAAGGTGCTTCAGGACGCGTTGTGTTTGCTGTCGTAGTAGGAATTGCTTTGTTAGCGATGGTTGTTTGGTCTCAATCAAGTACAGACAGTGATGATGGCGCAGCTCCTGCACCTTCAATGTCGCAATCTGCTGAAGCATCAGAGTCAGCTTCACCAGAAGAGACAACAGCTGCTGTTGGAACTATTGAAGCTCCATCAAAGTTTGTTGCACTTAAGAGCGCAGATGGCTTAAATCTTCGCTGGGTAGCACCTATGGCCACAGAAGGTTTAACTGGCTATAACGTTGAGATCCGTGCAAATGGAACTGGTGATTGGACAACAATCGCAACTGTTCCAGCAGATCAACTCACTCAAGCTGTAACAAAGAGCGGTGATGCTGGATGGACTCAGTTCCGTGTGTCTTCTGTTTACTCAGATGGACAAACAGCACCTGCCACAGTCTTTGGAATTCCAGGTGAGTTCAACTAAAAAGTAATTACTAAAAGACCCTCGCTTAACGGCGGGGGTTTTTTATTTCCCTAAAGTTAATTTCTTATAGTGTTGCAGTGATTGCATCAACATAGGCACGAACACCAGCTGGAACCAAATGCACGCCATCGGGTGCAAAATATTCAGGATGACCAGCTGAGATTGAAGCCCAATCGATAACGGTTGCTCCATACAAAGCGGCGTATTGGGCAATCAAGGCATTGTTTTCATCACGCCAACCCCTAGGCACTGCGGTGTTCACAACGATAATTTTTGGCTGGTTCTTCACTTCTTCAAAAACAGCTAAAACTTGATCAGAAGTTAATTTGTTGTTATTTCCGATATTAAAGATAACCGTTGAGTCTGCCGCATTAGCTTTGTCAGCTCGCATAACTTCAATGAGTTCAGTTGCTTGACGGCCAACACGGGCATTAATAATTGCAATATTACTTCGAGCATCTAGCTCATAGCGGATTCCCAAAATCACAGAATCTCCAGTAACCCATAAACCACCTTCTTGGGTTGCAGTTGGCTCACTTGGTTGAATTGGTTGTTCAAGTTGTTGCTTGATAATTGCCATTTCTTTGTCACTTTGTGAAATGGCATTAGCGCTGATGTATGAGGTGCCTAAAATCAAGAGAAGAATTGAAGCAACAACTGTGCTCTTTTGTCGTCGCTGAACATTCTTAGTGCGGTATTTCATTCCTTTAAACCAATATTCAACTAATCCACTTCGAACAGGGAGCTCGACTAAACGCAGTGAGATGTCAGCCAGAGCAAACACAACCAAGATACGTAAGGCATATAGAGCCCATGGTGATCCCTCAAGATCTACCGCAGGACGCGTTACTTGGAATACAACCCAGTGCCACAAGTAAATTGCATACGAGCGCTCACCAATCCACACGGCAACCTTGCTGCTAAGCATTGGTGCAAATCGTGAAGCTGGGTGAACGATGCTAGTCAGGATTGCGCAACCAAAGAGACCAGCGAGTGGAAAAGCTAATTTATAAAGAGTGGGATCGCTTTCATTAATTAAGAAAAAGGTTCCAAGTAGTCCAACAAATCCGATTACGCCAATACCATCAATAAAATCTTGTGCTCGTCTATTGACTTGCTCTTGAAGATTCTGAGGAACCCAACTCACGGCAAGTGCGGCTCCTAGAAATAATCCAATGCTGTGAGTATCTGTGCCGAAGTAAACATGGCTTACTTGTGAGGCATTTGCTGCATCAACCTCATATGAGACTAGTAGTAATGCAATACCTGAGATTGCAGCAATAAATAAAGCAGCACCAGGTATTTTGGCTTTTCCGAATTGGCGCAGAACGAGAAGCAAAATGAGCGGCCAGATGAGATAGAACTGAGCTTCAACTCCTAGTGACCAGGTGTGTTGTAGCAATGGTGGCCGTGAAATCGAGTCAAAATAGTCAGTCTGTCTAAAAACTAACCACCAGTTCATTCCACCAACGAGTGCAAATGGACTATCACTAACAAAGCGGCGCATAGTTTCTGGTGCCCAAATGCTGATATAGATAATTGTCACAAAGATCATGAACACAAGTGGCGGAAATAATCTACGGATTCGCGCTTTATAGAATGCGCGCAAATCTAACCCACCACTGCGCTGGATTGAATCTAGAAGCAAGCGTGTGATTACATAGCCAGAGATTACAAAGAAGAGGTCTACGCCAAGAAAGCCGCCTGGTATCCAAGAAAAACCTAAGTGATAGAGCATTACTGCAATAACTGCTACAGCACGTAACCCATCAATGGCAGGGATATAACGAATACCGCGGGGAGTGGACATAACTAATTACTTACGCGATGCAGATTTCTTCGCAGCTGCTTTCTTAGCGGTTTTCTTGGCAGGCTTCTTTGCCGCTTTCTTAGGAGCAGCTAGGGCTGGCTTAGTGCGCTGACTGGTAACACGAATTGGGCCAGCGTTGATGATGGTGTCATCAGAATTTAGATTTTCAAGAACATTGCGCTGAAAATCAGCAAGGCGCGTAAATGCGCTCTCAAGACGTGAACGTGATTGGTGAATTGCTGACTCTGCGGCATCAAGTGACTGTGTTTGAATCTTATAAAGGCGTTCTGCTTCAGAAATAACACTTGAAAGCCACTGGCGGTAGTTAGTAACTTCTCCAGTTGCTTCACTCACAATGCGCTCACCCTCACGGCGTGCTGCAGTTGCTAGAGCAGAGGCTTCACGTCTCTTACTTTCAATAAGTGATTCAGCTTCAACTTCGGCTTCAGCAATCTTGTCTGATGCTTCAGATTCAGCGGCTTGAATGTATTTGCGACCACGTGATTCAGCGCTACTTAAAATAGTGCGAGCTTTAGCATCAGCTGCTTCAATCTCTTCTTTTGTTGTGCGATTAGTTTCAGCAATCAATCGAGTCGCAATAGATTGCGCCTTGCTCTCACGAGCTTGCGCTGACTTAATCATCGACATTGCAGTCTCGGTGGCAAGAATTTCAAACTCTTCTTTGCTCAATCCCGTGATGTCGCGGCGTGATTTGAGATCAGCTAACTGTGATTCAAGTTCGCGAATGCGCTCGACAGATGAAGGCGCTTGTTCTTCTTCGCCCTTAAATCCGACCCAATTAAGGAAGGAGTTTTTCTCAGCCATCGTCGTACCTCGCAACTCGTTGATAAGAGAGCCTTAGGTTAGAGCAAGGCCTTACTTACTGTAAATCGCCACCGAAATCGCTATGTACTGCGAGATCCAGGCTGCCAGCACGAATATATGGAAGAGCTCATGGAAGCCAAAGTACTTCGCATCGCGCCCTGGACGCTTGAGGGCGTAGAAGATTGCACCGATGGAGTAAAAAAGGCCGCCTATGAGAATTGGAAGTAGCACCCATAAGCCACCTTCTCGGTAGAGCGCTGGCGTATAAATGATGGCCACCCACCCGAGCAATAAATAATTCACAACGTATAACCAGCGTGGAGCATTAAGCCAAAAAATGCGAAGGCCCACACCAATTGTCGCACCGACCCAAACAACTAGAAGCAAAATATTTCTGCTTCGACCTTCAAGAAGGGCAACTGCAAAAGGGGTATACGAACCGGCTATGAGCAAATTGATATTTGCATGGTCCCAGCGTCGCCAAATTTTCTTTTTTGCTGGCGTCCAAGGAACTCGGTGATAAACAGCCGAGACACTAAACAACATAATTGCAGTAAGGGAATAGATAGCAACAGCAAATTTGAGTGATGACTTACTAAGAATGAAAAGCACCAGTGAAGCAATAATGACAGCAGGGGTTGCACCAAGATGAAACCAACCACGCAATTTAGGTGGGACCACAGGTTGCTGTGTCATGTAAGCAGGGTACTGCTTGTTTCTACCCCCTGTATCGACAAATACTCGCCACGCTGATAAGAATCTCCTATGACATTTAGATCTCCTATATTCGAACTTAGCCACACATACATTGACGATGAAGCAGCCTTGAGCCCAATGGGTTGTACCTATTTGGGTAATGGACTCAATCAAGACAAGCTTGATGATTTCTCAATCGCAGGCGCAGCAGTTTCAGCTGACTTAACTCGCCGGACTCTCAAGAAACTTCTTGAGCTCAAGCCCATTGATGAGATTGATCGAATTGCCCAAACTGTTATGCAAGAGCGCCTTGAATCATCACTTGCTCTGCACGATAGCCAGGAGTCTTTTGTGTTGTGGAACGTTCTAACATCCCCTCCTTCAAATGTCCGCTCAATTTTTGAACTGATGCCAAAGAGCACGGATAAAGATTTTGACAACATCGCTAAGCGATTAGCAGCAGTTGATGGCGCATATAAGTCATGGACTGGGGCGATCATGGAGGTCGCAAAGGGCGGAAAGACAACTGCTCAGCGCCAAGTTCGTGGAGTTATTGAACAACTCAATAACTATGCAAATGGTGGTTTTAGTGCAATGTCTAAAAACTTCGATGCTGTGGGCAAATATCCAGAAATCCATGAAAATGCAAAGTTGGCTGAAAAGGCAGCAGCTGAAACTGCAGAGTTTTTGAAGAATCAATACCTTCCGATTGCAACTCCAGAAGATGCAGTTGGTGCAGATCGTTACGCCGTTTGGGCCCGTTACTTCACTGGTGCAAAGCTAGATCTTCGCGCAACCTATGAGTGGGGAATGGCTGATCTAAAGGCTATAAATGCGCGGATGTGGGAGATTGCTGAACAAATTAAGCCTGGTGCAAAAACACTTCGCGAAGTGGCAGATCACCTTGATAAGGATCCAAAGTATGTAATCAAGGGTAAGGAAAATGTAGTTAAGTTCTTACAAGATTTCACAGATGCAGCAATTGCTCGCATGGACGGTGAATATTTTGAAATTGATGATCGCATCAAGATTTGCGAAGCGCGTCTTGCACCAGAAGGAAGTGCATCTGCGCCGTATTACAACCCACCTTCTGAAGATTTATCTCGCCCAGGCACGACTTGGATTCCAATGCTTGGAAAAGATGAGGCCAGCAGCTGGCATTTAGTTTCAACTTGGTATCACGAAGCTGTACCAGGGCATCATTTACAATTTGCATCTGCTGCCCTTGAAAAGGATCGTTTGTCGCGCTTCCAAATCAATGGTGCATGGATTAGTGGTTATGGAGAAGGCTGGGCGCTCTACGCGGAGCGCTTTATGAATGAATTAGGCGCATTTGATGAGCCAGGAATTGAAATGGGTTATCTATCTGCACAGGCTTTGCGTGCTGCACGCATTGTTGTAGACATCGGAATGCACCTTGGATACACAGATTTTGATGGCAAGGTATGGAACGCCGAGTCATCTCGCAAGCTTCTCAATGAGCAGGCACTTCTCGATGAGGATCACTCTCGCAGTGAAACCGATCGTTACTTGGGCTGGCCTGGCCAAGCTATTTCCTACAAGGTAGGAGAGCGCGTTTGGATGAAGGCCCGTGAAGATGCCAAGGCCCGTCTTGGATCAGCCTTCTCACTCAAGAAATTCCACACCTATGCCCTCAAGATCGGCCCAATGGGGTTGGACCCATTTGCCGTGGAATTGGCTAGCTGGGACGGAAAATAACCCTTGGGTGAGGCCCTTGCAGGCGTAAAAAACTTGAAATACCTGAGAATCTTTTGGGATTTGACCTGTTTTTTTAGCGCTTTCCACTCATAATTGGTCTTACCAAGCGCAGTGAGGCGCCTCGAGGTCCTCAATGCACTGGCTTTAGGTGCCATCAGACACCTAGAAAACTTAAACCTCCCGGAGGCATATTTAAATGCAACTAGACAGCAACCAATGGAACCTGGTCTATAACGTATTCTCGTTTGGACTTGTTTCAATGCTCGCATGCACAATCTATACGCTCGTTTCACAACAGCGCGTATTGGCTAAGTACCGCAATGCACTAGTGATGTCATCAATGGTGACATTCATCGCTGGATACCACTACCTACGCATTTTTGATTCATTCAAGCATGCATCAGAAGGTGGAAAAGTACTTCTAGATGGATCTCAGAATTCATTCAACGAGGCATACCGCTACGTTGACTGGCTACTCACAGTACCTCTACTTCTTGTTGAAGTAATTGCAGTACTTGCATTAGCTAAGGAAGTTTCACGTTCCCTCATCACGCGCTTGGTCCCAGCTTCAGCTGCGATGATCGCGCTTGGATACCCAGGTGAAATTTCAAACGATCAGAACACACAGGTTCTATACGGTGTTCTATCAACACTTCCATTCATTTACATCCTTTACGTTCTATTCGTAGAACTAGGTAAGTCACTTGAGCGTCAACCAGCAGGAGTTGCAGAGACCGTTGGTCGCTTGCGTCTTCTATTAATCGCTACATGGGGCGTTTACCCAATTGCCTACATCTTCAACATCGTTGGCGATGCATCAGCATCATCATTCGTAACTGTTCAAGTAGGTTACACAATTGCTGACGTTCTAGCTAAGTGCGTATTCGGTCTTACAATTCTCAAGATCGCACGCATGAAGTCAATGGCTGAAGGCATGAAGGAAGATCACTAATTAAATAGATTGAAGATGGGGTGTCGAGAAATCGACACCCCATTTCTATTTTTAAGGAGGAATAGCAGTGAAAAGTAGCCTTATTAACAACTACAGAATGGGCGGATATTTGCTCATCGCAATCGGCCTAATCAACTTGAGATATCAAACTGGGGACAACGGAGTAGTGGGACGTAGTTTGACCATCGTTATTCCCGGTGCGATTTTGCTTGCATGTACCTGGATTCCAACGCTAGCTAAAAAATTGGAAACAAAAGCAGTTCAAGCTTTTTCAATAGTTATTGGGCTTGCCCTTATTGTCTACGCTGCAATTAACTAGCTAGGTGCTTGCAAAACTCCCATAAATGGAGAAGAGTCGCGGGCATGAGCGAAAACAATGAATGGTCTTTTGAAACCCAACAAATCCACGCAGGTCAAAACCCTGATTCAGATACGGGATCTCGATCTCTTCCGATTTATCAAACTACTGCTTATCAATTCCGAGATACACAGCACGCTGCCAACCTCTTTGGTATCGCCGAAGCTGGAAATGTTTATACCCGCATCAACAACCCAACTCAAGACGCGGTTGAAAAACGTCTAGCGGTTCTTGAAGGTGGCGTTGCCGCACTCCTTGTTTCATCTGGAATGGCAGCAACAACCCTTGCAATTATGAACGTTGCCCAAGCTGGCGACCATGTGGTTTCAAGTTCAAATGTTTATGGCGGAACTTTCAACCTCTTTAACTACACACTTCCAAAATTTGGCATTGAAGTGACTTTTGTTAATGACACCGGCAATATGGATGCATGGCGGGCAGCAGTTAAGCCCAACACTAAAGCTTTCTTTGGTGAGGGAATATCAAATCCACTAGGCGCAGTACTAGACCTTGCAGGCATTGCCGCAGTTGCCCATGAAGCTGGCGTGCCATGGATTGTTGATAACACCATTGCAACGCCTTATGTAACCCGCCCATTTGATCATGGCGTCGACATCATTGTGCACTCAGCAACAAAGTTCCTTTCAGGCCATGGCAATGCAATGGTTGGCGCAATCGTTGACTCTGGAAACTTTGATTTTGCAAAGAATCCCAAGAAGTTCCCCGGCTTTAATGAACCTGATCCAAGTTACAACAACATGGTTTTTGCAAAAACACTTGGCGTTGGTGGCGATTTTGGTGCAAACCTTGCCTACATCTTTAAAGCGCGTCTACAACTTCTGCGCGACTTTGGTTCTTCAGTCTCACCATTTAACGCCTGGTTACTTGCACAGGGATTAGAGACGCTCAATCTGCGCATGGATCGACATTTGCTCAATGCACAGGCCTTAGCCCAATGGCTAGAAAAGCAGCCTGAAGTTGCGCATGTGAGTTATGCAGGACTTCCTACATCTCCTTGGTATGCAACGGCAAAGAAATATGCACCCAAAGGAGCAGGTGCGGTCTTTGCATTTGAGTTAAAGGGTGGCGCAACTGCGGGCCGTAAATTTGTTGAGGGATTAAAACTATTTAGCCACGTTGCAAACATTGGCGATGTTCGCTCCTTAGTAATTCATCCTGCATCAACAACTCATGCCCAGCTCAGTTCAGATGAACAGTTAAAAGCGGGAATAACTCCTGGAATGGTGCGCTTGAGTATTGGCCTAGAAAATATCGAAGATATTAAAAACGATGTTAAGTTGGGCTTTGCTGCAGTTAAAAACGCTTAATCTATTTTCTAAAAGATAGATCAGCCTTTTTCATCTCTGCTACTAATACTCTGATTGCATTTGGCCCCATGCCATGAAGTTCCTTGAGTGCTGCAAGTGATGTCTTGCGTAGATCACTAACTGTAAACAGACCATCATCGATTAATGCACGACGAGCTGGTGCGGCTAAACCAATCGCAATCCATTCGCCTTCTAACTCTGAATACTTATCGTTATCTGCCTCAGAAGCAGTAGGTGCAGAGTTACTCACGGCCTTTTGCGCACGTCGTTCCGCAGCAGCTTTTTTTGCTTGTGATGCCAACATCTTTGTACGTGCAGGCGATTGTTTGGCCATGAGAAGAGTTTACTTTCTTATCTTTGTGATACCTATGTGCGGGAGAAGGGACTTGAACCCTCACGTCCGAAGACACAGGTTCCTAAGACCTGCGTGTCTGCCATTTCACCACTCCCGCTAATCCAGATAAAAAACCTTGCGGCTTTCATATGGATAGGGGACAAGATTAGAGGTAAGTTAGGGATGTACCAAAACGAGCGTATTAGAAAGGCTTTTCGCTATGTCACTAACACCTACACCTGCAGATAAGTTCACTTTTGGTCTCTGGACCGTTGGCTGGCAGGCACGTGACCCTTTCGGAGATCCCACTCGAGGTGCGCTAGATCCAGTCCGCACAGTCAATGAGTTAGCTGCTCGCGGTGCCTATGGTGTGACTTTCCATGATGATGACTTAATTCCATTTGGAAGTGATGAAGGCGCACGACGCACCCATATCGATCGCTTTAAGAAAGCTTTAGCTGATACTGGAATGAAAGTTCCAATGGCTACGACAAACCTCTTCTCACATCCTGTCTTTAAAGATGGTGCCTTTACATCAAATGATAAAGACATTCGCCGTTATGCAATTCGCAAGGTGATGAAAAATATTGAATTGGCTGTTGAACTGGGCGCAAAGACATATGTCTGCTGGGGTGGACGTGAAGGCGCAGAATCAGATGGTGCAAAGGATGGTTATGTTGCACTTGATCGCTTCCGTGAAGCATTCAATACTTTAGGTGAGTTTGTAACTGATAACGGGTATGACATTAAATTTGCAATTGAACCAAAGCCAAATGAGCCTCGGGGAGATATCTTCTTACCAACAATTGGTCACGCTCTTGCTTTCATCTACACCTTAGATCGTCCAGAGCTTGTTGGACTTAATCCTGAAGTTGGCCATGAGCAAATGGCTGGACTTAACTTTGTTCATGGCATTGCACAAGCTCTATGGCAAAAGAAGTTGTATCACATCGACCTTAACGGCCAGCATGGCCCAAAATTTGATCAAGACTTAGTCTTTGGTCATGGAGATCTAAAGTCTGCGTTCTTCTTAGTTGATTTACTTGAGCGCTATAAGTATGACGGACCAAAGCATTTTGACTACAAGCCAGCGCGCACAGAAGATGACAAGGGTGTTTGGGAGTCAGCGACATCTAATATGCGCACCTACTTAGCTCTCAAAGAGCGTGCTGCGGCATTTCGCGCTGATCATCGTGTAATTGAAGCGATGAAGGCTTCTAATATCCCAGGATTAAATGAATCAACGTTGGGCTCTGGTGAAACATGGAGAGATCTAGCTAAAGATTCCTTCGATGTTGAAGCTGCAGGTGCACGTGGATATGGCTATGAACTAGTTGATCAACTAGCACTAGAGCACTTGATGGGCGTTAAAGCTTAAAAAGAGCGTCAAGTAACTGTCGAGCCGCGACGAGAAATCGCATCAACGCCAGCAGAGACGAGCAAGACAAGTCCTGTGACAATGAACTTGATTCCTGCTGCATATCCTAAAAGACCCATGCCGTTATCGATAACGGCAACTACAAGGCCTCCAAGAATCGCATCGCGCACCTTTCCCTTACCACCAAACAAAGATGTTCCACCGATAACTGCAGCACCCACAGCGTAGAGAAGTGTTGAGCTTCCACCTGTTGTAGGAGAGATGGAGTTTTGGCGAGACGCAAAGATCATTCCAGCGATTGCAGCTAATCCAGAACAAATCATGAATGCTGTGATACGAACACGCTTGACGTTAATACCTGCACGGCGTGCTGCTTCTGCATTTCCGCCCACTGCATAGATGTGGCGCCCAAAGGCTGTGCGGCCAAGAACGAAAGTACCAACAACTAAAAGTAAGAGAATGACTGGCACAACGTAAGGAATACCCTTAAGACTTACTAGATCTGGGTTATTGCTTCGCTCTAAATTCAATGCAAAAACTGCCACACCAGTAATTCCAAGAAGACCAGCAGTCTTTAGTACCCAGAGCTTGATGAGTTCAGATTTTAATCCTGCCTTACGGCGGGCATAAATACTGTTCAATCCCATGAGAACATAAACAACTGCAACAATTATAAAAAAGATCCAACTATAAAGCGGAGAGAGATTTGAGTTTTCTACTGCCAAAATAGTCTTATCTTCAACACGGATAGTTCCACCTTCACCTGCAAGCAAGAGAAGAATTCCTTGGAAAGCCAAGAAGGCTGCCAAAGTAACAACGAAGGATGGAATTCCAAGACGGGCGACTAAAGTTCCAAGGCCAAAGCCAAGAAAGACACCCACAATGATTGAGGCAAGTAGGGCTGCATACCAAGGCACATCGTGATTGGTAATCAAGATAACCAGGACTGCTCCAGTTACACCTGCTGTAAAGCCGGCAGAGAGATCAATTTCTCCAAGGAGGAGAACAAAAACCAGTCCCATGGCAATAACGATTACTGCAGCGGCTTGTGTGAGTAAGTTTGCAAAGTTACCTGGCGTTAAGAAAACGCTGGACATTGAGCCAAATACAGCGCAGAGAGCGATTAGACCAAGAACAGCCGGAAGTGAGCCGATATCACCAGCTTTAACTCGAGCCCAATAATCGCCCATGGCGCTTTTGATTGTTGCATCTTCATGCTCAATTACAGCGCTCATTATTTTGCTCCCTTGTTTGCTACAGGTGCTTGGACGCCGGCAGATTTTCCTGTCGTAATTAATTCAATTACTTGGCGCGGAATAACTTCGTTCTTATCAACTTGCGCAGCCATGTTTCCTAGATACAAAGCAGCGATGTTATCGGCCACTTCAAAGACATCGTTGAGATTATGGCTAATCAATACAACAGCTAAGCCATTATCGGCAAGGCGACGAACTAGGTTAAGAACTTGTTCAGTTTGTGCAACACCAAGGGCTGCAGTTGGCTCATCCAAAATAACCACTTTGCTATTCCATAGAACAGCGCGCGCAATTGCAACTGTTTGGCGTTGTCCGCCTGAGAGTGAAGAAACTGTCTGGCGAATAGATTTAACTGTACGAACACTCAAGCCATCTAGAGTCTTGCGGGCGAGTGCTTCCATTGAAGTTTCATTTAATACTGGGCCGCGCTTTTGCTCGCGTCCTAAAAACATGTTGTGGACAATATCTAAGTTATCGCACAGCGCTAGATCCTGATAAACGATTTCAATTCCAAGAGCGGTCGCATCGCGTGGACCATTGATATCAACTTTGTTCCCTTCAAAGTGAAAATCTCCGGTCTCAGGTGTGTAGATACCGGCGATACATTTAATGAGTGTGCTCTTGCCTGCGCCGTTATCTCCAACTAGGGCAGTTACTTTGCCTGCTGCGATGTCGAAGTTAACATCCTTAAGGACGTGTACAGGTCCAAAAGATTTGTTGACGCCTCGAAGTGAAAGTATCGGTGAGCTCATGTCTCTAACCACTTTTCTTTAGATTCTGCTTACAGACGGTGAAAATATCCTATAAAAGAAGTTGCGGCTCAGGGAATGAACCCCGAGCCGCAACCTACTTTCTATTGCCTAGCTTGTTTCGATCTTATAGACCGTTAGCTGTGCAGAGGTCTTCGATATCAGCACACACTGCTTCGCGTGTCTGGAAGCCATCAGCAATAACGTCCTTGACGTTTGCCTTTGTGATTCCAACTGGTACCAATAGAACTGATGGGACATCAATTGTTCCGTTGTTTACAGAACCTGTTGCTGTTGTTGCTTCTTCTCCACGTAGCAATGCGATTGCTAGTGCAGCTGCACCTTCAGCTTCAGCCTTGATGGCCTTGTATACAGTGTTTGACATGTCTCCTGTGAGGATCGCACGCAATCCGTCAACAGTTGCATCTTGTCCAGATACACAGACCTTGCCGTTTAGCTTGTTCTTCTTAAGAACAGCAATAGCTGCAAGTCCAAGACCTTCGTTAGCTGAAACAACTGCATCAAGCTTTCCGCCAGCCTTTGATAGCTGCTGTTCGAAAATTACTCCACCCTTTGCGTTATCCCAGTCTGGAACAGCCTGGTCATCAACAAGTGTGTATGCCTTTGAATCGATTAATGGACGAAGAACTGAATCGTATCCAGCCTTGAATAGTGTTGCGTTGTTATCTGTTGGTGAACCGTTTAGGTAAACGATACGAGCAGATGACTTTCCTGCTGCATCTAGACATGCCTTGATGCCTTCACCTTGTAGACGACCAACTGCTTCATTATCAAATGAAACGTAGTATGAAGCTGAACCATTAAGTGTTAGACGGTCGTAGTCGATTGTCTTAACACCCTGTGCTGCAGCCTTGTCCTGAACAGCCTTAGCTGAATCTGAATCTAGGTTTACAAGGATAAGAACCTTTGCACCAGCTGTAAGCATCTGATCTGCAATAGTTGCAAACTGTGCCTTGTCGCCGTTTGCGTTCTGAATGTCAACCTTTACTCCTGCTGCATCAAATGCTGCTTGTAGGAATCCGCGGTCAGCAGTTTCCCAGCGGTTTGATGATGCTGCGTCAGGAAGGATTACACCAACAAAACCATCTGCGGCTTCGTCAGCTTTTGAGCAACCTGTTAGTGCGATAGCAACTGCAGCAAGAACTGCAGTAATCGCGAGGCGGCGCTTTTTCATATGTGAAACACCTTTCGAAAGGGATCGCACCCCTGGGCGAATCTTTTTCCACCCGGATGAGAAAGGAGCGATAGTGAAGCAAACGGTAGTAGGGATGCCCGATTTCGTCACTCTATTTTTGATGAAATCTCACCCCATCACCTAACGATTTGATAACGCTCAACTAAGCGCACGATAGCCTTAGGCGGTGTCCACACAGGTAGAGCAGCTAGAAGCGGCGATCAAAGCCGCCCTTGAGCGAGCGTTCATTGCTGGCTCACTATCTGGACAAATCCCGGCCAGCATCAAGTTAGAGCGCCCCAAAGATCGCGACCATGGCGACTATGCAACTTCTATTGCACTGCAACTTGCAAAGCCAGCCGGCAAAAACCCTCGTGATGTTGCACAGATTATTTGTGATCTATTGGCCGGCACAGAGGGTATTTCCAAAGTAAATATTGCCGGCCCAGGATTTATTAACATCACTCTTAACCGTGCTAATCAAGCCGAATTAGTGGCAACAATTCTTAAGGCAACGAAGGATTACGGAAAAGGCAAGGCGCTCGCAGGAGTAAGTATCAATCTTGAATTCATTAGCGCTAATCCGACAGGCCCACTGCACTTAGGTCACACGCGATGGGCGGCAGTGGGAGATTCATTAGGCCGCGTGCTTAGCGCAGCAGGGGCCGATGTTAAACGCGAGTTTTATATTAATGATCGCGGCAATCAGATGGATTTATTTGGAGCATCAGTTGAAGCTGCCGCATTGGGAAATCCCATTCCTGAAAATGGTTATCAAGGTGCATACATTGCAGATTTAGCTAAAGAAGTCGTTGCAAGTAATGCATCCATTGCCTCATTGCCAGAAGGGGAGCGCCATCCAGCATTTCGCGAAGCTGCTTATGCCCTTCAGCTAAAAGATCAGCAGAGAGTCTTAGATACTTTTGGAACACATTTTGATGTCTGGTTTTCAGAGCGTTCATTACATGATCAAGGCGCAGTTGAGCATGGCTTAGAGAAGTTGCGCAAGCAGGGCCATGTCTTTGAAGAAGAAGGTGCAATGTGGCTGCGCACAACTGACTTTGGCGATGATAAAGATCGCGTATTAACTAAATCCGATGGCTCACTTACTTATTTCTCATCAGATACCGCTTATTACATCAATAAGCGGGAGCGGGGCTTTGATATTTGTATCTACATGCTGGGCGCAGATCACCATGGATATGTGGGTCGCTTAAAAGCTATTGCTGCATGTGCTGGGGATGATCCTGAATACAACATCCATGTACTTATCGGTCAGTTGGTAAAGATTATGGAAGGCGGGGAAGAAGTTAAATTGTCTAAGCGCGCCGGCACGATTATTACCTTAGAAGAGTTAGTGGAAAAAGTCGGCGTTGATGCTGCCCGCTACACATTGATTCGATACCCAGTGGACACACCGATGGTGATGGATATCGATATTTTAAAGCGCAACACCAATGAGAACCCGGTCTACTACGTTCAATATGCCCATGCTCGCATCGCTGCCGTGTTGAGAAATGCCGCTGAGCTAAATATCCCAGTTGACTTAAGCGCCTTTGATTCATCGCAGTTGGTCCATGATCGTGAAAATGAATTATTAGGTGCGCTAGCTGAATTTCCTCGCGTGGTGCAAAGTGCGGCAGAACTACGCCAACCTCACCGTGTTGCTCGCTACCTTGAAGAATTAGCTGGCACTTATCACGGCTTCTATGCCGATTGTCGAGTGCTACCAATGGGAGAAGAAAACCCATCTCCATTACACACTGCCCGTCTATTACTCTGTGCTTCTACGAAACAAGTAATTCAAAATGGTTTGGATTTATTGGGCGTTAGTGCACCGGAGAGGATGTAGGTATGTGGTCCTCTCACGTTAAGACTGGAACAGAGTTAACAATCTCTTCTATTTCAGCTACTGCCTTAGCAAAAGAGTTCGGCACACCTGCATTTATTATGGATGAATCAGATTTTAGAGATCGCGCAGCAGCCTGGAACATAGCTTTGAATAACGCTTTTGGAAGCAACGCTGGAACTGTTTATTACGCAGCTAAAGCCTTTATATGTGTGGAAGTTGCACGCTGGATTAAAGATATTGGAATCGGTATTGATGTCTGCACAGGCGGTGAGTTAGCTGTTGCACTCAAAGGTGGAATTGATCCTGCCAAGATTGAAGTGCATGGAAACAATAAATCTGTGACCGAAATCGAAAAGGCTGTGGCAGCTGGTGTTGGCACAATCGTTATTGATTCACTCTATGAAATAGAGCGGGTGAGTGCTGCGGCAGCTAAGCATGGAGTTGTTCAAAAGGTATTGCTTCGCCTAACTCCAGGTATCGAAGCACACACTCATGAATCAATTGCCACAGCCCATGAAGATGTGAAGTTTGGTTTTTCAATTGCAAGTGGTTCTGCGTGGAACGCAATTACTCAGGTGCGCACGCACTCATCCCTAGAACTTCGTGGCTTCCATGCCCATATCGGTTCACAGATTTTAGAGACAGAATCATTTGAAATTAGCGCCCAGCGCCTCGTTGCTTTGCTTGCTAAATATCGCGATGAGTATTCTGTAGAGCTACCTGAACTTGATTTAGGTGGGGGATATGGCATTGCTTATTTGCCAGGAGAAGTTAATTTGGATCCAGCATCAACGATGAAAGCTTTGGCCGAAGTTGTAAGCACCCAATGTGCAGCGCACAAGCTCTCTATTCCACGCATTTCAATAGAGCCAGGACGAGCAATCGTTGGCCCAACAATGTTCACGCTCTATGAAGTTGGAACGGTTAAAGATGTCACTTTAGAAAATGGGGCTAATCGCCGCTACGTTTCAGTGGACGGCGGCATGAGCGATAATTTGCGCCCTGCTTTATACGATGCTCAATACTTTGCAGCCTTAGCTAATCGCACCAGCAGCGCGCCAAAGATTTCTTCACGCATTGTTGGAAAGCACTGTGAAACCGGAGATATTCTCATTCGCGAGATTGAATTAGAGAGCGACATAGTTCCTGGAGATTTATTAGCCACCCCAGCAACAGGTGCATATGGGCGCAGCATGGCAACTAATTACAATCACGTGCCACGACCACCAGTAATTGCAGTAAAAGATGGAAAAGCCCGCGTGATTCTGCGCCGTGAGACTGAAGCTGATCTGTTAGGGCTAGATATTTAACGCCGTTACAGGCATC
>Ga0255070_1000032_pt1 | contig 26689 bp, 29 predicted proteins | sample Colum_Miss_RepB__FD_188464 | JGI IMG/M metagenome (GOLD analysis project Ga0255070, IMG submission 188464) | Freshwater microbial communities from Columbia River, Oregon, United States - Colum_Miss_RepB_8h | ecosystem: Environmental > Aquatic > Freshwater > River | place: USA: Oregon | collected...
GGCCTCGTGCAGGTCAACGGCGCCGTCGCCGACCGCCGCACCGTGCTCAACCCCGGGGACCACGTGAAGGTCGCCCTGCCCTCCCCCGAGGAGCCGACCGCCCGCCCGGTCAAGATGCCGCTCGAGGTCCTCTTCGAGGACGCGCACCTCATCGCCATCAACAAGCCCGCCGGCCTGCTGACGCACCCGGTGCAGGGCTCGGACGAGGTCTCCGTCGTGCATGGCCTGCTGCATTACACGAAGGGCAAGCTCGCGCCCGCGGGCGGCGCCCCCCGCCCCGGAGTCGTCCACCGCCTCGACCGCGAGACCTCCGGCGTCATCGTGCTCGCGAAGACCGACAAGGCCTACCACGCGCTGGTCGCGCAGTTCGCCGAGCGGACCGCTCAGAAGGAATACCTCGCGCTGGTCGACAAGGCCCCGCGCCTGCTCTCCGGGCTGGTCGACGCCAAGATCGACCGCCACCGCACCGTCCGCGTCCGCATGGCCGTCCGCGACGATGGCCGCGACGCCGTCACCGAGTGGCGAGTCGAGGAAAAGTACGGCCCCCAGGCCGCGCTCGTCCGCGCCTTCCCGCACACCGGTCGCACGCACCAGATCCGCGTCCACCTCGCGCACTTGGGCCACCCGATCCTGGGCGACCGCACCTATGGCAAGTTCGACATCCCGGCCTTCACGGGCTGGCCGATGCCGCGCGTCATGCTGCACGCGCATCGCCTGACCCTGACGCACCCGCACAGCGGCAAGCCGCTGACGATCACCGTCGAGCCGCCCGCGGACTTCCAGGAGCTCAAGCAGTGGCTGACGGCCAAGTACGGCCGCAAGACGTACCTGCTGCCGGGCTAAGCCGGCTCAGAACCCCTTGTCCCCCGGCCGCGGGAGCTTCTTCGGGGGGCTCCAGGCGGAAGGTTGCGGCGTCGTGGCCGTCAACGAATCCTGATCCCCACTGGCGCGCAGGCCCGCCTCCAAGCGCGCGAGCAGCTCCTTCACCCGGCTGGCTTGGTCCGGCTCGGCCGACAGATCCTTGGTCTCGAACGGGTCGGCCTGCAGGTCGAAGAGCTGCGTGCGGTCCACCTGAGGGTAGCGGATCAGCTTCCAACGCCCGTCGGAGAACGCCTTCTGGATGCGCTTGTAGCCGAAGACCAATGCCGTCCGCGCCGGCTGGGCCGGATCCGCCAGCGCCGCGGTAAACTCCCGGCCCTCGCTGGTCGACGGCGCGCCCACCCCGCACAGCTTACCCAAGGTCGGCAGCACATCGAACGTGTAGCACAACGCCGGCGTGCGTCGGCCCGCGGGTACGCCCGGGCCCGCGATGATGAGCGGCACGCGCAGGCTATGCTCGTAGAGGTTCTGTTTGCCGATCAGACCGTGGGAGCCCCGGGCCACGCCGGAGTCCGCCGCGAAGACCACGTAGGTGTTCCGGCCCGCCGGCGAGGCGTCCAAGGCATCCAGCACCCGGCCGATCTGCGCGTCGAGGTAGCTGATGTAACGGTAATAATCGGCCAGCATCGCCCGGATGGCCTCGGGGCGCCGCGGCCAAGGCAGCAACTGCTCGTCGCGGATGACCATCTCGCCGTTGTCGAACGGATGCTGCGGCAGGAAGTTCGGCGGCAGCGGGATCGAGGCCGGGTCGTATTTCACCGGGAAGTCGTCGGGCACGATGTGCGGGTCATGGGGACCATCGAAGGCGAGGTAGGCGAAGAACGGCCGGGCCGGATCCCGGTCGCGCAGGAAGGCCAGCACCTCATCCGTGGCCTCCTCGCACAGGTGCTTCGGGCAGGGGCGGTCCGGGCTGAGCTTGCCCCCGGGCAACAGGTCGTTGATCTTCGCCTTGAGCGGGTTGGTCATGCCGCCGACGAAGAGCGAGCGGGCCTGCTGGAAGGACTTCCCGACCGAGCCCGGGCCGTTGTGCCACTTGCCCGCCATGAAGGTCGCGTAACCGGCCGTCCCGAAGGCGTGCGGCCAGGTCTCGTCACGGGACAGTTTCTCGTCGATCCGCGGCAACGGGCGCGCGGACAGCAGCATCGCCCGCGAGGGCACGCAGGTCGCGCCGTTGTTGCCGCCCATCATGTAGGCCCGCTCGAAGGCCACCCCTCGCGCCACCAGCCGATCGAGGTTCGGGGTCTTGATCGCCGGATTGCCGAGCGCCGCGATGGTATCGGCGCGCTGGTCGTCGGCGAAGATGAAGACGACGTTGGGGCGTTCCACCGCGGCGAGCGCGGACGCGCCGACGGCGAGCAAGGCGCAGACGAGACTCCGGGGGGCGCGGAAAAGGTCCATGCCCCTTGATAAGGGGGGAACCCGCCCAATCCAAGCCTCGTTCAGGCCTCTTCGCCGGAGCGGCCATGATGGCCGTCCTGCTTGCGGTGCTGGGGCTCGTCCGGCTCCACGTGCACCAGCACCGAGATCACCTCGGGGTGCAGCCGGAGGATGTCGGCCTTCACCTGCCCGGCGATGGCATGGCCTTCGGCCACGGTGGCGGTCTCGGGGACCTGCAGGTGGAAATCGACCTCGAAACGGTCACCCAGACGGCGGGCGCGGAAGGCATGGAAACCCTTGGCGCCGGGGACGGCCAGGATGTGCTCGCTGAGGTCGTGGAGCACGTGCTCGGCCGGGGCGGTGTCGATCAGGTCCTCGCACGAGACCTTGAAGAGCTTCAGGCCCTCGGCCCCGAGCCAGCCGGCCAGCACGAGGCCGACGACCTTGTCGAGGGCCCGCCACTCCGGATGAAGGTGGGCGACCACCACGGCGATCAAGGCGAGCAAGGAGGCGATGGCGTCGGCCCGGTGGTCGGCGGCGTTGGCAAGCAGCAGGCGCGAACCGAGGCGCTCCGCCTGGCGACGCGCATACTGGTAGAAACCCTCCTTGAGGATCAGCGCGAAGCCCGCGACCCAGGCGGCCGCGATGCCGGGCTGGGCGAGTTCGCCGCCCTCCATCAAGGAACGCACCGACGTCCAGGCCAAGCCGACGCAGAACGCGATGACCAGGGAGGAGATGAACATCGTCGCGAGCGTGGACACGCGGTGATGGCCGTAAGGGTGGTCGGCATCCTTGGGCAGGTGCGCGAAACGGAGCCCGATGATCGCGGCGATGTCGCTCGCGATATCGACCAAGGAATGGATGCCATCGGCGAGCAGGGCCTGCGAGGAGGCGAGGAAGCCGACGGACAGCTTGGCCGCGGCCAGCACGATGTTGACCCCGAGGCTCCAGGCCACGGTGAGTCCCCCTTCGCGCTGGAGCCGGGTGGTCATCGGGTGGAGTTGGCCTTGATCTGCTCGACCTCGCGCCGCCAATCGATCCGCCGCAGCGACGCCGACTCCACGGCATCCGTGGTCTTGGTCAGCGCGGCGAGGAGGTCGGCCAACGCGAACGCGGCTTCACCCTTGAGGCCGAGCGGGTCGACGGAGACGCTCAGTCCGCCAGAGGGCTCCACCTGCGACTTCACGGTGGCCGGCAAGGCGGCGGGCGGGAGGGTCCGGCCGGGCTTAAGTCGGACATCCCCGCGGTCGGCATAGAGGAAGTCGACGGCGGCGACGGCGGCGGTCTCGGCCGGCTCCACGCCGGGGGCGTACTCCTCGACGATCAGGATGGCATACTGCGGCAGCGCCCGGCCGTCGGCGTCGAAGCGATTGCGGCCGCCGGTGACCAGTTCACGCCGCACGCCGCCGTTCGGGAGCTTGGTGCGGCGCTCCCCGAGGACGTAATGCCCGAAGAAGGACTTCCCCTGGACCGCGTAGTCGTAATACATGCCCGGCAGGCTCAGCGCGTCGGCCACGCGCTTCCGCTCGTCGCGCTGCGGGTTGCCGCGGGAATTGAAGGCCATGAGGAGGGCCACCCCAAGGGCGGCCCCGACCAGGAAAAGGATGAACCGTTCGCGCTGTCCCATGCGGGCAGTCCAGCGGAGGAAACGGCGGGGGGCAAGGACAAGCCTCCGCGGCCGCCGATTGACGTTGGAAAAAGAGGTCCGTGCCGCCAGAACATCCCCATGCTGCAGGCCACCGTCGAGACCCGCGTCCGCTTCGCCGAAACCGATGCCATGGGCGTGACCTACCACGGGAACTACCTGCCTTGGTTCGAGATGGCGCGCGTCGCCCTGCTCGACCAGCTCGGGACGCCCTACCGGAAACTCGAGCAGGATGGCTACCTGCTGCCGGTGCTCGAGACCGGCCTGACCTACCACCGCCCCGCCCGCTTCGACGATAACGTCCGCATCACCGTGACGCTCGCGGAGAAGCCCAAGGCCCGGCTGAAACTCACCTACCGCGTCGAACGCGACGGCGAACTGCTGGTCGAAGGGTTCACCGTCCACGCCTTCGTGAACCGCGACTTCAAGGCGATCCGCCCGCCGGAAGCGGTCGAAGCCGCCTTCCGCCGCGCCTTCGGCGCCTGATTCCCATGCACCTCGCCGCCGCCCCGCTCGGGCCCTTCGAAACCAACGCGTACCTCATCGTCGCCGCCGACGGCCAGGACTGCTGCGTCATCGATGCACCGAAGGATGCCGGCCCGCTCCTGCTCGCCGAGATCAAGCGCCGGGGCCTCAAGCTCACGCACCTGCTGATCACCCACGGCCACTGGGACCACATGTGCGACGGGCACCACTTCGCCGCCGCCGGCGCGCAGGTCGTCGCCCACCGGGCCGACCAACAACTCATCGAGAACATCGAGGCCTACCGGACCCGCTACCAATCGATGATCCCCTCGCTCTCCGACGACGACTTCCGCTCGGTGAAGGTCGACCGCTGGGTGGACGAAGGCGACGTCGTCGAAGCCTGCGGCTACCGCTTCGAGATCCGCCACGTGCCGGGCCATTGCCCCGGCAGCATCCTTTTCTACGTCGCCGACCAAAAGGTCGCCTTCCCGGGGGATGCGATCTTCAAGGGCTCGGTCGGCCGCACCGACCTCCCGAACGGCGACTGGAACCAGCTGCTCCAGTCCATCCGCACGCGCATCTACTCGCTGCCGGACGACGTCATCCTGCTGCCCGGGCATGGCGGCCAGACGAGCGTGGGCGCGGAGAAGCGGACCAACCCGTACGCCAAGCCCTGAGCGCCCTTTGGCCCCGGTTCCCTGCCCATACCTGCCTTCGTGCGGGCGGACGCTGTCCTGGCGCGACCTGGCGGCGTGGCGGGACGACCAGGGCCCGGGGCTCTATCTGACCTGCCTAGAGTACGGGCAGCAACTCTGGCTCGATGGGCTACCGGCCCGCGCCCTGTTGGCCGTGGATCGGGCCCTTTATTGCGACGTCCCGGCGGATGCCGAGGTGCTGGCCGCCTACCCGACACCCTACCGCGCCATCGGCTGGATGGTCGCCCAACCCACCGAGGGTTTCACGGGCAACGCCCGGGTCCACTATCAACACCTCGCCGACCGCGTGCGGGGAGACCGCGCGGAGGTCAAGCAGTGGCGGGCCTGGGCCGCCTGGGCCGTCGTCCGCCAAGCCCGCCCGGACCTACCCAGGGACCCGAAGCACGCAGTCGTCGAACCGGGCTTGGCGGAAATCGCCGCCCGACTGCGTGCCGTCGGCGGCGACGCCGAAACCGCCGAGTGGCGACGGGCGCTCGTCGACCACACCCACACTTCCCCATGAACCTGAATTCCGACCACGGGCGGCGCATCGTCGTCGAGGCCCACGAACTGCTCGCCGCGGGCGCCGGCGAACGCCTCTTGGAAACCCGTGCGGTGAAGGAGCAAAGCCGGATCCGCCTCCTGTCCTTGCGCGCCGGCGAGTCATGGACCCACGAAGGCGTTCGCCTCCTCGAAGTGCTCGTCGTCCGCGGAAGTGTTTCGCTGGATGGCTTGGAACTTGGGCCGTCGTCCTACGCGCGGTTGACCCCGGGCTTGCCGGCGACCCTGCGGTCCGAAAGCGGCGGCGTACTCTACCTCAACGAGCGTAACCCGGCCAAGCCTGCGACCGACTCCTATGCGGTGGCCGGGTCTAAGCTGGAATGGCGGCAAGGCATGGTACCGGGGCTCAAAGTCGCCTCGCTGCATCAGGAGCCGACCCGCCATACCGCGCTGGTCCGCTGGGCCCCGGAGACGCGCTTCAACCCGCACACCCACGTGGGCGGCGAGGAGATCCTGGTGCTTGAGGGCGTCTTCCGCGATGAGCACGGCGCATACCCCGCCGGCACCTGGATCCGCAGCCCGCACCTCAGCAACCACCGTCCGTTCACGGGCCCGGAAGGCGCGACCATCCTCGTCAAGGTCGGCCACCTCGACGTGGACTGAAGCCGAGCAAAGGCTTCCGGCTACTTCGAGAGGTCGAGGATCTCGGCCTCGACCGTGATCTGATAATCCTTCACGCGGCCGGCGACCGCCGGCTTGCCCGGCAGGACGGTCACGCTGGTATCGGTGCTCAAAACGCGGGCGTTGGACCGCTGAGCATCGGTGATGACAGGTTGATGCAGGCCGAGTTCGCGGGATTCGCCCAGCCGGGTGATCGTCAGGGCTTCGCGCTTCGGGTCATAGGTGCGTAAGGTCCAGCCGTCGACCTTGCGGCCGAGCGGCAACCACTTGCGGGCGCCGGTGGCGTCCTCGATGGAGAAGAGCTTGTCGGCCGGAAGGACGCCGTGGAAACGCGGCAGACCAGCCTTCGGACTCGCAGGCGCGGCCACAGGTGCCTTGGCGTCGTCCGACGCGGGCAACGCGTCCGGCGCGACTCCGCCCGACCAGTGCTCGGACTTCAGCGCCAGCGTGATGGCGCCGTTGGCGACCTTCGGGGTCACGATGAATTCCAGACCCTCGTCGGCGTTACCCACGGTGATCTTGGCGGTCTTGCCATCGACGGTGACGACGCTGGGCTGCGCGTAGACCTCCGGCTTGCCGTCCTTGTCGGTCCGCGTGAAGGTCGCCTTGACCTTGAGATGGGTCGGGACCGGGGCTTCCTGGGCGACGACCCAGGTGACGCAAGTCAGGGCGAGGAGCCGGCCGAAAGCGCGGAGAAGCATGACGGCAAGGATGAGCGCTTCCTGGCCCAGGGCAAGCCGAAGGCCCTGTCTTACTTGACCGTCACCACGGGCACCTTGATCACCTCCACGGACAGCGTGATGGTGGTGCCGTTGGCGCTGCCGATGACGAAATTCTGCCCGGGCTGGACGGTGACGGTGCTGACGACATCGTTGGCCCCCGCCTCCACGACGGACTTGTAGAGCGTCAGTTCGCGCAGGGATTTCTCCTTCGCGATGGTCAGCACCTGATGCTTCGCATCGTAGGCCTCGAGGGTCCAGCCGGCGAACGTCTGGCCGACCTTCATCCAGCGACGATGACCGGCATCATCGGCGAGCGAGAACAAGCCTTCGGAGGGGAGCACGGAATGGAAAACGGGCACGCCGTTGCCGCCCGCGCTGCGCTCCCGTCCGGAACGGGAGCGACGCTCGCGCTCCTTCTCGGACATGGCCTGCAGCTGGGCCTGGGCGAAGGCGGCCTTGTCCTGGGCGGAGGTGGGCAAGGACGCGTGCAGGTTGATGCTGACCTCGCCGGTCGGGAGCAAGGTGGGGGTGAAGGACAACTCCAGCTGCGCCGGCGGAACCGGCGGCTGGCCGGGTACGGCGGGCTTGGGCGGACCGGAGACGGACACCTTACCCTCGGCCCCGGAGGTCACGACCACCTGCGGAACGGCCAGCACATCGCCGGGCTTGCCGTCCGGACCGGGAGGGGCGGCCACGGTGGCCTTCAGCTTGATCTGGGAAGGAGGGACCGGCGCGGGAGTGGCGTCCTGGCCCCAGCCGCAGAGGGGCGAGAAGGCTAGGCAGGCAAGGAGTAGCTTACGCATGGTCGGGGTCATCAAGGTAACCCCTGAAAACCGTCCGAGTTCCAACCGGCCGGACGCTCAGAGGCGCTTGAAGACCAGGGAGGCGTTGTGACCGCCGAAACCGAGGTTGTTCGAGATCGCCACGTTGACCGTGCGCTTCTTGGCCACGTTGGGGGTGTAGTCCAGGTCGCAATCGGGGTCCGGGTTCTCGTAATTGATCGTCGGCGGGATGACGCCGTGGTGGATCGCGAGGCAGCAGACGGCCGCTTCCACGCCGCCGGCGGCGCCGAGAAGGTGGCCGGTCATCGACTTGGTCGAGGAGATGGAGATCTGGCGGGCGGCTTCGCCGAAGGTACGCTTGATCGCGAGCGTCTCGCAACGGTCGTTGATCGGGGTCGAAGTGCCGTGCGCGTTGATGTAGCCGACCTCGGACTTGTCCACGCCGGCCTCGGCGAGGGCGCGGTTGAGGCAGAGCGCGAGGCCCTTCCCTTCCTGGTCCTGGCCGGTGATGTGGTAGGCGTCGCAAGTCGCGCCATAACCGACGAGCTCGCAATAGATGCGGGCCCCGCGGGCCTGGGCATGCTCAAGGGTCTCGATGACGAGGACGCCGGCGCCTTCGCCCATGACGAAGCCGTCGCGCAGCTTATCGAACGGACGCGAGGCCTTCTCGGGCGTGTCGTTGAAGTCGGTCGACATCGCCTTCATGTTGCAGAAGCCGGCGTAGCCGAGACGCGTGATCGCGGCCTCAGAACCACCGGAGAGCATGATGTCGGCATGGCCGTCGCGGATGTGACGCAGCGCCTCGCCGAGGGCGTGGGAACCGGAAGCGCAGGCGGAGACGACGCCGAAGTTGACGGACTTGGCCTGGAACTCGATGGCCACGACGCCGGAGGCGATGTTGGCGATGAGCGAGGGGATGGTGAAGGGCGAGACGCGGGAGGGACCGCGCTCGATGAGCACGCGGGCCTGGTTCTCGATGGTCTCCATGCCGCCGATGCCCGAACCGATGATCACCCCGAAGCGCTCGGAGTCGACCTTGGTGACGTCGAGCTTGGCGTCGTTGACGGCCAAGCGGGAGGCGGCGACGGCGTACTGCGTGTAGCGGTCGTTGCGCTTGGCCTCCTTGGGGTCCATGAACTTGCCCGGATCGAAGTCGCGCACCTCGGCCCCGACCTTGGACGGGAAATCCGTCGGGTCGAACCGGGTGATGCGGCCGATGCCGGAACGCCCCTTGGTCAGGCCGTCCCAGAAGGACTCGGTGTCGTGGCCAAGGGCCGAAAGGCAACCGATGCCGGTGACGACGACGCGACGAGGATTGTGGGCGGAGCTCACGGGTCGGGCCGCGGGGGCCCGGGAAGGTTACTTGGTGGCGTTGGCCTTGATGTACTCGACGGCGTCGCCGACGGTCTTCATCGAGGCGGCCTTATCTTCCGGGATGGAGGCGATGCCGAACTCATCCTCGAAAGCCATGATCATTTCCACGAGGTCAAGGGAGTCGGCCTTGAGGTCGGTCTGGAAACCGGCCGTAGGGGTGAGCTGCTCGAGGTTGACCCCGAGCTGCTTGACGATGATGTCCTTGACGCGCTGTTCGATGTTTTCGGGCATAAGAAAGGGTTTTTGTTGGTTTCTGGGTGTCAGATAGCCATGCCACCGTCAACCGAAAAGACCTGCCCGGTGATGTAGCCGCCTTCCTCGGAAGCGAGGAAATCCACCATGGCGGCGATGTCGTTGACCGAGCCAAAACGGCCCAGGGGGATGACCCCGAGGATCTTCTGTTTGATCTCCTCCGAAAGTTCCCCGGTCATGTCGGTGGTGATGAAGCCCGGGGCGACCGCATTGGCGGTGATGCTCCGGCCGGCCAGCTCGCGGGCGAGGGTCATGGTGAGGCCATGCAGGCCGGCCTTGGCGGCGGCGTAATTGGCCTGGCCGGCGTTACCCTGGACCCCGGTGACGGAGGAGATGCTGATGATGCGGCCCCAGCGCTTCTTGGTCATCGGACGGACGAGTCCCTTGGTCCAGTAGAAGGCCGAGGAGAGGTTGGTGGAGAGGACGTCGTTCCAATCCTGCTCGGACATGGCCATGACCAGCTTGTCGCGGGTGATGCCGGCATTGTTGACGAGGATCTCGACGGCGCCGAACTCGGCGACGATCTGCTCGCAGGCCTTGGCGACCGCGGCGGCGTCGGAGACGTCGACCTGATAGGCCTTGGCCTTCTGCCCCTTGGCGAGGATGTCGTTCGCGACCGCGACGCAGGTGTCGGACTTGGAGACGCAGAGCACCGTGTGACCGTGGGCGGCGAGGCGTTCCGCGATGGCCTTGCCGATGCCGCGACCGGCACCGGTGACGAGGGCGACGCGAGGAGAGTGCGTGAGATGCATCGGGGGCTTATGTGCAAGGAAAAGGGGGTTCTGGCAAGTGGCTAATACCCCGCCGGGACCCCCTGCCCCACCCGCCGGAACTCAGTACACGTCGCGCTGGTAGCGGCCGTCCTTCTTCAGTTGCTTCACCCACTCGACGGCGGCCTCGGGCGTCATCCCGCCCTGCTCGGCCACAAGGGCGTGCAGCGCGGCGTCGACGTCCTTGGCCATGCGCTTGGCGTCGCCGCACACGTAGAAATAGGCGCCCCGCTGAAGCCACTGCCAGAGTTCGGCGGCGTTCTCGCGCATGCGGTCCTGCACGTAGACCTTGGCGGCCTGGTCGCGCGAGAAGGCGGTGTCGAGGCGCGTCAGCGCGCCCGAAGCGAGGTAGTCCGCCCACTCGTCGGCGTAGAGGAAATCGTGCTCCTTGCGCTGGTCGCCGAAGAAGAGCCAGTTCGGGCCCTTGGCGCCGCGGGTGGCGCGATCCATCACGAAGCTGCGGAACGGGGCGACGCCGGTGCCGGGCCCGACCATGATGACGGGGACGTTGTCGTCGGCCGGCAGGCCGAAGTGGGACTCGGCCACGAAGATCGGGAGGTCGGGCTGCTCCATCCGGGCGCGGTCGGCGAGGTAGCTCGAGCAGACGCCCTCGCGAGCGCGACCATTGGTCTCGTAGCGGACGACCGCGACGGTCAGGTGAATCTCGTCGGGGTAACGCGACGGCGCCGAGGAGATCGAGTAGAGTCGGGGCATCAGCTTGCGCTGGAGTTCGACGACCTCCTGGGCGGAGGGACGGGCGGACGGGAACTCCTCGAAGAGGTCGATGAACTCGCGCTGCTCGAGCCAGGCCTTCTTCTTCTCCGGGTCGGCCTCGGCGAGGCGGGCGGCCAAGGCGTCCTTGTGCTCCGACGCGGTCGCGCGGTCATGGAGCAGTTGCACGAACTTGTAGGTCGGTCCGTTCAGCGCCACGCGCTTCGCCCACGCCTCGCGGAGCGCGATCGGCGCGGGATCCTTGGGGATGGTGACGGCTTCCTCGCCCGTGAAGCCGGCGGCCCGCAGCAGGGCCGCGACGGCCGCGGGATTGTTCGTCGGGAAGACCCCGAGGGAATCGCCGCACTTGTAGGTCAGGCCACTGCCGGCGAGGGACACCGAGAAATGCTGGGTGTCCTTCTGGCTGGCGGCCGAGCTCAGGCGACGGCGGTCGACCAGACGGGCGGGGAAAGGGTTGTTCTTATCGTAGGCCACGGCGGGAGGAATGACCGCAGGATGAGCACCCCACGGCGTTGGCAACCCTCTTTTGGCCGGGCGGCTACTTCCAGACCTTCACCCAATCCACCTCGACGTCATCGGGCAGCTTGCCCGGCACGAGGAGTTTGCGCTCGGAATCGCCGACCCAGTTGCCCAGATAGACGTGCATGGGCTCCTGGACCTCGGGCTTGTCGAGCTTATGGACGAGCTTGCCGTTGAAGTACCATCCATAGGCCTTCTCGGTCCAGGAGAAGCCGTAGGTGTTGAAGCCCTTGGAGCTCTGGTTGGGCCGGAGCACCAGGTCCGTCTTGACGGGCTTGAGATCGCGGAGCCCCTTGTTGTCGGCGATCCGGGCCCACGGCAACACCCGGTCCTCGCCGAAGCACTCGAAAAGCAACGAGGCGACCGGGGGCTCGGTGGTCAGCTTATTGCGCACCAGGAAGGCGCCATGGTGACCGCGCTGGGCGTTGAAGCGGATGGAAGCCTCGAAGTAACCATAAGCCTGGATGAACTTCTCGCGGGTGCTGACCGCGGTGCCCTGCCAACCGTCGGGCCGGTCGATGAGGGTCAGCACGAGCTTGCCGCCCTTCAGCGAGGCGGCCTGGGTGCCACCCTCGTAGGTCCACTTGGCGGCGTCCAAGGCGGCGCCGTCGAACTCGTCGGAGAACGCAATCTTGAGCTTGGCGGTGGGGTCGGCCGCGACGACCGCGAGCGGAAGGAGAACGCAGAGGAGACGATGCATGGCGGGATCACTTCCAGACCTTGACCCAGTCGACCTGCAGAGGCTCGGGGCCGTTGGTCGGGTCCATGAAATCCTTCACCTTGCCGCCTTCGGCGGTGTGGTGGCAGAACTCGACGTACATCGGGGTGGTCGGGGTCACCTTCTGCTCGAGCCGATGGACCTTCTTGCCGTCGACGTACCACTCGAAGTACTTGGGGGTCCAGAGCACGCCGTAGGTGTGGAACTTCTTGTAGGAGGCGCCGGCGTCGAACTCGATGCCATGCTTGATCGGCTTGAGCATGCGGAGACCGGTATTGTCGGCGACCTGGGCGCCGGGGACGATCACGTCGTCGCCATGGCCGTCGAAGAAGAGCCGGGCCGACGGCGGTTCGTCGAGGCTCGTGTTGCGCACCTCGAAACGGCCGGACCGGCCCTTGGTCTGCAGCATCCGGACGGAGGCCTCGAAGTAGCCGCTGACCTGGCTGAACTTGCGCGCGGAGTTGAGGGTGCTGCTGCCCCATAGGCCGGCTTCCTTGCCCGGGGTCAGGTTGAGGTTGGCCTTGCCGTCCTTGATCGTGACGGAGTTGTGGACATTCCACTTGGTCGCATCGATCGCGGGGGCGTTGAACTCGTCCGACCAGACGAGCTTCATCTGGGAGTTCGGGGCGGCCCCGAGGAAGAGCGGCAGGGCGGCGAGCAGGGGCAGGAAGCGACGCATGGGGAAGCCCCTATTCGAGGGTATTTCCCAACGCTGGCAAGCGGGATGAGACCGCCCTACCCGCCTTAAGCCCCGAAAATCTCGTCGATTTCCTTGCGGCTGAGGGGGCGGCAATCGCCCAAGGGCATCTTCCGCAGGACCAGCCCGCCGATCTGGAAGCGGCGCAGCACCTTCACGTGGAAACCGAAGATCTCGAGCAGGCGGCGGATCTCCCGCTTGCGGCCTTGGTCGAGGTGGATCTCCAGGCGGGTCGGGTCTTCCGGATGGCGGATGACTTTCTTGAAGCGCAGCATCTCGCCCTCCTCCACCGCGCCCTTGAGCAGCCGGGGCGTCAGCGTCGGGTCGTAGTCGCGGTTCAAGGTGATCTCGTAGCGCTTGATGATGCCGCCGGACGGGTGCATCACCTTGTTCGCGAGCGCGCCATCGTTCGTGAGCAGGAGCAGCCCTTCCGAATCCTTGTCGAGGCGACCCACGCAGAAGAGGCGTAGCGGCCGGTACTCCGGAGGAACCATGTCGAAGACCGTCTGGCCCCCATGGGAATCGTCGTTGGTGCAGAGGAAGCCGCGGGGCTTGTTCATCATGAGCACCACGGTCCGCGCCAAGGGCTTGATGTGCTGGCCGCGGCAAGTGACGACATCGACGGCGGGGTCGACCGGCTGGCCGGTGCCGGCGACCTTGCCGTTGATGAACACCGCCCCGCCCGCGACCAGGCGCTCCGCCTCCCGACGGGAGCAGACCCCCGCCTGGGCGAGGAACTTGTGGATGCGCATGGGTCCTTCGTCGGGCACGCCCTACCCTTGGGGGCTTTCCGCCCGCAGGGCGAGACAATCACGCGGCGACCGGCGGACGGACTTTTTCTCGCCCTCCGGGCCGGGTTCGTCCTACTAGGTCCATGCGCCTCATCGACGGTAACGCCATCGCCCAGCAGGTCCTTGCCGAAGTCAAGGCCCGCGTCGCCCAGCTCGCCCCGGTCGTCCCCCACGTCGCCTTCGTCCGCGTCGGCGACGACCCCGCCTCGGTCTCCTACGTCACCAAGAAGCAGAAGACCGCCGCCGAGGTCGGCATGAAGGCCAGCCTCCAGCTCTTCCCCGAGACCGTCACCAAGGAGGAACTCTTCCGCCACCTCGACGCGCTCAACGCGGACGCCTCCGTCCACGGCATCCTGATCCAGGCCCCGCTCCCGAAGCACCTGCCCGAGACCGAGGTCTTCAACCGCGTGTCGCCCGACAAGGACGTCGACGGCTTCGGCACCCAGAGCATCGGCCGCCTCGTGCAGGAACTGCCCGGCGCCTTCGCGGCCTGCACGCCCGCCGGCGTGATCGAACTGCTCCGCCGCTCAGGCGTCGAGACCGCCGGCAAGCACGCCGTGGTCGTCGGCCGCTCCCTCATCGTCGGCAAGCCCGCGGCCGCCCTGCTCCTCGCCAAGGGCTGCGACTGCACCGTGACCGTCGCGCACTCGCGCACCAAGGACCTGGCGGCCATCGTCCGCCAGGCCGACATCGTGGTCGCCGCGATCGGCAAACCCCGCTTCATCACGGCCGACATGGTCAAGCCCGGCGCCGTGGTCATCGACGTGGGCATCAACCGCGTGCCGGACGCCTCCAAGAAGACCGGCTACCGCATCGTGGGCGACGTCGATTTCGACGCGGTGGCGCCGACCTGCGAGGCCATCACGCCCGTGCCGGGCGGCGTGGGACCGATGACGGTGGCCATGCTGATGAAGAACACGCTCGACGCCTGCGCGCGCCAGCGTGGCTGAACGGCCTCCACCCCTGCCGCCCGTCCCCGCCGGCCTCTGGTGGCGGACCTTCGCGGCGTTGGCCGACGTCGTCCCGTTGCTCTTGCTGAGCTGGTGGCTGGCGGTCCGGCTCGCCGGGACCGACGAACAGGCCGCGCTGGCGGCGGTGGGTGCGTTCTATGACCAACTGCAGGCGCTTTCGCTGCAGTCCCAGCGGACAGGCTCCACGACCGCGCTCTGGGACCTCGCCCTCCACCCGCCGGAAGCGACGCTCCAAGCGTACGCGACCTGGCTCGGTCACCTCGGCACGGTCTCGTTCTGCCTGGTCGGCGGGGCGCTCACCGCCCAAGAGTGGCTCGGTCAAGGCCGCACCCTCGGCAAGCGGATCTTCCACCTGCGCTCCCTCGACGTCGCCACGGGCGAAGCCCCGGGCTTCCTGCCGGCCCTGCTGCGCTCGGCCTGGAAAGCCGCCTTCCTCTGCCTGCCGAACCCGCTCTTCACCCTCCTCGGCATCGTCAACGCGCACGTCCCGCTCTTCCGCAAAGATCGCCGCGCCTGGCATGACCTCTGGACCCGGACCCAAGTGGTCGAGGACGACGGCCGCTGACTGCGCGCATGAAGGCCGCTTGGCTCATCCTCGGAACCCTGCCGGCGCTCCTCGCCGCCGACCTACCCTTGCCCCCGCTGGTCGAGGGCCCGCCGGCGGCCGGTCGGCGCGCCGCGGTCACGCCCCCGGAATACGCCGGCACGCAAGTTCGCCATCTGCTCGCCCTCCCCGATGACTGGACGCCGGACTGGAAGGCCCGCGGCAAAAGCTGGCCGGTCATCGCCGAATACACCGGCAACCATTTCCCGGCCTCCGGCTCGACCGGCGAGGTCGAAGGAGCCGCCCTGGGCTACGGCGTGGCGCGGGGCCGGGCCCTCTGGATCGTCCTACCCTACGTCGCGAAGGACCGGCGGAAGAACGAAATCACCTGGTGGGGCGACCTCGACGCCACGGTGGCGTACGCCAAGACCAACCTTCCCCGGATCTGCGCCGAGTTCGGCGGGGACGCCCGGCGGGTCGTGCTCTGCGGCTTTTCGCGCGGCGCCATCGGCGTCTCGTTCCTCGGCCTGCATGACGACGAGGTCGCCGGGCTCTGGTGCGGCTTCTGGGCCCACGACCATTTCGACGGCGTGCAGGCCTGGAGCGCGCCCTGGGGCGCGCCGCTGGCCCGCTACCGCGAGGAAGCCGCCGGGCGGCTCCGTCGCCTGCAGGGCCGGCCCGTCCTCATCAGCCAAGGCCACCCCGGCGAGCAGACCCGGGCCTTCGTCGCGCCCATCGTCCCGCGCAACGTCGACTACCTGACGGTCGACATGGCGGCGCTCTACGGGCCCTTCCCCAACGCCGTCGTCAAGCACCCGCACAACGACCGCTGGCCGCTGCGCGACGGGCCGGCGTCCGCGGCCGCGCGGGCGTGGTTCGAACACGTGACGGCGGCCGAAAAGCCCGCGAAGTAAACCGGCGCCGGTGGGCACAAAAAAGCCCCGGCCGAGGCCGGGGCTCGTCGGAGGCCTGACGGGGCTTAACCCTGGCCGCCTTCGCTGTCGCCGCCGCGTTCGCGGAAGGGACGGCGCTCGCCGCGCTCCGGACGGTCGCCGCGGGGGCGATCCATCGGCTTCGGGGCGGGCGTGTATTCGCGGCCTTCCTTCTCGGCGATGGCGGCGCGGCGCGAGAGGCGCACGCGGCCCTTGTCGTCGATGCCGACGCACTTGACGATGATCTCATCGCCGAGCTTGCAGATGTCCTCGACGCGCTCGACGCGCTGGTCGGCGAGCTCGGAGACGTGCACGAGGCCTTCCTGGCCGGGGAGGCACTCGACGAACGCGCCGAATTCCTTCACGGAGCGGACGACGCCCTTGTAGGTCTTGTTGATCTCGATCTGCGCGGAGAGGAGGTTGACCTCGTTGACCGCGCGGGCGAGGGACTCGCCGTCGGTCGCGAAGATCGTGACCCAGCCGGAGTCGTCCTGGTCGATGTCGAGCTGGCAGCCGGTGTACTCGGTGATGCGCTTGATGTTCTTGCCGCCCGGGCCGATGAGCGCGCCGATCTTGTCGGACGGGATCTTGATGCGGTGGGTACGGGGGGCGCAGGGCTTCAGCTCCGGACGGGTGGACGGCATGGTCTTGGCCATGATGTCCAGGATGTGGTCGCGGGTGACCTTGTTCTGGGCGATGGCCTCCTTGGCGATGCCGATCGGCAGGCCGTGGATCTTGAGGTCGAGCTGGAAGGCGGTGATGCCTTCGCGCGTGCCGCAGATCTTGAAGTCCATGTCGCCGTAGTGGTCCTCGGCGCCGATGATGTCGGTCAGCACGCGGTGCTTCACGATCTTGCCGGCGGCGTCCTCGGTCACGAGGCCGCAGGAGATGCCGGCGACCGGGGCCTTGATGGGCACGCCGGCGTCGAGGAGCGCGAGGGTGCCGCCGCAGACGGACGCCATCGAGGTGGAGCCGTTGGACTCCATGATCTCGGAGACGAGGCGGATGGAGTACGGGAAGTCCTGCTCGGACGGGAGGACGGAGAGCAACGAGCGCTCGGCGAGGTTGCCGTGGCCGGTCTCGCGGCGGGAGGTCATGCCGAAACGGCCGGTCTCACCCACCGAGAAGGGCGGGAAGTTGTAGTGCAGCAGGAAGGAGCGCTTGCTGGGGCCGCCGGTGATGGCGTCGACTTCCTGGGCGTCCTTGGAGGTGCCGAGGGTGGCGAGCACGAGACCCTGGGTCTCGCCGCGCTGGAAGAGCGACGAACCATGGACGCGCGGGAGCACGTCGACCTCGCAGGAGATCGGGCGCAGGTCCTTCGGGGTACGGCCGTCGGCGCGCTCCCCGGTCTGGATGATGGCGTTGCGGTAGACCTTCTCCTGGAGCTTCTCGAAGGCCATCTTGATCTGGCGGGCGTCGAAGACGTCGCCGAGCTCGGCCTTGCAGGCGGCCTTGGCCTTCTCGACCACGGCCTTGACGGCGTCGCCGCGCTCCTTCTTGGAGGCGAGGAAGATCGCCTTCTTCAGCTGGTCGCCTTCGCCGGCGACGCGCTCGCAGATGGCGAGGGCCTTCGGCTCGCAGACGACGAGCGGGAAGACGCGCTTGGTCTTGGAGTACATCGCGGCGAGCTTGCGCTGGGCGGCGATGATCGGCTGGATGGCCTTCTGGGCGTACTCGAGGGCGGCGATGAAGTCGGCCTCGGGCAGCTGGTCGGCCGAGCCTTCGATCATCATCATGTCGTTCTCGTTGCCGACGTAGATGAGGTCCAGGTCGGAGTTGTACTGCTCCTCGTGGGTCGGGTTGATGACGAAGCGGCCCTCGATGCGGCCGACGCGGACACCGGCGATCGGGCCGTTCCACGGGATGTCGGAGCAGAGGAGCGCGGCGGAGGCGCCGTTCACCATGAGGATGTCGGAGTCGTTGATCTGGTCGGCCGAGAGCAGCAGGCCGATCACCTGGACTTCATTGAGGAAGCCTTCGGGGAAGAGCGGGCGCAGCGGGCGGTCGCACAGGCGGGAGGTCAGGATCTCCTTGTCGGAGGGCTTGCCTTCGCGGCGGAAGTAGCTGCCGGGGAAGCGGCCGGCGGCGGCGAACTTCTCGCGGTAGTCGACGGTCAGGGGGAAGAAGTCCTGGTCGGGGGAGCGCAGGTCCTCGGCGGCGGTGGCCGACACGAAGAGCGTGGTCTCTCCCTTGCTGATGGTGACGGCGCCGTTGGCGAGACGGGCGATGGAGCCGGTGCTGATGGTGATACCGAGTTCTTCGATGGTCACCGAGTGTTTTTGTTTCATGTTGTGTTGGGTGTTGTGCCGGGCGGTATGCCCGGCGGGTTTTGGGTTTGGGTGGGAAAAGCGGACGTCCCGGCGCTAGGCCGGGACGTCTGGGGAACCGAGACGCCCGGAGGCGGCGGTTACTTGCGCAGGTTGAGCTTCGCGATCAGGGCGTTGTAACGGTCCAGATCGGTCGACTTCAGGTACGAGAGGAGCTTGCGGCGGCGGTTCGTCAGCATGATGAGGCCGCGGCGCGAGTGGAAATCCTTGCGGTGGGAGCGAAGGTGGTCCGTGAGGTGGTTGACGCGGGCCGTGATCAGGGCGACCTGGACTTCGGGCGAACCGGTGTCCTTGGCATCCTGCTGGTGCTTCTTGATGATATCCGACTTGTCGATCGACATGGCTGTTATTGGGTTAGTTTGGGTTTGGTTTGGCCGACTTGGGGGAAATCCCCGAGGCCCCGCCGAACGGCCGGGCGCTCCGTCTGGAATAGGCTTTCGCCTACCGACCAGCGTGAGAAGGGCTCCGCCCCTCTCCCTAACGAAGTGAGCCTTGGAAATGACAGTCGGCCGGGGGGCAGGCAAGCCGGAAAGCCCTCCCCGGCCAAGTTATTCACAGGCCCGAAACGTCTAGTTTTCGGCAAAAATGACGTCGTATGCCAAGCAAGCCGCCAGGAGGAGGGCGACCTTGTCCGGCTGCCCGGCGAAGGCCGGGGCCACCTCCAGGTGGTAATTGTCGGCCGAGGTGAGCAGTTCCTTACCCAGGCCAGCCCACTTCTTGTCCATCGTCCCGATGACGACCCCGGCCGGGTCCTTGAGCTGGCGCGTCCAGCTGAAGACCCCGCCGCTGAACTCGCCGATCGCGCGCCCCTCCGGGTCCTCGACCAGGAGCTTACCGGACAGGGAGAAGAGCTTGTTGCGGAGGCAACCCAGCCTCCGTCCCTGCGCATCGAACACCGCGAGCTTGGACGTGAAGAAGGACCAACCTTTCTCGAGACGGAGGGCGACGGTCTGCTGGTCGTCCTCCAGCACCACGATCTCGGTGGGCAAGGCCTGCTTCTTCACGATCAAGCGCAACCACTTCAGCCGGGGCTTTTCCGCCGCGAGACCGATGCGCTGGCCCGAGACCGGGTGGAGGATATCGTAGGCGTCCGCGAAGCGGAGGACCGCCACTTGCTCGCGGACGAAAAAGGCGTGGTTCTGCAGGAGCATGCCGCATTCAAGCCCCCGCGGAGGACGGGGCAAGCGGCAAGCGGGACCATTAGTCCATTGACTCCCCTGCCCCGCAAAACGGAAATAGCGCCATGGAAACAGGTCCCGAGGACAAACCCAGCCTGACCGGCGCGGAACGCGGCAAGCTCCGCAGCCTGGCCCAGACCCTCGACCCGAAGGTCTTCGTCGGCAAGGCCGGCGTGAACGAGGGAATCGCCAAGCTGCTGAACGACGCCTTCCGCAACGCCGACCTGGTCAAGGTCCGCTTCACCGCCGAACGCGAAGCCATGGAGACCCAGGCCCAGGAACTCGCGAAGCTGACGGACAGCGAGGTCATCGGCAGCGTCGGCCGCACGGCGACGTTCTTCCGCCTCGGCGCAACCGAGGAGTAACCCCATGGATGGCGCCCGGTTCGAGTCCCTCCACGTTGGCCTGATCGGCGAGGTGGAGACGGCCCTTCGCGCCCTGACCCCGCCCGCGGACGCCCGCCCGGCCCGGCTCCACGCCGCGATGCGCCACTCGCTGGAGGCCGGCGGCAAACGCCTGCGGCCCGTGATCGCCCTGGCGGCGGCGCGCGCCTTCGACCCAGCCGCCGACGCCCGCGCCGCCGCCGTCGCGCTCGAGTGCATCCACACGTACTCCCTGATCCATGACGACCTGCCGTGCATGGACGACGCCGACCTGCGTCGCGGCCGACCTTCCTGCCACAAGGCCTTCGACGAGGCGACCGCCTTGCTCGCGGGCGACGCGCTGATCCCGCTGGCGTTCGAATTGCTGGCCCGCGGCTACGGCGACCGCCCCGCCCTGCTCCGCGACCTGACGCTCGAGCTCGCCGTGACGGCGGGCCCGAGCCTGCTGGTCGGCGGCCAGACCGAGGACATGGGTGGGCTCGCCGCCGGGGCCGACCCCGATCGCCTTGAGTTCATCCTGCGCGGCAAGACCGCCGCGATGCTGAGCGCCTCGTTCGCGATGGGCGCGCTCGTCGGGGCCGCGTCGACGGCCGAGGTCGAAGCGTTCCGCCGCGCCGGGCGTTCCGCCGGCATCGCCTTCCAGCTGGTCGACGACCTGCTCGACCTGACCTCCGATTCCGTACAGATGGGCAAGCCGGTCGGGGCCGACGCCCAGAACAACAAGCTGACATACGCGGGGCTCTTCGGCGTGCCCGCCGCGCAGGCGCGCGTCGCGGCGCTGACCGCGGAGGCCGTCGGCCTGCTGCAAGGCACGCGCGGCGACACCGCCTTCCTCGTCGAACTGGTCCGCCGGATGGCGGCGCGGCGGAACTGAGTCAGTCGTCGAGGCGACGGCCCGACGAGGGCAGCTGCTCGGGCAGGAATCCGTAGTAGGTGCCGAGCCAGAGTCGCCAGGCGAACCCGTGGATCAGCCAAGGGACCAGCAGCAGCACCGCGACCGCCAGCCAGACCGCCGCGGCGAAGCCGATCCAGCCGTAGGCGCGCAGGAGGAGCAGGACCGGCAGCAGGCCGAAGGCCGTGAGGCCGTAGTTCCAGACCATCGCGCCCAGGAAGAAGCCTTCCCGGCGACGCAGGACCATGCCGCAGGCGGTGCAGCGGTCGGGGATGGTCGCCAGACCCTTCAGCTGACCGGCCGCGCCGCAGTCCGGACAACCGCCCCGCGCGCAGCGCAGGAAGAGATCGTGACGAAAGCGCATGCCGGAGCGTAGCCCCGTCCGGCCCCCCTGTAAAGCAAAGGGCCGGCCTCCTCGCGGAAGCCGGCCCGGTACGAGGCTGGCGGGCGCTTACTCGGCGGCCGTCTCGCCCACCTGGAAGCGGACGAAGCGGACGATCGAGACTTCCTCGCCGACCTTGGCCTTGGCCTCGGTCAGGAGGTCGGAGACCTTCTTCTCGGGATCGCGGAAGAACGACTGCTCGAGGAGGCAGGCCTCGGCGAAGAACTTGTCGACGCGACCGGCGACGATCTTCTCGATGTTCGAGAGCTGGCCCTTCTTGCGGGACTCCGCGGCGATCACCTGCTTCTCGGAGACGACGATGCGCTTCTCGAGTTCGGCGATGGCCTCGGCGTTGTTGGCGGCCTTCTGCTCGATGAGCTGGCCACGGTAGTCCTCGACGACGCGCTTGGCCTCGTCGATGGCCTTGTCGGCCTCGGACTTCGTGAACTCGAGGGCGATCTCCTTCTCCTTGGCGACCACGTCGGCGGAGACGTCGTCGCGGCGGACGAAGCGAGCGTTGTTCGCGACGACCTGCATCGCCAGCTGGCGGGCGAGGTCGGCGACGTCGGCGTGGGAGGCGGCGGCCTGGGACTTGAGGCCCAGTTCGAGGAGGACGGCGATCTTGGCGCCGGTGTGGACGTAGGCCGAGACGCGGCCGACGCCGTTGGCCTCGAACTTGAGGACGCGGGAGACCTTGAGGTTCTCGCCGATCTTCGTGACCTGGTCGTTCAGGTAGTCGTTCACCTTGCGGGAGGCGTCGGCGTGGTAGGGCTGGTCGAGGAGGTTCTCGACGCCCTTGGCGGCGGCCTGGCCGACGAGGTCCTTGGCGAGGGCCACGAAGGCCTCGTTCTTGGCGACGAAGTCGGTCTCGCAGTTCAGCTCAAGGAGCGTCGCGGAGCGGCCGTCGGCGGCGACCTGGACGGCCAGGATGCCTTCGGACGCCTTGCGGTCGGCCTTCTTGTTGCGGGTCGCGACCCCCTTGATGCGGAGGATCTCGACGGCCTTCTCCATGTCGCCGTTGGCTTCGGTGAGGGCCTTCTTGCAGTCCATGAGGCCGGCGCCGGTGCGCTGGCGCAGGTCGTTGACCGTCTGGGCGGTGATGGCGGACATGGCGCTTACTTGGTGGTCTTGCGGGCGCGGACGGGCTTGCCGGCGGCGCCTTCCTCGGCGGCCGGTTCGCTGCTCGCGTCGAGCAGTTCCTTGGAGATGTTGACCTCCGGCTGGGCGGAGTCGCCGGTATCCTGGCGGGTGACCGGGGTGACGGTCTTGCGCGGGTCGCGCTCGACCTTGCGGCGGGCGAGACCGGCCTGGACGGCCTGGGTCAGCACTTCCACCACGAGGCGGATGGACTTGGCGGCGTCGTCGTTGCCCGGGATCGGGAACTGCAGGAGGGTCGGGTCGGAGTTGGAGTCGCAGAGGCCGATCACCGGGATCTTGAGGCGGTTGGCCTCGTTGACGGCGATCTCCTCGAGCTTGGTGTCGACGACGATCATCGCGGCCGGCAGTTCGCGGTACTCGAGGAGACCCTCGAAGTTGCGCTGCATGCGGGACATCTCGCGGCGGACGGCGGCGCCTTCCTTCTTGTGCATCTTCATCAGGGAACCGTCCTGCTCCATGCGGAGGTAGTTGCGGTACTTGTCCAGCGAGCGCTTGATGGTGGCGAAGTTGGTGAGCGTGCCGCCGAGCCAGCGGTTCACGGCGAAGGGCATGCCGGTCGACTTGGCGGCCTGGCGGACCACTTCCTGGGCCTGCGGCTTGGTGGCGACGAAGAGCACTTCCTTGCCCTTGGCGGCGGCTTCCTCGACGTAGGCGGCGGCGGCGGCGAGGCACGCGTGCGTCTTCTCGAGGTCGATGATCGACACGCCGTTGCGGTGGTCGAAGATGTACGGACGGCTGCGGGGATTCCAGCGACGCGTCTGGTGGCCGAAGTGGACGCCGGCGTCGAGGAGGTCTTTAACGGTGATGTTCATGGTTTTTGGCTCCGTATCCCGATTCCTGCCGTAGGAGGGGACTTTGGATCTAGGTATTTGACTGGGTTTTGGTTGGTGTGTCCGAAGCGATCGGCGGTCGCTCCAAACGGTGGAAAGTTGGTTCAAACACCCCGGAGCCTCCCGTGCAAGCGGGAAAATCGGCAAAAAGAGCCTCCTTTGGAACTGACAGTCCAGCCCAGCCTCCGCAGGTTCGCCGCAACGCGATGTCTTGGGCCTACCGGATATTCTTCCCCCTGCTGCTGATTCCGGCCCTCCCCTACTATTTCTGGCGGATGCTCCGCCGCGGGGGCTACGGCAGCGGCTTCAGCCAAAGACTTGGGTTTTTCCCGATTCTCGGCCCGAAGCAGCCCGGTAAGCGCCGATTTTGGATCCAGGCGGTCTCGGTGGGGGAAATCGAGGCCATCGGCCCGTTGCTCCGTCAGCTCCGGGCCACCGGTACGGCGGAGATCATCCTGACCACCACCACGAGCACCGGGTACCGGCTGGCTAAAGAAAGATACGCCGAGGTGGCCGACCGCATCGGCCTCTTCCCGGCCGACCTCTGGCCCTGCAGCGCGCTGGCGTGGCGCCGGATCCAACCGGACACCATCATCCTCGTCGAAGGCGAGCTCTGGCCGGAACACCTCGCCCAAGCGCGCGCCCGCGACGTTCCCGCCTTCCTCATCAACGGACGCCTCTCCGATAAATCCTTCGCCCGCCATCGGCGCTTCCTGAAACTCTCCCGCTACGTGCTCGGGCACTTCCAGCAGATCGCCGCCGGCAGCGAGGGCGACGTCCGCCGCTTCCGCGAACTCGGCTTCGCGGCGACGCTCACCGGCAACATCAAGTTCGACGTCGCCACCGACGCGCCGATGCCCGCCGACGAACGCGCGCGCCTCCGGGTCGACCTGGGTTTCGGCGCCGACCCGCGCACGGTCGTGCTCCTCGGCTCCTCCACCTGGAAAGGCGAAGAGGCCCTGCTCCTGCGCAACGTCCGCGAACTACGCGCCGCCGGTAAGGACGTGCGGCTCCTGCTCGTCCCGCGCCACTCCGAACGCCGCGCGGAAGTCGCCGCCGAAGTCAGCGCCAGCGGCCTCGCCTGGCATCAGCGCTCCTCGGGTGGTCCCATCGCGCCCGCCGGCACGGTCGTCCACCTCGCCGACACCACCGGCGAACTTCGCCGCCTCACCCGCGCGGCCGACCTCGCCTTCTGCGGCAAGAGCCTCGCCCCGCATGAAGGCGGTCAGACGCCCATCGAATGCGCCGCCGCCGGCGTGGCCCTTATCTACGGCCCGCGCATGTCCAATTTCCGCGACATCTGCCGCGGGCTCGAGCAGGCGAACGCCGCGCTCAAGGCCCCGGACGGGCCGGCGCTGACCGCCCTGCTCTCCCGGCTGGTCGAAGACGACGCGGCCCGGACGGCGATGGGTCGACAGGGCGCGGTCTGGCACCAAGGCAACCGCGGCGCCACCGAACGGACCTTGGCCCTCCTGCTCGCGGGCCTTCAGCCTTCGCGATAGGCCTCGCGGAGTCGGCGGGCCTGCTCGCGCAGCTCGCCGCCGAGGATGACCTGACGCGCGCGGGTCGCCCCGGCCGTCGGATCGGCGACCCGACCCGCCACCCAAAGGGCCGCGCCGGCGCTGAGGCAAAGCGTGTCGAGCAGGCCTTCCGGGACGGCGCCGACCAGCAGGTCGGAAAACAAGGCGAGGTTCTCCTCGGGGGAGCCGCCGCGCAGGTCGGCCACCGGGCAGGTCCTGAAACCAAAGTCGCCGGGCAGCCACACGCCGTCGACCGCGGCGAGCTCGCCGCAACCACGGACGCGGGTCTCGCCGGCCGTCGTGAGCTCATCCATCCCGCCGCCGGCGCGGCCATGCACCACCAAGCCGCGGCGAACACCGAGTTCGCCGAGGGCGGCGGCCATCGGCGCCACCCAGCGTTCATCGTAGACGCCGACCATCATCGCCGCGGGGCGCGCAGGATTGATGAGCGGCCCCAGCACATTGAAGAGGGTCTTGTGCCCCTGCTCCGCCAGTCGCTTGCGGACGCCCAGCACCGCCTTGAAGGCCGGATGGAAGGCGGGCGCGTACAGGTAGCAGAAACCGGCCTCGCGCAGGGCGCGGCGCAGTTGCTCGTCGGTCGCCTCCAACGCGACGCCGAGGCCCGCGAGGAAATCGGCGCTGCCGGACTTGGACGTGATGGAGCGGTTGCCGTGCTTGAGCACCGGCACGCCGGCGGCGGCGACGACCAGGGAACTGGCCGAGGAGATGTTGAAGCTGCCCGAACGATCGCCGCCGGTGCCGACGATGTCGATCGCCCGGGATGGGACATCGCCGAAATCGACGCGGCGCGCCCGGTCGCGGTAGGCCTGGGCGAAGGCCGCGACCTCCAAGGCGGTCTCTCCGCGCCGGGCGAGCGCCAGCAGGAAAGCCGCCTTGGCGTCGTCCGTCACCCCGGCGTCGATCATCGCGTGGGCGGCGGCGCCCGCCTCCGCGGCCGAGAGGTCGCGGCCCGCCTCCAAGGCGGTCGTCAAGGTGGGCAAATCCGTGGCCATACCCCGATTAGCCACTTTCCCCGCCCTCGGGACAAGGGGATTTTCGCACAAGGGGTTGCCAGCCGCCGTTTTCGGGCAACACTGGGGGGATGCAGGACGGCGACCATCCCCAAGGTGAATTCGACGGCTCCGGCAACGCCTCTTGGGGCGAAGCGGACTGGGCCGGCTACCTGCACCGCAACGACCTGGAGGTCGGGCGCTTCCTTTCCTACTACAACGAGGTCAAGCCCTTCCCGGACCGGCTCGACGCCAGCGCCCGCCGCATGGGCTGGGAAAGCGCGGACTGGGCGCCGGGCGACGCCGAGGACGCCGGCGAGGACGAGGACAACGCCGACCTACCCTATTGCATCCACCAGCACCCCGTCTACGTCGTGGCCCGGGCCCTGGGCATCCAGCTGATCGGGACGTGGCGGACGATCTGCCGCGCCCACCCCACGGAGATCGGCGGCGAACTCGGGGCGGACCTCATGCTCGCCTTCTGGGACTCGCAGCATCAGGTGGTCATGGCGATCAACGCCACCGACACCGGCGACCTGCCCCTCGCGCTCGTCCACATGAAGCGCGCCCTGACTTCCCTCAACCACGCCATCGGGCTGCAGGCCAACCTCCCGGCCGCGGTGCGCCTCAATTCCGCCGAAGCCACGCAGGACCTCGAGGCCACCTTGTTCGACCTCCGCGAGATCTGCCTGCGGGTCATGGCCGACTGCCGCTGGGACGGGTCGAAGGGCTGAGGCTCAGGCCTTCGCGTCGTCGCCGCGGGCCATGTGCTGGATGAGGCGGTCGCTGAACTCCTTCGCGGAGTCATGCCCCATGCCCCGCAGGGCCTGCACCATCGCGGCGACTTCGACGAGGCGGGCCATGTCGCGGCCCGGCCGCACCGGGATGGTCATGTGCGGGACCTTGCGGCCGAGGATCTCGTAGGTCTCGACCTCGAGGCCGGAGCGCTCCTCGTCCATGCC
>Ga0255070_1000057_pt1 | contig 22249 bp, 20 predicted proteins | sample Colum_Miss_RepB__FD_188464 | JGI IMG/M metagenome (GOLD analysis project Ga0255070, IMG submission 188464) | Freshwater microbial communities from Columbia River, Oregon, United States - Colum_Miss_RepB_8h | ecosystem: Environmental > Aquatic > Freshwater > River | place: USA: Oregon | collected...
GGAAGACGTAGGCCAGCGGCGTCCGGAAGTAGCCGGCGAACTCGCGCCGCGTTCGTCGCCATCGTGCGCCGCGAGTTCGCCGGCTACTTCCGGACGCCGCTGGCCTACGTCTTCCTCGCCGTCTTCAACGCCTTCGCCATGTCGCTCGCGTTCTTCGTGGGCAACCTGTACGAGGCCGGCGTCGCTAACCTCGACCGCTTCTTCCTCTACCACCCTTGGCTCTGGGCGTTCCTCGCGCCCGCCGCGGGCGCCCGGCTCTGGGCCGAGGAACGCCGCCAAGGCACCCTCGAGCTGCTCCTCACCTGGCCGGTCACGGTCTGGCAGGCCGCCCTCGGTAAGTTCCTCGCCGCCTGGCTCTTCCTCGCCTGCGCGCTGCTCGTGACCCTGCCCATCGCCTTCACCGTCGGCTACCTGGGCAGCCCCGACTGGGGCGTGATCGCCAGCGGCTACGTCGGCTCGCTGCTCTGCGCCGGCGCCTGCCTCGGGCTCGCGGCCCTCGCCTCGGCCGTGACGCGCAGCCAAGTCATCGCCTTCGTGACGGGCTTCCTCGCCTGCTTCCTCCTGGTGCTCCTGGGTTACGGCGTCTTCGACGGCTTGCTGGTCGGCGCGCTGCCCGACGAGACGGTGGACGCCGTCCGCCGCCTCGGCCTGTGGCGCAACCTCGAACCGTTCACGCTGGGCATCTTCGACGTCCCGGCCGCCGTCTACTTCCTCTCGCTGGCCTTCGCCGGCCTGGGCCTGAGCACCTTGGTCGTCGACCGCCGCTGAACCCCCGCCGCCTTCCGCCATGTCCCGCTCCCAAGCCCTGCTCGCCGCCCTCGCCCTCGTGGCCGCGGCGTTCTTCGCGAACCTCCTCGTCTCCGTCGTCGGCGGCCGCGTCGACCTCACCGAGGACCGCACGTTCACCCTCTCCCCCGCCTCGCGCCGCCTCGTCGGCAAGCTCGACGAACCCGTGAAGCTCGAGCTTTTCGTCAGCCGGGCCGACGTCAAGCTGGGGGCCTACCGCGAGAGCTACGCCCGCCGCGTGGAGACCTTGCTGCGCCAGTACGTCGCGGCCTCGGGCGGCAAGCTCCGCCTGATTGTCACGGACCCGAAGCCCGACACCAAGGACGAGCAGCGGGCCCAGCGCCACGGCCTCAACGGCATCCGCACGGCCCAGGGGACGGGCTACTTAGGCCTCACCGCCCAACAGGCCGACACCGTGAAGGGCATCGGTTACCTCGACCCGACGCGCGAGAAGTTCCTCGAATACGACTTGTCGAAGTTGGTCGCCTCCGTCACGCGCCTCGAACGGCCGAAACTCGCCCTGATCAACACGCTGAACATCTCGAACGAGGTGCCGCCCGGCCAGGACCAACAGGCCGGCCCGGCCGACGTGCTCCTCGCCGAGCTCGGCCAGACCTTCCAGGTCGTGACCTTGAGCAACCAGGCGACCGAGCTGCCGGCCGGCGTCGCCGTGGTGGTGCTGGTGCACCCCCACCACCTCGCCGACAAGCTCGCCTACGCGGTCGACCAGTTCCTGCTCGGCGGCGGCCAGGTCTTCGCGGCGGTCGACCCGCTCTCCCGCTTCCAGAAGTTCCAGCAGGGCGGCATGCCCTTCATGATGGCCCCGATGGCGATGGGCGCGTCCAGCGACGCGGCGCTGCTGCGAGGCTGGGGCGTCAACGTGGAACTGGACGCCGTCACCGGCGACCTGAACCGCAACCTGCCGATCCGCGGCGCCCGCGGGGAGCCGGTGCAATACCCTCCGGCCATCGCCGTCGGCCGCGAATCCCTCAACCTCAACTCCCCGCTGACGAGCGAACTGCACGAGCTCCAGCTGATGGAGGCCGGCTCGGTCTCGCTCATCTCGGGCGCCGAGAAAGGCGTCCGCTTCGAACCGCTGATCGCGCTCCAGGGAGCCGCCGTCGGCGCGATCGCCACCACCGCGGCCAACGCCGGCCCGTTCGAGAAGGTCTCCCTCGCCTTCCGCGCCGACGGCAAGCCCCGCGTCATCGCGGCGCTCGCGAGCGGCTCGTTCAACTCCGCGTTCCCGAAGGGCGCGCCCGCCGAGGAGGCCAAGCCCGCCGACGGCAAGCCGGCCGCCCCGACCGCGCCCAAGGCGCCCGCGGCGCCGCACCTGGCGGTCTCGGCCAAGCCCGGCCGCCTCGTCGTCGTCGCCGACGCCGACTTCCTGCTCGACCCGTTCTCGGTCCGCCAGCGCCAGGCGGGCGGCCAGACCGTCGCCGAACCGGCCAACGACAACCTGGCCTTCGTGCTCAACTCGGTCGAGGCCCTCGTCGGCAACGACGACCTCGGCTCGCTGCGCACCAAGGGCACCGCGCTGCGCCCGTTCAAGGTCGTCGAAGACCTCAACCGCAAGGCGCAGGTCGACTACCAGGCCAAGCTCGACGAGATCGAGAAGCAGCTCGAGGCCGCCAACGCCCGCATCGCCGAACTGGGCCGCAGCCAAGGCGACCTCTCCAAGGGCCTGATCGTCACCCCCGAGATCCAGCGCGAACTCGAGAAGGCGCAGAAGCAGGCCGAGAAGTTCATGGATGACCGCCGGGAGATCCGCCGCCAAGCCACCGAGGAGGTCACCTCCCTCGGTCGCCGCCTGCAGCTCCTGAACCTGCTGGTCGGCCCGTTGCTGGCCGCCCTGGTGGGCCTGGCCTACTTCCTCCTCCGCCGCCGCTCGTCCAACTAAGCCATGCGACCGACCAAGCTCCTCCTCCTCGCCCTCGCCCTGGGCGCCGCCGCGCTCGTCTCCCGACAGCTCCTGCGGACCGACGACGCCGCCGCCGAGACGAAGACCGCCCTGCTGCCGACCGCGGTGCTCGACGGCGCCCGCGCCCTGACGATCACGCTCAAGCCCACCGGCAAGTCCACCACGCTGGAGAAAGGCGCGGACAACGTCTGGACGGTCAAGGAGAAGCACGGCCTCCCGGCGGACCTGGAGAACCGGCTCATCCCGCTCTTCCGCGCGCTGCAGAAGGCCGAGAACTTCGGCGTGCTGACGGCCAACCCCAAGCGCATCGAGAAGCTCAACCTCGACTCCGCGCTGCGCCTGACGGCCGCCGACGGCAAGGTGACCGAGCTCACCTTCGGCAAGACCACCGATGACGGGCTGGGCGCCGCGGCGAGCCTGGCCGACGGCCAGGGCGGCGCGCAGGTCGTGCGCACCAGCTTCACGGGCTTCCTCGAGGCGGACCCGGTCAACTGGTTCGACCCGATCCTCTTCACCGCCAAGGGCGAGGAACTGCGCGCGCTGACGTTCACCTGGCCGGATGGCGCGCGGACGTTCGCCCGCGCCGAGAAGGGCAAGCCGTTCGCCGGCCAGGAAGGCCCCGTGCTGGAGGAGATGGGCAACGTGCTCATGACCCTGCGCGCCAACGACGCCGTCGCCAAGGGCGACCAGGACGCGGCCGCCGCGTTCGCCAAGCCGTGGTCGATCCAGCTGGAGCTCTTCGACGGCGCCAAGGTGACGCTGACCCTCGCGAAGACGGCCGCGACCGGCCCGAACGAGAGCCCGAGACTCTGGATGCGCGTCGCGCACTCCGACCCCAAGCACAAGGCCAACGGGATGTCGGCGAAGGCCGAGTTCATCGCGCCGCCCTGGCTCGCCGAGCAGCTGCCGGCCACGCTGGCCGACTTCCGGAAAGCCGTCGAACCGCCGCCCGCGGGACCGGCCCCCGGCGCCGGCCCGACCTTGAACATCCCCGGGCTGGGCCCCGTTTCGGCGCCGCCCGGCCTCAAATAAGCCGCCCGACCCGCAAAAGCCCTTGCCTCCCTTGGCGAGGGCTTTTTCGTGTCCCTCTCCGATGGTCCTCGCCGAAACCCAGTCCCTCCCGACCTACCTGCCGGCCCTTATCCAGATCGCCTTGGGTCTGGCGATTCCCGCCGGCATCCTCGCCGCGAGCCACCTCTTCGGCCAGCGCGCCAAGGGCAACTACATCAAGGACAAGGCCTACGAGTGCGGCCTCCCGATGGAGGGCAAGCCCCACCCCAAGTTCGCGGTGAAGTTCTACCTCACGGCGATGCTCTTCATCCTCTTCGACATCGAGGTGGTCTTCCTCGTGCCGTGGGCGCTGGTGTACCGCGAGTTCCTCGCGGCGGGCATCGCCATCACGGCGGCGACCGCCGTCTTCCTCGGCGTGCTCGTGCTCGGCCTGATCTACGAGTTCAAGCGCGGCGCGCTCGACTGGGAAAAGTAAACCGCCCGGCCGGCGGTCACTCGGCCACGAAAAGGGCGCCCGACGGGCGCCCTTTTTCGTGCCTGTCCGCGGACCTCACGGGCCGCAGATGCCGCAGCCGCCAGGCAGTTCGCGGAAGAAGTCGTGGCCCTTATCGTCGACGAGGATGAAGGCCGGGAAATCGACGACCTCGATCTTCCAGACGGCCTCCATGCCGAGCTCCGGGTAGTCGATGACCTCGACCTTGCGGATGTTCTCCTGCGCGAGGATCGCGGCCGGACCGCCGATCGACCCGAGGTAGAAGCCGCCGTGCGCCTGGCAGGCCTTGGTGACGGCCTCGCCGCGGTTGCCCTTGGCGATCATGACGAGCGAGCCGCCGTGCTTCTGGAAGAGCTCGACGTAGCTGTCCATGCGGCCGGCGGTGGTCGGGCCGAACGAGCCGGAGGCCATGCCGACCGGGGTCTTGGCGGGGCCGGCGTAGTAGACGGGATGGTCCTTGAGGTACTGGGGCAAGCCTTCGCCCTTCTCGAGGCGTTCGCGGATCTTGGCGTGCGCGATGTCGCGGGCGACGACGAGCGTGCCGGTGAGCGCGAGGCGCGTGGTGACGGGGTGCTTCGCGAGCTCGGCGCGGATCTCCGCCATCGGCCGGTTGAGGTCGATCCGCACGACCCGGGTGGCGTCGGCGTGCTGGCGCGCCGCGGCGGGGATGAAGCGGCCGGGGTCGGTCTCGAGCTGCTCGATCCAGACGCCGTCCGCGTCGATCTTGGCCTTGGCGTTGCGGTCCGCAGAACAGGAGACGGCGAGGCCGATCGGGCACGAGGCGCCGTGGCGCGGCAGGCGCACGACGCGGACGTCGAGCGCGAACCACTTGCCGCCGAACTGCGCGCCGATGCCGAGCGTGTGCGCGACCTTGAGGAGCTCGGCCTCGAGGGCGGTGTCGCGGAAGGCGCGGCCGTGCTCGTTGCCCGTCGTCGGGAGCGCGTCGTAGTAGTGGGTGGAGGCCAGCTTGACGGCCTTCATGGTCGCCTCGGCGGAGGTGCCGCCGATGACGAAGGCGAGGTGGTACGGCGGGCACGCCGCGGTGCCGAGCGACTGCATCTTCTCGGTCAGGAACTTGACGAGGGACTTGGGGTTCAGGACGGCCTTGGTCTCCTGGTAGAGGTAGCACTTGTTGGCGGAACCGCCGCCCTTGGCCACGAAGAGGAACTCGAACTTCATGCCCTTGGTCGCGGCGAGGTCGATCTGCGCGGGCAGGTTCGTGCCGGTGTTCTTCTCCGTGTAGAGGTCGAGCGGGGCGAGCTGCGAGTAGCGCAGGTTGTTCTGCGCGTAGGCCTGGTAGATGCCCAGCGAAAGCGCCTCGGCGTCGTCGCCGCCGGTCCAGACCTGCTGGCCCTTCTTGCCGGTCACCTGCGCGGTCCCGGTGTCCTGGCAGAACGGCAGCACGCCCTTCGCCGCGACCTCGGCGTTGCGCAGCATGGCGAGCGCGACGGCGCGGTCGTTGTCGCTGGCCTCCGGGTCGGCGAGGATCGCGGCCACCTGCTCGAGGTGCTCGGTGCGGAGGTAGAAGTTGATGTCATGCAGCGCCTGGTTGGCGAGGAGGGTCAAGGCTTCCGGCGCGACCTTGAGGATCGGCTGGCCGGCGAACTCGGCGACGGAGACATGCTCCTTGGTGAGCAGTCGGTACTTCGTGGTATCCGGACCCAGCGGGAAAGGGTCTTGGTAATGGAAGGTGGAGGCCATCGTCGCCACCATACGGACCACCCATGCGCCCGCAAACGGAAACAGGTCAACGCGCGGGCATCCGGGCCGGCGCGCCGAGACGCACCGCGCCGAAGGCCGATCCTTCCGGCAGGTCGACCGCGACCAAGGCCAGCCCGACCACACCGGCGGCGGAACGCACGACCCCCGCGACCTTGCCTTCCGGCGTCCGCAATTCCTGGCCGACGGCGACCGGCCCCTCGACGCGACGCAGGATGCGGCGGAGCGAGCCCATCGATTGGATGCGGGCCATGACTTCCTGACCGAGGTAGCAGCCCTTGGTGTAGCTGACCCAGGCGTCGAGGCCGCACTCCTGCGGGAATTCCCCGGCGCCGCAGTCGGCCGGCACGGCGGGGACCCCGGCGGCGAGGCGCGCCATTTCGAGTTCGGCCAACGTCCCCGGCACCCCGGGCAGGGCCTGGCCGACGGGGACGAGCACGTCCCACGCGGCGACGCCCTGGCGCCGGGTCGCGAACGCCTTGGCGCCCGCGAGGTCCGGCGGCCCACCCCAGGCGATGCCGCGCACCCAGCGGGCGCCTTCGTCCATCGCGACCACGTCGTCGGCGATGACGTTGGCCGTCACGATCGCGATCAACTCGGCGGCGCGGAGATGCGGGCAGAGCAGGAGGAAGGAGCCATCGGCCTCCTTCGCGACGACCGTGTGCGCGAGCACGCGACCCTTGCGGTTCAGCCAGAGCGCATCGGCCAGGGCGACGCCGCGCAGGTCCGCGGTGCACTGCCCCTGCAGGAAAGCCGCCGCATCCTCGCCCGCCACCCGGACGACCGCGGTGTCGACTGGAACGTGGCGCAAGGACATCAGAGGATCGCCCAGAGCCGGGCGACGCCGTGCAGCGCGAGGTTCGCGTAGACGGCGGCCATCACGTCGTCGAGCACGATGCCGAAACCGCCGGGCAGCTTCTCGAGCGCCCTGATGCCGAACGGCTTCGTGATGTCGAAGAGGCGGAACAGGAGGAAGCCCAGCAGGATGAAGAGTAATCCCACCTTGGTCCCTCCGTGCATGGCGTCCCCCATGGGGTTGAACAAATAGACCAGCGGCATCGCGGCGAACTCGTCGAGGATGACCTCGGAGGGGTCCTTCTTGCCGATGAACGCCGCGGCCACACCGCAGATGCAGATGGCCATGAGCACCACCAGCGCATCGAAGAGGAACTCGTGCGGGCCGCCCTTGGCATGAGCCAGACGCACCACCAAAGCCCACCAGAGCAGGCCCGCCGCGGAGCCCCAGGTGCCGGGCGCCTTCAGCCGACCGAGCGGTCCGAGCGTGGCGAGCTGGACGATCACGAGGCGAGGCCCGGAAGGTGGCGCCGATGGCGGATCAGGTAGTTGAGGCCGGAGACCACGGTCAACCCGACGGACAGCCAGAAGAGCGTCATGATGATCAGTTCCCAGCGTTGATGCCAGGCGGCGGAAAGTTTCCAGTGCGTCTCGTAGGCGCGCAGGCCGATGAGATGCCCGATCGCGAGGATCTGCAGGAAGGTCTTGATCTTGCCGAGGCGCTCGGCCTCGAGCACCTGGCCGGACGCCGCCGCCACGAGCCGGAGGCCGGTGATGAGGAACTCACGGATGAGGATCAGCACCACGCCGAAGGCGGTGAGCAGGCCGGCCGCCTTGTCGGGCGCGAGGGCTTGGCCGGCATCATCCCAGCGGGTGACCGGCAGGCAACCGATGGCGGCGAGCCCGACGAGCAGGCCCAGGATGAAGATCTTGTCGACCAGCGCATCCATGAGCCGGCCGAAGTCCGTCACGGCGTCGAGTTTCCGCGCGATCCAGCCGTCGAAGATGTCCGTCAGGGCCGCCAGGATGAAGAAGGCCAACGCCGCGCTCGCCCAGACCCCGGCCCAGTAGGTCCAGATCGTGATGAGGAAGATGGCCGGCAAGCGGGCGGCCGTCAGGAGGTTGGGGAGATGCCGAAGAAGACGCATGCGGGCTTGCGGAAAGGATGTTCCCGACCGAGAGTACGCCGCAACAGGAAAACGATGTCCCGTCCCCTCCGCATCGCCGTCTACCCCGGCACCTTCGACCCGATCACGCTCGGGCACCTCGACGTGCTGCGCCGGGCCTCGCGCCTCTTCGACCGCGTCATCGTCGCGGTGGCGCCCAGCGACTCGAAGAGCCCCTGGTTCCCGCTAGCCGAGCGCCTGACCATGGCGAAGGAGGCCGCGAAGGGCATCCGCAACGTCGAGGTGCTCACGCTCGACGGCCTCACGGTGGAGTTCGCCCGCCGCCACAAGGCCGCCGCCCTCATCCGCGGCCTCCGCAAATTCAGCGATTTCGAGTTCGAATTCGACCTCGCCCACGCCAACCGGCTCATGGCGCCGGAGATCGAGACCGTCATCCTCATGCCCAGCCAGGACCAGTTCGTGACCTCCTCGAGCTTCGTGAAGGACATCGCCCGCCATAAGCTGAGCCAGGCCGCCGCCTTCGTGCCCCGCTGCGTCCTCCCCCGCCTCCGCCGGAAATTGGCCGAAAAGTCCTGAAACCCACCCGCGTCCGCTGTTGACCGTGGGGGGCAGTTCTATTTGCTCCGCCTTTCCCCCTCGCCCATCGGGCCGCGGGCACCCTCCGACTTCTACCAAACCATGGACATCAAAATCCAAGAGACCAACCCGACCCGCCGCTCCGTCACCGTGACGATCCCCGCCGCGACGGTCGCCGCCGCCGACAAGGAAGTCGTCAAGGGCTTCTGCCGCGAGGCCGCCCTCCCGGGCTTCCGGCCGGGCAAGGCCCCCGAGGCCGTCGTCCGCCAGAAGTACGGCAAGAACATCGCCGACGAGGTCAGCCAGCGCCTCCTGTCCGACGGCTACAAGCGCATCCTCGAGGAGAAGTCCCTGACCGTCTACACCATCGCCGACGTCCAGAAGGACGACGCCGTGAAGGCCGGCGCCGACGTGGTCATCCGCTACGAGGTCGACGTGATCCCCGAGTTCAAGACCCCCGACTGGAAGTCCGTCAAGGTCCCGGCCGAGGCCATCAGCGTGTCCGACGCCGACGTCGAGGAGTTCATCGCCAAACTCCGCGAGCAGCGCTCCCGCTACGAGAAGACCGAGGAGGCCGCCGCCAAGGGCGACTACGTCCGCATCGCCTACGCCGGCACCATCGGCGGCAAGGCCATCGCCGAGCTCGACGCCGAGGCCAAGGCCTACGGCTCCGCCGAGTCCACCTGGGAGGAAGCCGGCGCCACCGGCGAGATCGTCGCGGTGCCCGCCATCGCCCAGGCCGTGATCGGCCTCAAGGCCGGCGACGCCACCAAGGCCACCTACACCTTCCCCGCCACCCATGAGCGCGAGGCCCTGCGCGGCCAGACCGCCGAATACGCCGTGACCGCCAGCGAGGTCCGCCGCAAGACCGTCCCCGCGCTCGACGAGACCTTCTTCAAGTCCATCGGCGTCAAGGACGAGGCCGAGCTCCGCGAGCAGGTCCGCAAGGGCGTCGAAGGCCAGAAGCAGCAGGCCGCCGCCACCGCCCGCCGCGAGAAGGCGGTCGAAGCCCTCCTCGCCGGCCTCGACTTCGCCCTCCCCGACTCCGCCGTCGATTCCGTCGCCAGCGGCCTCTTCTACGAGTACGCCCAGCTCCGCATGCGCAACGGCGCCAAGCCCGAGCAGCTCGAGACCCAGCGCGACGAGATCCTCGCCGAGGCCCGCAAGGCCGCCGCCGTCAAGGTCCGCGCCCAGGTCGTCCTCGGCCGCATCGCCAAGGACGAGAAGCTCGAGCTTTCCCGCGAGGAAATCGGCACCGCCCTCATGAGCGCGGCCTACGCCTCCCAGACCCCGCCCGAGAAGCTGGTCAAGGACCGCGCCCGGGTCGACGAGATCCGCCGCGACGCCCTGCTGAACAAGGCCCTGGACCTCGTCCTCGGCGATTCGCAGGCGAAGGTTGAGAAAGCCTGAGTCCCGGGTATAGTACCCGTCGAACCCACCTCCGAGCCATGTCCTACATCATCCCCAACGTAGTCGAACGCGATGCCCGCGGGGAGCGCGCGTGGGACATCTACAGCCGCCTCCTCAAGGACCGCATCATCTTCCTCGGGGCGCCCATCTACGACGAGGTCGCCAACGCGATCATCGCCCAGATGCTGTTCCTGCAGATGGAGGACCCGAAGAAGGACATCTCGATCTACATCAACTCCCCGGGCGGCTCGATCACCGCGGGCATGGCGATCTACGACACGATGAACTTCCTCACCTGCGAGGTGAACACGTACTGCGTCGGCCTCTCCGCCAGCATGGCCACGGTGCTCCTCGCGGCCGGGACCAAGGGCAAGCGTTACGCGCTCCCGAATTCCCGCATCATGATCCACCAGCCGAGCGGCGGCGCCACCGGCCAGACGTCGGACATCTCGATCGCGGCGAAGGAAATCCTCCGCTGGCGCGACACGCTCAACCACGTCCTCGCCAAGCACAGCGGCAAGACGGCCGAGGACCTGCAGCGCGACTCCGACCGCGACTTCTACATGACGGCCGACCAGGCCAAGGCCTACGGCCTCGTCGACCACGTCGTCCAGCCCAAGCCGGGCCGCGCCTGATCCCATGGCCGGCGACCGGGCGGAGACCTGTTCCTTCTGCGGCAAGCCGGCCGCCAACGCCGGCAAGCTCATCGCGGGCCCCGGTGGCGTCGGCATCTGCGACGCGTGCGTCGGCACCTGCGGACGGCTGCTCGAGCGCGAGCGCGCCAAGGACGGCAAGCCGGCCCCCGCCGGCTCCGCGGCCGGCGGTCCCGCCCTGCAGGAAGCCCCGAAGGCCCACCCGCTCGCGCCGGTCAAACTGATCGCCCCGACGCAGCTGCGCGTCGAGCTCGACGCCCACGTCATCGGCCAGGACCACGCCAAGAAGGTGCTCTCCGTCGCCGTCCACAACCATTACAAGCGCCTCAACGACCGGCTCCGCAAGGCGACCGCGGCCGAGACCGGCGACCTCGCCGACGTCGAGCTCGACAAGAGCAACGTCCTCCTGATCGGCCCGACGGGGACCGGCAAGACCCTGCTCGCGAAGTCCCTGGCCCGCATGCTCGACGTGCCCTTCGCCATCGCCGACGCCACCACGCTGACCGAGGCGGGCTACGTGGGCGACGACGTCGAGAACGTCATCCTCCGCCTGCTGCAGGCCGCCGACATGGATGTCGCCCGGGCCGAGCGCGGCATCATCTTCATCGACGAGATCGACAAGATCGGCCGCAAGTCCGACTCCGCCTCGATCACCCGCGACGTCTCCGGCGAAGGGGTGCAGCAGGCCCTGCTCAAGCTACTCGAGGGCACCGTCTGCAACGTGCCGCCCGCCGGCGGCCGCAAGCACCCGGAGCAGCAGTGCATCCGCGTCGACACGGCGGACATCCTCTTCATCTGCGGCGGGGCCTTCGTCGGGCTCGACCGCCTCATCGCCAAGCGCGCCGGCTCCAAGTCCCTCGGCTTCGTGCCCGCCCAGAGCGAGGCCGCCAAGCTCAGCGCCGAGGAGATCGTCAAGGGCCTCCAGCCCGAGGACCTCTTCGCCTTCGGGATGATCCCGGAGTTCGTCGGCCGCCTGCCGGTCATCTCCGTGCTCGAGCCGCTCGACCGCGCCGCGCTGATCCGCATCCTGACCGAGCCGCGCAACGCCGCGACGAAGCAGTACCGCAAGCTCTTCGCGCTCTCGGGCATGACCCTCGAGTTCACCCGCGAGGCCCTCGAGGCCGCGGCCGACAAGGCCCTGGCCCTCGGCACCGGCGCCCGCGGCCTGCGCAGCGTGCTCGAGAACGTCCTGCTCGACGCGATGTACACCCTGCCCACGGCCCCGACCGGCTCCAAGTTCACGGTCACGCCCGCGGCGATCCGCGGCGAGCAGCCGGTCGCGGTCACCGCGCCCAAGCAGAAAGCCTCCTGATCCCATGATCGTCTACCCGGCCATCGATATCCGCGGCGGTCGCTGCGTCCGCCTCAGCCAAGGCCGCGACGACGCCCGCACCGACTATTACCAGGACCCGGTCGAGCCGGCGATCCAGTTCGCCCGGGCCGGCGCGGAGTGGATCCATGTCGTCGACCTCGACGGCGCGTTCGGCGGCGCTCCGCTGAACCTCGCCACCCTCGGCCGCATCGCCGCGCTCGGACCCAAGGTGCAGTTCGGCGGCGGCATGCGCGACCGCGCCCTCGCCGAGGCCGCCTACGCCGCCGGCGCCAGCCGCATCGTGATCGGTACCCGCGCCGCGACCGACCCCGCCTTCCTGCGCGAGATGGCCAAGGCCCACGGACCGCGCCTCGCCGTCGGCATCGACGCCAAGGACGGCCTCGTCGCCGTCAAAGGCTGGACCGCCGTCACCGCCCTCCAGGCCACCGACTTCGCCAAGGAAGCCGGCGAACTCGGGGTCTCGACCGTCATCTACACCGACATCGCCACCGACGGCATGCTCACGGGACCGAACTGGAAATCCCTCGAGGCGGTCCTCCGGGCCTGCCCCTGCGGCGTAATCGCCTCCGGCGGGGTCGCCGGCACGGAAGACGTCGCCCGACTCGCCCAGCTATCCAAGGCCTACCCGAACCTCGTCGGCGCCATCGTCGGCAAGGCCCTGTACGAAGGCCGTTGCGACGTCGCCGGCCTGCTTCAGGCCTGCCGCTGAGGAAAACCGGTCCAAAACGGGCACCTTTGGCCTATTCCAAGGGGTCCGGAGGCGTGCAGAGGCTTGCCAACGCCACCCTCCTTCCCAACATCGACCTCCCTATGGCTACGATTCGCCCCCTCCTCGCCTTCCTCGCGCTCGGCACGTCCCTCTTCGCGGCCGACGCCCCGACCGCCGGTACGCCGACCGTCGGCGAAGTGATCGCCAAGGCCCAGGCCGCCATGGTCAAGAACCCCGACGCCCTGCGCAGCATCAAGAGCCTCCACCTCGAGGCCAAGATCACCGACGCCGAAGGCAAGGGCGCCGGCTCCGTCATCATCCAGGTCGCCGCGCCCTTCAAGCGCCGCGAGTTCGCCTACAACGCCAGCCACTCCGTGGAGACCATCACCTGCGCCAACGGCCTGGAAGGCTGGACCAAGAACTCCGAACTGGTCACCGGTGGCCGCTCCCAGCTCGGCGTCATGCGCTACGAGGCCGTCAGCACGCTCAAGGACATGGCCACCGACGAGCTCGCCTTCTACGCCGCCCCCGCCGCCGGCGCCGGCAAGGCCGAATACAAGGGCGAGGCCGAGGTCAACGGCCGCAAAGTGCACAGCGTCGAGTACAGCTACCGCGGCGGCTTCAAGGTCACCCGGCACTTCGACGCCAAGGATTTCCACCTCGTCGCCTCCGACATGCCCGGCCAGGGCGGCAAGGTGCAGCGTCAGGTCGTCGACGAAAGCACCTGGGTCGAGGGCGTGTCCTTCACCAAGAAGGAGACCATCCTCCTGGACGGCAAGAAGGTCAGCGCCGTCGAGTACACCCAGGTCGTCGTGAACCACGAGGTGCCCGACGCCGCCTTCGCCTTCCCCCAGCGCTGAGCCGATGCCGGTCCTCCGGGCCAGCGACAAGGGTTTCGAAGCCCGCCTCCGCGCCTTCATCGGCAACGGCGAGGCGGCCGAGGACGTGCGCGCCGCCGTCGCCGGGATCGTCGCCGACGTGAAGAAGCGCGGCGACGCGGCCGTGCTCTACCACACGGCGAAGTTCGACCACGCGAAGCTGAACGTCCGCCAACTGCGGGTGCCGGCCGCCCAGATCGAGCAGGCCGCCGCCCGCCTCGACCCGGCCAAGCGCAAGGCCTTCACCGAGGCCGCCAAGTGCATCGAGGATTTCCACCGCCGGACCCTGCCCAAGGGCTGGACGGCGAAGAACCCGCACGGCGCGACCGTCGGCGAGCGCTACCATGCGATCCGCCGCTGCGGCCTGTACATCCCCGGCGGCCAGGTGCCGCTCGTCTCCACCGCGCTGATGACCGCGCTGCCGGCGAAGGTCGCCGGCGTGCCCGAGCTCTGCGCCTGCACGCCGCCCCAGGCGGACGGCAAGGTCAACCCCGACATCCTCGCGGCCCTGCACCTCGCCGGCGTCAAGGAAGTGTACGCGGTCGGCGGCGTCCAGGCCATCGCGGCCCTCGCCTTCGGCACCGACAGCATCCGCGCGGTCGACAAGGTCTTCGGGCCCGGCAACGCCTACGTCACCGAGGCCAAGCGCCAGCTCTTCGGCGTCGTCGGCGTCGACCTCCTGCCCGGCCCCAGCGAGGTGATGATCATCGCCGACCGCACCGCCAAGCCGGCTTGGGTCGCGGCCGACCTGTGCGCCCAGGCCGAGCATGGCTCGGGCAAGGAGAAGCTCTACCTCGTCGCCGACTCCGCCGAGCTCGTCGAGCGCTGCCTGTCCGAGGCCCGCGCGCAGGCGAGCCGCCTCACGCACGGCGACAAGATCCGCCTCGCCCTGGACCGCATGGTCTGCGCCGTGGTCGTCGACCGCCTCGAGGACGCCGCCGAAGTCGCGAACCTGGTCGCCCCGGAGCACCTCGAGCTGATGGTCGCGAAGTCCAAGCTCAACGCCCTTTCGGCCCGCATCACCACCGCCGGCGCCCTGCTGCTCGGGCACGAGACCCCGACGGTGCTGGGCGACTTCACCGCGGGCCCGAGCCACACCCTGCCGACCGGCGGGACCGGCCGTTTCTTCAGCGGCCTGCGCGTGGCCGACTTCCTCCGCCGGACCAGCCTGGTGCGCTACGACGCGGCCTCGCTGCGCAAGGCGGCCTCCGTGGTCGACGCGTTCGCCCGGATGGAGCGCCTCGACGCCCACGGTCGTTCGCTGACGGTGCGCCTCGACCCGAAGGCCTAGCCGACGACGAGCAGGCTGACCTGCGGCCGGCACCAGAAGCGCACGCCGTAAAGGTTGCCGACCCCGCGGGTGATGTGGATCAGCCGGCCTTCCCGTTCGCGGAGGCCTTCGATATGCGACTTATCGGAGACCGGCGCCACCCATTCGGCCAAGCCGGGCACGCCGACCTGGCCGCCGTGGGTGTGCCCGCAGAGCATGAGGTCCCAATGGTAGGGCATGGTCGCGATGCGCGCATCCGGATTATGGTTCAGCAGCAGGTGCGCGAGCGGCTCCCGGCCCGGACCGCGCCGCGGCGTCAGGCAGCGGGCCGGATGGTTCTGCTTCGTCCACAGGTCGCCGAGGCCCGAGACCTTCAGCCGGCCGCCGCGCACCGCGACCTCGCGCGTCTCGTTCACCAGCGTCTCGACCTGGGCGGCGCGCAGCAAACCCATGACCGCGGCGGTGCGGGCGACTTCGCCGATCGGACCATCCGCCACGATCGCATCATGGTTGCCCAGGCAGGCGAACGTCGGGGCCGCGGCGCTCAGCCGGCGCAGGACGGCGGCGTAGGCCGCGGCCTCGCGGAGGCGGCCGGTGATGTAATCGCCGGTCAACGCCACGAGGTCGGGGCGCTGCGCGAGCCCGAGTTCGACGGCCTGCTCGATGTGCGCCAGCGAGACGTGCGGACCGAGGTGCAGGTCGGAGAGGTGCAGGATGCGCAGCCCGGGCGGCGCGGGGAAAAGCGCGCGGTCGAGCGGGACTTCGGCGAGCTCGAACCAGCCGGGTTCGGCGTAACGCGCGTAGGCGGCCGCGGACAGCCCCACCCCGCCCGCCGCCAAGGCCGCCAGGAACGCCCGGCGGGTCGGACGGGAACCGGACGAGGAGGGCGCGGCCATCGGGACGGTCAGTCGTACAGGGCGCGCAGCACCGCGGCATGCAGGTGCGGCGCGGCGGCGATGACGTTGCCGCCGGCGAGCGCGTCGCCGCCGCGCCAATCCGTGACCACGGCGCCGGCGCCGCGCAGGATCGGCAGCACGGGAATCAGGTCCCACGGGTTCATGACCGGATCGGCCACCACGTGCGCGCGGCCGCTGGCCACGAGGAGGTGGCCATAGCCATCGCCCCAGGTGCGCGTGTGCGCGACGGAATCGGCGAGGCGCTGCCAGCGCGCCCCCTTGTGCAGGCGGCGGACGTTGTCGAAGTCGGTCGAGACGACGACGGCCTCGGACAGCGGGGCCTCGGCGGCGCGGACGACGCGGCCGTTGAGGCGCGTGACCCGGTTGTCGCCGATGATGCGTTCGCGCAGGATGGGCTGGTCGATGAGGCCGAGGATGGGCGCGCCGCGGTGGCGCAGGCCGATGAGCGTGACGTAGAGCGGCACGCGCGAGAGGAAGGACTTGGTGCCGTCGATCGGATCCAGCACCCAGCAGAACTCGGCGTCGGCGTTCTCCGGCCCGAACTCCTCGCCGAGGATGCCATGGCCGGGGTAGGCCTTCTTGATGGCCGCGCGCATGATCCGCTCGGCTTCCTTGTCGGCCACCGTCACCGGCGTGCCGTCGGGCTTGATCTCGATCTCCGTGTCGAGCCGGGCATGGGCCGCGGACAGGACGCCGCGGGCGAGGTCGGCCAAGGACTCGGCAAAGTCCGTCAACTCCCGCTGGCTGGCTTCGTTCAGCATGCCCAAGGGGTAAGGCGGGAGCCCCCTGCCTCCAAGCGAAAAGGCGGAACGGCTTGATGCCGGGCCGGAAGCGGACGAAGGTGGACCATGCTTCCCCGCGGCCTTCTTTCCGGGCTCCTCCTCGGGGCCGCCGGCCTCGGGGCGAACCCCTGCCGCGTCGAGGTCATCGAGCGCGGCACCGACTGGCCCGTCCCCGGCGTCGAACTACGCACCGTGCACGGCGCCCGCCTGGTCTCGGACAACGCGGGGTTGATCGCGTTCGACCTGCCCGAGCTGATGGGCCGGGAAACCTGGGCGGAGGTCCGTGGCCATGGTTACGGCGTCAAGCGGGATGGCTTCGGCTACGCCGGAGTCCGCTTCATCCCGCGCCCCGGCGCGACGGTTCGGATCGAGGTCGAGCGGACGCAGCCGGCGCGGCGGCTCGGCCGGCTCACCGGCGCGGGTTTGTTCGCGGAGAGCCAGAAGCTGGGCGAGGAACTGGACTGGCCGGAAAGCGGCGTGCAGGGTTGCGACAGCGTGGTGACCGCGCGCTTCGCCGGGAAACTCCACTGGTTCTGGGGCGACACGAACCTCGCCCGCCACCCGTTGGGGATCTTCAACGTCTCCGCCGCCACGACCGCCGGCTTCACCCCGCCCGCCCGGCCACCGCTGAAGGTGCGCTTCGATTATTTCCGGAACGCGGCCGGCGCGCCCCGCGGCGTGGCCGAGGTGCCCGGAGACGGCCCCACCTGGGTCTGGGGCGCGGCGACGCTGCCCGACGCCCAAGGCCGCGAGCACCTCGTGGCCTCGGCCGTGAAGGTCAGGGGCAACATGGAAGCCTACCGCTGGGACCTGGTGGAGTGGGATGCCGCCGCGGCGAAATTCGCGCCACTGCTGACCTTCTGGCGGAAGTCGGCCGCGGAACCCCAGCCGACCAAGGTGCCCGATGGGCATGCGCTGAAGTGGACGGATGCGGCGGGCCAGGCTTGGCTGCTCTTCGGTAACCCCTTCCCGACGTTGCGCTGCCCGGCCACGTACGAGGCCTGGAAGGATCCCTCGACCTGGGAGCCGCTGACGCCCGACCGCCGGGTGCTGACCGCGGAGGGCAAACCCGTCGAAGCCCACGGCGGCGACCTCGCCTGGCACCCGTGGAGCCGCCGGTGGTTGCTCCTGTTCACCCAGAAAGGCGGCGTCTCCTCCTACCTCGGGGAGATCTGGCTGGCGAGCGCGCCGAGCCCGACCGGCCCATGGACCGACGCCCGGAAGGTGGCCACGCACGACCACTACACGTTCTACAACCCGATCCTGCACGCGGAGGCCTTCCGCGACGATTCCCCGCTGATCCACTTCGAAGGGACTTACGTGACGACGTTCTCGGGCCACCGCGAGCCGACCCCACGCTGGGACTACAACCAGGTGCTTTATCAGGTCGACCTGTCGACGCCGCCGTTCGGCGCCGGAAAATAACCCGCCTGCTTGACGCGGGGGCTTCGCTGCGGGATGGTGGCCCGATGGACGCCGCCACCCACCGCCTGCTCGACGCCCGTCGTCACCCGGGGCGGCGGCCGGTGATGCGGCAGAGCTGGGAGCACCTCTTCTTCCTGCACTGGCGGGTCGACCCGGCCGAGGTCGCCAAACTGCTCCCGGCGGGCCTCTCCGTGGACACCTTCGAGGGGCAGGCCTACCTCGGGATCGTCGGCTTCCGGATGGGCCAAGTGCGGCCCGCCGGCCTGCCGGCGTTGCCTTGGCTCTCCTACTTCAACGAACTGAACGTACGCGTCTACGTGCGCGACGCCGCCGGGGAACCGGGGGTCTGGTTCCTCTCCCTCGACTGCGACCGCTGGCCCGCGGTGCGGATCGCCCGCGCGGGCTTCGGCCTGCCGTACCGCGACGCGAAGATGACGCACCGGCCCTTCGGCGACCGCTGGACGATGGACTGCCAGCGCGACGGGTTCGCGCACGCGGCCCGCTACGCCTGGAAGGCGCTGACGCCGGCCGCCCCAGCCGAGCCCGGCACGTTGCTCTTCCACCTCGCGGAGCGCTACAACTTCTTCTCGGTCCGGGGCGGTCGCCTCCGGCGCGGGCAGGTGCACCACGTGCCTTACGCCCTCAGCCTGGCGCAGCTGACGAGCTGGAGCGAGCAACCGGTCGAATGGGACGGCTTCCCGATCGCCGGCCGCGCGCCGGACCACGCGCATTGCTCCGTCGGCGTCGACGTCGAGGCGTTCGGCCTCGTGCCCGCCCATGCGTAGGCGGCTCGCCGAGTACCGCCATGCGGTCTGGGACTGGAACGGCACCTTGCTGGACGACACGTGGCTGTGCTGCGACTCGCTCAACCTCCTGCTCGCCGAGGACGGCCACCCGCGCGTGGACCCGGAGCGCTACCGCCGCATCTTCGAGTTCCCGGTGATCAAGGTCTATCAGGCGATCGGGTTCACGCCGGATGAGTCGTCCTTCCGCGCGATGTCCGTCCGCTTCATGGCGGCGTACGAGGCGCGCAAGCACGAGTGCGGCCTCCATCCCGGCGCCCTCGACCTCCTCGACGGCCTGAGCGCGCGGGGCACCACGCACTCCGTGCTCTCGGCGTATGAACGCACGCTGCTGGAGGCGACCCTCCGGCAATACGGGCTCCGCGACCGGTTCCGCAAGGCCTGCGGCGGCGACGACATCCATGCGGGCAGCAAGGAGGCGCGGGCCCGGCGGCACCTCGACGACCTCGGCCTGGCCGCGGCCGACGTGCTCTACGTGGGCGACACGGCGCACGACGCCGAGGCGGCCCGGGCGATGGGCGTCGACTGCGTGTTGGTCGCGCACGGCCACCAGCACCGCGACCGGCTCGAGGGACTGGGGGCGCGCGTGGTCGACGGGTTCGCCGAACTGGTGGCGGAACTTCAGGCCACCCCGTAGGCGGCGGCGACGCGCTTGACGGTGTCGACGTGCAACCGGGCGGTGTGCGCGCGGTCGCGGTTGTAGCCGCCGCCGTAGAGGGCGACGAGCGGGACCCCGCGGGCGCGCGTCCACGCGAGGACCCGCGCGTCGCGCGCGGCGAAATCGGCGTCGGTGAGCGCCATCTGCCCGAAGCGGTCGGCGACGTGCAGGTCCACGCCGGCGTTCCAGAAGATGACGTCGGGGGCGAAGCGGCCGGCGATCTCGGCCAACGCCGCGTCGAGCGCCGCGAGGTACGCCGGACCATCCACGCCGCGCGGCAGGGCGACGTCGAGGTCGCCGGCCTCCTTCGCCGCGGGGTAATTGCGGCCGACGTGCAGCGAGGCGCTGAAGCGGTCGGGCTGACCCCGCAGGAGCGCGTGGGTGCCGTTGCCCTGGTGCGCGTCGGTGTCGAGGACGAGCGCGCGCAGGCCGGGGCGTTCGGCGCGCAGGACGGCGCAGGCGACGGCCACGTCGTTGAGCACGCAGAACCCCAGCCCGCGGTCGGCGAAGGCGTGATGCGTACCACCGCCGAGATTGGCGGCGACGCCGACCTCGAGCGCGGCGCGGAGCGCGAGGACGGTCCCGTGCGTCTCGCGGCGGCAACGGTCGAAGAGCGCCGCATCGTCCGGCAACCCGAGCCGATTACGGTCGAAGACCGACAGTCCGCCGTCGCGGACCGCCGTCAAGTAGGCGGGGTCGTGGACGAGCGTGAGCAGCTCCCACGGCGCGGGCTCCGGCGCCAGGAACATGGCGTCCGGGAGCTCGGCCTCCAGCAGGGCCCGGCTCCGCGAAAACTTGTCCATCGGGAAAGGATGCTCCGCCGGCAAGGGGTAGTGGTAGAGCGGGTGATGGAAGCAGCGGAGGCGCATGCCGGGTCGCCAAAGTCCCGGGCGAACCCGCGGTGTCAAACCCGGCCGCGCGAAGGGGTTTTGGTTGCCCAAGGGCGGGCAAGGCCGTTCAAATAGCCCCTCCCCGCCCCCGCCATGAGCTCCGAAGAAATCGACGACGTCAAGAAGGCCCAAGCCGAAGGTTTCGGCTCGAACGAGCAGATCTTCCCGCCCTCCGCCGACTTCGTGTCCAAGGCCCGCGTCAAGGGCATGGACGGCTACCAAGCCCTCTACAAACGCTCGATCCAGGATCCGGAGGGCTTCTGGGCCGACGAGGCCAAGGAGCTCGCCTGGTTCCAGCCGTGGACGAAGGTGGTCGACGAAGCCAAGAAGCCGTTCTTCCGCTGGTTCGTGGACGGCAAGACCAACATCGCCTATAACTGCCTCGACGCCCAGGTCGCCAAGGGACTCGGCGACAAGGTCGCCATCGTCTACGAAGGCGAACCCACCGTCGACGGCCGCGCCACCGAGGTGCGCCGCATCACCTACCGCCAGCTGCTCTCCGAAGTGAGCCGCTTCGCGAACGTGCTGCAGGGCATGGGCCTCCGGCGCGGCGACACCGTCGCGATCTACATGCCGATGGTCCCCGAGCTCGCGATGGCCGTCCTCGCCTGCGCGCGCCTCGGCCTCGTCCACTCCGTCGTCTTCGGCGGCTTCTCCGCCGAGTCCATCCGCGACCGCGTGAACGACGCCAAGTCCAAGGCCGTCATCACGATGGACGGAGGCTACCGTCGCGGGAAGTTCCTCCCGCTCAAGCAGACCGTCGACGAGGGCGTGAAGGACTGCCCGACCTGCGCGCACGTGCTCGTGCTCCAGCGCCACCCGGGCAAGCCCGACGCGGGCTGCGTCATGCGGCCCGGCCGCGACGTCTGGTACCACGAGGCCGCCGCCCAGGTCACCGACCGCTGCGACGCCGTCCAACAGGAGGCCAACGAGATGCTCTTCCTGCTCTACACCTCCGGCTCCACCGGCAAGCCCAAGGGCATCATGCACAGCGTGGGCGGCTACATGGTCCACGCCTACGCGACCAACAAGTACGTCTTCGACCTCCGCGGCGACGACCTCTTCTGGTGCACCGCCGACGTGGGCTGGGTGACCGGCCACACCTACGTGGTCTATGGTCCGCTGCTCAACGGGTCCACCGTGCTGATGTATGAGGGCGCGCCCGACGCCCCGGACTTCGGGCGCTTCTGGAAGATCGTCCAGGACCACAAGGTCACCGTCTTCTACACCGCCCCGACCGCCATCCGCGCCTTCATGAAGTGGGGCGACGAGTGGGTGAAGAAGCACGACCTCTCCTCGCTGCGCCTGCTCGGCTCCGTCGGCGAACCGATCAACCCCGAGGCCTGGCTCTGGTACCACAAGCACATCGGCGCCGAGCGTTGCCCGATCGTGGATACCTGGTGGCAGACCGAGACCGGCGGCCACATGATCACGCCGATCCCGGGCTGCACGCCGACCAAACCCGGTTCGGCCACCCTGCCCTTCTTCGGCGTCGACGCCGCCGTGCTCGACGAGCAGGGCAACGAGACCGACCACGGCATCCTCGCCATCCGCAAACCCTGGCCGGGCATCACGCAGGGCATCTTCGGCGACGAGCAGCGTTACGTGGACACCTACTGGAACCGCTGGGGCGGCCAGTATTACTTCCCCGGCGACGGCGCCATCCGCGACAAGGACGGCTACCTCTGGATCACCGGCCGCGTCGACGACGTGGTCAACGTCTCCGGCCACCGCATCGGCACGGCCGAACTCGAGGCGATCTTCATCGAGGACGCCGCGGTCGCGGAGTCCGCGGTCATCGGCGTGAAGCACGACCTCAAGGGCCAGGGCCTCATGGCCTTCGTCATCCTGAAGTCCGCCGCCGCGGAGTCCGTGAACGAGGCCGACCTCGCCAAGAAGCTCAACGCGATGGTGGACGCCAAGATCGGCAAGTTCGCCCGCCCCGAGCGGATCGTCTTCGTGCCGGACCTGCCCAAGACGCGCTCCGGCAAGATCATGCGCCGCCTGCTGCGCGACATCTCCGAAGGCCGGGAACTCGGCAACGTCTCCACCCTGGCCGATCCGGCCGTGGTCGAGTCCATCCGGGCCAAGTT
>Ga0255070_1000079_pt1 | contig 19198 bp, 17 predicted proteins | sample Colum_Miss_RepB__FD_188464 | JGI IMG/M metagenome (GOLD analysis project Ga0255070, IMG submission 188464) | Freshwater microbial communities from Columbia River, Oregon, United States - Colum_Miss_RepB_8h | ecosystem: Environmental > Aquatic > Freshwater > River | place: USA: Oregon | collected...
GCATCGACCCGATCGAGTTCCAGGGTCACAAGATCGTCCCGATCCAGTTCCTCAAGGCGCTGCTCCCCGACCCCGCGTCGCTGGGCCCGCGCACCAAGGGCAAGACCTGCATCGGCTGCGAGATCACCGGCGTCAAGGACGGCAAGCCCCGCAAGGTCTTCATCCACAACATCTGCGACCACCAGGAGTGCTACGCCGAGGTGAAGTCCCAGGCCATCAGCTACACCACCGGCGTCCCTGCGGCGATCGGCGGCGCGATGATCGCCTCGGGCCAGTGGACCCGCCCGGGCGTCTGGAACATGGAGGAGATGAATCCGGACCCGTTCATGGCCGAGCTGAACAAGCGCGGCCTGCCCTGGCACGTGAAGGAACTGGCCGTCTGACCGGCCCCCGACGAAGCCCGCCACCCGGCGGGCTTTTCATTTGCGCCCCGTCCCGCGCCCGCCAACTTTTCCCCCGTGTCCGACGCCCTCACCGATGCCTTCGCGAAGGTCGACCTTTCCCAGGTCCCGAGCCCCTGCCACGTGCTGCACCGCGGCCTGCTGGAGCAGAACCTCCGCATCCTGCGCTCGGTGATGGACCGCTCGGGGGCCAAGGTCCTCCTGGCGCTCAAGGGTTTCGCCCAATTCAGCGAGGCGAAGCTCGTCGCGAAGTACCTCGCGGGCACCACGTCCTCGGGCCTGCACGAGGCCCTGCTCGGCCGCGAGGAGTTCGGCGGCGAGGTGCACGCCTATTCGCCGGCCTTCAAGGACGAGGAGTTCGCGCACCTGCTCCGCATCGCCGACCACATCTCCTTCAACTCGCCCTCGCAGTGGAAGCGCCACCGGGCCGCGGCCCTCGCCGCCGGCCGGAAGATCTCCTTCGGCCTGCGGGTCAACCCCGAGCACGCCGAGGTCGACGTCGAGCTCTACAACCCCTGCGCGGCCGGCTCGCGCCTCGGCACGCTCCGCTCCGAGATCAAGGACCCGGCCGACCTCGACGGACTCGAAGGCCTGCACTTCCACACGATGTGCCAGCAAGGGTCCGACGTCCTCGAGCGGACGGTCGCGGCCTTCGAGGCGAAGTTCGGCGAGTTCCTCCCGCGGATGAAGTGGGTGAACTTCGGCGGGGGCCACCACATCACCCGCCCGGGCTACGACCTCGACCGCCTCGTGCGCGTCATCACCGGGTTCCGCGCCCGCTGGGGCGAGCACCTCCAGGTCTACCTCGAACCGGGCGAGGCCATCGGCATCGGCACCGGCGTCCTCGTCGGCACGGTGCTCGACCTCGTCCACAACGGGGTGGACATCGCCATCCTCGACCTCTCCGCGACCTGTCACATGCCCGACACCTTGGAGATGCCCTACCGGGCGGATATCGTCGGGGCGGACCTGCCGGGCAAACTTCCCCACACCTACCGACTCGGCAGCGCCACCTGCCTCGCCGGCGACGTCATCGGGGACTACTCGTTCGCGACCCCCCTCCGGGTCGGACAGCGGCTGGTCTTCCTCGACATGTCGCATTATACGTTCGTGAAGAACACGACCTTCAACGGTGTCCCGCTGCCGGCCATCGCCAGCTTCGACCCGGCGACCGGACGGACGGAAGTGATCCGCCGCTTCGGCTACGCGGACTACAAGAACCGCCTTTCCTGAAGCCCGTAGGCGCTTGACCCCCGAGGGTTTTCGGCCAAAGTCGGGCGAAAATCATGAATCCCACCACCACCATCCTGAGCCTCGTGGCCGCCGCCCTCGCCGGCGTCACGATCGTGACCTTCAACGACGCCGACCTGGCCAAGCAGGAAGTCACCAAGGCCAAGGAAGAGTCCCTCTCCGCCATCCGCGCCTCCGGCGCCAAGGTCGCCGCCGCCGAACGCAAGACCTTCGAGGCCGAACTCCGCACCAAGGCCGCCCTCGCCGGCGAAGCCGCCGCCAAGGAAGCCGCCAAGGCGACCGTGGACAGCACCAAGAAGACCGCCGACGACCTGACCCACGCCCTCGGCGAACTCAAGACCGCCGCGACCAAGATCGCCGAACTCGAAAAGGCCCGCTCCGAAGCCGCCACCCGTCTCAACGAAGTGAACGCCGAGGTCGCCAAGCTCCGCGACGGTTCCGACCTGCGCGAAGCCGTGGCCAAGGCCAAGAAGGCGGAAGGTGACCTCGAGCAGGCTTCCATCGCCCTGCGCGACGCCAACGCCAAGCTGACCGAAGCGACGACCAAGCTCGCCGCGCTCGAGGAGGAAACCGCCCGCCTCAAGGCCGACATGAAGGGGTTCGACAACCCTTCGCCGAACTACCGCGCGCGCTGAGCCGCCCCGCGGTTTCGCCCCGCAGACCCGGCCGACTGGCCGGGTTTTTTGTTGGCGGGAGCGGCCGCGAAGCGGCGCAGCTTACGGAGGAGCCTAGCGCGAGCCGACGGGCGCAGCTCATGCTCCCAGAGCCGGAGCACGCGCCAACCGGCGGACCTGAGCTGACGGGTGTTGCGCCGATCGCGGGTGCGGTTGGCCGCGAACTTGCGACGCCAGAAGGCGGCGTTGCCCGCGGGGCGGGTGCCATGACGAGGGCAGCCATGCCAGAAGCAGCCGTCGACGAAGACGGCCCAGCGCCGGAGCGGGAAGACGAAGTCCGGGCGCACCTTCCACGCAGGGGCGACCCGGGAGCCCACCAGGAGTCGGTGCCGCCGCCAACCCGCCAGCCCTTCGGCGCGGAGGATGCGGGCCAGGGCCAACTCGGTGGTCGCATTGCCCCGGGCCCGCACCTTGGACATCAGGGCGCTGCGCTGGGCGACGGTGAGTCGATCGGCCATGCCATAGTTTCGGCCGCCCGGACCACCGGCGCAAGCCCGTGGACTCGCCCAAAGGAAAGGGCCGGCATCGCTGCCGGCCCTTGAGGCACATCCCGACCGACCGGACTCAGTAGTTGAACTGGAGCTGGAGGGCGAGGCGGCGGGACCCGGAGATCACCTGCGGATTGCTGGTGCTCGTGTTCGAACGCTCGTCGGAGAAGGTGTACTGGAGCTGGAGTTCGACCTCCTTGCGCCACTGCCACTCGAAGCCGACGTCGATCTCGTTCACGCAAAGCTTGGGGGCGTTGTTGGCGAACTTGCGGGCGCCGTCGAAGTAGTTCCAGCGGACGAAGGGCAGGAACTCGGACTGTTCGCCGTACTTGTGGCGGTAGTTGACCATGATGTAGCCGCCCTGGAGGCTCTGCGTGGTGATGGCGTTGCGCTCGTGGTTCAGCTGGGGACCCTGACCGGTGGTCCACTCGGCTTCGATGCCCCACGGCTGCGGGTACATGATGAACGTGGCGGCCGCGCGGCGATCCTTGAAGCCATCCGTATCGTCACGGGTGGTGACGGTCGGGAACAAGGTCGTGGAGGACGGCGTGGTGAACGTGCCGACGGTGGTGCCACCGCTGACCACGTTGGTGGTGGTCGGGGTGCCGACGGGGCCGTTGGCGGTCGCGCGGGTCACCTTGAAGCGACCGGCGTACGCGCCGATGCCGGCCTCGTACATCTGGCCGGAGGCAGCCACCCAAGGGTAGCTGAGGCGCATGATGCCATGGACTTCGCCGTTGTTGTCGGAGACGTTGAGGCCCGCGCCGCTGTAGGCGCCGACGGTAAAGACGCCGTAGTCGCCAGAGCCCTTGTAGCCTTCCTTGACGAGGAGCTTGAAGAGGTCGCGGGACGCCTTGGAGGCGTACATGTAGTACAGACCCTGGTCGCGTTCGCCTTCGACCGCCGAGTTCAGGGCCTCCGGACGTTCCATCGCGAGGCGATTCTGGGAGGACTGGAGGTTGACCCAGCCGTAGGGAACCTTGGAGAGGCCGGCGCGGATGCGGTGCTCCTTGGCCTCGTCGAGGGCGATGTCGGCGTAGAGGTCGCGGGCCTGGAGGGCCAGGCGCGTGGCGCCGGTGCTGGCGGCGAAGTCCAGCTGAGAGTAGAGGAAGAGGCGGCCGAAGTCGCCCTGGATCTTGTAACGACCCCGGCGGATGACGAAGGACTCATCGACGCCGACGGAACGGTCGGCCGGGAGGGCGCCGGTCAGCTTGGCCTTGTCGTTCATCTGCTCGGTCTGGCGGAACTGGGTGTAACCGTCGATGGAGAGCTTCTCGTACCAAGGGATCTCGCGGGGGCCGGCGGCAAGCTTGGCCACGGCCGCGGACTCGAGCGCCTGGGCCCGCTCCTCGGCGGTGATGATACCCTTCTTGACAAGGATATCGAGGGCGGGGTTACGCTCGACGGCGAGCGCGGTATGGGCACCACCGAGGACGGCGGCGGCGACGAGGAACTGCTTGATGCGGTGGTTCATGAGAAGGTGCGAATGCGACGGCATCCTCTCATGCGATTGTTACGGTTTCGTGGCTAACGGGGTAAGAGCCCGCAACAGCCCTATGGATGGATTAGCCCAGAAAAGGGTCCAATCCCGCGAAAACATCCGCAAAAGCGGGCTTCCAGCCAAGCTCGGCCCGGATCCGTCCCGTCGCCACGAGGCGGCTCGGCTGCGTCCGCCCCCCTTTGGCCACCCGCGGACCCGCCGGCGCCGCCGGATCGAAGGTCGGCGCCGGTCGGCCGAGGCGCCCCGCGATCCAACGCGCGAGCGCCTCCTTCGTCACGGGACGGCCGTCGCCGACGTTGTAGACGCGCGCGCCGGCCGGACCGGCGACGAGCGCGGCGAGCAGCGCGGACGCCGCGTCATCGCGGTGCAGGTAATTGATGTAATGGTCGACGCGCCCGCCGATGACGTTCTCGCCGCGACGCAGCTGGTCGACGAGGTGGTGGCGACCCGGGCCGTACAGCCCGCCGAACCGCAGCACGCGGGCCATGGCGAAGCCGGACGAAAGCACGGCGCGCTCGCCGCCCAGGATGGCGTCGGCCGTCGGGGCACCGCCGACCACGCTCTCTTCGTCGACGAGGCGTCCGTCGTCCTGGCGGTAGACGCCGGTGGAACTGGTGAAAATGAAGCGAGTCGCGCCGACTGCGCTCGCCCACGCGAGCGCGCGCCGGACGCCCACGTCGTAGGCGAGCGCGTAGGCCTCGGGGCCGCCGCCGCCCGTGCTCGCGGCATAGACGACGGCGTCGAAAGCGGCGGGCAAGGCGGCCCATTCGCCGGCGAAGAGGTCGAAGGCCTCCGCCGGGAGCCCCTCGGCCCGGAGCTTGTCCCGCGAGGCCTCGGAACGCACGACGCCGAGGACCTCATGGCCGGCGGCGCGCGCCTGGCGGGCGAATTCCGCGCCGACGTAGCCGCAGCCGAGCACGGCGATGCGCAGGGGTGCGCTCATGGGCGCAGGAAGCTCGCCGCCCATTCCGCGGGCGTCGACCCGGAGCGGGCCGAGAGCGCGGCGTGGAGCTCGGCCGCATCCGCGACGGCCGCCTGCCGGGTGGACGGGTCGTCGACGCAGGCCGAGAGACGCGCGGCCAAGGCCCGCGGCTCGCAGGCCGATTGGAGGTATTCCGGCCAAGCCGGGCGCTTGAGCAGGATGTTCGCGATGCCGAGGTGGTCGACCCGCCCGGCGATCAGGCGACGGCCGACGATCCAGGTCAACGGGTTCGCGCGGTATACGACCGCCCCGGGGATGCCCGCGAGGGCGACCGTGAGCGACATCGTGCCGGAGCTGACGAGCGCGGCGCTCGCGCCGACGGGCCCCTCGGACACCGGCCGCAGGTCGATGCCCTTCGCGGCATCGCCATACTCGGCGCAGAAGCGGTAGAGCTCGGCATGGACTTCGCCGCCGGTGTGCAGGACCAGGGCGCGACGCCCCGGGTGCGTGCGGCGGAAACGGGCGAAGGCCTCGACCAGCGCGGGGAAGATCTTCCGCACCGGCTTGGGTCGGCTGCCCGGCAGCAGGAGGACCGGGCCATCCGCGTCGTAACGCAGGGGGGATTCATGCCCGGTCTCGACGAACGGATGCCCGACGAAGCGGGCGTCCAGGCCGGTGTCGGCGTAGACCGCCGGCTCGAAGGGGAAGATCGTCCCGACGCCGTCGAGGTCGCGGGCCATCGTGAACCGGCGCTTGGGCTTCCAAGCCCAAAGCTGGGGGCTGACGTATTGGATCACGGCCGTCTCGCCGCCCCCGGCGCGGGATAGCCCCGCCCGCCGCAGGCGGTCCGCCAACCGGAGGTTGAGCCCGGGGTAGTCGACGAGCAGGACCAGCCGAGGCTTCCAGCGCAGCGTCCAACCGACCATGCGGTCGAACAACTTGCGGTAGAACGGGTAGGCGGAGAGGATCTCGACGATCCCCACGGCCGAGAAGCCCGTCATGTCGAAGAGCAGCTGGGCGCCGGCCTCGCGCAGGCACGGACCGCCGAAGGCCGCGATGCGCAGCCGGGGATGGGCGGCGCGCAGTTCGGCCACGAGCTTGGCCGCATGCTGGTCGCCCGAATGTTCGCCGGCCACGACCAGCACGTCGACCTCGCCCGCGCGGGGACGGTCGAAGGCGGCGGGGATGGCCGGGAAGGCGCTCATCGGCGCGCCATGCCGGCGCGGATCTGCTCGGTGATCTGGATGGCGACCTCGAGGGCGGTGCGGCCCAGCTCGCCGCTGACCTTCGGGCGGCTGCGGTCGCGGACGCACGCGGTGAAGGAGGCGAGCTCGATGGCGAGGGGCTCGCCCTTCTCGATCGGGATCTCCTCCTTGGCGAAGCCACCCTCGGCGGTCGGGTCGACGCGCACGGTGTGGCCCTTCTGGCCCATGAAGTCGATGGAGAGGTAGCCGCCGGTCTGGAAGACGCGGATCTCGCGGTTCTTCTTGAGCGAAACGCGGCTGGCGCTGAGGTTGGCCACGCAGCCGTTCTTGAACGCGATCCGGGCGTTGGCGATGTCCTCGGTCTTGGTCACCACCGAAACGCCGACCGCGTCGATCCGTTCGACCGGGGAGTTGGCGAGCTGGAGGACGATGCCGATGTCATGGATCATCAGGTCCAGCACGACGCCGACCTCGGTGCCGCGGGGCGTGAAGGGGGCCAGGCGCTCCGCGGTGATGTAGCGGGCGTCGACGACGGCCTTCTCCAGGTAGGACATCACGGGATTGTAATGCTCGATGTGCCCGACCTGCACGATGCGGTCGGCCTTGGCGGCGGCCTCCAGGATCTGGGCGGCCTCCGCGAGGGTGACGCAGATCGGCTTCTCGATGAGGAGGTGGACGCCCTTGGCCAGCAGCGGGAGGGCGACGGCGGCATGATGGTTGGTCGGAACGACGACGCTGACGGCGTCGCAGGCGGCCGCCATCTCGTCGAGGGTGGCGAAGCGGCGGCAACCGTGCTTGGCGCAGATCTCGGCGGCCCGCGCATCGTTGGGCTCGAAGATGCCGGCCAACTCGGCGCCGGGGAGGGTCGAGTAGATGCGGGCGTGGTGCTGGCCGAGCGAACCCGTGCCGGCCACCCCGCAGCGGATGCGCGTAGCGGTCATGGCCGACAGGATTCAGCGGGCGCGGGGCTTCTTCAATCCGAAAACCCGCCGGACACGACCTCGAAGGCGAGGGCTTCCTTCTCCCGGCGGACCCGGACGAGGCTCCCGTCCGGGATCTTGCCGCCGAGGAGGTCGCGCGCCAGGGGCGTCTCGAGTTCGCGCTGCAGGAAGCGGCGGAGCGGGCGGGCGCCGTAGACGATGTCGAAGCCGCGGGCGGCGATCCAGGCGAGGGCCTCGGGCGTGAGCTCGAGGCGGATGCGCTTGGTCGCCAAGCGGGCATTGAGGCCCTGCAGGAGCAGGCCGGCGATGGTCGCCACCTGTTCCTCGCCCAGCGGCCGGAAGAGCACGACCTCGTCGATGCGGTTGAGGAACTCCGGGCGGAAATGCCCGCGGAGGTCGGTCATGACGGCTTCGCGCACGCCCTCGGTCAGGCCGAAGCCCGCCTGCTCGGCGATATGGCGGCTGCCGATGTTGGAGGTGAGGATGAAGATCGCGTTGCGGCAATCGACGGTCCGGCCCTGCGCATCGGTCAGGCGACCGTCGTCGAGGACCTGGAGCAGGATGTTGAAGACCTCCGGGTGCGCCTTCTCGACCTCGTCGAGCAGGACCACGGCGTACGGGTGGCGACGGAGCGCCTCCGTGAGCTGGCCGCCCTCCTCGTGGCCGACGTAGCCCGGAGGGGCGCCGACCAGGCGGGAGACCGCGTGCTTCTCCATGTATTCGGACATGTCGAGGCGGATCATCGCCTTCTCGTTGTCGAACAGCTCGACGGCCAGGGCCTTGGCGAGCTCGGTCTTGCCGACGCCGGTGGGTCCGAGGAAGAGGAAGGAACCGACGGGGCGTCGCGGGTCCTGGACGCCGGCGCGCGAGCGCTGGACGGCCTCCGCGACGGCGCGCACGGCGTCCTCCTGCCCGATGACGCGGGCCATGAGGTTGTCGGCCAGGCGCAGGATCTTCTCCCGTTCGCCCGCGAGCAACTTGCTCACCGGCACGCCGGTCCAGCGGGCGACCACTTCGGCGACCTCCTCGGGGGTGACGGTCTCGCGGAAGAGGCCCGTGGCGGACTTCGCGCCGGCCTCCAGGCGCGCGGCCTCCTTCTCCAGCTCGGGGATGACGCCGTAGCGCAGCTTGGCGACCTCCTCCAGCTTGCTGGCGCGCTCGGCCCGGGCCATCTCGGCCTTGGCCTCCTCCAACTTCTCGCGCACCCCGCGGACCTTCGTCACGGCCTGCTTGTCGGCCTGCCAGCGGGCGCGGAACTCCGTCTGCTCCTCGCGGGCCTGGGCGAGCTCCTTGCGGAGCGCGGCGAGACGCGCCTTGGAGCCGTCGTCCTTCTCGTGCTTGAGCGCGGACTCCTCGACGTCGAGCAGGAGCACGCGGCGGTTGAGCGCGTCGAGCTCGGACGGCACGCTGTCGATCTCGGTGCGGATCTGCGCGCAGGCCTCGTCGATGAGGTCGATGGCCTTGTCCGGCAGGAAACGCGCGGTGATGTAGCGGTCCGAGAGCGCGGCGGCCTCGACCAGGGCGGCGTCCTCGATGCGCACGCCGTGGTGGACCTCGAACCGGTCCTTCAGGCCCCGGAGGATGGAGACCGTGTCCGCCACGCTCGGCGGCTCGACCAGCACCTGCTGGAAGCGGCGCTCGAGGGCGGGATCCTTCTCCACGTGCTCGCGGAACTCCTTGAGGGTGGTCGCGCCGATGCAATGCAGCTCGCCGCGGGCCAGCATGGGCTTCAGCAGGTTGGCGGCGTCCATCGCGCCGTCGGCCTTGCCGGCGCCGACCAGCGTGTGCATCTCGTCGATGAAGAGCAGGATGCGGCCGTCGGCGTTCTTCACCTCGGCCAGCACGGCCTTCAGGCGTTCCTCGAACTCGCCGCGGTACTTCGCGCCGGCGAGCAGGGCGCCCATGTCGAGGGAGAAGACGGTCTTGTCGCGGAGGCCCTCGGGGACGTCGCCGTTGACGATGCGCTGCGCCAGGCCCTCGACCACGGCGGTCTTGCCGACGCCGGGTTCGCCGATGAGCACGGGGTTGTTCTTGGTGCGGCGGGAGAGGATGCGGATGACCCGGCGGATCTCCTCGTCGCGCCCGATCACGGGGTCCATCTTGCCGGTGCGGGCGCGGGCGGTGAGGTCCAGGCCGTACTTCTCGAGCGCCTCATAGGTGGCCTCGGGATTGGCGGAGTTGACGCGCTGGGCGCCGCGGACGGCCTGGAGGGCACCGAGGATGTTGCGACGGCCGAAGGCCTGCTGCTCGAAGGCCGCGCGGAGCGACGGGGTCTCGGCGAGGGCGAGCAGGACGTGTTCGGCCGACACGAAGGCATCCTTCATCGTCTCGGCCTCCTCCTTCGCCTTCAGCAGCAGCTGGTGCGTGTCGGCGGAAAGATTCGGCTGGCCGGGACTCTGCGCGAGCTTCGGAAGCCGGGCGAGGACGCCGGCGGCGGCCGCGGCGATCGCCTGCTCATCCTTGCCCGCGCGGCGGAACAGCGAAGGCACGACGCCCCCGTCCTGCGCGAGGAGGGCGACGAGCACGTGGGCGGGCTCCAGGGAAGAGTGGCGACGGTCGATCGCCTCGGTCGTCGCGAGCTGCAACGCCTCGGTCGTCTTGTCGGTCAGGTTGCCGTAAGGAGTAGACATGGGACCGAGGTTGCACGAACCGTTCCAAGCGGCGAAAGGCATTCTGGCTGGGTTTTCGGCCGACGCAATCAAAGCCGCGGGCCAAACCCACGATTCCGGGCCTTTTCCGCGGGACAGGCGGAGTGACAGCGCGTCGCCAGCGAGACGAGTTGTCGCCCTGCGCCGCCGAGACGGGAAGCAGTCCCGTGTTGCCCGCGGCAGGTCGTAGACTAAAGTGGCCGACGCATGACTTCCGATGCGCAGCTGGCCGCCCTGGAGCGCCTCCTCGACGACCCCTCCCCGGTCGTCCGGCAGGCCGTGGCCGCCCGCGTGAAGGCGGCCGGTACCGCCGGCATCCTTTGGCTGGAGAAGGTGGCCACCAAGGCCGAACTGGCCGCGCATGCGCACTCCCTGCTGGCCGACCTCCGGACGGTCGAGGCTTCGGCCCAGACTTTCCTGGCTTACCTCCGCGCGGGACCGATCGACCTCGAGGAGGCTTGCTTGCTCCTGGAGCGGGTGGCCACGCCTTCCCTGCCACCCCAAGCTTATGCGGCCGAGCTCGATCGGCTCGCCGCCCGCACCCGGGAATTGATCGCCGAGCCGCTGGACCTGCGCGCGAAATGTCGCCTGCTCTGCCGCGTGCTCTTCGGCGAGGAAGGCTACCGCGGGGCCCAGGAGAGTTTCTCCGCCCCGGACTCTTCCCTGCTCTCGAAGGTGATCTCGACCCGGCGCGGCATCCCGATCTCGCTCTGCCTGATCTTCTTGCTCGTCGGGCGTCGCCTCGGCCTCCCGCTGCAACCGGTCGGCCTGCCGGGTCGCTTCATGGTCGGGGTCTTCCGCGGACGCGAGCCGCTCTACATCGACTGTTACGAAGGGGGCGCCTTCCGCACCCGCGCGGACGTCCAGCTCATGCTGCTGGACAACCACCTGCCCGCCGACGAAGCCTTCCTCGGCCCGGTCTCGGCCGAACAGACCTTGGCGCGTTGTTGCCGCAACCTGGTTTCGCAATGCGAGGCTCAGGGCGACGACCGGGCCAGCCGACTCTACCTGGGATTCGTCCACGCCCTGGAACAACTCGATGAGCGCGCCTGAGACCCTCACGCCGGCGACGCTGGCGACGGCGACCTTCCGCGGACCGCAGCTCGGCGTCCTCGGCGACCCCATCGCCCATTCGCTCAGCCCGGCGATGCATGGGGCCGCGCTCGCCGCGCTGGTCCCCACCCACCCCGAACTGGCCGGCTGGCGCTACCATCGCCTGCACATCGCCGCGGCGGAATTGCCCGCGGCCCTGCGGACGCTGCACGCGAAAGGCTTCGTCGGCCTCAACCTGACGGTGCCGCACAAGGTGCAGGCCTTGGGGCTCGTCGAATCCTTGTCGGCCGAGGCCCGCCGCGCGGCGTCGGTGAACACGCTCGTCGCGACCTCGACCGGGTGGACCGGCCACACCACGGACGGGCAAGGCTTCCTCGCGGCGCTCCGGGAGCGGACGGGGCGGACGGTCGAAGGCCGACCCGTGGTGCTCATCGGCGCCGGCGGCGCCGCCCGCGCCGTCGCGGCCGCCTGCCTCGACGGGGGCTGCGCGCGCCTGACGATCCACAACCGCGACGCCGCGAAAGCCGGCGAACTGGCGGCCGCGCTCGCGGATGCCCGCGCGGACGGGGCGGGACTCGACACGCTGACGGCGTTGCCGGCCGAGGCCCTCGTCGTGAACTGCACCACGCTCGGGCTGAAGGCGGACGACCCTTCCCCGCTGGGGACCCTCGCCCTGCGCCCCGGCCATTTCGTCTTCGACACGACCTATGCGGCGACGCCCTCGCGCCTGTTGCGCGACGCCCACGCGGCCGGCGCCGCCGGTTGCGACGGCCGCCCGATGCTGCGCTGGCAGGGGGCGCTCGCGTTTCGCCTGTGGACCGGCGTCCTGCCTCCCGCCGAGCCCATGCGCCAAGCCCTGGCCGAATCCGCTTCCTGACCATGCTCGCCGAACTGCAACGCTTCTCCACCGACTACCCGCGCCTCGCCGCGGTGTTCGCGGGTCTCCTCGGCGCGTGCGTCGGCAGCTTCCTGAACGTCTGCCTGCACCGGATGCCGAAAGGCGAGTCGGTCGTGACGCCGGCGTCGCGGTGCGCCTGCGGTCAGCCGATCCCCTTCTGGTTCAACCTGCCGGTGGTGGGCTGGTTGCTGCTCCGCGGCCGGGCCCGCTGCTGCGGCGGCGCGATCTCGCTCCGCTACCCGCTGGTCGAACTGATCACCGCCGTGCTCTTCGCGTCGGCCTGGACGTTGCTGCCGGCGCCCAAGGCCGCGGCGGCCTTCGTCTTCCTCCCCTTGCTCGTGCTCCTGGCCGGCTGCGACCTCGAGGACATGACCGTGCCGGACGGCCCCAACTTCGCCCTCGTGGGCGCGGGCCTCTTCCTCTCCGTCCTGGTCCCGAGCTTGCACGGCCACGCGGGCAACCTGGACCTGCCGGTGCTCGACCGGGTGCTCTCCCTGACCGACAGCCTGCTCGGCGTGGCCGTCGGTACCGCGGTCGTCTGGTGGATCCGCACCATCGGCACCTTGCTCGCCGGACGCGAGGCCATGGGGGAGGCCGACATCATCCTCTGCGCGGGGGTCGGCGCCTTTTGCGGATGGCAAGGGGCCTTGTTCTGCGTCTTCGGGGGCTCGGTCATCGGGGTGATTACGGCCCTACCCGGCCTGATTTCGGCGAAATTCATCAAGGGAGAGGACTATGAGGGGGTCGTCCCGTTCGTCCCCAGCATGGCGGCGGCGGGCGCCCTCTGGTTCTTCCGCGGCCCGGAATTGGCGACCGCCTGGCACCATTGGGTCAACGGCTGAGGTTTCTGGCTTGTCACCCCCCTCCCCCCTGCCAAATCTCACCATCTCCCCACCATGAAGCAGCTCGCCCTAGCCACTTTCCTCGCCGCCGCCGCCCTCGTGGGCTGCAACACCTACGACACCCCGAATCACGGCAAGGGCGTCTCGCTGGAGCCGAGCCACAACTTCATGGGCATCCTGAAGACCGAGCCCTCTTCCTACGCCCCGGTCAACAAGGCTTCGATCAGCCTGACGACCAACGAACTCTTCACCCACCGGGCGACCAGCGGCGACCGCTACACCCTGTTCTGGGGCGCGATCACCATCACCGACTACTGAGTCGGGACTGGACTAGCCTTGCAGAAGCCCCGGGTTCGGGGCTTCTTCGTTGATAGGCTCATGATCGTCCCCGGAAGCAATGTCGCCCGCCACCTGCGCCAAGCCGCGCTGGAGCAACCCGACGCCCTGGCGACGCTCACCCCCCTCTCGGTCGGCCCCGACGGCAAGGTCGTGCACGAGCGCTGCACCTTCCGCCGGCTCGACCAGGAAAGCGACGCGGCGGCGCGCATCTTCCACGCGGAAGGCATCGCCGAGGGCACCCGCACCCTGCTCGCCGTCCGCCCTGGTCACGACCTGATCGTCACGATGTTCGGCTTGCTGAAGCTGGGCGCCGTACCAATCGCGATCGACCCCGGCATGGGTTGGCCGACCTTCCTGCGCTGCGTGCGCCACACCGAACCCGAAGCCTTGGTCGGGATCCCGGCCGCGAACTGGTTGAGCCGGGCGCCCCTGCCCGCCTTCCGCAGCCTGCGCACCCGCATCAAGGTAGGTACGGCCAAATGGCGGCGGCTCCGCGCCCAATGCGCCTCCGCCGAACCGCGCCCGCTGGCCGACGTCGCGCCCACGGCCCCGGCCGCCATCCTCTTCACGTCCGGCTCGACCGGCGCGCCCAAGGGCGTCGACTACACGCATGCGATGTTCGACGCGCAGATCGAACTGATCCGCCGGACCTACGCCCTCCAGCCCGGGGAGGTCGACATGCCGATGCTGCCGCTCTTCGCGCTCTTCAACCCAGCGCTCCGCGTGACGACGGTGACGCCCTTGCTCGACCCTTCGCGACCGGCCGCCGCCGACCCGGCGCCGATCGTGGCGGCGTTGCTCGCGGAAAAGGTCACGACCTCCTTCGGTTCGCCCGCGATCTGGGGGAAGTTGGCGGACCATTGCGAGCGGCGCGGCCTCGGCCTGCCGGCGCTGCGGCGCGTGCTCATCGCCGGCGCCCCGGTGCCGGACGGCCTGCTGGAGCAGCTGCGGCGGATCGCCCCGCAGGCGCAGGTGCACACGCCGTACGGCGCGACCGAATGCCTGCCCGTATCGACCATCGCCGCGGGCGAGCTGCTGGCCAACCACCGGGAGACCTCGCGTCGGGGCGAGGGCACCTGCGTCGGCCGAGCGGTGGAAGGCGTGGCGATCAAGGTCATCCGGGAAGTCGACGGTCCGATCCGGACCCTGGCCGAGGCGACGCCCTGCGCCCCCGGCGAGATCGGCGAGATCATCGCGACGGGCCCGAGCGTGACCCGCGCCTACCACCGGTTGCCGGAAGCGACGGCGGCGGCCAAGATCGCGGACGGCGAACGCGTCTGGCACCGCATGGGCGACCTTGGGACGCTGGAGGCGGACGGCTTGTTGCGTTTCCTCGGCCGACGCGCCGAGCGGGTCCGCGCCCCGGGCGGCGACTTGCCGACCGAGGCGGTGGAGCCGGCTTTCCGCGCCCACCCCGACGTGGCCCGCTGCGCGCTGATCGGGCTCGGGACGAAGGCCCCGTTCTTGCCGGCCTTGGTGGTGGAGCCTCGCGAGGGGCGCTTCCCCGGGAACGGCGGGGAGCGCGAGCGGTTCATCAAAGGCCTGCGCGCCTGCGCCCGCGGCAACCCGGCGGCGGCGCGGGTGGACACGTTCCTCTTCCAGGCGAAGCTCCCGGTCGACGTGCGGCACAACGCCAAGATCCATCGCCTCCGCCTCGCGAAGGAGTGGACGGAACGCCTGCGGGCGGACCGGCTGAACCCCTGGCGCCGGCTCTTCCGATGAGCCACCCGACCGTCCTCGTCACCGGTGGCGGCGGCTTCCTTGGACGCGCCGTCGTCGAGCGTTGCCTCGCCCGCGGATACGCGGTGCGCGTCTACGGCCGCACACCCTTGACGCCCGGGCTCGCCGCCCGCGTGGCCTTCCACCGGGGCGACCTCTCGGACGCCGCGACGCTCGCGGCGGCGGTGCGCGGTTGCGACTTCGTCTTCCATGTCGCGGCGAAGGCCGGGGTCTGGGGGAAGTGGGAGGAATACGTGCGCAGCAACATCACGGGGACGGAGACCGTCGTGCAGGCCTGTCGCGACCATGGCGTCAAGGCCTTGGTCTACACGAGCACCCCGAGCGTGGTCTTCAACGGCGAATCGTTCCGCGGCGCCGACGAGTCCCTGCCGTACGGGACCGACTTCCTCTGCGCCTACGCCGAGACCAAGGCCACGGCCGAACGACGCGCCCTCGAGGCCGCCTCGGAGACCCTCAAGGTCTGCGCGCTCCGTCCGCACCTGATCTGGGGCCCGGGCGACCACCACCTCTTCCCCCGCGTGCTGGCCCGGGCCCGCGCCGGGAAACTCCGCATCGTCGGCGAGGGCATGAACCAGGTCGACGTCACGCACGTCGACACCGCGGCCGACGCGCATCTCGGCGCGCTGGACGCGCTCCTCGCCGGCCGCGCCAACGGCCAGGCCTATTTCCTCTCGCAGGGTGAACCCGTGAAGCTCTGGGAATTCATCAATCGTCTCGTCGTCGGGGCGGGACTGCCGCCCGTCACGAAGCGGATCAGCCTGCGGCGCGCCTACGCGCTCGGGGCGCTGATGGAAGGCCTCTGGACGCTGCTCCCGCTCAAGGGCGAGCCCCCCATGACCCGGTTCGTCGCGGTCGAGTTGGCCAAGGACCATTGGTTCGACGTCTCCGCCGCCCGCCGCGACCTTGGGCTCAAGCCTGCCGTCGACACCTGGACCGAACTCGACCGCCTCGCGGCGACGTTCAAGGCCGACGCATCGACGCCGGTCAACGAGTGAGGACGTCGACCTCGCAAGACTCGCAATAGGGACGGGCCGACGGCGCCAGCACGCCGACGCACAACGGGCAGCGATCACCGGTCAGCGGCACGACCTGGCAGACCGCCGCCTCATGACGGCGACGACGGTGACGCAACCAAGCGAAGAAGCCGACCAGGGCGACCCCGAGGCCGATCATCTGAAAGGCGAACCCCAGGTCCACCTCGCGCCTCGGGTTCCCGGGCACGGGGAGGAAGCCTGCTGCGCCGAAGAGGATGAAAAAGAGGCCGGCCCATATGCCTAGGCCTGAAATCCAGGCACGGACCGGACGGAAGGCGTCGACCTGGAGGAAGCAGGCGTTGCACCGCCATTCGACCCTACGCCCCAAGGGCATCAGCGGCACGAAGAAGAGATGGTAGACCGCGAGGTAGCGGGTACCGATCGCCAGGCGTTGCGCCGAACAGACGGAGCACCAGACGTTGCGGCACGCCACCTTCCGGCGAAAGAACTGGTAGCGGCCGTCGACGATCACGCCCGAGTGGTAAGCCAGGGCCGACCCCGAGGCAAGCGGATCGCGGACCCGCGGGGCTTTCGCCCGGGCAGACTTGCGGTGGCGGACCTTTCCTCCAAGGGTACCCCCATGCCCGCCGACGGACTCCAGCCCGACAAGACCTTCATCGTCACGATGAAGACCTGGTTCGACCAGACCGATGGCCTCGGCATCCTCCATCACTCCCACTACGTCCTGCTGATGGAGCGCGCCCAGAAGACGATGTTCGTTGCGCTGATGGGCAAGGACACGCTCGACCCGGCCGTCGCCCCCGACGTCTACGTCGTGGTGCGCGACATCGACCTGCACTACCATGCGCCGATCCGTCCGGAGTGCGACGTGAAGCTCATCCTGAGCGTCCGTAAGGTCCGCGCCGCCGGCCTGACGGTCGACTTCGAGTTCCGCAGCGCCGACCTCTCCGTCCTGCACGCCAAGGCCTCGCGTACCGTCTGCCGTATGGATGGCGTGACCCACCAACCGGCGGCGTGGAGCGAGGAGTTCCGCGCGAAGCACGAGGCGTTGGTGAGGTAAGAGTGGGGGCAGAGTGCTGGGTCGAGTGCAGAGTCGAGCGCTGGGTCGATTGCTGGGTCGATTGCAGAGTGCTGAGTCGATGGCTGCATCGAGTGCAGACGTTAAAAGAGCATGCAGGACTCAAGAACGGTCGCTACCGTCGTCCGACGCGAGTTTTGCCCTCCGATAGCGAACGAGGCCGCCGATGAGCCGGCCGACCAAGGTCCCTTGAAGCTGCAACGCTGCCGCTTCCTCCCGCGAAAGAAGCCCCGTGCTTAGACAGACATCGACCTGGGATTCCAGTTCGCAGAGGGAACCTCGAGCGATGTAGAGAAAACGGAGCGAATCCTTGTTCGAGCCACGGGCGTTGCCTTCTGCGATGTTGGACGGGATTGAAATCGCGGCGCGACGTATCTGATCCACGAGGCCACGGTCCATGACCTGCCGTCTTGCGGCGCAGGTCTGGTAGGTCAGCACGGCCAGAGCCTGCGCTTCAACCCAGGCTTTCAGTTTACGATGACTGGGACCGCTGACTGCTTCTGGCATCCCGCAGGAATTAGCAGCCGCGTGCTTGCCTGCCACAACTGAGATTACCCATGGAATGACTGAGGACCTAGGCCCTGCCCTTTCCGCCCCCTTCAACTCCACAATCGACCCAGCACTACGTAATCGATTCCGCACTCGATCCAGCACTCGACCCAGTACTCGATTCAGCACTCTGCACTCGATCCCGCACTCGATTCCGCACTCGATTCAGTACTCTGTACTCGATCCAGCACTCCCTTTTGCCCTCTCCTTCAGGGCCGCGCAAATCCCACAAGTCTTCCCATCGCACCCTCTCGCGGTGCAGTGCTCGCGGCCGTAGAAGATGATGCGGAGATGGAGCTGGTTCCACGCGTCCTCCGGGAAGACCTTCTTGAGGTCCCGCTCGACCTGCTCGACCGACTTGCCGGGGCTGAGCTTCCACCGCATCGCCAGACGATGGATATGCGTGTCCACCGGGAACGCGGGGACCCCGAAAGCCTGGGCCATGACCACGGAGGCCGTCTTGTGGCCGACACCCGGCAATTCCTCCAGCTCCTCGAAGGTGCGGGGGACCTCGCCGGCGTGCTTCGTCATGATCAGTTTCGCCAGACCGACGAGCGCCTTGGACTTCTGCGGGGCGAGCCCGAGCTGCTTGATCAGGTTCAGGACCTTCTCCACCGGCAGCGCCGCCATCTTCGCGGGGGTGCCGGCGACCGCGAACAAGGCCGGGGTGACCTCGTTGACCTTCTTGTCCGTGCACTGCGCAGAGAGCACCACCGCCACGAGCAAGGTGAAGGCATCCGTGTGGTCCAGCGGGACGGGGGTCTCCGGGTAGAGCTTCGCCAAGGTTCGGGCGACGAAGTCGGCACGCGCTTGGCGGGTCATCGACCGATGCTAGGCCCCCGCCGCCGTCCCTGGCAAATCCGCACCCACGAGTTATTCACAGATGCGTGGTTTCGCTCTTAAGCCGGCAGGCGAAGGACCCTCTGCTTATGACCATCCGCTCCCGTCCTAATACCCCCCACCCCGGGGGCTGGACGATTGCGGGCAAGCGTGGGTGGTTCAAAAAAGTCAGCCTTCTTTCAGCCCATGGCCCAACTGCCCTACGACCCTTCGAAAATCTCCCGCGAACTCTCCCGCCATTACATCGCGGCGACCGAGGCGGACATCCAGGCGATGTTCGCCGCCGTCGGCTCGAAGGACTTCCCGGACATGTACGCGCACATCGACCGCGCGGTGCAGTTCGCCGGGCCGCAGGACCTGCCCGAGGAACTCAGCTATCAGGCCCTGGCGGATCGCATGGAAGCGCTGTCACAGAAGAACTCCGTCAAGACCGCCTTCCTCGGCGACGGCCTGCAGGTCTACCGCACGCACGAGATCGTCGGCCACGTCTGCTCCATCCGCAACCTGACGACCTCTTACACGCCTTACCAGCCCGAGCGCTCGCAGGGCACGCTGATCACGCACTGGATCTACCAGTCCACCCTCGCCCAGCTGACCGGCTTCGAAGCCGTCAATTCCTCGCTCTATGAGCGCGCCAGCGCGCTCTTCGAAGCCGCCGTCTGCGCCGTCCGCATGGCCGACGCCGAAGCCAACACCGTGCTCGTCGCCGGCAACCTCCTGCCGACCGACCTTGAAGTCCTGCGCACGCACGTCGCCGACACCACGGTGAAGCTGGAATTCCTCGCCCCCGAGGACGCCACCGGCCGCCTGGCCGCCGCCGGCATCGCCGCCGC
>Ga0255070_1000080_pt1 | contig 19197 bp, 19 predicted proteins | sample Colum_Miss_RepB__FD_188464 | JGI IMG/M metagenome (GOLD analysis project Ga0255070, IMG submission 188464) | Freshwater microbial communities from Columbia River, Oregon, United States - Colum_Miss_RepB_8h | ecosystem: Environmental > Aquatic > Freshwater > River | place: USA: Oregon | collected...
TAATGATAATGATGAAATCTATATACAGATGTACAAAGCCTTGTCTGGATATTATAAAGGATTTAGTAATGTATCAACATATTTTTATAAATATAATGATAATATCTCCGATAATATTGAGATATCAGGAGATATAATAAATATTAAGGGTAGAGAGAGTTATACGCCTGGTATATTAAATAAGACAATTGATGCCTTACTATTATTCAAAAATAATGGAGAATACGAAAAATATGATTATATTGTTAGAAGTAATATAAGTTCCGTTGTTAATTTTACATTATTATTAAAAGAGTTAGAATTGAATCCTATAGAATATTATGGAAGTACTAATGTAGGTCATATAACATTAGATAATATCAATATACCCTTTGCTTCAGGTACTAATATAATATTGTCTAAAAATGGCTATTTGACATTAATTAATAATATTAATTTATTAGATAAAGCACATATTGATGATATTAGTATAGCAGTATTTTTTTATAAATTAAATATAAAAATAACAAAATTGGGAAAAGACGGTTTTGTGTTTGTTCCTATGATAAATAATACTGCTGAATATGAAAAATTAGTAAGCAATAATTATTTAGTATATCGCAATAAAAACGAGAATGACAGACAATATGATGTGATTAATATGAAAAACATTATAAAATATCTAACTGCGTAACTGCGTAACTGCGTGACTGCGTAACTGCGTTTCATTAGCAATTATATGAATATAAATATGTAAGATAATATTTACTATTATCTATTTCCTTTAATTTTTCTACATTTAATGAATATTTATTGGCATTACAGAAGTCTAATATATTTTCAAAAAGTAGCGTGTCATCTTCGAGATTGTTGTTGGGATTGGCAAAAATGTTTAACATTTTAAAGCGACCATTAGCCACCTTTCTTAATAAACAAATATAATTGACATCATTATTACCTTCATTGTTATTATATACTCCTACGATTATATTAGGTGTCGAGAATCTATTCTTATTAAGCCATATAGTATCACTTATTATTTTTTCCTGATATTCCTTGTTATCCTTAGACCATTTATAAAATGTACTATATACATTATTATAATTTAATACACAAACATTACCATTATTGTAATTGCCAAATTTAGATATACTATGAGGACCTATATTTATAGGATATGAATAGATTAACGACGAGTTTAAGATATTTGCAAATGCCAAATAAATGGCAAGAAAATATCCTCTCATATATTTTATTTATTGTTATATAATACTTATATATAATTATTTTATCGCGACCCTAATCATCATTATAAATGTACAAAAGACGCGATAATATATTTGAATAAAAATGTTCCAGTACTTATAAAAATTGATTAAAACATGTAGTAATATATACTTTACCTGCCACAATGGATACTCGCAAGCTAGAGATTAACAGAGAAATTGTTACAAACGATTATAATAGTGCAGCAAAAAAAAATGAAGAAGCATATCTTAGCGGCGATGTGAAATCAAATATGAAATATATATATGATAATCAAAAAGAAGATGCTGCTCAAATATGTAATTATTTTTATACAAAACAACTGAGGGCTATTAGTGTTGTAAAGAGAACAAAAGTAGGAATGAATGGTCTTGGAATTGAAATTTCTAAAAATATGTCAACGCACCCCGACAACAATTTTGTTATACACAGAAATGATATTTTCTTTATCACCGCAATGAGCAATAAATCATGGGAGGATGATATGATAGAACAAATGCCTGTATGTTTTAGCAAGAATGTTCATCATCATGGTAAATTGCAAGGATTTAAAACTAAATTGAAAAATATTAAAAATGCACTTATCATAATTGATGAAATAGATACTGGTGATAAGGTTGATCAGAAGTTGGATATAATATTGAAGGAGAGTGGTATATTGGATATTAAATATATGGAGGAAAATAACATCAGATTTGTATTCGTTTCTGCTACGATGATTAACGAGTTGCGAGATTTATACAAATGGGGAGATAAACACGAAACATACTATATGACTATTCCGGAGAATTATATAGGGCATATGGAGTTTCTTGAACTAGGTATTATTCAAGAATATTACCCTATTAATAATGATAAAAGCGCAGAAAAATGGATTCAAGAAGATATCATACAATATTATGGTTCAGATTACAGAGTTCATATTATTAGAACAGAAGAAAAATACAAGGATTTCATATTTAACGCGTGTATAAGAAATAAGATAGCTTTCAAAAATCATACATCAAGCGACAAAATAAGTCATGAAGAATTGTCAGAAATTTTTAACAATATCACAAATCATTTAGTGATAGCTATCAAGGGATTTTATCGTCGTGCCAATTTAATACCGAATGAGTGGAAAAAGAAAATAGGTGCTACGCATGAAAAATATGTTAAAAAATACGATACGAATGTGCAAGTTCAAGGATTGCCTGGTAGAATGAGTGGTTATTGGAAACAAGATATATTGAACGGACACAAAACTGGACCACACCGAACATCCATAGCAGCTATAAATGAATATGAAGAATTCTATAAAAATCCCTTCGGAAATGGAAAATATTGTACAACTGGTCCTAAAAAATTACTTGTAAATCCCAAGAATATCAAAAACTTAGAAATTGTCAATGTGATACCACAAGTAACTAATAAACGCGTTCCAGTAATCATATCAGGATTAGATGCTGCTGATGTAATATTTACGGCAAAAACTCAGTCTGAAAAAATAAAACGCGTTTTGGCTATATTAAATAATATAGAGGCTTATAAAAAACTATATAATTTCATAAATAATCCCGATGTTATTCCTGCGCAAATAACGCAACCCAAATCTGAAAACTCTTACAAAAAACATATTACAGATGTTGTTAATGCAAGTAATGCTAATGTTTCCTATAGCGTAGATCAGAAGTTTAAAGACAAAAATAACTGGCAACTATTTATTGACAATAGAGAGAATAGGTTGTGCTTTGTTATATGGTGTATTAACGAAGAACTATACTGATTTCAGTTTTCACAAAAAACATCTAGGTACTAATTCATCATGTTTATATATATATTATATATAATATATTATATATTATATATTTTTTTATATTTTTAATTTATTGTCTAGATAAAGAGCTCATATACAGTTTTTGCTATTATACATGGCTTAAAGATTATTTGCTATTAATATAATAAATATGAAGAAGGCTTTACAGCAAACTTGTTATATATCTATTGAGAATAATGAGAATATTGGATGTCAGTTATTTAATATAGCATATCTTATAAATATTTTAAATAAATCAAAAAAAAACAACATTAAAAGAAAGATAGTTTTTAGAAAAGGTAATCATATTTATAGTGATTCTCTATTCAAGGGGCTATTTACTATATTAGACGATGATAAATATGATAAAATAGGATTTGATAAACTATCGATAAATGATATTGATATTGATAATGATATTGAAAGTTTATGTAGTTCTACTAAAAATATAGAGATATGTGATACATCAACTAATACAAGAAATGTCGCAACGACATTCAACTATATTGACAAATATATTAAAAAAAAAATATTGGAATTAGTTTATTCAAATGAAGATTTAATGTATCAGGCTTATTATATGTATCGTGATATTCTAGCTTTTTTTGGAGAGAATACTAAGGACGAAGATATTGCTGCACTACATATCTTGAAAGCCGATAGCAAAGATTATGATTATTACTATAATGCCTTATCTATTATGAATAATTTAAAGATTAATAATATTGCTGTTATAACGGATGATATAGAATGGGCTAAAACAGTTCTAAATGATATTAATGATATCAATGATACTTCTACATATACACTGTATTATGTTGATAATGCCGAAAAAAATAATTATGAAATTCGTTTTATTCTAATGTCAATGTTTAAAAATCTTATAGTTTCAAATAATGCGTATGATATGGATAGTTTGTGGGCATCTTATCTTAGTTATTATGATAATAAAAAGGTTATTTCAATAGATAAAAATATTATACATAAATATATAACTGATATATTATAAAGTTATGATTACAAATGATTTATACTTTACATTTATAAAAATACCAAGCAATTACAAGTGTCTTTTAGTATGTAAAAGCTGGTATAAAAATATTATATGGGATATAAAGAAGAAAAAAATAGAATTTTATGATATACAATTATATAATGCGATAAATAATAAACATGTATTTTTATTATATAGTGCTTATGACAGAGTATTATCACAGGCTTATAATAATGTTATATTAAATATAATGAAAATTATAATAAAAGATTATGATATCAAGGATATAATTATGGAGAAGTTTATAGAAAATTATAAACAGCTTAGTATAATTATATCAATATATAAAAATTATAACCCAGCCAACCCAGCCAACCCAGCCAACCCAGAAACACATAATATAAAATATATAAGAGATTTTGATAATATAGAAATGTATATTGCCGATGAATATGCTAATATTCTAAGCAAATATTATAATTACAACATTATATTAACATAATTAACATAATTAACATAATTGACATAAAAAATATATTTAGTATTAGTATTAGTATTAGTATTAGCATTTAATATTTACGGTCATTACGGGGCTTAGGAATCCGCTGTCTTTAAATATTATTCTGTAATGAAAATGTCTTTCTAATATCTGATTAAATATTTTTTTGATTTTATATTTATCGGGGCAATATATACGAACATCTGCTTTTCCATGCTTTACAACAGATACACCGATATTACTAAAGCTTTTATAGGCTTCAAAAGGGTCTTCTATTATTTTTGAAGTATCAGTACTATTTGCTGCCCAATAGATTATTTTTGTCCCATCTTCATATTCGCTCATATCTATGGTGTAATTTAGATTTGCCCCAGAAGGATATTTTGGTTCGCATAATAAAGTATTAGGTAAATAGGTTAATCCTAAAAATGGTAAAAAGGTCTCCTTCTTCAATGATAAAAATATAATTATTGCTATTATTATTATTGATATTATACGAATAAATATATTGTAATCATCATTAAATAATATATATATACTCGTTGTTAATGCGTAAAGCATTAATATTAAAATAATAATCACATGTATATATATTTCAGTCTTAAACAGATTATTCATATTTTTTAGAAATCTATTATATAAAAAGAATATTATTATCTATCATCAAGCATTTTCTATCCCATATAGATACTATCGGCAACTCCCATATCAATACATTCTTCAGCATTAAATTGCAAATCTTTGATAAGAAGGTCTTTGAGCATTTTCTTATTAATTTTAGTTTTTGTTAAATAAAACCTATTAATATGTTCCTGAATCTTAATACAGTTTTTATATGTATCATCAATATACGCCAATTTACCCCAACATCCTGAACGCAATTCGTGAATCAATACATAAGAGTTTTTACAAACAAACCGCTTTTTACCGTGAATACTAATTAGCGTACCTGCTGAAGAAACGCTACCATCAATAACCGTATTTACAGGGATGCGCGAAGATTCCATACAATCAATAATAGAAAAAGCCGATGAAATACAACCGCCATCAGTAGTAATATGTAAGAACATCTCGTTTTTAATATTTTTCTCTACTTCCTCGATTTTAAGCTCGCTTTCAAGCATCCTAATGTTTTTACAAAGATTAAATGCCGATTTAGTAGTAATATCTCCTGTAAAATAAATGTGATTATAATTGATATATATATTATCTCCGCAATTTGCCGCGTTACCATCATCTTCTGTATCTTCGCCAGTATTCGCAAATTTCCTCTTCTTAGCTTGTGGTTTCTTGAAAAAATCCATTATATAATTATATTGTTATTTGTGAAATGGGATATTATATATTATATATATCTAAATCTTATATCATATTATATCGTATCGTTTTGAGTTTTTCATAAATATTTGAAACCGTAGTATGTTAATAATGCCTGTAATATTGAAAAGACGCCCATAATAAATATTATTTTTATAATATCATATGTATCTGGTATTTCTATATTTATAGAAGGAGTACCCTTAGCATCTATATTTCTTCCTATACTAAAATGGATAATATTCTCAATCATATTGAGAAACAAAAAGACAATCATAGATATAAGTATAAGATTATTATGTATGTGTATTTTCATCCTTTTTGTTATAAACGGATATAAATATATTTAAGATATATAAGGAGGTTTTTTATTTCTATTTATTATAGATATAGCAATGGAATTATTTAAATATTTAATAGTAATATTAATAATTTCTTTAATAATTCTAATAGTATATTTTAATGATAAGATAAAAACTGCGTTTTTTGATTATTATATAGAGCCTTTTGCTGTTGCTCAGGGAACAGGAGAGAAAATAGGGTTAAAATGGCTATATCTTGGCAATTCAGAACCTAATGGAGATAAAATAACAAACGAAAAACTTTATATATTATTAAATTATAAATGGGTATCACCTATAATAATTAATATAGATGAGTTGGATTCTTTGGGTATCAAGAATCTTACATATGACAGCTATATCAATGTAGATGATAGATATTTTAAGCCTTACAATGTAGCTACAGATAACGTCGATATAGGGCTGATGTGGAGAGATTTAGGTATAAATACAGAAAAATATGTTAAAGGCTCTTATAAAGAGATAAAGAATGACAAGATTAAGAATGCGATTGAAGTAAAAGCAAAAAATAACTTACATGAAATGATAGATGGCGAGAAGATTATTTCATTTACAAAAAAAGAATATGAAACTATGAAAAGCACAACCCCTCTTACTTATGATTCTTATATATTAATAGATAGCGGCGATAGCGGTGATAGCGGTGATAGAAGTAATGGAGAAAAACGGATATATCAGCCTTATTATAAGCACAAAATTGTCAAGACAGACGAGATATTTACAGATATAAATATAGATAAGATACTTACAAAAGGTTTTGATAATTCTTTTTTAAAATCATCTGGGATTAAGACACATAATATGAAAAACGATGACTATTTTAATACTGAAATATATAATAATAAGGGGGTTTCAAATAATGAGCTACATTTTAATACCGAGTCTGTTAATTATAGACAGAGCAATGATAACAGCTATAAATCTATATTGGATCCGATAGATGATAATTATCTACCTTCTGTTTCTCAAACAAATAATTTCAATAATGACCCAAAATATATGTCAGAGAAAACTATAAATCAGTTTGTAATTATAGATATTTATAAAAATATATTAGGACGCCAGCCAAAACCCAAAGAAATTATAGTAAATCTTCAAGAGTTTTATGAAAAAAACAGTGATGAAGAAAAACTTAAATTAAAGCTATACAATTCTACGGAATACAAGATGATTGTAAAAATGCAGTCAAATGATATTGACCCTACACTTGTTTCTAAAATATCTGAAAAAAACATAATTGATATGTTAAAAACTATATATAAAAATCATTTCAATAAAATGCCTCATAATAAGATGACAATCCCACTAAAACAATGCTATATACATCTTCAATTCAATGACTATTTATTTAAAGCTATGTTGATGCATGATAATTATCCTAACTTTGAAAGAGATATTTTAAGAGAATATATAATAAATGACGAAAAACTATTAGAAATATTTGATAATAACTTTGTATTATATGAATTGCGTTTAATTGCCAATGAACTTAAAAGAAGGGATATGTTAAAAAGAGAGGCTTTATCTACACCGGTAGCTCTTACTACAGATGCTGCCAAAAATAATCCTGAATCATCCAATAGTGCTGATACTAATTTAAATGCCCAAAAAAATATTGCTGATATTATGAAAAATAGCGAACCTGTATTTAATATAAATATAACACTTCAGGATAAAAATGTATCAACACCTTATGGAACTTCGGATACAGATAGCTCCGATGGCATAAAAGCTGGTGCTACAATAACTACCAATAATTCTTTAGACCCGCGTAATAAATCAACAGTGAAAGTTTTTAATCCAGCTGACCCAACTGTTGATTTAAATATTCCTAATTCTCTGGATGTTTCTTCTACAACCTCAAATATTTTAACATCTAATTCTTCTATAAATAACGCGAATAATGCGAATAACGCGAATAATGCGAATAACGCGAATAACGCGAATAACGCGAATAACGCGAATAAGATTAAGGGAGTAAATACACGAATTGGCGCTGGCAATGGAGTTGAAGACACTAACATAAACGCTCCTGTATATTCTACTGATGATTTATATGATAACACAGGTAATAGTAGAATAATTGAATATGTAGATAGTTATGGAGAGAAACATACACAAATTATGCCAGATAGGATATATGAACCTATTAATTATAAACAACAATATAGAGGGGATTCTGCGTATAGACCTAATGTCTGTTCTTATGGCACTAAGCAAATAGTAAATCCTATATATTTAAGTGCTGATGGTACTGATTTACGAGAGGCTATTGAGAATACACAAGTAGGAAGTATAATGCCCAAGTTTGCTTATAGAGAATATGAAGATGTAAAATAAAATATTTATTATATATAGAAATATAGATAATTTTAAGTTAAGATGCAAATGATTGTAGATGGCGGAAGCACTAAGGTTTATACCGGTCCTAAAAAAGGCAAATTTTATATTAATAAGCATGGCAAAAAGGTTTATTTGAACCGCGCTATGTTAAATGACGAGATTCCATACAAAAAGAAACCCGCGGCAAAAGCTAAGAAACCCACTAAGTCCAAGAAAATGGCTGAACCTCAAGTAATTATGAATGAATAAGTAAATTATTTTTAATATATTTATTAAAAATAGATTATGTCGTCTATAACTATTAATAAAATTATTAAGGATATTGAAATAAGAAAGCTCAAAGAATTATATACAGAATATAACAGTGTTATTAAACTTATTTCTAAGTTTATTATAAAGAAAAATTTAATACTTTATGGCGGTTTGGTAATTAACTTGATATTACCTAAGAAACATAGGTTCTATAAAGAATACACTATAAATGATTACGATTGTTTTTCTAAAAATCCCGTAGAAGACGCTTATGAACTCGCTAAATTAATTAAGAAAGCTGGATATAAATATATCAAAATCAAGCGCGCAATTCATCAAAATACCTATAAGATTTCAGTATATGGTAAGCAATTTTTTGATATCACATTTTTAGAACCGGCAATTTTTGATATTATGTCTAATTACATTAAAAATAATAAAGGTGTCTTAAAATATTACAAGGATAAATACAAAATTATACCTATTGAAATTATTAAAGCGAATCTATATTTTGAATTAGCAAGACCAATACAATCTGGGTTTAGATGGGAAAAACTATATAATCGTATGGAACTTGTAAATAAGTTTTATCCTACTGAAAAAAGCAAGGAGGTATTAAAATGTATTCCAATTAAAAAAGAATATTCTGAAATTGTTAAAAATATACTTGAATATGTGAAAGATAAAAAGATGCCTATTATAGATAGTTATTCTATTAAGATTTATAATAATTGTTCTTTTTGCTGCTATCGTTTAACAGAAAACTCGGTATATATCACTGTATTAGTTAAGGATATTATAGAGGTCTATAAAGATATAAGAGGTTTATTAAATATGAGTAATAGCAAATATGATATCAAGGTTATTAAAAAGGGCGTAAATAATTATAATAAATATAGAGAGTATGATATTACTATAATAAATAGAGATACTAAACAGGCATTCAATATAATAAGAATTATAGAAATAAAAGATCAGTGTTTTTCAACTACTGTTAAAAATAATTTTACATTAGGAAGCATAGATACTTGTCTATATTTCTTATACTATAATTATATCAAAAATAAGATATATTATAACAATAATATTGCCGCGTCTGAAAATATCTATTATATTAATCAGTATGAAAATAATATAATAGATGGTAAAATAAAAGAAAATATAAATGAAAGGCTCATGAAAAACTGCTATGGAGATATTGATTATGAAAATGAATTAAAAAATATCTGGAACAAAAGATTAACTCTCGATTATATCTAAAATATTTTACTATTACAGTTGGTTAATCATCCTTATTTTTATCATATATAATATGTTGAATAATATTTCTAATACCTGAATCAATCTCTTTATCTATTTTATATGCTTTGTTATCATTAACATTCTCTTCAGTTCCTTCGGTTCCTTCTGTGTCTGGAGTATCTGGAGTATCTGGAGTATCCGCTGAATTGCTTCCCGAATCTTCTATCAAATACTTTACAGCATTATTAGCAACCGCCGTAGCTGCTGCTGTTGCTGTAGATACTGTATATATACCCATATTATAATAATCGTCTTTATCTTTAATAGGACCAGCTGGCTGACGCATATAATCATTATCAATTCTGCTCTTTTTTTTACAAGGCTCATATGGATCTCTATCAAGGTCACTATCACTACTTGTTCTTTCATTGTCATTCTCGGTATCTGTTTTATCCTTGGCTCCTGTATCATTAGTATTACTATCGGTTTCTGTCTCTGTCTCTGTCTCTGTCTCTGTGTCAGGTCCTGTGTCAGGTCCTGTGTCAGGTCCTGTGTCAGGTCCTGTGCTAATTTCTGTACTTTCTGTGATTTCAGAATTACTGCTGTTATCATGGCATTCGTAAATATTGTAATCGATTATAATAATATCCTTTTCCTTATCAAGAATAATCTTGTCGCTTTTATTAAGCGCACCAATAAACTCAATCATTCTAATTTTTTTAATCTTTTTCATATTTAATGAATCATTCTCAATAAGAAGTTTAATAGCCTGGCTTTGAATGCTAATAATAACATCGTCATAATAAGGCAATATACAGTTTAAACACAGATAAAATGACGCCAGGAAGTTATAATAAATTGTTTTGTAATTATTAATAACATTCAATCTCATCATCTTTATAAGTAAATATAATATATATAATTATCCATATATATTTTTTTTGATAGTATAGACACATATTGTCATATTAAAGGATTCTTCATTTAAATAATCACCAAACTTTAATATATTAAAGTCTTTGTCTCTTATTGTTATTGTAAATCTATTACATGATGTTTCGGGAGGATTTAATATATAAACTGTAGGATCAGTCCAATTTGAACTTGCGAGAGAATAATAATTTTTAATTTTGTATAATACTAAGCTTGATTCGGTTGTCCCGGCGTAATTCAGAGTATCAAAGCATTTTACTGTATTATAATTAACAATGCTATTACATGAATCATATTTGTTGATATAAGAATGAACTCTATCATAGTTGTTTAGTTCAACATAGAATGTACTATTGTATGTTATTCTCCGTACAGGTTTAAAATATAATATTGCCGTTTTAAAATAAATTATTTTAGGAATATAATAGTATGTATCAGTGCCATTTATAGGAATGCTAATATAGTTTCCTGAAACCAAATTAGCAGTTGTTATAGTTCGCAACTGTTCCTTTGTAATCTCTATGTTTGTTGTATCGCTAGCATTAAGAAAAGTATTTCTGAGTGAATTTCCGGTTTCTAAAGTTTTTATTAGTGTGGCATCTGGAGCCGTATTAGCAGTTGTAGATTTTTCCCAATATAAACCTGGAATTAATTTTACAAAATTTGTTATTACTGGCGCCACATTATCTATTATATAGTTATTATATTCAATTCTTGTTAGGTTTATAACAGTATCAGTAGTACAATATTTTTCTAATAATTTGATATTTAAATTGGGATTGACATATTCCGTAGTATTAGCAGGTTGCGTAAAACCTACATTACTCCACATTAGCCCTGGAACTAATTCTACATAATCCGTCGCAAGTATTATATGATTATTAGTATGAACTCCTTCTAAGTTGAAATCAGTATATTGTTTAGGTGTTATTTCGGTATTGGCATAATCAAGAAATGATGTAAGAGAGGTATTCGTTATTTTGTCCCCCGACGGTGCTACTGTTCCTACATATTCCCATTTTAAACCGAGCTTTCCATTCAATACAAGAGAACTTTCTATTATTTTGACACTTGTAAGATTCTTTATTTTTTCGTCAAACTTTATATTAAAGCTGAATTCATTCTTATTCGGAAATATACCATTTCTTGAATCTAAATATATAATCTGTTTATCATATTCTGAAGTATTATTTAAATCTACTATCATAGTTTATAATAATAACAGTAAGAGCCCTTATATTATATTATTATTTTATTTTTACTATTATAATTACATTTACTATTATAATTATGTGACTTTAATAAATATCCGTCATTATACTAATAATAAAAATATAAAATATGTACCATATAAAAATATATAAAGATTTTACATATAATATATGTATAAGAAAAAAGAATAACAAGTATAATGACAGATTGCAAAGATATTGCCGCGGGTTTTGATATTGGTACTACTACTAGTTGTGCTGCTATCTGGATTAACGACAGGGTCGAAATCATTCCGGATACTCAAACCGGCTCTCGCATAATTCCATCATATGTATCATTTAGTGATGAAGAAAAACTAGTAGGCGACGCGGCAAAAAATCAATCTACTATGAATCCCAAGAATACTGTATATGACACTAAGCGTCTAATTGGCAGGAAGTTTAACGACAGTGTGGTTCAAGATGATATTAAACTGTGGTCTTTTAATGTAACTGGTGATGCTAATAATAAGCCATTGATTAACGTTAAGTATAAGAAGGAAGATAAGAGCTTTCATCCTGAAGAGATTTCGGCTATGGTAATTCAGCGTCTTAAGGAAACTACCGAATCATTCTTGGGTCATCCTTTGAAAAAGGTTGTTATTACTGTTCCTGCTTATTTCAATGATTCGCAAAGGCAGGCGACAAAGGATGCTGGTGCTATCGCTGGTCTTGAAGTTCTCCGTATTATCAACGAGCCTACAGCTGCGGCAATTGCTTATGGCTTGGATAAGACGGGTGATAAAAAGGAACGCAATATTCTTGTATTTGATTGCGGTGGTGGCACACATGATGTATCTATCCTAACGCTTGATGGGGGTATTTTTGAGGTAAAGGCAACGGGCGGCGATACTCATCTTGGTGGCTCTGATATTGATAATATTATTGTAGATTATCTATGTGATGAAATTAACAAGAAATATAAGAAGAATGTTCGAGAAAATGCTCGTGCTCTTAAGCGTCTTAATATTGCTGCTGAAAAAGCAAAAAAGAACTTGTCGTCAGCTACTACGACTACTATCGAGGTAGATTCTCTTATTGATGGTGTTGATTATAATACAACACTTACACGAGCTAAGTTTGAATCGCTTGCCGACAAGGTTTTCCAGAGAACACTCGAGCCTCTTGACCGTCTGCTAAAAGATGCTAAGATGAGCAAAGGTGATATTGACGAAATTGTATTGGTTGGCGGTACAACTCGTATTCCTCGTGTCCAAGAGCTATTGTCTGGATATTTCCATGGAAAGCAATTGAATAAATCTCTAAATCCCGATGAAGCTATTGCTTATGGTGCTGCTGTTCAAGCGTCTATTCTAACTGGTCAAGGAAATAGCAAGACTAACGAACTTCTTCTTTTGGATGTAGCTCCTCTTTCACTTGGTATTGAGACGGCGGGAGGTGTTATGACTAAAATCATTGAACGCAATACTACTATTCCTACTAAGAAATCACAAGTATTTTCTACATATTCTGACAATCAGCCCGGCGTTGATATCAAGATTTATGAGGGAGAGCGTGGATTTACTAAGGATAACAATCTTCTAGGAAGTTTCCATCTTGATGGTATTCCACCTATGCCTCGTGGTCAAGCACAAATTGAGGTATCATTTGATGTTGATGCTAATGGTATTATGAATATCACAGCAGAAGAGAAATCTACTAAGAAAACTAATAATATTACTATTACAAATGATAAGGGGCGATTGTCAAAAGAACAGATTGAAGAGATGATTAAGAAGGCTGAGGAATATAAGAATGAGGATAATAAGCAAAAAGAGCTTATTGAGACAAAGAATGGCCTTGAAAATTATCTATATAACCTAAGAAATTCTATGACTAAGCGCGCGGATTCTCCTCCAATTTTGGATGAGGTTAAAAAGGAACTTGACCCTATCATTGACGAAGGCTTGAAATGGTTTGATGAAAATAAGAGTAGTGATGTTGAAGTCTATAAAAATAAGCAAAAGGAACTTGAAGAGAAGGTTAATCCTCTAATGCAAAAACTATATAGTCAAGGTGCTCCGCCTGGAGGTATGCCAGGAGGTATGCCAGGAGGTATGCCTGGAGGTATGCCTGGCGTTGATGAGAATGACGAGGAAGATGAAGATTCTGACGAGGCTGGTAAAGCGGATGAGACAGCGTCCGATAAAAAGAATGTGGTAGTTGAAGAGCTTGATTAGGGTAGTTGAAGTTTATATTTATGATGATGGTTTCATAGCCGATGAGTTTGTAAATATCATTATCATGCCCACGATTATTATTAATAAAGCAATAAGCATATAGCAAGCTAATACGATGTTATAAATCCAATAAACTTCTCTTACAATATCCTCGCTACACACACAATTTATTTCTTTTAATTTATTAATAAATATTATAACAATAATAACATTAATAATTGTAAATATACCAAAAACTGCTCTTATATTTCTGTAAATACTGTATAATGTATTATTCGCAAGATCTAGTATAGATACATTAGAAGTTAATATATAAATAGTAATTAAAATATCAATACATATCAATGGTATAACTACATATAAATAGTATTTAATATATGAACGCATATAGCTTTCACTGCAAGCGCAATTTATAGTATCTAATTTATGAATCCATTGTATAGCATAAACATTTATAATTAATATTATAATACCCACGATTAAATTTAAAATCATAAAGTTTCTAACAGTATTGCCTACACTTTGGGCAACAAGCTCTCTATTATTAAATGCTTCTGTTAAAGGCGATCTAATCATTTTTAATTCTTCCATATCTTTTGATACTTTAGATCCTTTTGAGACTTTAGAGCCTTTAGTGCCTTTAGTGCCTTTCTTAGTATTTGATTTTGAATCTCTTTTTTTTGCCATTATCTACTAATATAAGATATAAATATTAGTTAGTATATAAAATATATTAATGCAGGGATTAGCAAATTTAGGTTTTACCTGTGCTATAAATAGTTTAATACAGATAATATGTAGAAATGATTTACTGCGAGATACTATAATTAATTATGAGTTAGAAGATAACTCTTTATTAACTAATTTAAAAGAGGTACTTGTTTTGATGCATATAAATAATAAATCTATTATTCCAAAAAAGTTAGTGGCTAAGCTCTACAGCATTTTTGGTAATATTTTTAATTACGGAGAACAAATTGATATTACTGAGCTATGGATATTTATTAACCAGCAAATAATAAGCGAAATCAATAAAGAAGCGAGATATTATAATTTAATATTTGATTTTGATTATTTAAAAATAAATAACAAAAATATAATTAACGGTATTGTGTATGATACAGAGATAGATTATAAAAATGCTCTAAATAATAGCAATTTTCTCAACGATAAGTTCGCATATGGCTATATACAACATAATGAAAATAAGATATCTAAATGGCAGCAAATAACTCAAGGCTTCATTCTCAATATTACTACTTGCAAGAATTGTAATAACTCTCTGTTTAACTTTGAACCGTTCTATGCTCTTTATCTGAATATTCCAGAAAACTCACAAAATATAAGCGTAGTATCTATGATACGCGAACTATTTATAGATGATAACTATAATAATGACTGGGTATGCGACAAATGCAAGTGTAAAACAGATTATATTAAATCTACAAAAATATGGAGATTGCCAGATATCCTCTTTGTTATAATCAATCGCTTTATTAACCCTAATATTAAAAATGATACGCCAATTTATATTAATCCCAATATATGCTTCAGCAAAGGAACTGTATTATTTGATGTTGAAAATGATAAGAATTATAAGTTGGCATCCATGGCTTTACATAGCGGAAATACTTCAGGCGGACATTATACTGCCATTTGTGAAACGGATGGGGACTTCCTATTATATGATGATACTAATATATCACGTGTTGATAATTTCTTAGAAAAAAATAAAAATGTATATATGCTATCATATTCTATGGTATCTTAGGGTCATCACAAATTGCTATTTAATTTATCAGGGATACCATGACCAAATAATATCATATAGATTAATATTAAAGCTGATATTAAAATGCTACGATTTTCTGCCACAGTTTCTTTTTGTTTAAATACGAAGACCATTAAAATATACAATATTAAACCTATTATAACTGAATGTAATAACATAATTAATCCTCTTTCCATTTTATACTATCTATTATAATATACTAAAATAAATTATTATCAAATATAATATCATTATACATATAACGGCTATATCCTTTCCGTATATTCCGCGTTTTACATAATATTTTCTCATAACATCTGGATATATCTCCCTTCCCAAAGCTATTCCATTTGATATAGCACTTTCTATACTATTGAATGGAATATAGCTTTTTCCGTTATGTGTTCCAAGATTGTAAAGATTTTCAATGCTATTACTTTTAAATGCTATGTAATTTTCGGCAAATGCGTTATAATATGCGTTATCCTTGCATCTCCACATTTTATTTTTGTCATCATAATAATTATTAGGATTTATTATGGCATAATATTCAGCATCTATATAATTTATATATGATAGCTTCAGTTGCCTATATACTTCTTTTATCAATTCATTCTCATCGCGACACTCATTTGCCGTCTTATTATTATAAGAGCTACGTGTATTACATTGTGTTATCATAACGCTCAATATAGGATAATTGCTGTTCTCAATTTTTTCACAGTATTCTGATATGTTTAAAGCTGTTATTCCCCATTCAGTTATTAACACAAGTCCATTATGCGATAGTATTTCTACATAATCTGTAAAACGATAAGTTATACAAATTACATTTTTATATTTAGTATTTTCTTTCCAGTTTTCAATCTCTTCATAATCTCCAAAAGCATATTTCAACACATCATTATCTTCATTATGAACACCACAATTATTAACATTACTTAAGAATTTTACAAGTGCCGTCGGAGGAATTGCGAGGACAACATTAACACAACCATAATTTTTGCCACTATATAGTTCTACACACGATACACTATTATCAATTAAATTGATGTTTTTAATACTATCAGAAAGAATAAACTCGACGCCTCTATTTTCTAAATACTTTTTCCATACATTAAATAAAAAGTAGTCTTGAGGCTTAGATGATACTAATATTTTGCTATTAAATAGAATATCATATAGCTTGATGAATTTATTTAGACTGTATGTTTTACTATTACCTTCATCTATATATACACAGATATTGTCTATAATATCTATTGAACTCGTTGAAAACTTATAAAATATCAGGTAATCATATAGTATAGTAGTTTTTCCGTAATTATCATTTAACAAATATTTAAAATAAGCACATAGCAATATATATTTTTCATATATACGAAAACTGTTTTTGAATAATAAGTTATTAATAAAATTATATTTATATCTTGCGAATATATCTTTGTAATCAATCCCAATTTCTTTAATAATATCTAAAAAATTGTAGAAGCACGTCATATAAATGCGAGGACCACATTCACTATATGTTCCATAGTAATCTCTTTTAGCACGATGAATACCGCCTATTTCTTGCTCTTTATCAATTACCAAGATATTTCTATATATGCTACTTGATACATGGGCTAATGCTAATCCCGAAGGACCAGCGCCCAATATAATTAAATCATAATATTTCATATTATTTTCATCAGTATTCATATAAATATATCTTTATATTTATATATATTAAAATGGAATATACAAATAATGAAATAGTGTCTCTGGAAATATTTGATGCTACCGAAGAAAATGCTGATAAAAAGATTGTTATTAAAATAAAGTACGATAATGATGCCCTCGAGGAGCTCATAGTATCTCCTGAAATGTATGCGAATATTAAAGCTAAATGGCTTGTTGAACAGCCACCGTTTATATCTGACCGTTATAAAAATATAATGAATAATATTATTTTAGGATGTATCCACAAAAATGAGAGATGTATAAATGAACTGAACTCTTATTTCTCAATAGGCAACGAGGTTGATGTTATGGCATTCTTTAATTATATGAGAAAACGAGATTTAACCGAAGAAAAAAAGAAGTGGCGAAAAGTATCTTAATCCCCTCTATCCGTTATTATCTTATTTTTATCTTATTTACTAATAATAAAATGCGTAGCTATATTAAATTAATAGCTTTGATGTTATTTAATTTAAGTATGTTAGGTAGGGCATTTGTTAATATAAATGTATATGGAACGGGACTATATTTGCCATATAGCATAGGTGTCGTGGGATACATTAAAAATAATATACCTATTCCTGATTATAACATTACCGGGATATCAGGAGGGGCATGGTGTTCATTATTATATACACAAGAAGATGATATGTCAAATCATGATACTATATGGGATTATTCAATCGGAAAAGAAGTATCGCGTATATGCTTACATAATGATTTACGAGTATTTCAAAATAATGTTGGGAAAAATATGAAACTAAGATATGCTAATAAAAAACCTCTGAATCTTGATAAGATATGTATAGTATCTACTAATGTTAATAAACTCTATAATATGAAAAATGAAAAACACAGTAATTTTGATAATATTGACGATTTAATAGATTTTTGTTTATGTAGTTCTTATATCCCTTACATATCAGGAAGTACCTTTTCTAAAAAGTATAAAGGTAGCTTTTATATTGATGGAGAAGTTAAAAGTACTATACATGCAGAAAGTGATAAAAAGAATACTATAGACATAAATAGATTTATGTGGGGCAGACAATTTACACGTAAAGAACTGCTTTATTTAGATAAAGATAAATCTCGCGAACTCTTTACAAATGGTTGGGAGGACACTAAAAACAACAAGGATAAAATATTAGATATTCTAAAAAAATATAAGAGCATTTCTTGAGACACTGAAATATCTTTATTTTCTCATTTTTAAATTTGAGTAGCTGAGCGTATCTCTTGATTTATTTTGTAATTTCCAAAAACTTTTGAAATTTTTGAAAAAACAAAAA
>Ga0255070_1000088_pt1 | contig 18265 bp, 16 predicted proteins | sample Colum_Miss_RepB__FD_188464 | JGI IMG/M metagenome (GOLD analysis project Ga0255070, IMG submission 188464) | Freshwater microbial communities from Columbia River, Oregon, United States - Colum_Miss_RepB_8h | ecosystem: Environmental > Aquatic > Freshwater > River | place: USA: Oregon | collected...
GCCGCTAACCCCTCCGAACCCGGTGCCCCCGGGTTTTTTCTTGCAAGAAATCGGCCCTAATCTATTAATCATTACTCAACTACTAATCATTAACCCCCATGGCTATCTATAACAGCGTCCTCGACACCATCGGCCACACCCCGCTCGTGCGCCTCAACAAGGTCACCGAAGGCCTCCAGGCCGAGGTCCTCGTGAAGCTCGAGTTCTTCAACCCGCTTTCGAGCGTCAAGGACCGCATCGGCCGCGCCATGGTCGACGCCGCCGAGCGCGACGGTCGCCTCAAGCCGGGCGGCATCATCGTCGAGCCGACCTCGGGCAATACCGGCATCGCCCTCGCCTTCGTCGCCGCCGCCCGCGGCTACCGCTGCATCCTCACGATGCCCGAGACCATGTCGATCGAGCGCCGCGTGCTGCTCCGCCTCCTCGGCGCCGAGATCGTCCTGACCCCCGGCGCGAAGGGCATGCGCGGCGCCATCGAGCGCGCCACGCAGATCCGCGACGAGCAGGGCGCGAACGCCTTCATGCCGATGCAGTTCGACAACCCGGCCAACCCCGAGGTGCATCGCCGCACCACCGCCGAGGAGATCTGGAAGGACACCGACGGCAAGGTCGACGCGATCGTCGCCGGCGTCGGCACGGGCGGCACCATCACCGGCGTCGCCTCCGTCATCAAGAGCCGCAACGCCCACTTCAAGGCCTTCGCCGTCGAGCCCTCCGCCTCCCCCGTCATCACCCAGACGATGACCAAGCAGCCCGTGCAGCCCGCCCCGCATAAGATCCAGGGCATCGGCGCCGGCTTCGTCCCGAAGAACTGCGACATCTCCCTGATCGACGAAGTCGTCCAGGTCTCCAACGACGACGCCTTCGCCACCGCGCAGGAAGTCTCCGTGCGCGAAGGCCTCGCGGTCGGCATCTCCTCGGGCGCCAACATCTGGGCCGCCCTCCAGCTCGCCAAGCGTCCGGAGTTCGCCGGCAAGCGCATCGTCACGATCGCCTGCTCGCCGAGCGAGCGCTACCTCTCGACCGCCCTGGCCGAGAAGGTCCGCGCCGAAGTCACCGCCCTCACCGCCTCGTAAGCGGCGACCGAGTCCGGCCCAACTGGCCCGCGTTTCCCGACGCGGGCCTTTTTGTTGTCCCGCGGCGGGGGTCGGTGCCGCGTGCCGCCCTCGGGCCTAATGCTTTCTCCTTGAAGCCCCCCCGTGAAGGGTGAACATCCGTTCATATGTTGGATGTGACCCAGTCGATCGGGTGCGAGGTCCGCACCTTCCGTCCCTTGCCCTTGCTCGAGAGCCGGGCGATGGCGGGCTTCCCGTCGCCGGCGGACGACCACCTGGAGCGGCGGCTCGACCTGAACGAGCACCTGATCCGCAACCCGGTCTCGACGTTCTTCCTGCGCGTGGAGGGCGATTCGATGGCGGGGGCGGGTATCCTGTCGGGCGACCTCATCGTGGTCGACAAGGCCGCGCCGGCCCGGGCGGGCGCCGTGGTCGTCGCCGAACTGGAGGGCGAGTTCACGGTGAAGCGGCTCGAACGCGGGTCCGACGGCGCCTGGTGCCTGCGCGCGGACGGGCCGGGCTGGCCCAAGGGGCCGTTGCCTTTCGCCGGCGAATTCCGAATCTGGGGCACCGTGGTGGCGGTGGTCCGCCGCTGCTGACGCCGATGCTCCGCGCCCTCGCCGACTGCAACAACTTCTACGCCTCGTGCGAGCGCGTGCTGGACCCGTCGTTGCGCGACGTACCGATCGTGGTGCTCTCGAACAACGACGGCTGCGTCATCGCGCGCTCCGCTGAGGCCAAGGCGCTCGGCATCGCGATGGGCGCGCCGTACTTCGAGGTGCGCCGCACCTGCGAGGCCCACGGCGTGCGCATCTTCTCGTCCAACTTCGCGGTCTACGGCGAGTTCTCGGAGCGCGTCATGGCGGCCCTGACGGAGCAGGCGCGCGACATCGAGGTCTACTCGGTCGACGAGGCCTTCCTCGGTTTCCCCGACATGCCGGAGACGGAAGCCCGCGCGCTGGGCCTGCGGATCAAGGCAGCCGTCCATCGCGCCACCGGCATCCCGATCTCGCTCGGCATGGGCGCCACCAAGGTGCTGTGCAAGCTCGCCAACGAGCGGGCGAAGTCGGACCGCGCCTCGGGCGGCGTGCTCGTCGTCCCGTACGACGCTGCCGGTCGCGAGGAGTTCCTGCGCGGCGTCGACAGCGAGGACGTCTGGGGCGTCGGTCCCGGCCTGGCCGCGCGCCTGCGCTCGCATCGTCTCGTCAGCGCCCTCGACCTCGCCCAAGCCGATCCCGCCTTCGTGCGGCGCATCGCCGGGGTCGTCGGCGAGCGGCTGGCCCTGGAACTGCGCGGGATCCCCTGCCACGACATCGTCGAGGACGCCGGCCCGCGCCAGAGCGTCATGGTCTCCCGTTCCTTCGGTCGGCCGGTCAGCGACGCCGCCGAGCTCGCCGAGGCCGTCGCGGCCCACGCGGCCCGCGGCGCGGAGAAGCTGCGGGAGGACGGTCTGGTCGCCGCGACCGTCGTGGTGATGCTGCGGACCAATCGCCACCGCCTCGACCAGGAGCAGTATTTCGCCGACGAGGCCGAGCCGCTCGACCCGCCGACGGACGACGCGCGCGCGATCTGCGCCGCGGCCGGCCGCGCGTTCGCCCGGATCCGCCGCGACGGCTACCTGTACAAGAAGGCCGGTGTGCTGCTGCAGGGCCTCACCTCCGCCGCGGTCGTCCAACCCGGCCTGCCCGGCCTCGGCGCGCCGATCGACCCGCAGCGCGACCGCCTGATGAAGGCCGTCGACGCCCTCAATCACCGGCTCGGCCGCGACGCCGTCCGCCTCGCCAGCACCGGGTTCGAGCGCAAGTGGAAGGGGAAGTCGGAGCTGCAGTCGTCGCCCTCCCTCACGGACCCCGAACGCCTGCCGAAGGCCAAGGACGGCCCGAAGCCGCGCATCCGCTTCCACGAGTAGTCCACGGTTGCGAAACCGGGCGATTTCCTCCCCGCTGGAGGCTTTCCCGTGACCCTTTCGCCCGCCGTCGCCACCGCGCTCCCGTTGCTCTCCGCCTTCGGCTACGCCGTGGCGGCCATCATCCTCAAGCGCTCGACCGAGGGCGGCGCCGGTCCTTGGCGCATCGGGTTCGTGGTGAACCTGACGATGGGCGCGCTGTTCCAGCTGTTCTGGCTGTTCGACGATGGGCTGGGCGGGCCGTTCACGGCGCTCGCGGTGATGCATGCCCTGATCGTGGGGGCCGTTTTCTTCGCGGGGCAGTACTTCACCTTCCTGGCGCTCAGCCGCGGCGACGTCTCCGTGGCGACGCCCGTGCTCGGCGCCAAGGTCCTCTTTGTCGCGTTCCTCGCCGTGCTGGTGCTGGGCGAGCCGCTCACCGCCTCGCTCTGGGTCGCCACGCTCATGACCTGCGTCGCGATGGCCTTGCTGGGCGGCGAATGGCGCGCGGACCGCGCCCGGATGCTCTCCAGCCTCCTCTACGGCGGTCTCGCCGCCGGCCTCTTCGCCACCTCCGACATCCTGACGCAGCGCTGGGTCGGGGAACTGGGGATGACCCATTTCGCCCCGTTGGCGTTCGGCGCGATGCTGCTCTATTCTTGGCTGCTGGTGCCGAAGTTCTCCCAGCCGCTCCTCGCGCTGCCCCCGCGGGTGCTGCTCTGGACCTTGGCGGGGGGCGTCCTGCTTTGGCTGCAGTGCACCGGCATGGTCCTAGCCATCTCGCTGGCCCACGAGGTCACGCGGACCAATATCCTCTATAATACCCGCGGCATCTGGAGCGTGGCCCTGGTCTGGGTGGTCGGCCATTGGTTCGGCAACGCCGAGCGTTCGGTCGGTCCCGCCGTCATGACCCGCCGCCTGCTCGGCGCGGCGATCCTCCTCGGCGCCGTCTTCCTCGTGCGGCGCTAGCCGGGGTGGCTTGGCAACTTTCGAGCCGGGGCGGTTTTTCATCCCAGGATAATCATGCGTACCCTCTTGCCGCTTGGGCTCCTGTCCGTGCTGGCCCCCCTGGGGTGCTCGGCGCCCACGCCCGCCCCCGGGACCTCGTCGGTCGGCGGTCAATCGCCGGCGAAAAATCCGCCCGTTTGGGTGACCCGGGCCGTCCCGGCGCCCGGGGTCACGCATCATGTCTTCGCCTGCCCTTCGACGAAAGGAAACGTCAGCTACCATCTCTACCGACCGGCCGCCTACGCCGACGAGACCCGCCGGTTTCCCGTCGTCTATTGGCTCCATGGGTCCGGTGGAGGCTTGCCCGGCATCCCGGTCGTCGCCCGACGTTTCGACGCGGCCATCACGGCGGGCAAACTGCCGCCGTGCCTGGTCGTCTTCGTGAACGGGTTGGAGATGGGCATGTATGTCGACTGGGCCGACGGCTCGGCCCCCGTCGAGTCGATGATCGTGCGCGACCTGCTGCCCCACGTGGACGCCGCCTATCGCACGGTCGCGAAACGGGAGGGAAGGCTGCTCGATGGTTTCAGCATGGGCGGCTACGGGGCCGCCCGGCTGGGTTTCAAGTACCCCGATCTCTTCCGCGCCGTCTCGATCGTCGGCGCCGGCCCCCTGCAGGCCGAACTCAAGAGCACGCCGCGAGCAAGTCGCCTCCAGGCGGAGGAGCTCCTGCGACGGGTCTACGGCGGCGATCAGGCGACATTCCGCGCGGTTGGCCCCCGGGCCCTCGCGGAGCAAAACGCTAAGACGGTCGCCCAAGGAACGCTGGTTCGCATGGTGATCGGCGAACAAGACGAGACTTTTGCCTACAACCAGGACTTTCATCGTCACCTGGAAACCCTCGGCATCCCGCACACGTGGACGGTCCTGCCCGGTCTCGGTCACGATCCTGACCGGGTCTTCGCAGCCTTGGGGGACGGTAACTGGGAGTTCTATCGCCAGGCTTTCGCGATGCCAAAGGCGAAGTGAGGTCGGGGCGCAGATGATCTCGGGTGGGCGTGGCCGCCTCACCGCATCCGGCTTGCCCGGGGCGCTCGCCTCGTTAGAAAGAACCCACCCCATGAGCCCCTCCCGTCGTTCGTTCATCGCTTCCCTTGGCGGCGCCGCCGCCGGCCTCGCCCTCGCTCCCGCCTTGCGCGCGGCCGACGGCCCCGCGCCCCGCAAACTCGGTATCGCCCTGTGCGGCCTGGGTGGCTACTCGAACGGCGAGCTGTCGCCGGCCCTGCTGGAGACGAAGAACGTGAAGCTCGTGGCGGCCATCACCGGCACCCGCGCCAAGGGCGAGAAACTCGCCAAGCTGCACGGCTTCGACGAGGCCAACATCTACTCCTACGACCAGTGGGACAAGGTGGCCGCGAACAAGGAAATCGACGTCGTCTACGTGGTCACCCCGCCCGGCATCCACGCCCAGAATGTCGTCGCGGCCTTCGGCGCGGGTAAGCACGTCATCTGCGAGAAGCCGATGGCTACCTCCGTCGCCGAGTGCGACGCCATGATCGCCGCGGGCAAGAAGGCCGGCAAGCGCCTGGCGATCGGCTACCGCCTGCATTACGACCCTTACCACCAGGAACTCGTCCGCCTCGCCAAGTCGCAGGAGTTCGGGCCGTTCCTGAAGATGACCTCGGCCAATGGTTTCACCCTCCGCCGGCAGGCTTGGCGGATCGAGAAGAAGCTGGCTGGCGGTGGCGCGCTCCTCGACATGGGCATCTATTCCCTGCACGCCTGCTGCATGGCGGCCGACGCCAATCCGGTCGCGGTGACGGCCAAGGAACTGCCGAAGACCCAGCCGGAGTTCTTCAAGGAGGTCGAGCAGGCCTTGGAGTTCCGCCTCGAGTTCGCCAACGGCGCGACCGCCGACGTCTGGACGGGCTACGACGCCAACCGGGCGGAGTTCCACGCCGAGGCCCCCAAGGGTTGGTTCAAGGGCGAGCGGCCGGTCTTCAGCTACCGCGGCCTCAACATCTCCACCTCCGCCAAGGGTAAGCTGGACTTCGGGGTCTTCCGTCAGCAGCAGCGCCACATGGACGCCGTCTGCACCGCGATCCGCGATGGCGGCGAGTTCACCTGCACCGGCGAGGTCGGCCGCCGCGATATGGTCGTGATCGAGGGAATCTACGAGTCGATCAAGACGGGCAAGAAGGTGGAGTTGAAGTATGGTTGAGGGAAGGGGCTAGGGCTGGGGCTAGGGCCAGGGACAAATGTTAGGTGGTCGGGATTAGGAGTTAGGGGGTGCCCAATACCCAATACCCAATACCCAATACCCAAAAACCCTCTTCCTACTCCCTACTCCCTAAAACCTAATCCCTAGCACCGACTCCCTAGTCTCTCCTACCAAGTCTTCGCGAGGGTGATGAGTTCGCCGGAGGCCTTGGTCATCGCCTCGACGCGGGCATCCTCGCCGTTGTTCACGCCTTCGGCGTGGATGAAGGTGACGTCGGTGATGCCGATGAAGCCGAGGATCTTCCGCAGGTAGGGTTCCTGGAAGTCGTAGTCGGTGCCGGCCACGAAGCCGCCCCGGGCCGTGATGACGAGGGCCTTCTTGCCTTGGAGAAGAGGGATGACGCCATCCTCCGTCACCTTGAAGGTCATGTCGGCCCGGACGACCTGGTCGATCCAGGCCTTAAGCGAGGCCGAGACCGTGAAGTTGTGCATCGGCGAGGCGATCAGGAGGCGGTCGCAGGCCAGCAGCTCGGCCGTCAAGGAGTCGGAATGGTGCAGGACGCCCTTCATCGCCGGGTCGTGCTGATCCGCCGGCGAGAAGGCGGCGCCTACCCAGGCGTCCGAGATGAAAGGCGGAGGGTGGTGGCCGACGTCGTGGTGCGTGACCTTGAGGTGGGGATGGGCCAGGCGCAGCGCGTTGATGAAGCCGGCGGAAAGCTTGCGGGTCACCGAGCGCACCGTCCGAGGGGAGGCGTCGATATGCAGGAGCTTCATGACATCCAATCTAGGGGGAAGCCAGGGAAAGGCAAGGGGTGCGGATGGGGACAGGCGAAGGGCCAGGGCTAGGGCCGGGGCCAGGGCTAGGGCGATTCTCCGCGTCTAGATTCACCGCCGTGACCTGACCGTTACTTTTGTTGCTTCAGTCGGTTGCGGAGTTCGGCGATGACTTTGGCTTGGGCGGGGTCGGCTGCGAGGTTGTGGTTTTCGCCGGCGTCGTTCGCGTGGTCGTACAGTTCCGCCCCGCCTTTGCCTTCGTTCCACTCGGTGTAGCGGTAGCGGTCGGTGCGGATCGTGCGGCCGACGATGGGCTCTTTCTTGCCCCCGGCGTTCACTTGGGTGAAGGCGGCGTGGGGCCACGGCTTGCTTGGGTCATCGAGCAGCGGGCGGAGACTGCGCCCCTCGAGCGCCTTGGGCGGCGTCACGCCGCAGAGGTCGGCGACGGTCGGGTACAGGTCGACGAGTTCGGTGATGGCGGCGGAGGGCTTGCCGGCGCCCTTGATGCCCGGTGCACGCACGATGAACGGCACGCGGGTCGAGGGATCGAAGAGGGCGCGCTTCTGCCAAAGCCCATGTTCGCCGAGGTTGTACCCGTGGTCGCTGAGGAAGACCACGACGGTGTTCTCGGCCAACCCTTGCTTTTCGAGTTCGGCCAGCACGAGGCCGAGTTGCGCGTCCATGAAGCTTTGCGACGCGTAGTAGGCCTGGATGACCGAACGCTTCTGGCCCTCGTTCATGCCGTAGTCGGCCTTGGCCGTGCTGAAGTAGGCTTGGGCGGGACGGCCGACGCGGTCGGGCTTGCCCGGCAGGCTGATCTGGTCCTTCGGGTAGAGGTCGAAGTAGCTTTTGGGGGCGACGTAGGGCGTGTGCGGGCGGAAGAAGCCCACGGCGAGGAAGAACGGCTGGTCGCGCTTCTCACGTAGGAAGGCCTGCGCCTGCGCGGCGATCTTGCCGTCGGTCTGTTCGGCGTCGCCACCCTCCGCCGCCAGCCACGAAAGCGTCGCGCCGTAGTTGTGGGTGCCCACCTTCACGCTGGCCGGTGCGTCGGGGCCCTGGCCCCCGACGATCGCGAAGATCTTGTCCTCGTCGTCGCAATCGCGCCCGCGGGGGTTCCAGACCTTCTCCCAAGAGCGCGGATCATCCAGCCCGTTGGTGCCGATTTCCTTGGGGACGCCGTAATGGTAGAGCTTGCCGATGCGGGTGACCGCGTAGCCCTGTTGCTTGAAGAGCTCGGGCAGCGTCACCGCGTCGGGGACGTTCGTCCGAAACTGCACCGCGTTGTCGACGACCTTGGTGGTGTCGGGGCGCAGGCCGGTGAGGAAGGAGGCGCGGCTTGGGTTGCAGAGGGCGTATTGGCAATAGGTGCGGTCGAAGCGCACCCCTTGGGTCGCGAGCTTATCGAGGTTGGGCGTCAGCGCCGGCCCGCCGTACGTGCCGAGCGACGCGCGGCAGTCGTCGGACACCAGCAACAGCACGTTCAGGCGCTTCGCCTCGGCCGCGAAGGCGGAGACGCAGGCGAGCAGCAGGGCGGCGGTGGGGAGGCGCATGCTCGAGGATTAGAGGATGGAGGGCCGGAGGACAAGAGGCGAGAGCGCTAGGTTTTGGCGGTTGGCGGCTAGCGGTTGGACCATTTCGCAGCGCCAAAAAAACCAGGCGACAAGGGTAGTCCTTGCCGCCTGGCGATCTCCTAACCGCTAACCGCTTACCGCGATGACCTTTTGGACTTACACTTCCCAATCTTCGCCCTTGCCGGCGAGGATCTTGTCGAGGGCGTTCAGCACGAGCTCGACGGCCTGCTCGGTGCTGACCTTGTCGGTGCGGATGTGGACTTCGGGCGATTCGGGCGCCTCGTAGGGCGAGGAGATGCCGGTGAATTCGGCGATCTCGCCGCGACGGGCCTTGGCGTAGAGTCCCTTGACGTCGCGCTGCTCGCAGACGTCGAGCGGGGCGTCGACGAACACTTCGACGAACGCGTGGTTGGCCAGGTTCGCGCGGGCCTTGGCCCGGTCGGCGGCGAGCGGCGCGATCAGGGTCACGAGCGCGATGTGGCCGGTGTGGGCGAAGAGCCCGGCGACGCCGGAGGCGCGGCGGACGCTTTCGGCGCGGTCGGCCTGCGAGAAGCCGAGGTCGCGGTTGAGCGAGACGCGCAGGTCGTCGCCGTCGACGCGGACGACGTTGCGGCCGGCGTCGAAGAGACGGCGTTCGACCGCCTCGGCGATGGTGGACTTGCCGGAGCCGGAGAGGCCGGTGAACCAGACGACGGCCGGGGCGTGGCCCGAACGCGCGGTGCGCTCGGCCGACGTGACCTTGCCGGAGCGCTGGGCGTGCTCGCTGCGGGCCTCGAGGATGATGCCGCCGCCATGGATGCGGCCGGCTTCCTCGAGCGCGAAGCGGCCGGTGATGGCGCACTCGTGGTGGAGGTCGAAGGCCACCGGGCGGGTGGTCCGGACGACCACTTCGCAGATGGAGTCGCGCGGCACGCTGTCGGCCTGCACCGATTCGAGCGTGGAGGCGTCCGTGATCTTCTCGATCTTGGCGATGACGGCCTCGACGTTCTGGGTGAGGAGGCGGAGGCGGTAGGTCTTGTTCGGGACCAGCGGCTCCTTGCCCAGCCAGAAGATGCGGGCGCGGAATTCGCGGCCGACGCGGGGCTGGTTGGACGGGTGGGCGGCGACCTGGCCGCGCTCGACGAAGATCTGCTCGGACAGGGTGACGCTGGCGGAGTCGCCCGTGCCGGCGACTTCGCGGGACGGGCCCGGCCAGTCCTCGAAGGTGCGGACGGTGCTCCGGCGGCCGCCGGGCTGGAAGATCAGCTCATCGCCGGGGCGGATGGCGCCGGCCTCGACGCGCCCGGCCACGATGCGGCGGTGGTCGAAGCGGTAGATGTCGGACACCGGCAGGCGCAGGGGCAGGCCGGTCAGGTCGTCCTCGTGCCGGAAAGCGTCGAGCGCCTCGGTGACGGTCGGGCCCTTCCACCAGGCCATCTTCTCGGACCGCTGGACGACGTTCTCGCCGTGCTTGGCGGCGAGGGGGATGAAGTGGACCGCCTCGAGGCCGAGGGTCTTGAGGAAGGCCGTGTACTCGCGGCGGATGCGCTCGTAGGTCTCCTGCGAGTGCTGGACGAGGTCCATCTTGTTGACCAGGACGACGAGCTGCTTGACGCCCAGGAGCGAGAGCAGGAACGCGTGGCGGCGGGACTGGTCCATGACGCCTTCCTTGGCGTCGATGAGCAGGAGGGCGGCGGAGGCCGAGGCGGCGCCGGTCACCATGTTCTTGAGGAACTCCTTATGGCCCGGGGCGTCGATGATGGCGTAGGCGCGCTGCTTCGTGCGGAAGAAGATGCGCGTCGTGTCGATGGTGATGTTCTGCTCCTGCTCCTCGATCAGCGCGTCGAGGAGGAAGGCGTATTCGAACTCCATGCCTTCGATGGCGCAGTTCTTGCGGACCTGCTCCATCTTGCCGTTGGGCAGGGAGTCGGTGTCATGGAGGAGGCGGCCGACGAAGGTGGACTTGCCGTGGTCGACGTGGCCGACGACGACGACGTGCATCTTGCGATGGTCTTCGGCGGTGGGGGTGGCGGTGCTCACTGGGAGGAAATGGTTGGGAAGGTTGCGGTTGGTTGGCGGCGGCTCACATGAAGCCCTTGGCGCGGAGTTCCTGCATGGAGTTGCGGCCGACGTGGTCCTGGGCGCGGCCGGCGCGCTCGCTGGTCTTGGTCCGCTTCAGTTCCTCGATGACCTCGTCGATGTTGCTGGCCGGGCTGTCGACCGGGTGCGTGATCGGGTGGCAACCCAGGGAGCGGAAGCGCTTGCCGTTGCGGGCGAAGTAGAGGGTCGGGTTCGGGATGTTCTCGCGGCGGATGTACTCCCAGATGTCGAGCTCGGTCCACTCGAGCAGCGGCTGGACGCGCACGTGGCCGCCTTCGGGGGCGACGCTGGCGAACTGGCCCCAGAATTCCGGCGGCTGGTCCTTGTAGTCCCAGTTGCCTTCGGCGGAGCGGGGGGAGAACCAGCGCTCCTTGGCGCGGGTCGGGTCCTCGTCGCGGCGGATGCCGGTGACGAGCGCGTCCCACTTGAATTCGTCGATCGCCGCCTTGAACGGGACGGTCTTTAGCTCGTGGGTCACGGTCACGGGGTCGTGCGTGGCGTAGCCGATGCCGCGGCGGATGGCGTCCTCGTTGACGCGGACAATGAGGTCGATGCCGTGGATGACCTTGGCCTTCTCCCGGAACTCGTACATCTCGGGGAACTCGTACGTGGTGTCGATGTGCAGGAGCGGGAAGGGGATCTTGCCGCAGAACGCCTTGCGGGCGAGCCAGATGAGGACGTTGGAGTCCTTGCCCATGGACCAGGGCATGCACACGGAGCGGAAATTGGAGAAGGCTTCGCGGAAGACGTGGATCGACGTCTGCTCGAGGCGGGTCAGGTGGTCGTTTTGGGCGTTGCGGGACATGCGGAAGGAAGGGGTTGGCGGTTCGCGGTTAGCGGTTGGGAACGCTGAGAGGAGGCGGAAGAAAGCGGTGAGCGGTTGGCGGTTAGCGGTTGGGAACGCTGAGAGGAGGAAGAAAGGGTGAGAGGTTGGCGGACGGCGGTTGGGAACGCTGAGAGGAGGAAGGAGTTGGCGGTTCCCGGTTGGCGGCTGTGAGCGCAGGGAGGAGGAAGAAAGGGTGCGAGGTTGGCGGACGGCGGTTTGGGGAGAAGAGGGAGCGAAGGGAAGAACAGGGGTTTGGGATTGGGAGGCTTTCCTATCCGCCAACCCCTAGCCGCTAACCGCCCAGTCCTTTCTTGGTACGCGTATGCAGGCCGCATTCCTTCTTGTCGAAGCCGGGCCAGCGGCCGCCGCGCTCGTCGCCGCCGGAGGTGGGCAGCGTGCAGGGGGCGCAACCGATCGAGCGGTAGCCGCGGTCGTGCAGGACGTTGTGGGGCAGGCCGTGCTTCTTGAGGTAGGCCCAGACCTGGTCGCGGCTCCAGTCGACCAGCGGGTTGAGCTTCCAGACGTCGGAATTGTCCGGGCGGGCGGCGAGGCTCAGCAGCGGGGTCGCGGCGCGTTCGCCGGACTGGTCGCGGCGCATGCCGGTGATCCAGAGGTCGAGTTCGTAGAGCTTCTTGCCGAGCGAGTCGACCTTGCGGAGTTCGCAGCACTTCTCGGGGTCGCGTTTCCAGAGTTCGGCGCCGTACTGGGCGGCCTGCTGTTCGACGGTCTGGGCGGGGAGGACTTCCTCGACCTTGATGCCGAGGTGCGCCTCGAGCTTCGCCTTGAACTCCAGCGTCTCCGGGAAGAGCAGTCCGGTGTTGAGCGTGAAGGCCTGGAGCGGCAGCGCCGCGGTCTTGGCGAGGTGCAGGATGACCACGCCGGCGGGCTGGAAGCTCGTGCCGATGCCGGCGCGGGCGCCGAAGGTCTCGTAGGCCCAGCGCAGACGGTCCACCGGCGCCAGCGTCGTGAGACGGGCGTCGAGTTCCGGGATGCGGGCTGGGTCGAGCTCGGCCATCAGCGGGCTTAGGCGGACGGCGCGGCGGGCCAGACGGCGGCCTGGTCGACCCAATCGCCGAAGGCCTGGCCGGACTTGCGTTCCTTGGCGTACTGCTGGAAGAGGGCGCCGACCACGACCGGGATCTCGTCGGCCGGGACCGATTCCTTGAAGAGACGCGCGAGGCGGGTGCCTTCGCGGTTGCCGCCGAGCATCAGGTTGTACTTGCCGGGGGCCTTGCCGACGAAGCCGATCTCGGCGTTGTACGGGCGGGCGCAGCCGTTGGGGCAGCCCGTCATGCGGACGACGAGTTCCTCGCCGCCGAAGCCGGCGGCCGCCTGGGCGTCCTCGAGCTTGCCGAGGATCGTCGGGAAGACGCGCTCGGACTCGGCGAGGGAAAGGCCGCAGGTCGGCAGGGCGGGGCACGCCATGCCGCGGCCCTTGACGAGGCCCGGGTTGAAGACGATCGCGCAGCCGTGGTCGCGGAGCACCTGTTCGAGCGCGGCCTTGTCGGCTTCCTTCACGTCGGACAGGATGAGGTTCTGCGTGGCGGTCAGGCGGAAGGTCGGGTTGAAGCGCTCGGCGACGACGCGCAGCGCGGTCTTGAGGCGGTAGTCGCCGGCGTCCTTGACGCGGCCGGTCTCGATGAAGAGGCCGAGGAACCAGTTGCCGTCGCGCTGCTTCGACCAGCCGAAGGCGTCGCCCTGGCCCTTGAACTGGAACGGCTTGGCGGCCGGGAGCGCGGCGCCCAGGTGCTTGGCGAGTTCGCCGCGGAACCATTCGACGCCCTTCTCCTGCAGCACGTACTTGATGCGGGCGTGCTTGCGGTCGGTGCGGTCGCCCCAATCACGGTGGATCTTAATCACGGCCTCTCCGACGGTGACGACCTGTTCGCGGGTGAGGAAGCCGATGACGTCGGCCAGGCGCGGGTAGGTGGCCTTGTTGCCGTGGGAGGTGCCGAGGCCACCGCCGACGAGCAGGTTGTAGCCGACGAGCTTGCCGCCTTCGACGATGGCGACGTAGCCCATGTCGTTGGTGAAGATGTCCACGTCGTTGTTCGGCGGGAGGGCGAAGCCGGTCTTGAACTTACGGGGCAGGTAGGTCTTGCCGTAGAGGAGGTCGACCGGCGCGCCGCTGTCGTCATGGTCGGCGGGCGGCGGCAGGTAGGGGTTGGCTTGGTCGACGGAGGCGCGGGCCTTGGCGATCTTGTCGCCGAGCCCGAGGTCGAGCTGCACGCCGTCCACCCAAATGGAGTGGTAGGCCGTGGTCTTCGGCAGCAGCGCGCGGGTCAGCGTGAAGGCGTCGTCCTCGATCTGCTGGGTGACTTCGTCGACGGCCGGGTTGGAGGGGGCCGTGACGTTGCGGTTCACGTCGCCGCAGGTGGCGAGGGTGGAGGAGAGCGCCTCGTTGATCGACTTGATCAGGGAGCCGACGCCCTGCTGGGCGACGCCGTGGAACTGGAAGGTCTGGCGCGAGGTGATGCGGAGGGTGCCGTTGGCGAAACGACCGGAAAGTTCGTCGTACACCAGGTACTGGGCGGCCGGGACGATGCCGCCGGTCTGGCGCGTGCGGACCATCACGGAGTATTCTTTGGCGACCTTGCGCTTATCGCGGTCGTCCTGCTGGTAGATGCCGTGGAACTTGATGAACTGCTCGTCGTCGCCGCTGAAGCGGTCGGCGGCGGGGTTGGCGAGGGTCTCGCGGATTGTGCCGGAAAGGTCAGGCTTCTCGGCCTTCATGAACTCGTTCTTGGTGAGCGGCTTTTCGGAGGGTTTATCCATGGTGTTTTTAACTTGATAAGATGACTGATGATTACATAAATACGGTCAAGTTTAAATAAATGGTAAATTGCGACATCGGCCGAGTGGTCTTTGTCGGTGCCGGACCGGGGGCCCCCGATCTGATCACCGTCAGGGGGCTTCGTCTGCTCAAGCAGGCCGACGTCGTGATCCATGACGCCTTGCCGGGCGATGCCTTGCTGGCCGAAATTCCCGCCACCACGAAGATCGTCCCGGTCGGCAAGCGTTGCGGCGTCCATTCGATGACGCAGGATGAGATCAATGCCGTCCTGGTCCGCGAAGCGCGGCAGGGTGGCCTGACCGTCCGGCTCAAGGGCGGCGACCCGGGCGTCTTCGGCCGGCTCGGCGAGGAGATGGACCACCTCGCGGCCCATGGGATTCCTTTCGAAGTCGTGCCCGGCGTCACGGCCGCGACCGCGGCGGGCGCCGATGCGGCGTTCCCGTTGACGCATCGCGGCAAGGCGGCCGCCGTCACTTTCCTCACCGGGCATTGCGCCGACGGCACGGACCAGAATTGGAAGGCGCACATCGAGACCGGCGCCACGCTCTGCCTCTACATGGGCGCGAAGGCCCTGCCGTCCGTCGCGACCAAGCTGATCGCCGCGGGCGCCCAGGCCGACTTGCCGATCCGCCTGCTGTCGAAGGTTTCCCAGGACGGCGCCTCGGATGTGCTCACGACGTTGACCGACTTGGCTTCGGGCAAGGTCGACGTCTCCGTCTTGCCGACGCCGCTGATCGCGGTCGTGGGCGCGGTCGTCGCGCCGCCTCGTCATGCCGGCCTGATGGGCCGCATCGCGGCGTTCGCCTGAGCCGGTCGTTCAGCGACTAAGCAACCGCCAGCCGATGGCTCCGAGGAACCATCCGGCAAGGGTTAGAGCCAAGAGCCACATGCCGACCTTGACCCATTTCTGCGTATGGCCGGCAGGCGTCGCTACGCAAGGAAGGCCGGAACGCTTCGCGATCAACTGGCTCATGGATGGGTGCTTGGCGAGGAGAGGACTCATGCGCACCTGGGCGCCGGGTTTCGCATGCTCCTTGGCGATGGTCGCCACATCGCCGTCCGGGCCCGCATGTCGCCCGGGCAGCAGGAAGAGCATCAGGATGATCACGTCGCCCGGGGCACGCTGGAGCGCGGCGGCGAGGAGCGGTTCGTTGAAGGCGTACTCGGGGCCCTCGCGGCGTTCCATCGAGCAGGCGATGAGGCGCGATGGCGGGATATCCATCTCCGCGGAAAGGTCGCGCGCCAACGCGTCCCGCACACGGGTCACCTCGATGATGGGCGAGCCGTGGTCGCAGAGCAGGATGGTGTCTTTGTCGGCATCGCCTGGCGTGTGCAGGATTTGGTCGGCGAGGATATCGAGGAGTTCCGCGCCGTCCTCGCCATAAAGCGTGGGTCGTATCGTCAGCTTCATCGCGCCGGGCTGGGCAACGGCGAAGACTTGGGGCAGGTACTCGGTGATCGCGCGGCTCGGTCCGATGAAGAGCGGCAGCACCAAGAGTTCGTCGATGCCGTCGGTCTTGGCCTGCTGGACGGCTTGTTCGAAGATCACGGCGGGCTGGCCGTCGAGCAGGGCGGGGTCGATCTTGTGCGAGTGCAGGACGGAGACCGGATGCACGGGCTGTCCCAGCAATTGAGCGACTTCCGCCGAAAGGCGACGGAGCTCGAGGGTGGCTTCCGGGCGAAAGGAGCCATTGTCGACCAGCAGGATGCGGGTTGCCGCCATGGTTTGGAGGTATGGGGGTGACGGGCCTTTTGGCAACGCAGGGGATGGTTTTGTGGTTTGCCAACCCTCGGCATTTATAGGGTTATCGATGGATGCCCCGTAACCTCGCCCGCCTCGGCCTGTCGGCCCTGGCCCTGCTCGCCACGCTGCCTTCGCTCTTCGCCGCGGACGCTTGGCTCACCGACCTCGAGGCCGCCAAGAAGCAGGCCGCCGCCGAGAAGAAGGACATCCTCGTCGACTTCACCGGCAGCGATTGGTGTGGCTGGTGCATCCGCCTGAAGAAGGAGGTCTTCGACCAGCCGGAGTTCGCCGAGGCCGCCAAGAAGTTCGTCCTGGTCGAGATCGATTTCCCGCGCGCCCCGAAGCAGTCGCCCGAGGTCAAGGCGCGGAACGAGGCCCTCTCGAAGCAGTATGCGATCTCCGGTTTCCCGACGATCCTCCTGCTGGACGCCCAGGGCGAAGTCTACGCCCAGACCGGCTACCAGGAGGGCGGCGCCAAGAAATACCTCGCGCATCTCGCGGAGCTGACGAAGCAGAACACGCCCGAAGGGAAGAAGGCCCTCGCCGCCAAGATGAAGGCGGAGGCGCTGGAGCATGAGGTCGAGGAACAGCTTGGGCCGGTGCTGGAAGCCGCGCTTGCGAAGAAGGACGTTGCCGGTGCCGAGGCCGCGATGAACAAGTTCTTCAAGGAAAAGGGCCTCACGGGCGACAACCTTGTCCGCATGACCCTCAACGTGCGCGTCGGCATCACCGCCGAGTGCAAGCCCGGCGACCACGACGCCGTCCTCAAGGTCGTCGACGAGGTCGCGGCCCTGACCCAGAGCAAGGAAGTCCTCGCCGAGATCGCCGATCTCCGCGAGCGCGTCGTCAAGGTGCGCGACCAGGACGCCGAACGCAGGAAGTCCCAAGGCAAGTGAACCCTTTCCAAACCCCGAACACCATGCGTCCCACCACGACCCTCGCCACGCTCGCCCTCGCGTTGCTGGCCATCCTCCCCGCCGCCGCCGCCCCCACCTGGCTGACGGACCTCGACGAAGCCAAGAAGGTGGCCGCCAAGGAGAAGAAGGACATCCTCGTCGACTTCACCGGCAGCGATTGGTGCGGCTGGTGCATCAAGCTGAAGAAGGAAGTCTTCGACCTGCCGGCCTTCGAGGCCGCCACCAAGAAGTTCGTCCTGGTCGAGCTCGATTTCCCGAACAAGAAGCCGCAGTCCGACGAGGTGAAGGCGAAGAACCGCGCCGCCCAGAAGACCTACGGCATCACGGGTTTCCCGACGATCCTCCTGATGGACGCGCAGGGTGAGGTCTACGCCCGCACCGGTTACCAGGCGGGTGGTCCCGAGAAGTACGTCGCCCACCTCCAGGAACTGACGAAGCAGAACACCCCGGAAGGGAAGAAGGCCCTCGCCGCCGAAGCCAAGACCGCCGCCGAAGCCGGCGCCAAGCGTCAGGCTCAGATGGCCAAGCTCAAGGCGGCGATCGACGCGAAGGACTTCGACGCCGTCTGCAAGGTGGTCGACCAGGATTTCGCCGATGCCAAGGGTCCCCGAAAGGCCATCGCCTCGATGAACAAGGCCATGCTTTCGACCCGCATCGACCCGGCGAACAAGGAGCGCGCCCTGAAGTGGGCCGACCAGGCCGTGGCGGAAGCCGAAGGTGACGAGAAAATGGCCGCCAGCATGAAGCAGTACCGCGAGCGCATCGCGAATGGCTCGGACGCCCCCAAGTCCGGCGCCGCTCCGGCCGCGAAGCCCGCCGCCGAGGCCAAGAAGACCGCCCAGGGCGCCTGATCAGTTCCCAACTTCCCGATCAGCCGGAGGACCTCCTCCGGCTTTTTTGTGCCCACGGTCAAAGGGAGGCGAGGGGGGCGGTGAGTACTTCGGCGGGTGTCCGGCCGGCGGCGCGGAGTTCGCGGATCGAGAGGCCAGCGGTGCGCTTGGCGAGGCGGCGACCGTCGGCGTCGACGATCAAGGGCGCGTGGGCCCACGTCGGCCCGGTCCAGCCCAGGGCCCGATAGAGCAGCAGCTGGCGTGCGGTCGAGAGGAGGAGGTCCGCGCCCCTGACCACCTCGGTGATGCCCATGGCGTGGTCGTCGGCGACGACGGCCAATTCGTAGGCGGGGAACCCGTCCTTGCGCCAAATCAGGAAGTCCCCGAAATCCCGCCCCGCGACGAAGGCCTGTGGGCCGCGCAGGGCGTCGTCGAACGCGATCGTCTCGCCGTCCGGCACGCGGAAGCGCCAGTTGCTCGCGCCGGGCGCGGTGAGTTCGCGGCCGAGCCCGAGGGCGGGGCGGAGGTCGGCCGGAAAGATCGGCTCGGCGTCGTCCTCGGCGTGGGGGGCGGTAAGGCTGCGCGCCACGTCCTTGCGGGATTTGTCGCACGGGTAGATTCC
>Ga0255070_1000090_pt1 | contig 18241 bp, 6 predicted proteins | sample Colum_Miss_RepB__FD_188464 | JGI IMG/M metagenome (GOLD analysis project Ga0255070, IMG submission 188464) | Freshwater microbial communities from Columbia River, Oregon, United States - Colum_Miss_RepB_8h | ecosystem: Environmental > Aquatic > Freshwater > River | place: USA: Oregon | collected...
CGTATTCACCGTCCCGGAATTATCTAAACTTTTAGAACTGGTCCAGTTGCCTTTTTCGTTGAATTCGGCTACCCACAGATCCATGTATTTTTCACCCGTGATGGGGTCGCGTGCCGTATTAACGATATCTTCTCGCTGGGTGCTGTAGATTATTTGCATTTCCTTTTTGTCCGACAGGCTAGGGGCCATATCAAAGCATTTTTTGTCGTTGAGGTCATCTTCAAATTTTACAACGTAATTAGACTCTTCGGCATGAAAATCGGAGTTTAAATTGCAGGATTTTAATAGTCCTTCAATGTTAATGGATTTATCCTTTCCTCTACGGGCGTCATACGCTTTGTAGCTTTCTTCTGCTTTCTTAAAGTTGCCCGCCATGCGTAGCATTTCACCTTGGTAGTAATATACTTTTGGCTCAACTTCATAGTACTTTAATTCTATACTGGAACCGTACCATTGAGCGGCCTTATCGTAGCGTTCTAAATGCCTGTAACATTCCCCAACTTTGTATGCCATGCTCCCTTTTTCAGCAATGGATTTTCCTTTGTTGGTCATTTTATTATAGGCTGCTTCCAAGAGAGGGAGGGCTTCTGCATATTTTCCAGACTCGTACGTTTTATTGGCTTCTGCGACGTATTTTGGCGTTGCGGTTTGAGCCTTAAGTTGGAAAACCAACACGCTGAAAACAAGAACAGGTATAAATTTTTTCATAGTGTGAAATTAGATCAAAACTTGCAGTTTGCTAACAAAATTATGAAAATAAAATCAATAATCAAAAGCATGTTTTGACCAGTGTTGCAGTAGCCTTTCAAACCCTTCGTTAACCACGGATTCAAAGGTAAGTTTCTGTTTTGTAGTAGGGTGAACAAAACCTAAGGTTTTCGCATGTAAAGCTTGTCCGGGGATCATTTGAAATCCTTTCTCTACAAAGGACTCATAAGCCCGTGTTTTAGTTCCGACCCGCACGGTGTTGCCTCCGTACTCAGGGTCGTTAAACAACGGATGACCAATGGACTGCATATGAACCCTAATTTGATGCGTACGTCCCGTTTCTAATTGACATTCGATAAGGGTAACATTTCCAAAACGCTCAAGAGGTCTTACATGAGTAATGGCGACTTTCCCTTCCTCCTCTGTGGAGAAGGTGGTCATGATTTTCCTGTTTTTAGGCGAACGACCGACATTTTTCCGGATGGTCATCGGTTCTTGAATATCTCCCCAAACGAGGGCATGATAGACACGCTCTGTTGTTTTGTCATAAAATTGCTTAGCCAATTGGGTGAGGGCATCCTCCGTTTTAGCAATAACCAGTAATCCAGAAGTGTTTTTATCGATTCGATGAACCAAACCAGGCCTTCCGTAGTAATTGTTTGGCAAACTCGGAAGGGTGGAGAAATGGTAAATGAGGCCATTAACCAAGGTTCCTGAATAATTACCATATCCGGGATGCACAACTAGGTTTACAGGCTTGTTTACAACCAGTAATTCTGCGTCTTCAAATACGATATCCAAGGGAATGTTCTGAGGAATAAGTTCAATTTCTCGAACGGGGTAGGGCATTACGATGGATATTTCATCCCCAGGTTTTATCCGATAATTTGGCTTAACCGCTTTTGAATTGACCAAGACATTGCCATTTCTAGCAGCGACTTGAACCCTGTTACGTGACGTTTTGGCCAGCCGATCAATTAAAAATTTATCGATTCGAAGAACGGTTTGGCCCGGGTCAACAACGAATCGATAGTGTTCATACAACTCCTCTTCGTCGTTTTCAAGCTCCACGGTAGAACCGGAATCAATCACATCGTATGATTTTAACCCGATGTTCTGGGTGCTTGATCGACTGCACGAGGTAATATCCATTGGGCAAAGCAGAAAAATCCCCTTGTTCGCCTTCAAATGACATTATTTGCTCCCCTTGCATCGTATACACGAGGTACCCTTGTTCATCGCTAAAAGGGCTTTTTACGAAAATCATTCCTGTTGTGGGATTCGGGTAAGTGAGGTAAGATGCCGAGGATGGGGTTTCTATTCCCAATTCTCCATCCAGTGCCGTTGAAAAAATTGGGCGTAACATGGGTGAACCTAAAAAAGGAGGGTTTTCCCATGAACCACCGAAGTCTACGCTGTAAAAAATTTGGTTGCTGTTGTCTATGTTTCGGTCCAACCCAGCGTTGTAGCGAATAGGATCCACTTGACGCCAGCCAATAAAAAAGGATGTTCCTACGGCAACTTTGATGTTTCCATTGAAATAATAGGCATTATAATTATTTCTTCCATTGGCGTAAGTGGGTTGTCGAGGGGAAAAGGCCTCATCTTCATAGAGAATATTTCCGGGAATGCCATTGTTGTCCTCCCAAACCGTTAAATAGAATAACTTATTCGAAACATCGACTACGGATGGTACAAAATGGATGTAAAGACCCAACAATGAGTCTGCCTCGTAGGCATCGAAATGAACCGCAAGCATGGATTGTGCCCCGGTTGGACCAAAGGCCGCCTCAGCAGAGCCATCGTCGTAACTGTAGTAATTGTAGAACCCCTGAATGAATTGACAAGAATCATTACTATTCAGGTTCGGAAATTGTGCTGACACAGACCCTTTCACCTCAAATTCTTGATGGTTTCCAGGTTTATTTCGGTCGAATTCATACCCTGAACTTAGGTCGTGATAAGAGGTGTATAAAGTATTGGGATTGTAGTTGATGTTTCCTTCGGCTAACGTGAAACCAGATAAGGAAAAGGTGCCTTCTTGATTGCCGTTTTGAGATATAGAAATTTGCCCGTTTTGATAGTTTTCTGCGGAGTTACTTCCATTATATACCTTGACCTTAATGCCATTTGACATTTTATTTTCCACAGACTGCTTGTAATGGTCCCATGGCACATGGGTAAAACGCTCCAGTAGGGTGTTTAAAGGGTATGAAAAGGCAAAATCCTTGAACAAGGTATCTCCCTGATCGGAAAGGGTGCGTAAATGCACGTAATCGATATGAAAATGGTCCAGCGAACCGCTAAGTGCCCCATAGTTTTTAAAACGCATTTTAAACCCTTTTTTGAAAAAAGAAGCCTGGGTTAAAGGAATATGAACGGGTTTAAAGGGGTGGTTCGGGGATCCAGAAATGCTCCAAATATGAAACCATTGATCCAGTTCAGGCGCGTAAAACTCTAAAATCAACGAGTCACCCACTTCAGGAACATCCCCGAGGCCTTCCGGCTGATATAAGAAACTCAAATAAAGTGAATCACCGGCATCGTATGGCGAAAGATCCAAGGGTTTTGTGGTTAAAAAGTCCCCATAATTGGTTATGCTGCTTCCGAATTGGTAGGGATAACCGTCCTCATCTAATCCATCGAAGGTGGCCACCCCCAGGGTTCGGGGATTGTAAGCAAAGGTGAAATTATGGAAGGCTTGTCGATCTACCCATATTTTTGAAGTGTCGGATATGGTTTGAAAAAATATCCTTGCAGAATCCTGAAAATATGCAGGATTAGCAATCCAAAGGGTATCGCTTTGGTCGGGAATACCAACCGTATCGTAGATGTAATAGGGAGGAAATAGGAGAATAGGCGTTTGGGTTGGGGGATAAGCACTAAAATCGGTTTCTATAATATTGGTTGGCGTAAAGGGTATATCGTTCGTCGTTTGGGTATTGATGTCGAACACCCTACGAAAAGTAGCCTGATTGGTGTAAACGTTTTGGATTGGAACCGGATTGTTGGTAGAGGCAAAAATTAAGCGATAATAGGTCTGGTAAGTTACGCCAACGGCATTATAATCGCCTTGAAAAACTTGAAACTTGGAAGTGGAGAAATCATCGAGAAAGGGTAGGGATAGGGTATCGGTAAGAAAAACAAAAGTACTGTCGAATGAGATGCTCTTTTCATTCGATGAATGAACGGAACCACTCGTAGGTTTTTGTTTTTTACCGGGTTTGGTAAAAGGAGCAAATGACTGCGCCGAGGAAACGCCTTGCAAAAGCATAACGATAAGAAAGGTGTGGTAAAAATTCATGATTATTTATTCGAATTTCTTTCCGATTCACGCCGATTTTCCCTTTTCGGTCGTTCAGGTTTTTCGATCGGATCTCCATTCTCATCAAACTCTTCTTCTTCTTCCTCGGGGTCTATACCGATGCCTAATTGTAAAATAAAAATCGTGGATTTTGAAGTGGTTTCCCCCGGTAAAAATTCAGGGCTTTGACGATAAACCGTGGCAGCGAGAGAGTCCTTTTGGTTGTAGCATTCGGTAAAACCGTATTGTACTTTAATACCCATGCTATCGAGAATAGCCTTAGCAGTAACAAAGTCTTTTCCGATTAAGTCTGGGACTTCTATTTGAATATCAACTCGCTGTCCTACAATGAGCAGTACGGTAGAACCGATCGGTATTTTAACCCCCTCCTTGATCTCGGATCCCCGAAACAATTGCCGCATTACCGCTCCATTGGCCTCCTCCGAAAGTTCGTACTTTATTTCATATTTAAGTCCACGGTTATGAAGTATGTCCTGAACAAACCTCAGGGGCCGATCGACGCAACCTGGCATTTCTACGAAATTGGTGGGTTTTGTAACACGTAAAGAGATCATTCGACCTGGCTTAACATAAACCAAAGATAAGGCCGTAGGTTGAGGGTTTTGCGCGACTATGGTTCCCGCTGGTTTTGTAGGATCATAAATGGAATCTAAAATTTGGTAAGCTAGTCCTAAATCTTCTAGGATTCCTTTGGCATCGGCTGCATTCTTACCAACAACATTTGGAACAGCAATTTTTTCACCATGATTCGAGGAAAATAAAAGATAGCGCATCAGACCAAGCGTCAGTACAAGGTAAAAAAGAACAATTAACCCTAATTGTTTTAGAAAATACCTCGAGAAAATAAAGGAGCCTAATTTTCGTATAACCGACATCTAACAACAAATATAGGATTAAAAATTAGGACTTAGCGGATGGTTCTTGAAGAAATTTTCAATGTGTTCTACTGCTTCTTCTACCGTATCAACGACTTTGAACAAATCTAAATCACTGGACGAAATGTTGGCCTCCTTATTTAGCATGGTTTCTGTTATCCATGACAACAAACCATTCCAATAGGAACTTCCAAATAAAACGATAGGTCTCTTTCTAATTTTTTTGGTTTGTATTAATGTAATCGCTTCAAAAAACTCATCTAAGGTCCCAAACCCACCAGGCATAATTACAAAGGCTTGTGAGTATTTCACGAAAATAACTTTTCGAACAAAAAAGTAGTCAAATTCTAGATTATGTGCTGGATCAATATACGGATTATAGTTTTGTTCGAACGGAAGGTCTATATTTAAACCTACGGAGGGACCTTGGCCTTCCTGCGCCCCTTGATTTGCTGCTTCCATAATGCCTGGGCCACCCCCCGAAATTATTCCATAGCCCTGCTCAGCCAATTTTTTTGCCAATTCTCGTGCAAGGCTGTAATAGGGATTTTCTTCTTTGGTTCTGGCTGATCCAAAAATGGAAACACAGGGGCCAATTTTTGCCATGCGGTCATAGGCCTCAACAAATTCTGACATGATTTTAAAAATGGACCAACTATCATTACTTTTAATTTCGTTCCAATCTTTCCGGCTATGTTCCATGGTTGTTTTTCTACAAAAATATAATTTGCATGATAATACCATCGCTTTATTTTGTTAATTCCTACCTTCGAATATGAAACGCATCGTACTCTCGTTTGGATTGTGGTGTGCCATTGCTACCATAGGCAACGCTCAAGATTCGCTGATTCGGAGAAAAGTACTCACCCATTTAGGCTTATTTTCTGCCTCAGGAAGTTCTCTTGTGGCTTTACAAAATGTATGGTATAAACCCCATCAAACTCAATCGTTCCATTTTTATAACGATGGATCGAATTGGATGCAAATGGATAAAATGGGACATGCTTTAACTGCCTATGTACTTACCGAGCGAATCAATAGCCTTCATCGTTGGTCTTCTGGCTCTTATAATCCATGGGTCGGCGCAGGTTATGGGCTTACGTATTTAGGTATCCTTGAACTTATGGATGGTTATAGCGGGGGTTGGGGGTTTTCTTGGTATGATGGGCTTGCTAATGGCCTAGGTGTTTTTTTTTCCTTAGGTCAAAATTGGCTCTGGAACGAACAAAAATTCCTGCCTAAGTTCTCCTTTAGTCGATCACCTTATGCGATGTACCGTCCTGAAGTTTTAGGAAAAAATTTAGCCCAACAAGTATTAAAAGACTATAATGGACAAACCTATTGGTTATCCATTCCGCTACGTAATTTTCTGCCATTTCCTGAAAAGTTGAGATTTCTATGCTTAAGTTTGGGTTTGGGTTGCGAAGAAAAGCTTGTGGGAGATAGCGATTCATGGCAACAGTTTAACGCATACCGCGAGTTTGTTTTTTCGCTGGATATAGATTTGCGGCAGGTAGCTCCAAATAGGCCTGTATTAAACAGAATTCTGTCAAGTATAAATTATGTCAAAATCCCATTTCCAAGCCTTGTTTTTTCAAAGGAAAACAAACCTTTTCGTTGGATATACTATTAAAAAAAAAAAGGCTCCCTAAGGAGCCTTTAACGCATTTTCTTTACCTTATTGTTTTACAACTTTTTCGATATGAGTAAGGTTATTCAACGTAACTCGGAATGTGTAAACTCCTGTGCTCAATGCGCTGAGGTCGAATTGTTGACCGTTTTTCGCATTTGATACGCTTAGAATAAGTTTACCTTGAGCATCGTACACATTTGCTACCGCTCCTTCCGCTGCCGGCAATTCCAATGTGATGAAATCGCTGGTAGGGTTAGGATACAATCCAATGATTGCAGATTCTGGGAAGAATATACCTACCTGATCAACGATCAAGCATTCAGAGGTATCTGAACATCCATTGGCATTTGTAACGACCACAGCATAACTTCCATTGGCTGTTGCAACCAATGAATCGTTGGTCGCATCAGCAATGATTTGACCCGTTGCACAGTTGATCCACTGGTATGACATACCGGCTGGAGTAGCAACTAGAGTAATAGGATCAGCGGCTACAGCAACGGCATTAGGTAATGCGTTCACCGTTACGGTAACGTTATCGGTGTTGTCACATCCGTTAGCACCTGTTCCTGTTACAGTGTATGTAGTGGTACTTCCAGGAGCAAATGGAACACCATCAATAATGTTGTTGTTCCAAGCATAGCTTACGGCTCCCGTTGCACTCAAGGTTACGAAATCACCAGCACAAATGGTTTGGTCGTTTCCAGCATTAACCTGCGGCAAGGCCATTCCGGTAATGACAACCGTATCTGTGTTAGTACATCCATTGGCACCTGTAGCCGTAGCAATATAGGTTGTTACTCCTGCATTTACATTGAAGGCAACGCCGTCAAGGATGCCGTTGTTCCAAACTACGGTACCATTTGAAGTCGCTGTTAAGCTTGCGCTTGAACCTGTACATACCATCGCGTCGTTTCCAGCATTGATTGTAGGTAGTCCAAGGATACTTATGGTTGCTGTATCGTTGGATGCACCACATTGATTAAAGGCAACATATACGAACGTTACCGTTGATGGGTCATTTAAGTCAGCGTTGTAAACAACGTTTGCATTAGAAACGTTAGGCGAGAATGTCCCTCCACCGTTCGTACTTGACCAGAATCCACCAAAGGCACCCGTTGTAGTCGCATTTAGCGCAACGGTTCCATTCGCACATGCATTGGCACCACTTGTTAATGATATACTTGGTGTAGTGTTAACCGTAACCTGTATGGAATCTTGGTTAGTACATCCGTTTGCACCAGTACCAATAACGGTATAGGTTTGGGTAGTATTCGGGAAGAATGTTACCCCTTGGAGTACGTTATTATTCCACTGATAGCTGTTAGCACCCGTCGCAGTTACGGTAGCTCCCATACCAACACAGATTGCGTAATCTTGACCTGCGTTTACGTTTGGCAATGGAAGTACGGTTACGGTTACGGTATCCACGTTGATACATCCGTTAAGATCAGTTCCCGTAACAACGTAGTTATTGGTTGTGGTAGGGGTAAATGGCGTATTGTTGATAACACCGTTGGTCCAAACATAGGTGCTTGCACCTGCTCCAGATAATACTACCGGTGTGTTCAAACATACGGTTTGGTTGTTACCTGCACTTACGTTTGGTAATGGGTTAACAACGATAGTAACCGTATCCAAATTCACACAACCGTTACCATCAACACCATTCACAATATACGTGTTGGTAGCATTCGGTGTAAAACTAACTCCATTGGAGATGCCGTTGTTCCATGTGTAGGTTGTTGCCCCTGTTGCCGTTAAAGAGGTAGATTGACCAATACAAATCGCTTGGTTATTTCCTCCATTTACGTTCGGCAAGGCATGAACCGTTACCGTAACTAAAGTACGAGTAAGCGAAGAACATCCATTAGCTTCCCCTTGAGCATAGAAATTATAGACGCCAGGGGTTAGGGTATTCGGTAGAACACCAGTCCCTACGGATTCTAAACTAAATCCAGTTCCTTGTTGGGTACCTGCTGTTGGAGCATTCCACCAAGAAACGTTAGAAACAGATGCAGGCATTGTATAGGTGACTATCAATTCTACAGAGCCAAAGAAACCAGTTCCTGGAGGATAAGTATTCTGTAGGGTAACAGTAACGTTTCCACCATTATTACCAATCAAGGTTGGGTTTTGTGTATACGGCCCTGCATTGGTCACTTGTCCAATTACGTTAGCAAGAACAGTATTATTAAGGGTTGATGCACCAGACAACGATATGTTGTAATCAGCTGGCCATCCACCGGTAGCGGTTGTTACATTGTTAACACTAAGCAGGGTTCCCGTCACGTTTGCTCCTGCTGGTAAGGTAACGTTTTGTGTAAACGTTTGAGAACCACCTTGACCTTGAGGGAAGAATACATTGGTTGCCAAGAAGAAGGTGTCTACAACTACTTGGGTTTGACCCTGAATGGTTGCTGTTGCAGAAATGATTTCAGAAAGATCGTTCACACAAGCATTTCCATTAGCTGCGGATACAGGAGCATTGATAGACCAAGCAGGTTGGCCTACGGTAATGTTGTATACCGAAGAAAGTAAGTTATTCGCATCTCTAATCACAACCGTATGATTACCTGCAGGAAGGTTTGTAGGAATGGCTCCGAATGGTCCGTTGTTTACGGAGTAATCAAATGGTCCAGTTCCGCAAGTAAAGTTCGTTGCAGTAAATGAACCGTTAGCCACCCCATTACAGGTTGCATTAACGGCCGTTATTGTAGCAGAGACATCCGCAATATTAACGGTAACAGGAACCGTGGTTGCACTGTTACAAGCGCCAAGGGAAGTTCCCGCATAGAACATGTAGGTTCCATTGTTTGATACAGGCATAACCGATGTACCTACCGTTTCAAATGGAGAACCAGTTCCTACGTACGCACCGTTTGAGCTTGCGTTGTACCAATTAATAACATAGTTCGGTTGAACCGGAAGGGGTACAATGTGCGGTGTTGTCAAGTTTGGTGGCCCTTGGAAGCTAGCAGGTGTTCCAGAGAATATTACCGCACCAGCAGCATTGGTTATACTATAGGTACACTCATTAATCCATGAACCGATGGCATTAAATTGCGTGGTAACAGCATCACCACCGCTCACCGTAAAGGTTGCAGTACCGTTAAATCCAAATGGTAGGGTAACGCCGTTCAATACTGGTACACCGTTTACATAAACATTAATGGTGTTGTTGTTCCATCCATCCCCAAAGGAATCAAAGAAATTTAACGTGTATGTTTGCGTACCGAGGTTTACCGGAGCATTTGCAGCAATAAATAAACTATTAGTACCTGTACATCCATTGTATACCGCTTGAGGAACAGTTGGCGCTGGAGGAATTACGTTATCAACACCTACCGTGATATTGTAAACTGCCGAAAGCAATAGGTTTGCATCTCGTATTACTACCGTATGAGGTCCCGCAGCCAAGTTGGTAGGAATCGCACCGAAAGGTCCGTTGTTCACCGAGTAAGAGAATGGAGCTGTACCACATTGGAAATTGGTAGCAGTAAAGGTTCCGTTCGTTTGTCCAATACATGTGTTGGAGGCTGTTACGGTTGCAACTACATCGGCAACGTTTACGGTTACAGGTACTGTAGTACTGTTACAAGCACCCAAGGATAATCCAGCATAGAAGGTATACGTACCTCCAGTGGTTGTCGGCATTACCGTAGTACCAACCGATTCAAAAGGAGAACCAGTACCGACGTTAGCACCGTTTACGCCTGCATTATACCAGTTTACAACATAATTAGGTTGAGCAACTCCAGGCACTTGGTATGGTGTTGTTAAGTTCGGTGGACCAACAGCACTTGCAGGTGTTCCAGAGAAAATGACGTTACCATTGTTGTCTACAATGTTATAAGTACATTCTCCAACCCAAGAACCAATCGCATTAAATTGAGTGGTAATCAAACTTCCTCCCGTTACGTTAAAGGTTAATGAACCAGTGGAACCGTTCGCCAAGGTAACACCATTTAATACCGGGTTACCGTTTACGTTAACGTTGATTGTATTACCGTTCCATCCATCTCCAAAGGAATCAAAGAAGTTTAAAGTATAGGTAAAGTTGTTGTTTACCACAGGACCTCCTGCTTGCAAAAGTACGCTGTTTGTACCTGAACATACATTAAATATGCTTTGTGGTACTGTAGGCGCTGGAGGAACGATAAGATCTACATCAATGGATATAGTATCTTGGTTACTACAGTTTGGCAAACTGGTTTGGCTCGCTATTAATGTGTATACTGTTGAAACGGCTGGGTTGAAGGTCCACCCTGTAATCTCGTTTCCAGAGACACCGGCAGCCGGTGACCAAGTAAAGGTGTTATACGTTCCAGCCCCTGTAGTTAAACCAATGGCCGATGTACTCGAACCAACACAAATAGAATCTAGCGTCGAGGCAAGGGTTAATGCAGGACCAGGAGTAACGGTAATGGTTACGGGGGTGCTGGTGGTTTCACAACCAGTTAACGTATCTTCTACGGCAACATAAAGTGTAGTTGTATTTCCGATATTTAAACCGTAGGTGTTAGCTGGAGAACTTTGCAATGCGTTTGCATTCACTGCAGAAGCATACCAATTATAGTTTGGTCCAACAAAACCATTTACATCGTTGGCAGTTGCCGTAGGAACCTGAATACCACAATGTGCACTGTTGGTTACCGTTGGAGGTAAAATAGCAGGGTATACCGTTATGTTGTTCGTGGTATCGGTATTGATACAGCCGGTCACAGGATCGGTAGCGGTTACAATGTAATTTACCTGTACGTTCCCTGGACCAGGGTTAGTTGCTGTTGTGGTTGCATTGGCTCCTGTAACTACAGGGTTAGCATTCCAAGAATAAGTGAATGGATTTACCGGTGGAATTTGAATATTTACCTGGTAATCTTCTGTTTCTCCTGATCCCATAGAAATACACGCACTGGTTGCCCCATTTGTATTGAATGCACCACGTGAACGAATTCTCATACCGGTTAATCCAGGTTGAGCATTGGCAGGAATGGTAACGTTAATGGTGGTAGTGGTATTCGACATGTTGGTCGATACTTGTTGCCATTCAGAGGCAGCATATACGCCATCGCGGTTATAGTCAATCCAAACCGAAACAATAGCACCTGCGTAAATTCCAGCTGGACCTACCGTCACGGAAAGTGGATAGGTTTGCCCAGCATTTACCGTGGTTGTTAAATTGGTAGCGGTGTAGTTCGGGAATCCCGGTGGCTGATTAGCAGCACTGTTATAGTTTATCGTGTTGAAAAGCACGTTGTCTATCATTGAACCTGCTCCTCCAGAATTGGAAGTTGCACAATATCCCGCAGGTAGGGTTTGTGGGCCGCTAATAAAGCTTGTTGCTGCTAAATTGACGGTACCGTTGTTACAAACACCTAGAGGACCAGCTGTTGCAGATGAGATATTAGGTAAAGCATTTACGTTTAAGGCTAGGGTTGAGGTTGCAGTACAAACACCGTTTGTTCCGGTAACTGTCAACGTGTAGGCACCTGGTGTGCTTGGAGTTATCGTTTGTGCAGCTCCCGCAATAGGGCTGTTAAATCCAGAACCATTGTATGTGTTAGCATCCCAGGAATAGGTGTACGCCGGGTTCGCAATAGAGGAACCATTAATGTTAATGCTTTGTCCGATACAAATGTCCGCCGTCGCTCCTGGAGTGATAACGATTGGATCAGGGTTTACAACCGTTACTGTTAGGGGCGTAAGGGCACTGTAACATCCATTCGTACCCTGTTCCGTTACATAATACGTAGTAGTGGTATTGATTGGAGTTTGAACAGTAGTATAACCTGGTACATTGTTCGCGTATTGAATTAACAGGTTATCAATGGTAGCTAACATGGTAATAGCACCCGTTCTACCAGAGATGACATGTGACCACGTTGCCTTATTGGCGGCTAAATACGCTGCAGGCAACTGAACCCCATTGAAAATAGTGGTTGCACCAACTGCTAAAGAGAGTTTACCAGCGTTATCAATCGAAATTGACACGTGGCTTGTATCGTTCACCCAAGATATATCAGTGGAATAGGCCAAAACACCGGGTGTTGTGTTATCAAACGATCCTGCTGTATTGTTATACAACAAGTAAATACCTTGTGCATTTGGCATGGCTGCTCCGTAGGCATCAAAACTGATTTTTAGTTTAGAACCAGATCCTTTTTCTTGCGTTGGCGTTATAGCGTTCGCATTAACATCATCCCCAAAGCTGTACGAGATACCATCCGCTCCAGTTGACGTTATAAGATCAAAGTCAACCATATAGGCTGAGGCATTCACCCCGGCTGCCACCGTAAGTCCACCTACCTGGTTCGTTACGTTGTCAAAAACTTGTAGTTGTCCAGGGTAGTTCAAAAGGTTAGCAGAACCAGACAAGGTACCTCCAGCGGCAACGGTTGCGCCACCAAAATTCTCTGAGTAGAAGGTCGAGTAGGCACCCGTTGGAGGCGTCTGAAGCATTACCCCATTCGTGGCGGCATTGAACCAGAAGAATTGACCATTTCCGTTCGCTCCTGCGGTAGATACTACGCTAGCGGTAGGCGTGCCTAAACCACACTGCGTACTGTTCGTAGCTGTAGGAGCGCTAGGAGAAGTGTTTACCGTTACTGGAGTCTGATACACCTGCGAACATCCGGTAATTGGATCTTGTATGTATACTTGGTAAGGAGTAGTGGTAACGGTCATTTGATTTGTAGATGGGGTGTTAACCGTTACACCGTTTAATTGGGCAGTTGCTGGGTTTCCAACACCATTTACAGACCAGTTGATGATATAGTTAACGGGTGGGTTAAATCGCCAAGCTTGAGGGCTAGTAGATGGAATGGTCGCTGTTTGAGCCTGCCAATAGTTAGGGACGTTAGGAGATACAGAACAGTTCGGTGCGGCCGCACCAATGGTTCCGGTTGGGTTATTCACCCCAATGGTTTTACCTGCGGTAGAAAGTACATTGGTAGCTACGATTTCAACTTGTCCTGTGGTTTCCTTCAATATGATTTGGAAATTCACGGGGGTAGTAGGGCTACCAAACTGCCATACTTGGTAATTAATAACAAACTTACGGTTAGGGGCAATACCTGCAGTCCAATAATTCACGTTTGCTCCAGCATATCCATTGTGTAAATCGTGAGCACATCCGAATATCGCATTCGTTGGATCTAATGCATTTGGTAAAGCACCAATCGTAAAGTCACCTAGGGCGGTTGCGTTATAGGCTCCAAATTGAAGGACACCATTGGTACCAACATTAATAGTGGTATAGTTGGTCCCAAAATAATTAAAATTGAATCCGATTGGAATAGCGCCCCATCCTCCATCGTCTAGGCTCCCCGATGTTTGGGGAACAGTTGCCACACCGTTAGTTACAAGGTAGTTGGCATTTGGAGGAACTACTTGTGGGTTAGGGGTAATACATACAGCAGAAAAGTTACCTGGGGTTATTCCTGAAGCTAATGCAACCGTTCCACCATCGCAAAGTACGTTTGGTGTTGCCGTAGGAGTGATGGCAGGGAAACCATAAACCCCAAGTGAAATAGGATTGGCATTGTAGGTACAACCGTTGGCGGTAGCTGCCAAGAAGAAATCTGAGGTTTCTGTTAAGGTAGCGGTAGTTACGGCCGTAGTTCCAGGGGCTATTACGGCACTAGGTTGGTTGGATGACCAGTTGTACGAGATTGAAGGGTCATTTGGTGTTGCGGTTAAGGTTACACTACCACCGTTTCCACAAAGGTTAGGAACCGAAGCAGTGAAACTAATAGGTGTTACGTTTACCGTAACTGGTGTTCTCGGACCCTCACAGGTACCGTTGCTTTCTGCGACATAATAGGTTGTCGTGGCACAGTTTGCTGGAGTAGTAAATGAGGCACCCGTTCCTATGGCTGTTCCGCCAAAAGGTACAGCGTACCAGTTTAAAGTTCCTCCAGTTCCTGTAGCGGTAAAGTTAGCCGTTACCCCAAGCATTACGGTTACGGATGCTGGTGCAGCTGAAGGTGCCGCGGGAGAACCATTGATTGTAACTACTTGGACACCGGAGAAGGTCGCACCATTTTTGATAATACTAACGACTCCTGAAGTACCAACGCCTGCGAAGGCATCAATTTGAGTTGGTGAAATGATGGTAAAGTTTGCTACAGGAGTTCCATTGATCAATACACTGGTTACACCGTTAAGGTTCGTTCCTGTAATGGTAAATTGTCCAGATCCCGCACACAATGTGAGGGGAGAAACATTGCTTATGGTTGGAGCATTCGTTCCCCACGCAAAGAAGTCGTCTCCGTCAAGTGCAATGGGTCCTGGAGCCACTGTGGGCGTAGTAATTAAACCTGTTGCAGGAAGGGCGCCGGATACACCGTAGGCCGCACTTACAACATTCCAGGCTCCTGAAAGGGCTGGCGCTTGGTTTACAAAGGTTTGGTCTTGCGTAGATGTAAGACCGTCTTGAGAATTGAAACGTAACGTTACGGTGGGGTTAATTCCGGAAATTCCAGGATTGGATTGAAATGAATTAGCCTGTAAACGGAAGGATCTATTTCCGAATGCAAGCCCTGTACCTGTTGTAAGAGCATTAGACGGAGCCCCCATTTCGGTAACAGTGATTTTTGTAATATCTGAACCGCCACTCACACCCGTAGAACCATTCCCGGTAAATGCGGTAAAGGTTGCGCTGAATGGGAAATTGTAGGTAGATCCTACTGCTCCCCCACCTCGTCCAAAGATGGCCATGGAACCGTTTTGAAGGTAAGCATTACTTGCTCCGAAAGTACTGGTAGTACCTGCATATCCATTCCAGGTACAAGTTAACGTATTTCCGTTTAGGTTTAAAATATTACCTGTTCCATTTGGACTAGCTGTTAATGTTAGGGGAGCGGTTCCAATTAATGTTAGGTTGTTTGCCAAATTCAAACCAAGTCCACCGGTTGATAAGGATAGGGAATTGATTTTTCGATTAGGCGGGAAAATGGTAGCATCGTTTTGTACCGCGACTGTAGTTACAGGGGTAAAATTCGCAATGGTAACATTATACAAAGCAATTCTTGCAGTTGGAGCAGTCGCAGCCGTAGTAAAAGTTCCTCCAGCAGCAGTCCCACTAACGGTTCCAACACCAACTGTGGGAGCCGCCACGTAACCATACCCTGCGTTCGTAACGGTAAAGCTTAAAAGCTGTCCGTTCGATCCAATGTTCGCCGTGGCTGCGGGCCAACAGTTGGCAGGCCATGCGATGGTTGCGGTTCCTGCTGAAAGTGAAATGGTCGGTGGAACTGAGTACGTTGCCGTGGTGGTGTTAAGGTATACAGAAACGACTTTTCCTTGATTCACCGTTACCGTAAAATTAGCACTTGATAGTGCCGTTCCGGAAATTAGCGTACCCCCTACAACGTTTACGGTTGGAGCTACTGTATATCCTGATCCAGGATTGGTAATTAAATTCAATGCTGTCGGTCCAGAGAAACCAACCGTGGGTGCAACCGTGTAGTTGAGACCACCATTTGAAGTAAATATATTTCCAACACCAGAGGAGGCTTGTGGATCTCCACTAGCTAAACTTGCCCCTTGATCGCTGTTAATTGTTAAACCGCCACTAAAGGTTGCAATTCCTGACTTCTGTAATGCACTAGCAGTAAAACCACCAAGGTTGTACAACACGACAGGGGTCGCCGCCGCACCAGAACCCGTTGCACCCGTTGCACCGGCACTGAAAACTAACGATGGTGCAGTAGCGCTGTTCCATCCGCTTCCTGGGTTGGTAATGGTAAGGCTTCTTACTGTTTGCGTAGCGGGGTCAAAATTAACGCTCACTTTGGCCGCTGGACCAAGGTAGCGGAAATTACCAACCGTTCCAGCAACGTGGGTAGGCATGGTAGTGGTGGCTGTAGCAACTACCGCCTGATACCAATTGTCGCCATAGAAATAAGGTGTGGTTAAGCTGAGGGCACTATTGTACGGGACATTTGTACCTAAGGTGCCTAGTGTTCCTATATATATTAAGGTCGGTCCACTTGTAGTAAAGGTGGCATTTAAGGTGTTAGACGTTGGGGGAGTTGCGTTAAATGTACCCCCAGTCGTACACAAGTAAACGTTGTTTCCGAAAAAATACCGTATACCTGAAGTAGCAAGCGCACCGCTTGCATATGGCGTAACGGCCACACCGCACACTACAGGAGCGGTACTGTATAAAGAACCCATATTGGTGATACTTACACTAGCGACTTGAGTATTAATGGCTTGTCCGTAACATTGTGCTGTATTATCTATGGTTAATTTACCATTGGTATTCAAAGAGCCGTTAGTGTGCACCAAACTCATGGTGATTAGGTCTTGTGTGGTGTTGATCGTAGAAGAACCAGTGGTTTGAAATGCCAAGGCTCTGATGATACCTTTTACACCATTTCCTTCAAATGTTCCGGAGCCGCTTAGGGTTTGGGTAAGGCTACCCCCTACTTGTTGGCTACCGTTAAAGTTCAGGAATCCCGCAGTGGTAGAACCAGCGGCAAAATTACAATACCCATTATTGATAAAATTGCCACCAATGTTGATCGTGACCAAGGTCGTTCCGCCAGCCGCGGTGGTGTACGGTAAAAATTTACCTCCTGGGTTTACGGTTATGTTACCCAAAACCGTCATGGCGTTGGACGTAGCATTCCATTGTAAATTACCCGTAACATCCAAAGAGGCAATGTTGGTAACTTGATCAACTACAACGATCGATCCTGATGGGATAACGACGGTACTTGCTGCATTGGGAACCATGCCTGATACCCACGTTTGCGGACTAGACCATAAACCTCCATTAATGGTCGCTGTAGCGGTATTGGGTAAAATTTGGGTTAAGGAAAAGTTTCCAGGACAAGGACTTTGTGGCGTCGGCCAGGTATCAAACATAATGTAGTACGTAACCCCAGCGGTTAATGTGACGGTTATTGATTTGGAGGAAGTGCTGTTTGCAATTCCACCAACACATGTTGAGCCGCCGGTTGTAGGACAACCATTAAATACAAAAATTCCTGTATATGTTTGACCTGCGTAACTCACATCGTACTGACCCGAAGCAGTTGGCGTGAAGGAGTACAGCGCTTCCCAACCTCCATAGTACAAGGTACTGTTGCACCCCCCAGTTAGAACCGATGCAGCAGCGGATAACGAGTTGATGTCATCGGTCGCTCCACACGAAACAGCTTGTCCCACAATAGGCAGGGAAGCGGGTGAAATTACCGATGCATTGGGACAAGTAGTCGCCATTGCTTTGGACGAAAATAAAAGGATACAAGTCACAACGGCAAGTCGAGACAACAGAGGTAGTATTCTTTTCATAATTAGAACTTTAGTTAAGATAAATTTTTAGTGGCCAAAGATAACAAAAAAATAAAACAACACAAGAAGTGATTTAATATTCATAATTTTTTGAACTATAAATTAAACAAGAGGCCGAAGCCTCTTGTTTTGTAAGTAACCAAATGATTTTTAAGAACTTAGTTTTTACTAACCCGCCAGGTTCGAAGTCCTTTGTCCGTTTCAAGACTTACCAAGTAAGCCCCACGTGCCAGGTCCTTCAACGATAGGCTTGCCGCAGCACTAACGCCTGAATAAATTCCACAAATTTTTCCTTGTATATCCATTATGCTTATGGTTTTAATTTGGGCATCGTGGACCGTAATATAGACTATGTCGTCCGTTGGATTTGGATAGAGGTTTGCTGTAAATGTT
>Ga0255070_1000125_pt1 | contig 16132 bp, 24 predicted proteins | sample Colum_Miss_RepB__FD_188464 | JGI IMG/M metagenome (GOLD analysis project Ga0255070, IMG submission 188464) | Freshwater microbial communities from Columbia River, Oregon, United States - Colum_Miss_RepB_8h | ecosystem: Environmental > Aquatic > Freshwater > River | place: USA: Oregon | collected...
CCTATGTGACTACCAGTAAGCCTAAGTTTAAGTGGGTTATCAAGAACGAGCGCGAATTCGTTAAATGGGTAAAAAGCAATATATCTAGCGAGATAGTTGAGACAGTAAGAGAATCATCAATTGATGCGATATTAGATAAGTTCCACTATATCAATGGCGATGATGTTATTGATCCAAATGGTGAAAGAGTTGAATGGCTCGAAGGCACAATAGCTGAGCCGTATCTGGTTACTAAGTTCCATAGTGACGGAAGGGAAAGGCTGAAAGACGCCTTTCAATCAGGCCAGTTAGAGTTTAAGAAGATATGGGAGTTAGAGTGATAGTTTATGACTTCTTTAGTGGTACAGGCTCAGCAACTAAAGCCTTTGCGGATAGAGGCCACACAGTCATAAAGGTTGAGCTCAATCCGTACTTTGATGCTAATGAAAGAGATATATTAAGCCTAAAGGCTGGTCAGTTAATTAGTAAGTATGGCCAACCTGACTTTATATGGGCTTCTCCACCTTGCACTACTTTTAGCGTTGCATCACTAAGGCATTACTGGTCATATGTGGATGGTAAAGCTGTACCAAAAAACGATAAAACTCTGCAAGGAATTAGGTTAGTAGAAGTTACTTTAGACCTTATTCAACAATTAAAGCCCCTTTTGGGTTGGATAATGGAGAATCCCAGGGGTATGTTAAGGAAACAATCAGTTGTAGCAGATTTACCGCGTAGAACTGTCACTTATTGCCAATATGGAGCGCCTAATCAGAAACCGACTGATTTATGGGGCTATGTTGAAAATTGGCAGCCAAGGGCTATGTGCAGTCCTGGTAATGACTGCCACAATTCAGCTAAAAGAGGATCTGACACAGGAACTCAAGGAATGGGTGGCGGGGGAAAAAGGGGAGCTAAAAAGCGTTCAATGATTCCATATGAATTAGGTGAAGAAATATGTATTCAGTTAGAGATAAATTTAAATGATTAACGATATTTATCCAATCTATAGAACAATAGATGATCATATGGATATGCCTGATGGGGTTGATTTCTAGTAAATACTAATAAAACTTGTCCATATAGTGAGATGAGGAGTAAGTCAATGCGTAAGATATTTGACAGAGGCATTACCATAACGCCAAAGCGCGGGCGCATAGCTGGCCCATTAGCGAAGGTAGGCCCAGCCTATTGCCTTTCGCTGATGCTACTGGCCTTTCAGGCTATATCTATTCAATCATCAGAAGCTTCTATGAATCTTAAGCTTTATGCTTACAATAAAATGGATTGGTCAGAATTTCAATGTTATAACTGGTTAATTTATAAAGAGAGTAGATGGAATCATAAGGCTCGTAACGGCTCTCATTATGGCCTTGGTCAGATGCGTTCTACTTGGTATAGAGACCTTAGCCCTAAGCAGCAAATAGATGCGCATATTAAATATATAAGACATAGATACGCTGATGCTTGCGATGCACTGAATCACCTTGAGACTCGGGGCTGGCATTGAGTAGGAGATATAACTCAACCTATTATCAAAAGACTAGATTGCAAGTGCTACAACGCGATTACAATACTTGCCACTATTGCGGGCTGGAAGCCAACACAGTTGATCACTTGATACCGATAAGTAAAGGTGGCACTGATGAAGCTTCTAATATGGTTGCTTGCTGCTCTCAATGCAATAGTTCTAAGCGCGATCGTATGACCCCCACCTTTTTTGAGCGCGCATCCAGACCCACGACCCCCATTGGGAAGATTTTCCCTGAAAATGGCTCGGCTAGGCACTATTCAGAATGAAAGAGATTGCTCTGGCTGAATTGGGTGAGATTGTCCGTATCAGGGACGAATCGACTTACCGAGGTGTGCCAGAACCCAGAATCCACACTAAACTCAATGATTTCCCATCTTATGGCGAGCAAATGATTAAATTCTGCGAGGAAATCGGCTTTACTTTAATGCCTTGGCAACAATGGCTGGCTCACCATACTTTAAAATACAAACCCGATGGCCGTTGGTGTCATCCAGTAGTGACCCTTTTATGCGCGAGACAACAAGGAAAATCTACCTTTATGGCGCTTCAAATTCTATTCAGAATCTATGTGTTAGAGGAAAAGCTGCAAGTTCATACTGCTCATAAATTAACTACTTCAGCAGAACTATTCTATAAAATATATGGGATTATTGAACAGAACCCTAGGCTAGCTGCTGAATTTACTAAGAAGCTGGAAAGTAAGGGATTTCAAGAGCTTCAATTTACTAAGGGTCGCCGTTATATCGTCAGAGCCAATAACTCGGCTGGTAGAGGCATAGCAGCCCCTGAAACGATACACCTAGACGAAGCCCGAGAGTATAAAGATGAAGATGTCTGGTCTGCCTTGCGATATACGCAAATGGCTTCAGCCAATCCTCAAATATGGGTTTATTCAAATGCTGGTGACCAACACAGCATAGTTCTAAATAAACTTAGGGAAAGAGCTATGGCTGCCATCTTCGGTGGCAACGATGATATTGGTTGGTTTGAATGGTCAGCTCCTATTGGTATTAAATTCGATAACTCACCAGCCTTCTGGCTAGGTGTCTGCCAAGCTAATCCGTCACTAGGCATAACAGTTCATCCAGATAATATCCGAGCAGTATTGTCAGACCCCGAGGATATTGTGCGCACAGAAGTCTTATGTCAATGGGTCGATACGATTAACCCAGTTATCAATCCGTCTCAGTGGGAGAGTTGCAAAGTTGAGGGACTTCGACTCAACCCTGAATCTGATACTTGGTTAGCTATTGATCTAAGCCCTAGTAGAAAAGAAGCGGCGCTAGTCGCTAGCCAAAGACTTGAGGGCGATAAGTTCCAAGTCATATTGCTTCAGACTTGGCATAACCCTGCCAATCTGGACGATAAAGCAATGGCTAATGATGTAGCAGAATGGGTGCGCAAGTATCCAGTTCAGCTGGTTGCCTATTCAGCCAGAACCGCTTCGGCAGTAGCTGCGCGATTAGCTCCTGCTGGTATTAGGGTTGAGCCGATAGATGGCCTTGACTATGCCCAAAGCTGCGATGAGTTACTGGGAGCAATCTCATCTCAGCGGTTGGCTCACTCGGGACAAGATGAGCTAACTAAACAATGCCTATCCGCCGTCAAACTCCCTTTCGGTGACGGCGGCTGGGTAATGGGTCGCAAGGTAAGTAATACGACAATTTGCGGAGCGATTGCATCGGCTTTAGCAACACACTATGCAACGATGGCTGAAAGTAGCGTTGATATCCAAATAGTGTAAGTAGGCTCATTTACAATGTAAGTAATGGGTGCTATAAGAGATTTCCTATTTCCAGCAGTTGAGGCCAAGCGCCCTATTGCCGTTACTGATGTTCAAGCAGCTTTAACACCAGTTCAGATTAGCGATTCAGTTTATAATATTCTCGGCGGTGCAACTAATACTACTCGCCAATTAGCAATGAGCGTTCCATCCGTTGCTAGAGCTCGCAATATCATATGCGGAACTATTGGCTCATTACCTTTAACAACTTTTAATCGCATTACTGGCCAGTATGTTGATCCACACAGAGTTATCAATCAGCCAGACCCAAGAGTTGCAGGATTCGTAATCTATTGCTGGCTTGCAGAAGATATTTGGTTATATGGTGCTGGTTATGGTCAAGTGCTTGAAATGTATAGCGCAACTGATGGCGGTCGCGTTAGAGCTTGGACTCGCGTAAGTCCAGACCGCGTTACAGTTGATACCGATTTCCTTAACACTACAATTACTGGCTACAAAGTTGATGGCAAGTCAGTTCCGCTTAATGGCGTAGGTTCAATCATAAGATTTGATGGCGGAGATGAAGGATTGCTTCACAGAGCTGGGAAAACAATTGCTGCAGCAGTTTATCTTGAGAACGCAGCAGTTAATTATGCTAAAGAGCCAGCACCTTCAATGGTATTGAAGTCCAATGGCACTAATCTAACTGCCGAAAGAATTTCATCCTTGCTAACTGCTTGGAAAACTGCTCGCCAATCTCGCTCAACTGCTTTCCTAAATGCAGATGTAGAATTACAGCAATTTGGCTTTGATCCTAAATCAATGCAACTTGCCGAGGCGCGTCAATATGTAGCACTAGAATTAGCTCGGGCTTGTGGAATACCTGCCTACTTCTTGAGCGCCGAAACGACTTCTATGACTTACTCAAACGCGGTGTCCGAGCGGCGCTCATTAGTAGATTTCTCACTTCGCCCAATACTTAAGGCAATTGAGGAACGCCTATCATTGCCGGACTTTACACCCAATCCAGTAATGACGCGCTTTGCACTTGATGACTTCTTACGCGGTAACGCACTAGAGAGAGCTCAAGTTTATGAAATCTTAAACCGCATTGGCGCGATGAGCGTTGAGCAGATTCAACGAGAGGAAGATTTAATCCCTAATGAAAGTTAATATCCCAATGGTCGTTACAGCGGCCGACACAATCAAACGCACCATAACTGGAACTATTGTGACTTGGAACGAGCAAGGCAATACTTCAGTTGGCCCAACAGTCTTTGCAGCTGATTCAATTGAAATGAAGCCAGTTAAGTTGCTTCTTGAGCACGACCGCACTCGGCCAATTGGCAAGATGGTTTCTCACAATGTAACTAAGTCTGGCATCGAAGCTACTTTTAAGATTGCCAATACTATGGCTGGAGAAGATGCCCTAATTGAAGCAACTGAAGGCCTACGCGATGGCTTTAGCGTTGGAGCACAGATCAATGAATGGACAAACAATAAAGGCGTAATGCAGATTACCTCAGCAACCCTAGATGAAGTTTCTCTAGTTACTGATCCTGCAATTGATTCTGCTCGCGTAAGCGAAGTAGCAGCTTCTGAGAATGAAGCACCTAAAGAAGATTCTGATTTAGCAACCGCTGATTCAGAGAACCCAAACGAAGGAGACCAAGTGTCTGACACTACTGCTCCTGCTCCTGCCGTTGAAGAAGCGGTTGAAGCAGCTAAAGCAAATATGGTTGAGGCGTCTCGCCCAGCCTTTTACACAGCACCTCGCCTTGAATTTACCAAGGCAAAATATCTTGAGAATAGCGTCCGCGCTAAACTTGGTGATGACGCAGCTCGCCAGTATGTTATGGCAGCAGATGACACCACCAGCAACAACGCTGGCTTAATTCCAACTCGTCAGCTAACTGAGGTTATAAATCCTCTATCAAATGCTGACCGCAGCACAATTGATGCAATCTCAACTGGAGTTCTACCAGATGCTGGAATGTCCTTTGAGATTCCAAAGATTACAGCCGTTCCAACAGTTGAAGATGAGAACGAAGGCGATGCAATCGTTGAGACTGGAATGACCAACAACTTTCTAACAGTAAATGTTAATAAGTATGCAGGTGGCCAGACATTCTCAGTAGAACTTCTTGATCGTTCTAACCCAGTATTCTTTGATGAGCTAGTTCGTCAAATGGAATTCGCTTATGCTCTAGCAACAGATAAGTTCGTTGCTGGTCAATTGCTTGGCAATGGACAAATTGCTGCCACAGCAGCTGATAACACAGCAGCAGGAATTCTTACTTTCGTATCCGAAGCAGCTGCTGAGGTTTATAAGGACTCTCTAGGATTTGCTAGAAACCTTATTGTGACACCTGAGCAATGGTCTAAGATTATGAGCTACAACGATTCAGGTCGCCCAATCTACACAGCATCACAGCCACAGAACGCAGCTGGCGTAGCTAGCCCACAAAGCCTTCGCGGAAATGTTGCTGGACTTGGACTCTATGTTTCTCGCGCACTTGGATCACTTACTGCTGCTCATCCATCATTACCTCTTGGCGATGGTTCGATGATTGTAGTAAATCCAGATTCTTACACTTGGTATGAATCAAGCAGATTCCGTCTCCAGACCAATGTAGCTCTAAATGGTCAAATTGAGGTTGCTTACTACGGCTACGGCGCACTTGCAGTTAAGGTCGCTGACGGAGCTTGCTACTTCAACAAGAACTAAAAAACTCAAATAGTGACGGCCAGTCCGCTCCCGAGCTGGCCGCTCACCTAACTGCTTGAAAGGATGGCGAAATGCCTAGCATAGTTACGGCCACAGAGCTTAGGACGATTCTTGGCGTTTCGTCATCCCTATATCCAGATGCTTACCTAAACGATATTGTCGATGCTTCAGAAAACTTAGTTTTGCCAATGCTGGTCACATTCCAGAGCAAGATAAACAAAGTCAAGCTTGAGGATAATGTCGCTTACTTTGAGACCGCAACAATTCAAGAATTTACAGAAGGCCAATCCGTAATTATTACTGGATGCGGATCACCATTTACAGGCACTCACACAGTATTAGCAGATGAGTTATCAGATTATGTCTTTACAGTCGCAATCACCAATGCAGATATATTGGAAAAGAATGTTATCCCAGCAGGAAACGCTGCGCTCTCTGGACTATCAACCTATGTCGGAAATGCCAATGCTGAAGCTGCAATTTTGGCTATCTCCGTCGAAATCTTCCAAGCTAGAACAGCCGCTGGAGGATCAATAGAAGGCATAGATTTTGCAGTAACCCCTTATCGCTTATCTAAGAATTTACTTGCCAAAGTAACTGGCTTACTTGGCCCTTATCTTGATGTAGAGACGATGGTTGGATAATGCCAACCACAATTGCTACAGATGTCAGAGGCGCTATAAAGACTGCGCTTGCTGGCGTAGCTGCCAATATCTACGATGCCGTTCCAGAAGCGCCCATCGTTCCTGCAATAATTTGCATCCCAGATTCGCCCTATATGGAGCTTGAAGTCTTAGGCAAGACAACCATAAGAGTTAAATTAAATTACACCATAACTGCTTGCGTTGCTTATTTTAGTAATGCAGCTGCCCTAGATAACTTAGAGCAAATGGTCATTAGTATTCTTGGAGCATTAAATGCTTCCAAGTATGAGTTATCAATAGTCGAAAGACCTTCGGTAACTGAAGTAGGAACTACTACCCTGCTAGTTTCAGATATACGCTTGAGCGTCCGCTACGAGCAAACCGCATAGGAGACCCAAATGCCAACAACAGTAATAACTGGGCGCGATGTGACCTTCACACTCGATAGCGCTAGCTACGACGCCCAAGCAACAAGCGCGGTATTAAGCTGCGAAACAATTATCGAGACATATCAAACTCTTGATGGTCGCGCTTATAAGTCCGTAGATAAGCAATGGACATTTACAATTGAATTGCTACAGGATTGGGGAGCTGCAAGCTCTCTATTTGAAGCAATGTGGACAGATGCAGAAGCTGCACCAAACACAGCATTAACAGTGGCTTTCACAGCAGTAACAGGAGCAGCATTTAGCTTCACAGTATTGCCAATTTTCCCAACAGCAGGAGGCGCAGCACCAGGAGCGCTAACTGACACCTGGACAATGACAGTAATTGGAACTCCAACAGAGACCTTTAGTTAAGAGAGATCGGAGCATCGGGAGCTATGAAATCACAAATAAAAATTGAATATAACTCGGGCGAGGAAGCAACTTATATTGCCCAACCGCCCGAGTATGCCAAATGGGAGAAAGCAACTGGCAAGACGATTGGCGAATTAGGCGGTGTCTGGGACATTATGTTTCTGGCATATAACGCAATGAAACGCGAAGCGGCTGGCAAGCCAGTTAAATCTTTCGAAGTATGGATGGAGACAGTTGCCGACATTGATGTGGTGAATGAAAACCCAAAAGCCACACCGCTGGAAGCCTAAACTATCTTCTAACGCTTCTGGCAATTGAGACGCGGATTCCTAAGCAGTATTGGGATGATGCCGAAGATGTCCTGACGGCTTTGGAAATACTAAAGGAGAGAAACGGTGGCAAGTGATCCGATTACTTATGATCGTAGCGAGCTACGCGGTATTCTCAGCGCCTTTAAAGCAATGGATGAGCAAGCAATCCAAGAAGCTAGAACCGAAAGCAATGCCATCGCAACCTATGCAGCCAATGAAATTAAAGTCACCGCGCTGGGACGAACAGTCTCGGGTGCTGGTGTTCGGAGAGTTGCCGAAGGTGTCCGTATCAGCAAGTCATCCAAGATTGGCGAATTCTCTTATGGATTTGCATCTCAGAGGTTTTCTGGTGGCGCAACAACGCAGAAGCTCTGGGCAGGACTTGAATTTGGAAGTAACCGCTATCGCCAGTTTCCCAGACGCACTCCCAACAAAGGACGCGGCAATTCTGGCTACTTTATCTACCCGACACTTCGCAAAATTCAGCCTGAACTAATTCGCAAATGGGAAGAAGCTTTTGCTGCAATTGTAAAGAAATGGGGATAACAAATGGCTGGTAATAGAACGCTTAAGTTATCCATCCTTGCAGATGTTGATGATCTAAAGAAAAAGCTTGGCCAAGGTGAAAAAGAAGTTGAAGGCTTTGGCAATAAGCTAGGGGAATTTGGAAAGAAGGCTGCCGCCGCTTTTGCGGTTGCTGCTGCTGCTGCTGCTGCTTATGCAGGTAAGTTGCTTATAGATGGCGTTAAAGCAGCTATCGAAGATGAAAAGGCTCAAGTCAAATTAGCTCAGACTTTAGAAAATACCACTGGCGCTACTAGAGAACAGATAAAAGCAGTAGAGGAACAAATCCTAAAGATGTCTTTGGCTACTGGTATTGCCGATGACAAATTAAGACCTTCTTTTGAAAAACTAGTAAGAGCTACGAATGATGTTGCCCAAGCTCAAAAACTACAAACCCTAGCCTTAGATATTGCTGCTGGTTCTGGCAAGGATTTAGAGGCAGTCAGCGTAGCCCTTGCTAAGGCTTATGATGGCAGCAACACTTCGCTACAGCGTCTTGGCGTAGGACTTTCTGCTGCTGAGTTGAAATCAATGAGCTTTGATGATGTAACTAAATCACTTGCCGAAACCTTTGGCGGCCAAGCTTCGGTTCAGGCAGATACTTTTAGTGGCAAGATGGCAAGGATGCAGGTTGCCTTTGATGAGGCTAAAGAATCTGTAGGCGCTCGATTATTGCCTATCCTAACTCAATTACTAGATACTTTTAATACAAAGGTTGGCCCAGCGGTTCAAGCTATCCAAGATAAATTAAAACCTTTGACTAAAGCCATTGACGATAACAAAGAAGAATTTACCGCTCTTTGGAATTTCCTTAATAAATATATTGTCCCAATAATGGCTGGGGCTTTAAAAAACGCTTTTAGCGGCATAGTAACTGGTATTACCGCAGTGGTTAGCATTGTAGGCAAAGCAGTCAATTTCTTTCAAGACCTATATGATGCTTATAAGAAAATCGTAGATTTTATAAAGAACAATCCTTTAAGCCAGTTTCTTGGTAAGTTAAATCCATTTGGAAATGCCTCATTTAGTAATACAGGATTTTTAACTGCTGGTGGGGCTGGAGGTGGCACTGGCGGTGTTGATGAATTAGGCAGACCTGTGGGGGGAACTACTGATGATAATGTTGATGCTGCCACAGAAAATAAGAGAAGAAATACAATGTGGAAATCTGAAACCATTATGCGAGATTCAGCTGAATGTCCATCTGGTAAAGGTGTTTATTTAGTTGAATATAACTACTATGGAGAAATAATACGCCAAAGCCTTAACTATTGTGTTCCTTTAATCGGCCAAAACAATATAACGAGCGGTGCTGGAACTGGCGTAATTACAGCCACAGGCGCTCTAACTGGATCAACGGCAACGACTGGGACGACAACGGCAACCCCAATCGTTATTAATGTTAATGCTGCTTCAGTAATTGATAGCGAGGGATTTACTCGAGCAGTTATTGATGCCTTAAACGAAAGCCAAAGTAGAACTGGCTCACTAGACACCCTTACACTATGACGCTTTGGAATCCAGTCTATAGAGTTAAGGTTGATGGCGTTACAGTTACTGGCGCGACCCTTAGCGGGCTAACTATTACCTCGGGTCGCACCGATATTTATCAGCAGCCAATTGCTGGTTACTGCAATTTAAGTCTTATAGAGACCGCTGAAGCTGCGGTTCCCTACGAAGTGAATGACGCAGTAACAATAGAAGTACAAGACTCTAATGGCGATTATGTAAATCTCTTTGGCGGCTTTATTACTGACTTGGGCATTACAGTCCAGACTTCAGGATCAACAGCTACCAGCCAGCAGATTAGAATCGTTGCAGTAGGAGCTTTAGCGCGACTTGCTAGGGCAGTTTATACTGGCAACTTTGCCCATCAATTTGATGGAGACCGCATCGAGGAATTACTTAGCACAGTTCTATTTGACCAATGGAATGAAGTTCCAGCGGCAGAGGCTTGGAACGATTATGACGCAACTACTCAATGGCAGGATGCAGAAAATAGCGGACTAGGTGAGATAGACACTCCTGGCGATTATGAGTTGCACTCAGAGACTGGTCTAAACGACACAGTTTATAATTTAGCTTCTGGGTATGCCACTAGCGGACTGGGTTATTTATATGAAGATTCGCAAGGCCGCATAGGTTATGCAGATTCAACACACCGCAGCCAATATCTATCGACTAACGGCTATGTTGATCTTGATGGCAATCACGCCATTGGCCCAGCTCTTTCCATTGTCAAACGCGCTGGAGATGTCCGCAACGCAATCACAGTCGGCTATGGAACTGGCAGCGCATCGGTAACTGATGATGATGCAGCCTCGATATCGCTTTACGGCCAATTAGCTACCACAATATCTACGACTCTTAGGCATCAAGCTGACGCCGAAGCCCAAGCAGCGTTCTATCTACTTATCCGCGCTTACCCTCAATTTGCCTTACGCCAGATAACCTTTACTACTGCCAGTCCAGAGATTGATGATGCCGACCGAGATAGCCTCCTAAATGTATTTATGGGTATGCCATTAAATATCACTAATCTGCCAAGCAATATGACTGATGGCGAGTTTCAAGGATTTGTCGAGGGTTGGACTTGGACTGCAGGTCTTAATCGCCTAGACCTGACTATGAACCTATCGCCTATAGCTTTCAGCCTGCAAGCCTTCCGTTGGAATTCAGTCCCAGCGGTAGAGAGTTGGAATACAATAAATCCATTACTGGAATGGTATAACGCTACAATTGTGGCATAGGAGACTAAATGGCAACGACTACTAATTACGGCTGGACTACCCCTAACGATACTGATCTTGTTAAGGATGGCGCAGCTGCAATTCGCACATTGGGAAGTTCAGTCGATACAACGACAAAGAACTTAAATCCACAGACAACTACTGGCGCACTTGCTTATAGATCAGCAACTTCCAATGTAAACACTGCTTTGCCATTAGGAACTGCCAATCAAATATTGCGAGTTAATTCTGGTGCTACAGCGCCAGAGTGGGCAACTGTTAGTTCTGGTTCTTTAACTTTGATTGAAACTCTTACTCTTTCATCTTCATCGGTAACCAGTTCAACTTTACCTACGAGCTATAAAAATCTTTATATTGAAATGATTGATTATACTATTAGCACAGGCACATTCATTTATGTAAGACCAAATAATGATACGGGGTCAAATTACACAGTTTGGAGCACTCGATATCAAAGTTCAGGCAGTAACTTTGGCCCAAGTGGAAATGGCAGCGCCGATAAAATACCTTTAATCGACAACAATGATATTGGAGTGGAAAATAATCAAAACTACAATATAACAGTTGCAACAATATACCGCTATAACAATACCGATTCATATAAATTGACTTCAGTATTAGCACATTATATGAATAATGCTGGAGTAAGAGGATCAACTAATTTGCTGGGAACTTGGAGATCAAATTCAGCAATTACTACATTAACATTTTTTCCCGGAGCAGGAACTTTTGCAGGAACTATTAAGATATTTGGAGTAAATTAATGAGCAGACCAATACACAAAATCTATCAAGGCGATGGCACATTTGTTGAAAGACCTTTCACCGATGAGGAAATGATAGTTTTGGAAAAAGACCAAGCTGATGAAATTGCTATGAAAGAAGCAAGACTTGAAGCTGAAGCAAAAAAAGCAGCAGCCGAAGCCAAATTAGCAGCACTTGGCTTAGATGCTGATGATTTGAAAGCTTTGGGCCTTGGCTAAATTATGCGCGGCTGGTATTCAGCTTCGACAGCAAATTGATGATGATTATCCTGATCGCGATAGGAAGTCTGACGGCTGGATTGCTGATGCTCGGCACATTGCTAAAGGCAATTCTGACCATCTACCAGTCGATGGAATCGTTAGAGCTATAGATATTGATTCTGACCTATCGGCACATAAGGAAGAAGCTTATGCGCTGGTCGAGAAGATTCGTAAGTTAGCCAAGAAGGGCGATAAAAGAATTAAATACATAATCTACGATGGCAAGATTATGAGTCCGATATTAGGTTGGAAGCGGCGTAAATATAACGGCGCTAACCCTCATCGGTCGCATTTCCATATTTCATTCACAACTTTGGGAGACAAAGATGGCAGTTATTTCAACCTCGAAGGAGAAGCTAATGAGCGACTTAAAGAAAATGGCAGAGAGCTGGGCAAAGACATTCCTAGCAACAGCGCTAGCGACTTATCTAGCAGTCGGCCTAGATGTCAATGCAATTGCAAATGCCGCTCTAGTGTCAGTCTTGCCTAGCATCATCAACTGGCTCAACCCTAAGTACGAGCGATACGGCAAAGTCCGGTAATGGTTGCAGCTGAACTAGCAACCCTAGTTGCGTCAGTCTTGGGATCAATTGCCCTACTAATTGCTGGCCTTCGCTACATAATTAAATTGGAGAATATTCCAATAGTGTCGCGCCTTGATAAAATGGAGTCTCAGCTAGAATTGGCCCTAGCGAGAGGGGTCAGAAATGGCAACGCGAAAGCGCGTAAGTAAGAAGCCAGTAAAGCGTAAGCGCACTACTAAAGAGACGCCTTTAACAAAGATTGATTTCTGGGCTATCGCTGCCAATGAAGTTTACAAAGCTTGTCGCAGAGCTGGGATGGACGAAGGCACTTCTCTGGCCTTTGCTATGGATCGTAGCTCTTACCCTGATTGGATAGTGCCAGCCGATGACCCAATAAAGAAAATTGGTTGGGAAGATGGCGAGGAAGATAACTAATTTACTTTAGGGAAGTCGAGTTATTTGAGGCTCTTAAGTCGCTTTACCCAGACTTGACGCCCTTATCAGCGACCGACCGAGCAGATGGCATTACTAGCGATAGCTATATCGAGCTCAAATGCCGTAGAACGCACTATGACCGCTTATTGATTGAGAAGAAGAAGTGGGATTATCTGGCCGATATAAGGGCTAGGACGGGCGCTAAGACTCTTTATATCAATGCGACACCTAAGGGCATCTACCAGTTCGATTTAGGGGCTCTAATTGAGCCTGAGTGGGTTCTTAAGAGTCTGCCGATTACAACCGATTTTAGCAACAAAGCCCATTCCGAGAGACTATGCGGCTTCTTTGATATCCGACTCGCCGAGCTATTGCTTGTCTAAATAGATTTAAGCAAATACATTTAACCCGTTAATCCATTTAGGGATTACAGAACGGGAGCAAAATGGTAAATAAATTAGCTCTAATTCGATTTGATTCTCAAGCAGGGGCTTGGACTGATGAGACAAATTGGGTTAAGGGATCAATAATAAGACGATTTGCTAAAGAGCGAATGGGTAAGAAGCAGCTTAGAGGCCGTCTATCTAAGGCTGAAATCTCTGCATATTGGCTTGATAAATATGGGGTGAGCGCTGATGTTTCCTAATTTATCTGATACTCAAGTCTTTGCAATAACTATCGGCGTTCCATTCTTCGGCCTTTACTTATGGGCTCTTTGGAGTTCAGCCAAGGCTAAAGCCTTTAATGAAGGTTATAAGAGAGGCAGGTCAAGTGTCCGATACACAGAAGTCCTTAAATGAATGGCTTGAAGAAGCTGGAAACACATTATTCGACAGGGGAATCGAGTATGGCGACCCGCGGCACAATTTACTACGCATTTTCAAAATCAGTAAAGCACTCGGTATTCAGCTCAGAGACCCAGCTGACTTGGCAATTATTGCTATCGCGACCAAACTCTCAAGAATGGTGGAAAGTCCAGAGCGCGAAGATTCGTATCTCGATCTCATTGGATATGCCGCTATCTTGGGTCGATTACGATTTTCGAGTCCAGAAGATTGGGACGACATTGAGTCTGACTCGCAATCACAATAGCAATCAATACTGCGACTACTGCAAGTATCGCTGGGGACAAAATAAGAACGGCTGGGATTTAAGAGCTACAACTCCAGCAGTTTGGAAAGTCCAAAGCGAGACACCGCTTCGAAAGGCTCAGGTTAGGTTTTATTGCCAGCCTTGCGCCGATGATGCACAGAACTGGCCAGATGGCACATTTTACTCATTAAAAGAACAGTTGGAAGATGCGATAAATGATTTCGCAGGGAGAGAGAAGTTAGATGTCGAATTACCTAGATGATTATGTAAGTGTCCAAGATAGATTAAAGGAGTTCATAAATGCTTACCCAGATTATAGAATTAAAACTCATATATTGGCAGAGTCGCTTGTCAATTCTTGCGATGTCTATATTATTAAAACTGAGTTATATCGGACTGAAGCTGACATACACCCTTGGACGACAGGTTTATCCTCTGAGTCTAAGTCAAAGCAATATGCTCTCGAGCTTGCAGAGACTGGATCGTTGGGACGCGCACTTAACCTCGCTGGATACTTCGCTAAGATTAACCAGAGCCCAAAGAAGGCAATTGAAACGACTAAGCCAGCTCTTGCGGAATTCATAAAAAAGCAACGCCCTAATGACCCTGACCCAATTGTCTGGGATGTAACTGCAATAGCTGAGCAATTAGGTGCTGAAGTAATTGATGAAATGCCATTATGTAAATGTGGTAGAGGCCCAATGATCCTTAAGTCTGGCACAAAGGAGGGCAAAGAGTATCGAGGCTACACCTGCCCTAGCAGAGAACGGGCAGACCAATGTCCAGCTAGATGGATGAAAATTGGAGCAGATGGGCATTGGGTCTTTCAGAAATGATTAAAGATGCACACCCTTTTCCTTGCAGTAATTGCAAGTTAGTTACTCCGCACACAGAAATCAAGCGGTATAACACTGAGGATGTGTCTGAAGCGCCAGAGGAAGTATGGTTGGTTGAGTGCCAGCGATGCTTCCTTCAGCGCATTATCTATCCATCAGATCGCGTAGCTAGTAAAGAGGACGATATTGTGCGATGCGAGCAATGTGGTGGCTACAAGATGAAGGCTGCTAGCTGCAAAGTATGTCGAATAGCTGCTGGATTTGAGCGCATAAGCGAGAAGTATTGGACTGGCAACGCTACATTGACAAAGGATTACGATGCCGAAATATAGATATAAATGCGATAAATGCGAGGCAGAAAAGGATGTATATCAGCCACTTACACTTAAAAACCTAGTAGTCTGCGATAATTGCAAGGTTGCTATGTGGAGGGTGTGGAATGGCGAAGCAGGAAAATGGCGATAAGCCTCATTCAATTAGATATATCCGTCAGCTAATTGAATGGGGATTTGATAAGGAGTTTATCGCCAAAGATTGTGGCATAAATGTAAGCAGCTTAGATGTAAGGTTAAATAGAGCAAAGAAAAGGGAGCAAGATGGGAATCAAGGAACTGAGTCTGGAACTAGCAGCGGTGAGTCTGATAGCTGATGAGGCTAAGAAGGCCAAGGATAGGCTAAGAGCTGCACTACAGACAGAGATGGACAAGATAGGAGCAGACAGAGTAAAGGCCGAATATGGTGATGATGTAATTGCCTATGTGACTACCAGTAAGCCTAAGTTTAAGTGGGTTATCAAGAATGAACGCGAATTCGTCAAATGGGTAAAAAGCAATATATCTAGCGAGATAGTTGAGACAGTAAGAGAATCATCAATTGATGCAATATTAGATAAGTTTCACTATATTAATGGTGATGATGTTATTGATCCAAATGGTGAAAGAGTTGAATGGCTAGAAGGCACAATAGCTGAGCCTTATTTGGTTACTAAGTTCCATAGTGATGGCAGGGAAAGGCTGAAAGACGCCTTTCAATCAGGCCAGTTAGAGTTTAAGAAGATATGGGAGTTAGAGTGATAGAAGATATTTATCCAATACACAGGACTATCGATGACCATATGGATATGCCTGATGGGGTTGATTTCTAGTAAATACTAATAAAACTTGTCCATATAGTGAGATGAGGAGTAAG
>Ga0255070_1000128_pt1 | contig 15753 bp, 6 predicted proteins | sample Colum_Miss_RepB__FD_188464 | JGI IMG/M metagenome (GOLD analysis project Ga0255070, IMG submission 188464) | Freshwater microbial communities from Columbia River, Oregon, United States - Colum_Miss_RepB_8h | ecosystem: Environmental > Aquatic > Freshwater > River | place: USA: Oregon | collected...
ATGTTATATTATTTGAATCTTCATAATAAGAAAGAAGTAAATGATAGTATAATATCTGGAAATAATGTAGTAATATTATATTACTCTGATATGTGCGGATATTGTATTCAATTAAAACCAACTTGGGATAAACTATGTAATAGTATTAAAAATAAAAAAGATATAATTGTTGTAAATGTAGAGGCAAATAATTTTGAACATCTTCCGGCAAAATACAAGAAGAATATCGATGGATATCCTACAATAATCAAATATTCAAAAGGTAAAAAGAGTCAATATGAGGGAAATAGAGAATATGCTGATATGAAAAAATTCATAATGCCATCTGTAATACCTGTAAGACCTGTAAGACCTGTAAGACCTGTAAGAGCCGTAAAAATAGCAAGACCTGCTAAAAAATAATTTAAGGATAATAAGCAATTATAATATATATAATGGATAATTTGAATATTGTTGATGATATTATTAACAATAATAACAACGAACCTACACCTGAAGAATTAGAAACTTTTAAAAATCTTGTGAATGACTGGTTTAAATATGATGACCAGATTAGAAAACTAAGTATTGCTATGAAAGAGCGCAAGAATTATCAGCGAGTTTTAAATAGTAAAATAGAGGAATTTATGTTCAATTATAAATATAATGACCTTAATACGCAACACGGAAGAATTAAAACAAATGTTAAAGAATGTAAAGTTCCTATTAAAATGAATGATATTAAAACAAAAATAATTAAATACAATGAACTTTCTGGTGAAGAATTGCTTAAAAAAATATTTGAAGATGAACGCGAAACCGTAGTAAAAAAGAATATTAAAAGAATTATTCCCAAAGTATCTCTTACATTATAATTCCGTAATACTACATAATACTACACAATACTATAAATTATAAGAAACATTTACATTTATTTTTATTATGAATAGTACCATTAACTATATCATAGTCGCAAGAGGTTGAATAATATACATTTTTAATATTGTATTTTATAATAGTGCTCTCACAATCAATACATGGACGTGAATATTTCAGAGGATTGTCTAAGCTATTAGGTCCTATCCTTACTACATAGATATCGCATTCATTCAGAATCCCCTTATACTTCTTATTTATTTTTGATATAGCAGATATTTCAGCATGCATACTATTTCCCTTTATATAAAAATTATATCCCGATGATATTACAATATCTTTATATACGATTATAGCCCCGTGTTTATGTGTATAAACTGGCGATTTTGTGGCAATTTTAGCGGCAATATTCAAATAATACTTTTGTTTATCATTAGATATTTTAATTACATTATCATCTCCCATCTTATATCTGGGTATTCTTTTATTAAAATTACTAGTAATTCCTCCTGTTATATTTGAACCGTTCAGTGCATTTCTATCATCGGGCATTTTACAAATTGATATTGTTAATATTATAATATGTTATAACTATTATAACTATTATATCTGTTATATCTTTTATACATATAACATTATCAATTTTTATTATACTTATTATACTTATCAACGTCTAATTATTAATGATAAGATTTTCATTCTGATTTAGTTCATGCTCATAACATAGATTATGTACTTTGAGTGGGGCAATTCTTCCGACACGTTGCGCCCTTCCAATAGCTTGTTGTTTATCAGCATCCATAGAGTGTAATATTATGACATCGGTAGCAACACTAATATCAATTCCTGAACCGGCGTATTGCGTAGTTAATAAAATAACACTTGTGTTGCCATATTTAAAGTTGTTAAGGATATTCATCATCTGATTGGTATTACCTTTAAGACACGCGTGTGTTATGTTATTACTCGTCAGTATTTCTGTAATCTTAGAGAATGCCGCATCTACGCGACTAAATACAATGAATTTTCCTGTTTTGTTATTTAATATTAATTCAATCAATGTATCTTCTTTGCTCAATATGCCTTTTCCGATAGAATCTTTATTAGATAATTTTATAGCCTCCTCTTTTTTTTCTGGAACAATAGCTGTTAAGTTGCCCGCACTCTTTATTTCTTCACGACAATTAGGGCATCTCTTAATATTATCTCCCGTCATTCCACGGCTATTTAATAAATTAATAATACAACTGCCACAAAATATATGAGTACAATCTAAAATTATAGGGTGAGTTATGTTATCCAAACAAATCGCGCAAGTCTTACTTTCAATCTCTGATATTCTTTCTGTTAAATCTTTGAGTTTTTCATTCAAATTAATAAGCTCTAACTCAATCATTTTTAATTTATTTGCCTTGACATCATCGGCGATATCTAACAAAGTAATATAATCCTTTTCCTTATATTTATTCTGAATAGCCTTGTTCATATCAGCACATATTAAATTAGCTATTCCTGTCTCTGTTTCATTTTTTCCACCCAACTCTTTTATAGCCCCTGAAATATCATTCGCATTAATTTTTTCAAGTACATTCTGGCTTATATAATTTTTAATTACCTTCAAATACTTTGACATCTTACATAAATAGAATGACTCAACAATTGGCGGAATATTAAAGCTCTCTTTAACAAATTCTTTATTACATTTAACAAGCATAAAGTTTAGATAGTCCTCTTTAATAAACTCCCTCATATTATGATGTAATGATACAGATGAAGAATATATGCGATCGCATATATTTAAATAGGTTCCGCTAATTAACCAAATATATAAATAGGATAGTCCCTCTATTTTATTAATAATATCATGACATTCATCTACAATTACACGCTTCCATTTATAAATATATGAAGAATGCTTTAGGTCTTTGTATAATGATAAATAATGCGGGTCGTAATATTTGAATAATACAGATAGCGTCGTATTTTTAATAAGGACAACATCATATTGATTGAAATAGTTGATGATTTCATCGCGATCTCCATCATATTTTGGCATATGCTTATTTATAAAATTTAGATTTTCAACAGCCAGATATTTCAAATTAGTGCTCTCGCGTAATGTTCGCTCCCATTGAACATATACGGGTCCGCGAGGTACTATGATTAATGTAGAATTAATTATTTTATTTAAAGCGGCTATATTTTTATTCTTAGAACTTAATTTAAAATAATTATAAGCCTTAGAACTATGATAACTAATAATTTTCTCATTATTTACAGCTATATTATCAAGATTATTATGAGCTACTATAGACAACGCTATTAGCGTTTTACCATATCCAACAATATCTCCCAAAATACCTATATTAGACTCTATTTCTTCTCCAGTTGTATATCTAATTTTTCTATGATTTTCCATCATAATAGCCTTATATAAGCAAGCTAATTGATGAGGCTTCAGTTGTTTTTTAATTTTAGCAGGCTGAGCACACCTAGGAGATTCACTATCCAATTCTATGTTATAAATAACATTATCATAATTATAATTATCATTCGACATTATACATATATTATATTATAATATACAAATATATTTTATATACATTTATAATCTCTTCGTAAAATGATATAAGAAATATTATTAAATATTAAATATAATGAACGAATCTACCGAAGCTGTCGAAGCTGTCGAAGCTGTCGAAGCTGTCGAATCTAGCGAAGCAAAAAGCTCTCCTGAATCTACTCAAGGAACACAAGATACTCATGTATCTATTGTTGAAACAGTAAATACTAATACAGCAGTAGGTAATAATATTCCGCCTGAAAAAATGAAGCGTGTTATCTTTGCATTGCCTGGGGATAATTTTAGCTCCAAGTTTTTAATTTCTTGGACTTCCACGATAAGTAAGGTTATGGATATGCGTAAATATGATATATTGATTTCGCCGGCGACTGGTTCATATGTTTCATTTGTAAGAATGAAAACTTTGGGATTAGATACTCTTAGAGGAGAAACACAGAAGCCTTTTAATAATGAAGATTTTGATTTGTGGGTTACGATTGACAGCGATATTATATTTACACCTGAACAAGTTATAGAATTGATTGAATCTACAGAACATCACCCTGTTGTTGCGGGTATGTATAGAATGGCAGATTTGACAAATTATGCTTTTGTTAAAGATTGGGATATTAATTATTTCAAAGAAAACGGAACATTTAAGTTTAGCACACCTGAAGAAATTGAGGTATGGAAAAAAGAGACTTCTTTTAAATATTATCCTGTAGCTTATACTGGAATGGGATTTATGGCAGTTAAAAAAGAGGTTTTTGATAAAATGCAATATCCATATTTTGACGCCGAATTAAATATAATTATAGCAGATGATGGAAAGGTAATTAGAGATATATGTAGCGAGGATGTTGCTTTTTCAAAAAATATCATCAAAGCCGGTTATCAAATTATGATTAATACTGATATACGTGTAGGGCACTTAAAACAATTGGTAATTTAAAATATCATTAAAATTATAGAATATAATGAACATTATTTTTTCATTAATAGAAAATGCTAATAGCTATTATCCACTTTTAATTGTAATATTATATATATTGTATTATTTAATATCAAACTCATTCATGTTTTTAATATTAATAATTACAGGAATATTAATAGGATTCTATATAACATATATATTCAGACACAATATATTGTATTATTATTCATATTCATAATCATATTTTTATATTATTAAATATTTTATTAATAATACTATTAATATCCACATCTTCATTTTTATCACTCTTATTAGTTATTTTTTGGCTTATATGGTTCGCTTGACTTTTGCTTATACCTCTGCCTCTACCTCTGCCTCTGCTTCTGCCTCTGCCTCTGCCTCTACCTCTACTTCCTATGCCGCCAATAATTTTATTTTCTTTCCTTTCTTTATCTTCATTTTCTTCTTTATCCGTTTCACTATCGCTATTACTTAAATTATCATTTTCTTTTTCTATTACTGGCTCTTCGTTCATTGGTTCTTCTTTCATTGGCTCTTCTTTCATTGGCTCTTCTTTCATTGGCTCTTCTTTCATTGGCTCTTCGTTCATTGGTTCTTCTTTCATTGGTTCTTCTTTCATTGGCTCTTCGTTCATTGGTTCTTCTTTCATTGGCTCTTCTTTCATTGGCTCTTCTTTCATTGGCTCTTCTTTCATTGGTTCTTCTTTCATTGGCTCTTCTTTCATTGGTTCTTCGTTCATTGGCTCTTCTTTCATTGGCTCTTCTTTCATTGGCTCTTCTTTCATTGGTTCTTCGTTCATTGGCTCTTGTTTTATAGATGTTTTTTTGACAGTTCCTTTTACTGTATCTTGTAAATTACTATATTTTTCTTTACCTATGTCATTATAATTTTGAGAAAATGAAAATGGCATATAAGAATATTCTAGTTCATCTTTTTCAATAGGAGCCGAAGACTGAATAGGTAGAGTTTGTTGAGCTATCTGAAAAGGCTGTGTTGGCTGTGCTATATCAACAGGTTGAGCAGGCTGGAAAGAGAAATATGATGATTGAGCAGGTAAAGCAGGCGGTGCTGATCTAACATATGGTTCAATATTATTATTATTATTATTTAACATATTTATATCTGGTTCTGCTGGCGAAGAATAATAGTAATAATATATAAAGCCACCACATATAATTAAAAATATAAATATTCCGATTCCTATCAATACCCATTTAAACTTACCCATTATACCTTCATCGTCATCATCATCATCCTTCTTATCAGGCTTATCAGATGTAGCAGGCTTATCAGGCTTATCAGATGTAGCAGGCTTATCAGGCTTATCAGATGTAGCAGACGTAGCAGACGTAGCAGATGTAGCAGACGTAGCAGATGTAGCAGATGTAGCAGATGTAGCAGACGTAGCGGGTGTAGATTGTGATGCGGATAATTTATCTTGGTCTTCTCGTGTTTTTACTGCTTCATTTAGATTTTTTGTCATTTCACTATTATCAATGATAAAATCTTCAAAACTCTTATTTAATATTTTTCCTAAATCTTTTATTATAGGATTATTTTCTAATTTTGCATTTAAAATTTCATCTTTTGTCATAGGGTTTTTATTATTAACATTTTCTAAGACATTTATTAAATCATTTATTAATAATGATGAATTCATAATTTATATTCTTCTATATTAATATATTAAAATAATATGTTTTTCTTCTTAATAGATTAGATATATAATGGAATTATTAAAGCCTATTATTGTCAAAAGATGGATAGATGATGAAGGCAACTATAAAAAATATATATTTGACACTAATACAGGTAATATAGGCGATAAATATAATCCCAATGATATCGTCATAAATGAATATATATTTCAGGATAATAATATAAAAGAAGCTTTAGATAAGATAGCATATCATATATATAAGTATGAAAATAATAATAAGAAACCACTAGTATTTCCTTATTATTGTTGGAATGAAAAATCGGGAAAACCGCTACTTTTTGATATAAAAAATATTTATTGGAATGGGTATAATGTTAATCCATTAAAATCTAAAGATAGAAACTCAAAGAAACTTGAAGAATCTATTGAGTATATTAATAATGATAATGATGAATTATTTAATAATGATTTAATAAATATAGTGTTCCGTAATGATTTTGATTATGATAATAAATATTATTTTAATAAAAACGATGTGGTTAGCACAGAAACTATAGCTAAACTTATTAAAGATGAAGAATCTATTATAAGACTTTTTAATCTTCCTGTTCTGAAAGTAATAGAACAAAATGAATATTATAATGAGGTCATATTTGAATATAAAATTGAAATGGAAAATATGGAGCCTCTTATGGTATTGTTTGATAAACTCAAAACTGATGAAGAAATTCAATTGATACAGTTTGCGAATAATAATAATGCTATATATAAATTATATAAATATCATACACTTGAAAAGAAATATTTGGATTACAAGTTTAAACTTAATGCTACCAAAAAAGAAAACAAGAATATATCTGTTATAAATCTTTATTATAAAAATAAGAATGTAAAATTATCAATATTTAAAGAAGGGATTTTCAAACTAGCTTTTAAATATGACATAGATAATGGTGAGAATAAAAACAATATAATCCACATCAGAGATTATTTTGTAAGATATTTAAAGAAGTTTAATATAAATGCCGTTTTCAAGGAGATAGATATTAGTCTTCGAATAAACTATTCAATTGACAATTTAGAATATAACAAATTAATTAAAAAAATAGGAACATATACTAAAATATTTGAGGATTTTGTTCTTAATAAAAAAAAATCAAAAGGAGTTTTTAAATACAAGAGAATCGCTGGTAATTCTATAGGATTTGATTTGGACAATTTTATAATAAATAGAAGCGAAATACAGGAATCAACAATAGAAGAAATCTTAGCTGTTCTAAAAGATATGGGGATAAATACCACGATAAACTATATAAAAGGAGTAATTAATAAAAAAGCCGAAATACAAAATATTAAGCCGAATAATACCGATGTAAGTGAAAAAGAGGAGACTATTATAATAATCAAGGAATACAATAATAATATAGACTTCTATGTTGATATTAAAAAAACGAGTTCATTTGTCGAGTTAGATAATTTAAAATATTGGCTCACACATATTATTGAGAATATCAGAAATGAAATGAAGCCTACTGCAGGTCCTAAGAAAAAAATACTTCCCAAGATTATTTTACCTGAACCTAAAAAATTCTATTCGCCTAAAAAAGTCTCTTCAAATTCATCTTCTTCCAAAAAAACATCTTCAAAATCAAGTGATAGTTTTAAATTTGACGATGCTGAGTTTAATGAACAGAACTTTGAAAACGCAAGTTCGGGAGGGGGTAATAATAGCAAGAATGATAATAACTATTTAATAAATAAATTAAATAATGCGGACAAAGAGCTTTACAAAGACCGTGGAAAAGGTAAAAATCCTGCGAGAAAATGTCAGAAAGATTATCAACCACTTGTTCTCAAAAAAGATGAGATTGAGATATTAAAAGCCAAAGGTTATGACCCATACGACAATAAAGTTTTTGATAATTATCTGATACATGGAAGCAGTGAAAATAACAAGAATTTTTATACTTGTCCTCGTATATGGTGTCCTATAAGTAATATACCGCTTGATGAAGTGGAAGCTACGCCTACGGGAGCTAAAGCAGCTAAAGCAGCTAAAGCAGCAGAATCTCTTAAATGCCCTGGAGAAAATGAAAAACCAATTATGATGAACGCGAATATGAAAAATGAAAATAAATCACGATATGTTTATTTACTTAAAGGGGATATACAAATTCCTTGTTGTGGCAAAAGAAATCCCAAAAAAAATGCTGAAGAAAATCCCAAATTAATTGATAGCAAAAAAATAGATAAACCGCTGTCTAAAAAAGCTATTAAAGATTTGGAAAAGAAAAAGAAAACGGCAAATAAGAAAAAAGGTAAGAATGATAATAAAGAGTTTGATGAGATTAAAGAAGAAAATGACAAAGTCGCCGAAGACACAGGAACACCTGGAACACCTAAAGAAGGCAATGAGAATGATAAAAATTATATTATGAATAAAATACCTGTACCTAAAAATCGCTTTGGCGGAATACAAAAAGAGTTGTATTATATATTGTTTGATAAATATAAAGATTATACGAAAAACTGTTTATCTAATAGTAATATAAATAAACACAATTGTTTATTAAGAAAAGGCTTGAATAATTCTGCGAATATTATCAATTCTATTGCTTATTTATTAGGAACTACTAAGGAAGAATTTATTAAAAATATAGAAGATAATCTGGATATCTTAAAGTTTCTGTCGCTTGAAAATGGAAATGTATTTAAAGATTTTTCTGATATAGACCCAGTTATACCTGAATTAAACAAAGAGTTATATACTGAGTTTGTTAAATATGCCAAGATGGCTAATCCGGTTATTAATATTCCTAAAATTGATGATGATAGTGAGAAATCCTTGTATCAAAAGTCGCGATTATTATGTATATATAAATCTTATAAAAAGTTCATTAATTATTTAAAGACAGAAGAAAATCCCTCAGGAAATGTAATTCATTATTTATATACATTAGTCGCAATCATATATAATAAACTAATTGTATTGTGGGATGTTGAGATAGGGCAACCTAATAGTGATGTAAGCATTGTATGTCCTCGATACTCAACTATAAATGATCTGCTTTTATATCTTGGAAAAAAAGCTAAGGTTATTATGTTAATGACTACATCTGAAAATAAAACCAAGGATAATGAGGTAGCATATTATGAACCTATAATATCAAAATCTCTAAATAAAAAGGAGAGCAGATTTTTTAATCTCGATAATCACAAAAATATAATTAAAATATTAAATAAATGTTCTGATAATATATATGATGCCAATAAGAACTTCTGTGCCAATTTAGAAAATATGAAAACAATCAAGAAATTCATTATTAAAAAAACAGGAGTTGGAGAGAAAGATGATGACGAAAATAATATGATATATAGAACTTTAATAATCAATAATGACCTTTCTATCAATAAAATAATATTGAAAAAAAAGAATACCACGTTATGTATTATTAAATTCAAGAAAATCTCAATAATTATACTTGATTTAATAATAAAACACCTGAATATTAAAGATATTCAATTTAGCGAGGATATTAATGGTGATAACTTCAAGATTTATATATTGAAAGATGTTTATTCTGCTATTATTAAAAAGTTTGAAAAAATAGATATAGCTGTTGATATTGGAAAAATAGAATTAGCTAAAGAAGATAAAAATACAATAAAAAGTAATTTATTATTTAAGGACGAGGATTATAGCAAAGAGCGTGGAATTATCAGCAATATCCTAAATAAATATAATGACACTGCCAAATATTCAAAAGAAGAAATAAGATGGCAGAAAATGAGAAAGCATATATATGATAAATTGCTGGAAGCAAGATTTGATGACAAATATTACAATGAGCTTTCTACAAAATCTCGCAAAGAAATCATTAAAACCTTATTAAATAATGTTAGCGACAGTAACAGCGACAGCGGAGCTGATAAAAGAAGAATAAAAGAATTACAAATAATACTTGAAGGCATTAATATATATTCAAGAAAAAATATTAAAGACTGGTATTCAAATGACCTATCTTATTTTAGATATAATTATATTAGTGATATTTCAAATAATATTAAGGAAGACGGAGATGATTTGATATTCACACAATACTTGGTATCAGATAATGTACCTGAGAAAATAATTAATAACGGAGATTATTTGCCAAATGCGAATACCGACGCGAATTCTAATATTGGGTTATACGAGCTCAAAAATAATTTGAAAAAATCTAAATCGTCTGATAATAGCGATAGACAAGATGAAAACAAAAATCAATATCAGCATATTCCTGAAAATTGGAAGGGAGTAGAAAAAGTTCTTGCGAGAAAATGGACAAAATATAAGAAAAAAATATGGTCTAAATTGCGCTATATAGATTCTACTTATACTGACAAAAATATCTATGAGCTCTTTGACTATCTTCTCAAATATGATATAACCAGAATAAATAATATTATCACATTTGATGATATTATGGAATATACTTATAAAGAATATAGAGATTTATTATTAAATACACCAGATATTGATTTGGATTATAAAAATGAGATAGGAATGATATTTAAAGACCCGCATTTCAAAAGTGTGTATATAAATGCTATGAATATAGCAAATAAAACTAACAAGACATTTAAGACTACGCGAATATTTTTAGAAGATTACTTTTTTAAGAGTACTTCAGAAGAACGTAAAAAAATATTAAATATTATAGAATCTACAAAAGCCATTAAATATTATGGCGATATAGTCTTAAAACAAATGTCTATCTATTTAAATATAAATATTATGGTTATACATCACCGTGTAGATTATGGCAAGGGCGTTGAAGTATCTAAGAGGGCTGGAAGCAAAGATTTAAAAGTATCTATCAAGTTTTATAATGCCGGCGATAATAATAATCACGCCGAGATATTAAAGAGACCTCTAATTATTTTATATAGAAAAATAGAAAAAACATTTGTCTGCTATTATTTAATAAAACTTACAGATAACAATAGAATTATCTATAACGAATTAAATGACGCTGACGAAGATATAAAAAATATATTAAAACATCCTAACTCGCTCGATAAAAGCAGTTCCCCCATAACTATTGATATATAAATGATTATTTTACATTCTTATATTATTTAATAATTATTAAATATATATGGTTATTAAATGTATTTTATTTTTTGTTCAGGTAATTTATAGCATTTGCTAATCATACCTTCAATTCCCTTATTGAGATTGAATTCTATCTGTAAATCATCCTCATTAAAATCTTCTCGTATTTCGCCTGCGTCGCCTGCGTCGCGAGCATCTTCCTCATTTATGCTTGTTAGCATATGATTTGTATCTTTGACATCCTTCAATAGCTCTATCATATATTCTTCATCAATTAATATCTTGCTATCTCCTGTACCACATGGAGGCTGTTGTCCTAACATAACATTTGCTGATACTCCATTAACCTTGTCATATTCTGCGAAAATACTTGCGTTAATAAGCATATCCGTGGTTTCTTCAAAAGATGATTTGGCAAGTGGTCCAATGTCTCCTCTGTTAATTCCGTGTCTGTCAATTGACATCAATTGTCCCTTGTATGTCATAGTATCTATGAGTAGCGACATATGTCTGTAATTCATAGAACCCTCATTAGTAACAATAAGCAACTCTTTATATAAAGCATATCGTGCGGCTTCAATACCAAGTGTATCGTATATTTCGCGAATATCATTTGAAATCGTGCGAGTACTATCAATATTAGGATTTGACAATAATTCTATCAAGTTAGTTCCATCAGTATCCAATACCCATTCAAGCATTTCATCAAAATTATTCGTATCGTCATTGTATCTATAATATTTCTTCTTATCCAACGATACCTTTTTGATACCCTTATAACCCTTCAATAATATTTGATGTACTATATTATGCTCAATTGCCTTGATTGTAGCAATTTCATCTCCGTCTTTAAGAGCATTATCAGTAGGCTTGATGCGAAATACACATTCCTCGGCATTATCATCACTATATACACATTCAATATATTTATCATATGCCGTATTTAATTTCGTATAAATATCAATCATCTTCAAATTATAAGAGAGCATTTTGAATTTATCAAATACAAGCCTGAGAACCCACGGAGAAGAGCTCTTGGATTTTGCGACGTTTCCATTCATTTCTTCAAACTCCTTATATATATTCATTATACCCTTGTCTTCTTCAATATTCGTCTCATAATATTCGCCATTATCCCAATATATTTCAGTGTATTTTAGAATATCCGATAACTTTGTAATCTCGATAGAGTTTTTAATATTCATAGCATGATTCTTAGTAATATCAATCCTATCATCTTTAAAATCACCGCTCTCATTTCTTATAGGATTAACAACACAAGAGATATCGTTTTTCATATATATCGTCAATGTCGGTGTTTTAGTCTTCTTGGTAGCTGATAAGATTTCTTTAAGACGAGGAACGCCAGAAGTAGCCTTTACAGCAGCCGCAGTACCAGAAACATGGAATGAATCAAGAGTCATCTGAGTTCCCAATTCACCAATCGTCTGTGCGGCAATTATTCCAACCATTTCACCGGGCTGTGCGATTGCCTGATTGAAATACTCAATAATTTGCGAAACAATCCAATCAAATATTTCAACGGTGAAATGATAATGAAATATAATTTTTTTAGGATTTAGATATTGTCTCAGCAAAATATGGAGATATCGCATTCCTTGTGTGCGATTTTTAATATACAATTTATCTATTAGATTATCAATGCTATCCAATATATAATCTGGGGTTAAATCAGACTTGATAGCAGAAATATTAATAGATTTAATTCTATTGTAAGCCGTCGTGATAATACGACTAAATGGAATAGGATAGTTAATAACATTCTTTTTATCACGATTGAAGATTTTCTTAATCAAGAACAATTTATCTTCAATCATCTTATCAAAATGTTCATTACATCTTGCGTATGTATTGGGCGTGATAGTCTTAAAAGCCTCGTCTGTAATATGGATATTGATATTGTCTGTGCTTTTAAGATTATATTCAAAGTCCAGCTCAATATTATTTTTATAGATAGTGTCAATTACCTGAACCTCTATTTTACAACCATCCATTCCATCTTCTCCGTAAATATATTGGATGATTGTACCATCAGCAGTTCTTACGGTATTATCATAATGAATCTTAGAATCTTCCATAGCTTTTACTAACCTCCTTTGAATATATCCAGTCTCAGATGTTTTTACAGCAGTATCAATGAGACCTTCGCGTCCGCCCATAGCATGAAAGAATACTTCATGGGGTTTCAAACCAGATATAAAGCTATTCTTAACAAATCCTCTTGCCTCAGGACCGTCATCATATTTTGTAAAATGCGGTAGAGTTCTATCAGTAAATCCATAAGTAATTCGCTTTCCATCAACATTCTGTTGTCCGACACATACAATCATCTGTGAAATGTTAATCTCTTTGCCCTTGGAACCTGATTTAACCATATTAATCATACGATTGGTTTTTTCGTCAATTTGCGAGAATCCAATTTTTCCTACTTCGCTTGTCGTCTCATTCAAGATACCAATCAGTTCTCTTTCAATATAATCCTCGTTATTTAAGATACCATTATTATCATGTGTGCCTCTTCTAATTTCATCAAGCTTATTATATGCCTTTGTTTGCATTTCTTTAATCTTGTTTTTAAGATGTTCATCAGTCTTTTTATCAGTTACAAGATCGCTGATGCCCACACTAAAACCAGCTGTTAGTAGCCATCTACATACAAGGCGCTGTGTATTATCCAAAAACTTACGAACTTCAAAAGGTCCATAATCATGATAGATAACCGGAACTAATCCCGTTGAAATACCGTGAAATACAACTTTGTCCAGATTACCGCTCTCTAAAATACTGTCGTTGATAATTACCTTCTCATCTTTCTTATTTTTTCTATTTATGAAGAGTCCAGGAGGTAATATTTGAGAATATGCCTCCTTTCCATTATAAATATACTTATTTTTAGGCTTTGGCAAGCTTCCCTTAAAATAACTATTAACCATCTGAATATTTGCCATAGTTTTATCATGAATCTCCGTAAAATCCTTCGTCAGACGATAAGAGCCTACGAGAGTATCTTGAACTACCTCAATAATCGGCTTGCCATCTCGAGGCGCAAGAATCATATACGGAACTGCGGCAATATCCATAAGTTCATTCATAGTTTGAATACTCTGCGGACAATGTAAGTTCATCTCATCTCCGTCAAAATCAGCATTATATGGCGGGGTATCAAGTACATTTAGGCGAAATGTCTGGTAGGGCATAATAACTACCTTATGACACATCATAGACATCTTGTGTAGCGAGGGCTGTCTGTTAAATAGCACATAATCGCCGTTAGACAAGTGGCGATGAACCGTGTCGCCGATTTTCAATTCTTTAGCGATTGTTTCCAAATCCTTAGAATATTTCAAATTGATAGTAGTATTCGGTTTTTTAATATACTTAGCTCCAGGCCAATGGTCTGAACCATTCATAATTAATTTTCGCATATGCTCAATATTATATTTATTTACAATTTCGGGAAATGTAATATTGATTGCGACTTTGATAGGAACACCTAGTTCATCAATGCTAATATAAGGATCTGGCGTAATTACAGAGCGTGCCGATTGATCTACACGTTTGCCATTCAAATTACCACGAATGCGCCCTTCTTTCTTCTTCATTCTATCAGATACCGATTTTAACTTACGCCCATTTCTTTGTTGAGCAGGAGCTAATCCTGGCATTTGATTATTTATAAAGGTAAATACATGATATTGTAATAGAATAGTATAATACCTAACTGTTTCTTCTGTAGCACCTTTTTTAATTTTATCTTCAACTTGATTATTTGCCTTGATAATATCGCTCAATTTATGCGTCAAATCATCTTCGCGACGTTGTCCGTTTTCTTCAATGATACTCGGTCTTACTGCGGGCGGAGGAACCGGAAGAACAGAACATATCATCCATTCTGGTCTATTCCACTTAGGATTGAAACCCATCATTTCCATATCTTTCTCGCTAATCCGCTTGAATATCTTGAGAATATCTTCGGCTGTGAATTCCTGACGAACATTATCTTCGAGTTTCTTGTCTTTCCATTCAGCAATGATTTTCATAGAATTCTCTTTGTTAATTTTTGTAGGACGGATAGCACCACAACCAACTACTTCATCATCACCGCATACCTTCAATTTAGTTGTAGTATTACAGAGCTTGTAATATGCCTCCCATCTCTTCTGGTTATTCTTGATGGACAAGATTTTATTTATATCATTCTTAAAATCTTTGTGAGGAGTATTTGGAGATATGAGACATTTCGAACATTTATAACAAACACAATTCAAAATCTTTCTTACAATATCAAAGAACATCGCGTGAAATACAGGTTTAGCGAGAACTATATGTCCGAAATGACCTGGGCAAAATATGTTTTTCTGTTCGCAAGTAATACAGGTTCGGTTATGTTCAAGAACTCCCATACGAGAATCAAATAAACCGCCTATAATTGGCTCACTTCCAGCATATGTATCTGTTTTATTAATTTCAACAACAGACCTTTTAATAATTTCATCCGGACTTAATACACTAAATTGAATACCTTTTACTTCCTGAATTTCAACCTTTTGATCGTTATAAGATAGTTCGGGATAAATTGACATATCTCTTAATATTAGTAG